>Ga0070730_10005529_pt1 | contig 10901 bp, 12 predicted proteins | sample Coa_R1_3_FD_66447 | JGI IMG/M metagenome (GOLD analysis project Ga0070730, IMG submission 66447) | Surface soil microbial communities from Centralia Pennsylvania, which are recovering from an underground coalmine fire - Coalmine... | ecosystem: Environmental > Terrestrial > Soil > Unclassified ... | reverse complement strand
CGCAGCCGAAAGCCGCAGCGCGGGCAATGGGTGCGGTTATCGGCAGCACGGCTGACCAGCCCGCAGGTGTCGCAGCCGATCGCGTCGCCGCGCGCTGTCGTGAGGCTGGCTGGGTTCACGCCTTGTCCAGCAATGCCCCGGCGTTCCATCGCTTCCCAGATGAACTGAGCGTCCAGCAGCACGTCGGCGGCGATCATCGTCAGCAGCAGCGCCCCCAACGCGTAAAGCGCAACGCCGATGTGGATAAACACGATGGCGCGTAGCTTCACGTAGGCGACAAAGACGCTGAGCAGATAGACCTCGATCATCGACCACGGCCTCAAGTGTTCCACCCATGCGAACACGGTGCGGATGTGGCGCGGCGGGTTCGGCAGGCGCAGGCCGATCAGCACGTAGAGCATGCACGCGATCTTGAGCGCTGGCGCGGCGACAGTGGTGAACAGGACCACCGCGGCGAGCTCCCACATGCCGTGCTGGTCCAGGCCAAGCGGGCCACTAAACATGTCGGCGGCGTGAGTCTGGCCGGCGGTGCTGACCAGCATCAGCACCGAGGGGACCGCGATCAGCAGCAGGAGCAGAGCCGTGAGGTTCAGCGCAAGCTGGGTCCAGAGCGGGTCGTGGTGTGTATGGCGCAGGACCGCGTCGCAACGCAGGCACTGCGCCCTGGCGGCCGGCGGCAGAGCCGGCACAAGCTGGAACTGGCCGCAGTCAAGGCACTCGCGCAGACGCGGCTGGGAGACTGCAATCATGGGCGGCTTTGCTAGCATGCGGCTGCCGCGCCGGGCGAGTGGTGGACCGCCGTTATTGCGCGGACCGGCGCCCGGGCGTTATAGGACCCGCCTTGTCCAGTCGCCGACGTAGCTCAGCGGTAGAGCAGCTGATTCGTAATCAGCAGGTCCTCGGTTCAAGTCCGAGCGTCGGCACCATTTTCTTTCAAAGAAATCAAAGATGTATCGGTTGTCTGTTACGCTTTCGCTCGGCTAAACGCTGGTAAGTCTCTATGACAATGGATCCCGGAGCAGGTTTTCGCTCGCCGCCGCCAGGTCTCGTGCTGACGAACGGACAAGTTCATTCCGGCCGGATACTCAGTCGCGATCGCACCAGGGCGGCCGGTAATCACGACGCCTTTCTTGCTGGGCCCGACCAGGATGGCGCCCAGCGAAGTCTGGCCAACCGCAAACCTGATTGCCTCTTTCACTCCCCGGCGCGCTACCCAGGGATCACCCCGCTTTCATCCTTTGAAGCGACAGCAAGAACCGGAGTTCGCACCCACGCTCGGCAAGCTACCAATGCGCCGAGGTCATCGGATCGATCGAGTGACCTGCCTGGCAACAATTGAGAGGCACTCTCCATGAGCTTGCTAGCTGACAACAAGGCCATCGTTGGCCGCTGGTTCACCGACTTCTGGGGCAAGACCTGCAACCTGAGCGTGGTGGACGAGATCGCCGCACCCGACATGCTGTTGAAATACTCGCTGCACGATCCGCGGAACGGTCGGGGCGACATCAAGGCTTTCATGACCGATTTCCGTGCTGCCTTCCCTGATCTCAACTTCTGGGGCACGGCGGATCTCCTTGCCGAGGGTGATTACGTCGTTGGCCAGTGGGAAGGCGGCGGCACGCACACCGGCCCTGCCTTCAAGGACTTTCTCGCTGGCAACCTACCAGCCAACACAGGTCGGAAGATGCATTTCACCGGCGTCACCGTTCTCAAACTCAAGGACGGCAAGATCCTCGAGGAGATCGGGCTGGATGATGGCGTCACCGCCCTGACGCAACTTGGTCTGCTCCGTACTGCCTGACCCGGAAAGGAAGCTGCTGCTCCGTGTAGCGGCAGCTTCCGCCTCGTGGCTCGGCGCCAGCACGCGCACTTCGTATCCTGCTGCAAATTCCGAAAAGATGTTCCAGGCTCAACGGAAACAATCAAAAGAATGCTGCTTTGACAGCAAGAACCGGAGTGCGGGAGTAAATGCAACTGCCGATCTTCGGGGCACAAACGAAGGAGTCTCCGATATGCTCGCGCAAAACTTCGACATCACCGAGCCCGAAACGCTACGCTTCGGCTACGGCGAAAGCATTCTTGGAACAATCGCCGTTGCAGCGAGCGCGCGGGGCCTTGCCGCCCTCTTTATCGGCAATGATCGCGAACGGCTGATACGCGACCTTCAGGACGCCTTTCCGAAGGCCGAATTGATTGCCGATCAAATCGGCCTGGCACCAACCATCGCCAAGGCCACGGCGGCAGTCGACGCCCCGCATCTGGCGACCGACCTGCCACTCGATCTCCGCGGCTCGGCAGCCGAGATCGCCGTCTGGGGTGCGCTGCGGGCAATTCCCGCAGGGGAGACACGCACCTATGGCGCAATAGCCAAGGACCTGCCGATAACGGTGACGCCACAGGAGGTCGGCGCGGCTTGCGCGGCGAACCGCCTTGCAGTCGTGGTGCCGTGCCATCGCGTCGTAAAGTCCGATGGTTCGATCTCCGGCTATCGCTGGGGAGTGCAGCTCAAGCGTCGCCTGATCAATATGGAAGGAGTGGCGTGATGCCTGCTCTGCGCAAGGCGACCGACAGTGCTGAGATGTCCCCCGTGCCAGCCATCCAGGCTCGGGTGGACGCGGCGGACTGGGCGAAGGTTCATGCAGAACTCGACGCTCAGGGTTGGGCTGTTGTGCCGCAGCTTCTGACGCACGCTGAAGCCGATGCCATCGCGGGTCTCTACCATCAGGAGGAAGGCTTCCGCAGTCAGGTCATCATGGCCCGGCACGGTTTTGGACGCGGCGAATACAAGTACTTCAGCTATCCGCTGACGCCTCTGATCCAGGCGCTAAGAACGGCCGCCTATCCGCATCTCGTTCCCATTGCCAACGAGTGGCACCAACGAATGGGCAATCATGTGCGCTTTCCGCCTGATCACGCGGCCTTCCTCGAGCGCTGCCATCAGGCGGGTCAGGTTCGCCCCACGCCATTGCTCCTGGAGTATGCGCCGGGCGACTACAATTGCCTCCATCGCGACCTGTACGGCGAACACGTGTTCCCGATGCAGATCGCCATCCTGCTGGACCAGCCGGGCCGGGACTTCGAGGGTGGCGAGTTCGTGATGACCGAGCAGCGCCCTCGCATGCAGACACGCGCCATGGTGCTACCGCTCGAGAAGGGCGACGCTGCGGTGTTCGCCGTCAACAGCCGCCCGATGAAGGGTGTTCGCGGCGACTATCAGGTGAAGCTCAATCACGGCGTCAGCAAACTCCGTTCGGGCAAACGGCACACGCTCGGCGTGATCTTCCATGACGCCACATGATGTTCCGCTGCAGTCGACATCGGATGCATCACGTCATGGCTTCAAACGATAGCCGGTGCGGAATATCCACCAGAGCAACGCCAGGCAAACCAGCATAAATGCCACGATGAAGGCGAGGCTCGCCGCGACACTTACGTCTCCCGCGCCATAGAAGCTCCAGCGAAATCCGCTGATGAGATAGACCAACGGGTTGAACAGACTGACAGTCCGCCATGGCTGCGGCAGCATATCGATTGAGTAGAACGCTCCGCCCAGGAAGGTGAGGGGGGTGACCACAAGGGACGGAATGATCGCGAGCTGCTCGAAACTCTCAACCCAGATACCGATGATGAATCCGAACAAACCGAAGCTGACCGCCGTCAGCACAAGGAAGGCCATCATCCAACCAAGATGCATGATCCGCACAGGCACGAAGAGCGTCGCAGTTGCGAGGATGATAAGAGCGAGAAGCACAGACTTCGTCGCGGCCGCTCCAATATAGGCAAATACTGCTTCCGTGCTCGAGATCGGCGCGGACAACAACTCGAATACCGTGTGGGTGAACTTCGGCAGGTAGATCGCGATCGAAGCGTTGGAGACACCCTGCGTCAGCAGTGTAAGCATGATCAGCCCCGGCACTATGAATGCGCCATAACTGACACCGCCAACATTCTCCATGCGCGTGCCGATCGCGCCGCCGAATACGATGAAATAGAGCACAGTCGTGATCACGGGCGTTGCCACGCTCTGCCACACCGTCCGTCGTGTGCGTGCCATCTCGGTACGGTAGATCGCCCAGATGGCCGGAAGGTTGAGCCTGCTCACGCCCGGGCGTCCACAAGGCTCATGAAAATGTCCTCGAGCGAGCTCCGACTGGTCTCGAGATCCATGTAGTCAATCCCGGCGGAGCTAAGGTCCTGCAGCAGGCGGGAGATGCCAGTATCCGGCGCATTCATGTCAACATCGTAGACTAGGCGCTCGCCGTCCGCCTCCAGCCGTAACGGCCAGCCGGCCAGCGCGTTCGGGATCGACTTGATCCGATGCTGCATCATGATGTTCAGCCGCCGCTTGCCAAGCTTGCGCATCAACGCGGCGGTTTCCTCCACCAGCACGAGCCGACCACGGTCGATCACGCCAACGCGGTCCGCCATCTCCTCAGATTCCTCGATGTAATGCGTTGTGAGGATGATAGTGACGCCGCGATCCCGTAGCCGGCGCACGAGGGCCCACAAGTCGCGACGGAGGCTGACATCGACGCCAGCGGTCGGTTCGTCAAGGAACAGGATCTCTGGCTCGTGGCTCAGTGCCTTCGCTATCATGACACGGCGTTTCATGCCGCCCGACAGCTGGATGGTCCGCGCGCGGCGCTTTTCCCAGAGCGAAAGATCGCGGAGCAATTGCTCAATATAGGCGGGGGCCGCGCGCCTACCGAACAGGCCGCGGCTATAATGCACGGTGTCCTCCACGGTCGCGAAGACGTCGAGCGCAGTCTCCTGCGGCACAAGTCCGATCATCGCGCGTGCGGCGCGATAGTGCTTCACAATGTCATGCCCCCCAACGAGAACCTGTCCGGAGGTCATGGAGACCAAACCACAGATGATGCTGATGAGTGTCGTTTTGCCTGCTCCGTTTGGGCCAAGCAGCGCGAATATCTCCCCCTTCGCTACCGACAGATCCGTTTCATGCAGCGCGACCTCACCAGACTTGTACGTTTTCGACACGGCAGAGACGGATAGTACCGGCGACATGGCATCTCCTGCTTTGCACCAGTCTGGACCAACATTGGCCTGCTGATCATAGCAGTCCGAGGATGGCAAGCCGGATCGAGCGTATTGCAGCAGATTCATCGTGGATCAATTGGTAGCTACTTATCTCGCTCCCCTGGCGAGAGCGGATGGTACAAATGCCAGTTCGTCTCCCGCTGAAAGGCAGCCGCCGCCCGGATCAGCGTTCCTTCGTGATGCCCCGCAATCTGAAAGCCGATCGGCATGCCGTCATCACTGAAGCCACCAGGCAGGGTCACCGTCGGATGTCCGGTCAGATCGAACGGTGCAGTGTAGCGCTGCAATCTCGCAATGAGCTCCGGTTGGCGACCGAGACTGCGGATCGCATCAAGCGTAAGCGGCCCGAATGGTTGTACCGGCACGAGCAGCAGATCAATTGCGCGAAACAAATGCGAGAAGCGGCCGCGGAGGTCCATACGGCGCAGGCGAAGCGCCTGGTAGTCGATCGCCGATATTGATCCTCCGATGTCAAGTACGCCGGCGAGAACAGGACCATACTCACTTTTTCGCGCCGGATAGGTGGGTTGGTGCGCAACAGCAGCCTCGAGGGCACAGGCGGATGACCAGTCAGCAATCGCTCGTGCGACGTCGGGCACGGAGACCGTTACGATATGTGCGCCGAGCGCACGAAAAGTCTGCTCGGCTTCCACCAGAACCCGCTGAACACAAGCATCAACATCCGTACAATTCCACTCCGGGTCGATACCTACGCGCATGCCGCGGATGCCTCGATCGATGATCGCCGGATAGTCCGGCGGTGCATCGGGCAGCGTCGTCGGATCCTTGTCGTCGGGCCCTGCAATAGCAGCAAGGATCGCGGCGGCGTCAGTCACGCTGCGGGCAATCGGTCCGATATGATCAAGGCTGGCCGCCAGTTCAAACGATCCGAAACGGCTGACGCGGCCCCATGTCGGCTTGATCCCAGTCAGGCCCGTGGCGCCACAAGGCCAACGGATCGATCCGCCTGTGTCCGTCCCAAGAGCACCGAAACATAGTCCAGCCGCAGTCGCGACCGCCGAACCGCTCGACGAGATGCCGGTCCAGTAGGCTGCGTGCCAGGGATTTATCGGCGGTCTGATCAAGGGGTGATGATCGGCGTAGGCACCCTCCGTCATCTGGAGCTTGCCAAGCAGAACCGCGCCGGCCCGTTTGAGATGCGCCACGACAGTCGCGTCTTCTGTCGGCACAAAATCACGATGGATCAACGTGCCTGCCGCGGTAGTTACGCCTTCCGTCCAGAACAGATCCTTGATGCCAAGCGGCACCCCGTGCAGCGGCCCGCGGTAGCGTCCGGCTGCGATCTCCACATCGGCTGCCGCAGCCGCTGCCAGCGCTCGCTCAACGGTCACGCAGGCGAAGCTGCCGAGATCGTGATCAAGGCGACTGATCCGTGCGAGCTGCGCGCGCGTGATTTCAACGGCTGACAACTCGCGCCGCCGCAGACGCCGCGCGAGCTCGATCAATGGCAAAAAATGCAGCTCATCGTGCATGGCTCGCCTCAGGCGATCTGCCCTGCCGACACCTTTGCGACAAAGCGTGCTGTAGCCTCGCCGACGGCCTTGGGCGAATCTTCCTGCATGAAATGCGAGCCTGGTACCGTCACCACCTGCTGGTTCGGCCAGGTACGACAGAACTCTCGCTGAGCGCCGATCAGGAACCCCGCGGGCTCTGCGTCGATGAACAGTTTGGGCACGGTGCTCTTCGACAGCCAACGCGCATAGGAGCCCACGATTTCCACGATGTCGGCCGGTTCGCCAGCAATCGGTAAGTCGCGGCTCCAGGCAAGCATCGGCATGCGCGAGGGACCGGGATTGCGATAGTGGCGACGGTAGATCTCCATCGCCTCTGCCGGAATATCACGCAGTGGCAGCAGATACTCGATGAACAGGTTCTTCTGCAGGATCAGATCTTCGCCTTGCGGTGACCGCTGTGCCTGGAAGAAGGCCCGAGTTGCATTCGGCCACTCGTCCCAGGACAGGAACGGCCTCACGATTGCCTCCATATAGACGATTGCTTTGACCCGTTCGGAATGACGCTGGGCCCAAGAGAACCCCAGGGCCGAACCCCAGTCGTGCACAACAAGGATCACATTTCGGTCGATCTCAAGCACGTCGAACCATGCATCCAGGTATCGCTGGTGATCGAGAAAGCGGTAGCTGCCATCCGGTGCTGAACCTGAATTGCCCATGCCGACATAGTCCGGCGCAAGGCAGCGCCCGAACGGCAGAAGATGAGGAATGATGTTCCGCCACAGATAGGACGGCGTCGGGTTGCCGTGCAGAAACACGATCGGATCACCCACACCCACATCGACATAGGCCATGCTCGTGCCGAGCACATCGACGTATCTCCGATAGGAGATGTCTTCAGTGGAAATCGCGGCGTGTGGCATGGGAACTCTCCTTCTGCAGTGACCCCCGTGCGTCACCGGGCCTCGTATGACACCGGCAAAACATATTTGCAGGTGTCTATGGTGTCAACCAGCAAAACATGTATGCTGGTGTTCATGCGCCTGTCCGAAAAATATGCCGTCCCGGGAGAGCTCGCTCTGCTCTACGATTTCGTGAACTCGCTCGACCGTCGCCGCTACGTTCAGCAGGGAATGGTTCACGCGGGTGGTGACGAGCTGGCAACTCCGCGCGAGATGGAAGCATGGATGCGCCGGCATCACCTGCTGGCGCCCGGCACGCACATCGATGTGATCGAACATCGCAAAGCGCTTGCCCTGCGCGGTGCATTGCTCGCGTTCCTAGGCCTTCCGCCATCGGAACGAGATAATCCTGCCGTTGCTCGCCAATTGACCGCAGTCAGCAAGGACTTTCCGCTTGTACTGACCGCTGCCGGCGATGGCTTGGTCGCGCTGGAGCCCGCGCCGGGCGTAAGTGCACTCGGCCGCGTCCTCGCGGAGACGCACAGCCTGGCTGAGACGGACCGTCTGGCGCGGCTAAAAGCCTGCGCATCGAAAGAGTGTCGTTGGATATTCTTCGATCGCTCCAAGCCGGCCAATCGGCATTGGTGCTCTTCCAGTCTATGCGGCAATCGCCAGAAGACGCGGAATTATCGACGTCGACAGATCGAGCTGACGCAAGGATGAGCGCCTGAAGCAGTCACGATGTAAGGCGCCGTTACGGCGCCTGCAGAAGTGTGGCCGTGACAACGGCGGCGAAGAAGCCGGCAGTCAGCGCCACCCACTCCTGGCGCGTTGTCGCCATGCCGGCAAAGGCCGCAGTGGTTCCGATTACGCTCGGCCATCCACCACTGAAGCAAGCGGCCGCTACGAACGATATGAACAGATTGCCCGGCGCCAGACGAAGGAACCTCGCGATCGAGCCGTCCATTCGTGTGAGGCCGGCGGCGAGATAGCCGCTTGAGCGAAGCGTGTAGCTCACAAGGCCCAATGCGCCAATTGCTATCAGGACGTGCCAGTCAGGCATCATCGCCACGCATAATGCTGATGCTGGTGCCGAATGCGCCGCCGATCAGCATCGCCCAATTGGAGGCCCCCGATCTACAGATGAGGACGGCCACCGCCGCCGACGCAACCCAGGGCAAAATCGACTGAGTGCCGCGCCATCGATCCGGCAGCAGTGTCGCGACAAACGCCGCGGGTAGCAGCGCGGCCGCAACAGCGAGCGGTCCTTCCGATGCCAACGGCAGCTGGTAACCCAAGGCGGTACCGCCCATCCAGCCAATCGCCATGGGCACGCTGGTCCCGAGTAGATAACCAGCATCAGCACCATTGACCTCTGCGTCCGCGGTGGTCATCAGCCAGGATGCATCAGCAAGCAGAAAGAGCATCGGTAACGTCGTCCGCTTCGGCAATGTGCGGAAAAGCTGATGGAGGTGAGCTCCCATGACGACATAGCGGGCGTTGGTCGCAATACATGCCAGCGCCATCGGCACGACCGACGGCGGAGATACCCACATGCCAAGTATGACTGCCTGCGCCGTGGCGGAGTAGACGATCATGCTGAACAGTACCGCGGGAACGAACCCAATTGCGACGCCGCGATAGGCGACGCCCATGACCACCCCAGCAACCCCATTGCTAAGGACAAAAGGTAATGCCTTGATCAATCCGCGCTGAAATGCGGCGCGGGTCGATCTCGGCTCGGCGTCACCCGGCGTTCGTGTTATAACGGTCATGACCATTAGATAGAGCGTAGTGACTGCACTGATGTCAAGGGATCCTTTGCGAGCGGCATCGCAGTTCTTCGGCGGCCGCGTGTGTCTTGATTTCGCCAACACGGTTGATTGGCGGACGTCGGTTGATCCGCAGGAACTCGTCCCGGATTACGCGTCATTCCTCGCCTGGTGCGTTCGTCGAGGCACGGTTTCCCGGCAGATGGCCGCGAGCGTCGCCCTATGCGCGCGTTCCAGCCCCACACGCGTCAAGGAAGTGATGTCCGACGCATCGTCGCTGCGCGCGCAAGTCTGGAAAATCGCCGATGCCCTGCGCGAGCATCAACAGCCGGATCTCAGCATCATCAACACGATGCTTCTACGCCTGCCACCGCAGCCCGCTTTATTGGCGCAGAGAGATACGTACCTCTACGACTTGCCCGGCGATGACTTGGCTGCGCCGCTCTGGCCGATCTTATGGTCACTGACTGCCGTGCTGACGTCCGCGGATGCAGCGCGGATTGGATGTTGCCAGGCGGCCGGGTGTGGCTGGTTCTTTGTCGACGAAAGCCCGAACCGGACACGGATGTGGTGCTCAAGCGAAGTCTGTGGCAATCGCGAAAGGGCGCGCCGCGCATACTCTAAGCGCGGTCAACGAAAGTTGCGGGCGCCAAGATGACCTCGGTTTTTCGGAGGGCTGCAGAGCGACAACTTGAACCCGGAACAGACCTCAATCAGCCAGGCGGCGGTTTGCCGGTATTGACTGCCAATTGTGCGTCGAAGGCCCGCTTGTAAGCGGGACGCGCTTCGCCGCGGGCAACATAGGCTGCGAGGTTCGGATATTCGTTGAGGAGGCCCGATGATCTCAGCCTGAGCAACACCGAGACCATCATCAGGTCGCCCGCGCTGAACGCACCATCGAGCCAGTCGGCATCGCTCAGGCGAGCGGAAAGTTGCTCCAGCCGGTTGCGGATGCGCTGCTCGACCAGCGGCATGCGCTCCTGATTCCAGGATTTGTCGCCCTCCAGAAGTCTGGCAGTCTCACGTTCAAGGATTGGTGGCTCGACCGTGCTGAGTGCCGCAAACATCCATGTGATTGCTCGCGCCCGGGCACTGGCATCGTCCGGCAGCAGACCCGCATGGCGCCCGGCGATATGGAACACGATCGCTCCTGTCTCGAACAAGGCGAGATCGCCTTCCTCATAGGTCGGAATCTGGCCGAAAGGATGCAGCGCACGATGCGCGGGTCCTTTCATTGCGCCGAAGGAAACAAGGCGAACCTCGTAAGGTTGGCCCGCTTCTTCGAGCGCCCAGCGGACGCGTGTATCCCGCGCCAGCCCCTTGCCGCCATCCGGCGATCGTTCGAACGCGGTAATGGTGATGGTCATCGTCAAGCTCCTCCGTGGCAGGGAGTATGTACCACGTGCCATGTAGTGTGGGCATGATCGGTCTGGTTCCGCTTGCTGTGATGGTGGCGTAGCGCCGATCTCGTATTGGTAACCGAGCTGTTCGCCTTTACCCGCGTCGCGAGGATATTCCCAGATCAGGCGTTTGCCGTCGGTCAGATATCCCATCCGGTAATATTGTCGGACCGGCGGTCTGCGCTTGGCCAGCATGCGGCGGCCACCGAGCCACGGCGCAACCCGCTGCCACTCCTTCGAGGAGAACGTCGTTCCGGTGACCGCCGACATAACGGCCAGCTACGAGTGGTTCGGCTG
>Ga0070730_10005528_pt1 | contig 10901 bp, 7 predicted proteins | sample Coa_R1_3_FD_66447 | JGI IMG/M metagenome (GOLD analysis project Ga0070730, IMG submission 66447) | Surface soil microbial communities from Centralia Pennsylvania, which are recovering from an underground coalmine fire - Coalmine... | ecosystem: Environmental > Terrestrial > Soil > Unclassified ... | reverse complement strand
CGGACCTGACCGGGTTGGCGAGGCGCCCGTCCGCCGCCGACCTCCCAGGACTGCATATCATGGTTCCGGGGGGCGGGGGGAAGGGGGGTGCAGGCAGGGAATGAAAGACCGCCGGTTTACCGCACGAACGTGTAGCGGAACCGGTCGCCATCCGATGTCACCCGCCCGACCGTCGGCGAGGGGAAGTGGATTGGCAGAATCAGCGTTCCGGTGTCGGCGACTTCACTCAGGAACCGGCGGCGTGACGCGATGCCCTCCTGCGCGTCCCAGTCGAAGACGGTGAACCAGCCAGGCTCCCGGCACTGCAGAGCGTGATGCATCATGTCGCCGGTCACCGATGCCCGTTGCCCCCCAGAAGCGATGTTCACGCAGCAATGGCACGGCGAATGTCCTGGGGTGGGGGTCAGCGTGACCGTGTCATCCAGCATGTAGTCGTCATCGACCAGCAGGGCCTGGCCGGCGGCGACAATGGGCTCACAGTTAAAGCGCCAGACGTTGCCTGGAGGATTGTCGCCACGCTTCGTCGCCTCCTCCCACGCGGCGTATTCGCGCTTGTGGAACACATACTTGGCCTTCGGGAATGTCGGCACCCAGCGGCCGTCGCGCAGTACGGTGTTCCAGCCGCAGTGATCGATGTGGAGATGCGTGCAGAAAACGTAGTCGATGTCCTCGAAGCGCAGGCCCTCGGCGCGGAAACCGTCCAGCCACGGCTGCTTGGGGAAATCCATCGGCGCCGGGTAGCCTTTGTCCTCGCCGGTGCAGGTGTCCACCAGGATCGTGTGATGCGGCGTGCGCACCACAAAGGTCTGGTAGGTGATCACCATGCGGTTCGATGCGGCGTCGTAGACCACGGGGTCCATCTCGGCGAGGTAACGCCGGCCCAGTTCGGGATCGTAAGCGGGGAACATGTCTTCCGGCTGGCGCCATGGCCCGTCACGCTCGATGATGCTGGTGATAGTGACGTTGCCGATCTTGACGGTGTTCATGTCAGAGCTCCAACCGGTAGAAGCGCGCCGCGGTGCCGCTGAACAGGTCGGCCTTTTCTGACGCGCTCGCGCCGCGGGCGAGGATTTTGCAGGCGTTCCAGAAGGGGGCGTAGGCGTAGGATCCCTTGTCCACCGGGAAGTTGCTCTCGAACATGCAACGCGAGGCGCCGAACGCCTCGATGCAGTTCTCGACATAGGGCTTCCACGCGGCGGCGAGCGCCTCGGATGATGGCGGATCCGCCTTCTCGTGGAAGTCGAAGCCGTTGATCCGCATCGCCATGCCGCCCAGCTTCACCACCACGTTCGGACACTTGGCCAGCGCCCGGATCGAGGCGGCCCAAGCGGTAAGAATCCCGTCGCGCTTGCCCGCGTAGCCGCCAATTGCGAGCGGTCCGCCGACATGGTTCAGGCAGATGCGGGTCTCGGGGAAAGTCTGGGCAAGCGCAGTCAATTCATCGATCTGAGGGTGATAGAGCCACGCGTCGAACGTAAGGTTCAGAGGCGCGAGGCACGCGAAGCCTTCGCGGAACTGCTTGTCCGCCATGAGCTGGGGGGGCGGGCTGTAGGCTGGGTTGAGCAATGTCGGATCCCCATCCCATGCCGTGATGTGGCGTATGCCGCGGAATCGCCCGCCGCCGGCGCGTATATGCGCTTCCAGGACCGCGCTGACCCGTGATCCGAAGCGGAGATCGACGTTGCCGACGATGCCGGCACAGATCCTGGTCTTGCCATAGCCACCCGAGGCGCTCATCGCGGCCACGCCGTTGACGAACTCCGTCTCGCCAACCGGCTTGAACTCCTCGGGGCCAGTCGCGCGGTGCATCGAACGGCACTGCACGAACACCGTGGCGACGATGTTGTGGCCACTGTTGGTGTCGGCGAGGAGGTCGTCCAGCATGTAGCGCCAGCCAGGACGATCCCACAGGTGATGGTGGGGATCGACGATCGGCAGGTCAGGCTCGAGGATCGCCTCTGTGCGGCGCGCGAGCCAATCGTCACGTACCGGCAGATAGGGGCTGCTGGCAGGTTGTGTTGTGACGCCCATGAGGTTCCCTCCCGACCGGGAGGATCATCTCAGCACTTCGGGCAGGGCGGCAAGCGCGGCAATTCAGGCGGCCGCTGGGAGTGCTTCGTCCGAGGGGCGGCCACGCGGCCGCGCCCTGGTTGCCGACGACACAGTCCTGAGCACGGACGGCAGCTTGATCAGGGACTTGTAGAGCTCCTCGTATTCTGCGGCGGCGCCCGTCCAGAGAAAGCTACGCGACATTGCCGCCTGGCGCATCTCTGTCAGCGTATCGGCGTCGGCATAGGCATTGAACGCGCGCCGGCAGGCGGAGAACAATCCATCTCCAGACAGGTCGGTGAACAGGAAACCCGTCTCGCCGTCGTCGATCGTGTCGGCAAGGCCGCCGGTCGCGTGCGCGATTGGCAGCGTGCCGTAGCGTTGCGCCTGCATCTGGGTCAGTCCGCAGGGCTCGAACCGCGACGGCATCAGGCAGAAGTCGCTCGCGGCGACAATCCGGCGGGCCATTGGTTCATTGAATCCGATCAACAGGCCAATGTTGTCGCGATGGCTGCGCGCCAGGCGGCTGAGCATATGCTCGGTTTCCGGATCGCCGAGGCCGAGAATCGCGATCTGCCCGCCCGAACGAACGATGTCCCGTGCGGTGTCGGCGACGATGTCGAGACCCTTCTGATGCACCAGCCGGGAGACGACACCAAACAAAGGTCCTTCGGAAGGCGTCAGGCAAAGCCCGGTGCGCACGAGGTCGGCATTCGCATACTTGCCCGCTAGGTCGTCTGCCTCGAAATGGTGGGGCAAATGTGGATCACTGCTGGGATCCCAGCTTTCATCGATGCCGTTAACGATTCCCGACAAGCGGCCCTGTTCGGCGATGCCTCGCGTCAGCCCATGCAGACCGGCGCCGAGGGCCTCGGTTGTGATCTCCCGCGCATAGGTCGGACTGACGGTCGATACATGGTCGGCATAGAACAGCCCGGCCTTCAAGAACGACAGCCGATCGTGGAATTCGACGCCATTGATGTCGAACGCATGCTCGGGAATGTCGAGCGCCTCCGTGCGCTCTTTGGGGAACAACCCCTGATAGGCGATGTTATGAATCGTCAGCACAGTTGGCACATCGTCGCCACGCCACCGGAGATAGCCGGGAGCCAACCCGCCCGGCCAATCATTCACGTGCAGCAGATCGGGAACCCAGGACATGCCCGCGCGTCCGCTGGCAATGTCTGCCGCCGCCAGAGACAGGCGGGCAAAGCGGATGTCATTGTCCGGCCAGTCCAACCCTTCCGGCCCAGCATAGGGACTTCCAGACCGTTGGTAGAGCGACGGCTCAAGAACCAGGTAAAGGATCAGGCCGTCTGCTGTTCGAACTTCACCGATCAGGCAGGGGTTGATGCTCCCATGTCCTGGCAAATGTGCGACGACATCGATGTCGGTCGCCTTGGCGATGATGCCTGGGTAGGCTGGCAACAGTACTCGCACATCGATTCCTCGGCGCCTCAGCGCGCGCGGCAAGCCGGCGGAAACATCCCCGAGTCCGCCAGCCTTGGCGAAATCGGCAAACTCGCTGGTGACGAAGAGAATTTTCATTGGGCCCCGGCTGGCTGGCGGCCACTGTTCTGCGGTTGATTTGGTTAAGGCAATCTTAATCGCAATGCTGCGAGAGAATCTTCATCATCCTCGATCACGAGCCGTTTAGTGCGATCACGAATGTTTTTGGGAGGCGGTCCGATGCGCTGCTCAAAGGCCGAGCGCGTGCTTGATAGCTGCTTCGTAAGGCGCCCGGCCGTGCTCGGTTTGGATGCGGGCCAGCGCATTGGCTCGCAGCTTTTCCCATTCGGCGGGGTCACGATACAACGTTACGATATGCTTCGAAAATTCTGCGGGATCGTTTGCGGGGGCAGCCAGCAGATCTGTCCCATTCTCCCAGCTAAGTTGCTCACGTAACAATTCCGTCGCGACAACGGGGAGACCAAAGGCCGCAGCTTCGTGCACCTTGTATGGTGCTCCTGCCGCGAAGCGCGTCGGGGCAACGAAGACGCGATGAGAAGCGTACAATCTCTCCAGTTCTGCGACCGTGCCACGCAACGTGACGCGGGGATGGTCGCGAAACTGGTCGAGCGATACATCGTCGGCGATATATCCCGCGATGGTCAGCCTGGTTTCCCAGCCAAGCGATTGCTCCACCATAGGCAGCACGTCGCGGACGAACCACAGCAGGCCGTCGTAATTCGGACTGCCTGCTTCGTGGATCGCGCCAACGAACAACATGCCGGCGCGCTCGACGAAGCCGCGGGCGGTGGGCTGGGGCCGGCGCAGGTGGCCGAGGACCGTGAGCCAGAAAACCCGAGACTGCGCAGGCGTTGCGCTTCCTCACCATTGACCGCAACGATGCTCTGGCAGAAATGCGCGTTAGAGAATTCCTGCATGATTGCCGCGTCGAGGTCGAAATCGCTCTTTCCCGACACCGCCGCACGCGCGGCGTCGCGGAAGCTGGCGATGGCCTCGGTGTCGAGGACGACCCGCGGAGGGTGACCGCTCCCGGCAGTTATCCGGTCAAGCAGCGGCATAATGCGGTCCAGGTTATGGGTGCGCGCAACCCAGACGGCATCGTAATAGCCCTGTCGCGCCGTCAGAAACGCCGCCAATCCGTCGATGTCCCTGTCCTGCATCACCTCTACCGAGTCGGGCATGTCGGCGTAAGCATTGCCCAGTCCGAGCCGATTTGGTGCGAGCGGAAAAACCGTGATGCCGTATCCGAGCGACGCCATGACATCGATGACATCCGTCGAGCGGACAAATCCCGAGCCGATCCAACGCATCGGTATCAGGTCATCGATAAACAGAACGCGCCGTTTTTCGTCCGCTGAACGTGCGAATACCTCCACGCGCCGATCCGGAATATAGCGGAAGCGCAGGTAATTCAGGTGCTTTTGGACGAAATGCCGATGTCCGCGATCAGCCAGCGCCACAGCATCCGCGCCGGTCGCGGCGCGGCCAAACTGGTAGGCCACGATCGAGGGGTCGTAGACCACTTTGTATCCAGCGGCTGCGATGCGCACGCACACATCGGCTGCGGGCAGGTCTCCCTCCGGCAGTTCTTCATCGAAGCCTTCCAGCTCTCGCAACAATAGCGTGCGCACGAGCAGGAAATCGGTGGAGCAGAAATCGACCGCGCGCACGAAATTGGCCTCGGGCACAGTCGGCGGCGCGTCGCTCAGGTAGCGATGCGTCATGCCGTCCCGCCAAATGATCCCGCCTGCCGATTCGAGGTATCCGTGTCCGCGGATCAGCTTGCCGCCGACCGCCCCTGCGCCGGCGTCTGAAGCCAGTCGACGCAATGCGGCCGCCATCGCCCCTGGAAGCAGCTCCGTCTCGGCACCGAGGAACAGGACCGCTTCCGCCGTCACGCAATGCAGGGCGGCATTGCGGGCGCGCACAGAGCCGATATCGCTGTCGAAGTGCAGCAGCCTGGCGCCGCGGACGTGCCGGGTAAGGTTTTGCTCGGGTCCGCCGCTCTGCACCAGAACGAGCTGAAGCTCGCCTGGCCAATGTTCCCGCAGGTCGCTGAGCGCGCGCAGCGTCTGGGACGATTGCGCATGCATCGTCATCACGACGCTGACAGCCGGTTCAGCCGTGCAGGTGAAATCGAGAGGCGCGCGCGCCACGGACGCCAATATGACGTCGGCCTGGCGGTGATAGAGCGCCCGGGCTTGCTGCTCGGTTACCTGTTCCTCCGGCGGCGGAGCGGGAGCCAGTCCCTGTCCCCGCCCGATCGTCAGATAATGCTCGAATGCGTCTTGCGCTCGCTTCGACTGGAGATCCGCTCGGACGGATGGATGTGCGCTCAGGTAGTAATTCAGATCGATCCAACTGGTGGGCGAGCGCAGTTCGACCGCGCCGTTCGTCAGGAAATGGTCATAGCCGTTTCGGCGTGCCTTGCTCTGCACGACGTCGGCGATGTCAGCGTAGCGGGACAGATAATCGGACTCGGAGAATTCTGGCAGCGGATCAAAAGCGGTCGGCGTCTCGTTGCAGAGGTAGTGATGCAATGCGCAATGCCACTGGCCCTGCTCGATTGCCTCGGCCACCGCCGGATACCGATGAAGGTAAACCAGCGGATCGAAGCGGATCGTGGTGCGCCGCTCGCCGCCATGTGCCCATATTTGCCTGAGATAATGCGGATACGGCCCAATTCGGTCTGCCTCGGCGCATTCCACGGCGCCAAGTTGTGCCCGATAAACCTCAGAGTCGAATAATGGGTGGCCGCCACGCCCTTCGCGATTGCCGTGCTTCAGATAGTGATCGTAACCGTTGACATGGTTGTCCGCCACGAGTGCGGCATCGTGCAAATCCGGATTGAGGCGGCGGTACCGTCCTTCCATGAACAGCCAGTGCGGCGAACGGGAAACAAAGCCGCCGCGGCAATAGGCATCGAAGCCGGACTCCATCTGGCCGACACGCACAGCCGCGGCGACCTCGGGATGAGCAGCAAGATGCCATCGCTCGTCGAACCAGGGATTGGGCGAATCGCCGCGCTGCTGGCCTTGCTCCAGATAGAAGCTAAGTAACGCATCGGTCCCGTCGATTTTGCGGGTATCTGGGTAGGCTGCCCTGTACCACTCGGCGTCGAACACCGCCCAGGCGACAGTGGTATCGCCTGGCAGTCGCAACATTTCACTTGCCGGCTGTGCGATCGGTGGCACGGCTGGTCCGCGGGTGTGGTTATCTGCGTCGTTCCGTCAGAACGATGCCGTCGCGTTGCAACGCGAGGATCTCGTCCTTCGTGTAGCCGTGCTGTGTCAGGACGTCGTTGCCGTCCTGGGCAAATTTCGGTGGCGCACGTCGCGTGCCGCCAGGCGTGCGCCGCAACTTGATCGGCGTGCCGATGCCACGGTACCAATCGAGCTCGGTGACCATCTCGCGATGCGCAGTGTGCGGCGCGGCCGTCGACTCATCGACCGGCAGCACGGGACCAGCAGGAACGCCGTTCCTGATCAGCTTCAACGACAGCTCATTCCCGTCATGCCCGGCGAAGGCTGCGGCAAGTACTTCCGTCAAGGCTGCCCTGTTGACGTTCCGTTTCCCGTTGTCGGCGAAGCGCGGGTCGTCCGCGAGTTCGGGGCGGCCAATTATCTCCGCCATCTTGCGGAACTGGCCGTTGTTGCCGGATGCGATGAAGATATCGCAGGTCTTCGTCGGGAACTTGTCGTACGGCACAAGGTTCGGGTGCGGATTGCCCGTCCCTTTCGGGCGATTGCCATTAAGGAAGAAGTTGGCTGCCTGCGGGTGCAGCAATGCCATGCCGCAATCGTACAGCGTCATGTCGAGGTACTGGCCTTGCCCGGATCGCTCGCGCTCATGCACCGCCATCAGGATGCCGATGGCCGAATACAGTCCGGTACCCATGTCGACGATAGCCGTGCCGAGCCGCAGGGGGCCGGTCGATGCGTCGCCATTGACGCTCATCAGCCCGGTCATCGCCTGCAGGATCGCGTCATAGCCCGGCAGACCGCCCAACGGGCCATCTCCACCGAAGCCGGAAATCCGGCAGTGGATCAGGCGAGGGAACTGCTCGGACAAAGTGTCGTAGCCGATCCCCCACTTCTCCATCGAGCCAGGCTTGAAGTTCTCGATCAGGATGTCCGCACCTTCCAGCAGGCGCAGCAGCACGCCCCTGCCTTCTGGTCGGCCGATATCCAGCGCAATGGCTTTCTTGTTGCGATTGATGCCGATGAAATAGCTCGCATCGCCTTCATGGAACGGAGGCCCCCAATCGCGCACCTCATCACCTTGTGGGGGCTCGATCTTGATGACGTCCGCACCGTGATCAGAGAGGATCATCGTGCAGTAGGGACCGCCGAGCACGCGTGTCAGATCGATGACTTTCAGCCCGGCCAATGCGCCAGGGGACTTCGCCAGGCCCTTGCCCTGAGTTGCCGGTTTGTAGGTCGCATCGTTCATCGTGCCGTCCGCTCCCTGATACCCGGGGCAATTCAGCACGGCGCGCCGTCAAGCGCCAGATTTGTCCTGCTTCAGGATCTCGCCCGCCAGGTACAGCGTGCCGCAGATCAGCACGCGTGCCGGGCCGCCGTCGCGTGGCAGCGCTGCCAATGCATCCGCAACACGCGGCCCGGGTCTGGCAATGCCATCCGAGGCCGTGACAATCGCCTCGACGGGCAGCGCGGAATGCTGTTCGGGCTCCGCTACGGCCCACAGTGTTGTCGCGTGGGGCAGCAATGGCCGCAGGAAGCCGGCGGCATCCTTGCTGTCCTTCATCCCCACGATCAGGTGCAGCTTGCGGTCATGCCAGCCCGCCAGATGCTCGCCGAGCACGACGCCGGCGCCAGGATTGTGGCCACCGTCGAGCCATAGCTCCCAGTCCGGCGGCAATGTCGCGGCCAGCCGGCCATGCAGGCGCTGCAGCCGGGCGGGCCATTCAGCCTTTGACGCGCCGAACACATCCATCGGCACGCCGGACGCGCGAAGTGCGGCAATACCGATGCCGACATTGTCGAACTGGAATGAGCCAGGGAGCGACAACGGCGGCAGGGTCAGTACGCCCGCGGCATCGCGAAAGTTGAGTCCCGCCACGTGCCAGTCGCGGTTACGCAGCAGTGGCCTCGCGCCAACGCGTTCCGCCGTCGCCAGAAGCACATCAAGTACTTCCGCCGGCTGCTCACCGATCGCCACCGGGACGCCAGGCTTCATGATGCCGGCCTTCTCTGCCGCGATCAGAGCCAACGTTTCGCCAAGCATTTCGCGATGATCCAGCGAGATTGAGGTGATCGCGCAGGCGGCGGGCCGATCAACGACATTGGTCGCATCGCCGCGGCCGCCAAGACCGACCTCCAGCACGCACAAATCCGCCGGCGTCCGGGCGAACAGATGGAGGGCCACGGCGGTGATCACCTCGAAGACGGTGATTGGCGCACCGGCATTGACCTGCTCGATTTCCTCCAGCCCGGCTGCGAGGGCCTCGTCAGACACCAGGCTGCCCGCAATGCGGATGCGCTCGTTGAAGCGAACCAGGTGCGGCGACGTATATACGTGAACGCGCTGCCCGGCCGCCTCTGCCATCGCGCGCATGAAGGCACAGGTGCTGCCTTTGCCGTTGGTTCCCGCCACGTGGATCACGGGAGGCAGTCGCCGTTCCGGATGGCCGAGTTTTGCCAGCAGATCCCGCAAGCGATCGAGGCTCAGATCCACCAGGCGCGGATACAGCGCGTGCAGGCGCTCAACGATGCCTTCGATCCGGCCCTTCGGAACCGGCTTTGAGCCAGCCATCACGCGGCCGCCGGCAGTTCCTTGACACGCAGCAGCGATATCAGACGTGCCAGCGTTGCCTTCAGCTCGGTCCGCTTCACCACCATGTCGATGATTCCGTGCTCGTGCAGATACTCGGCGCGCTGGAAGCCGTCAGGCAGTTTTTCCCGCACCGTCTGTTCGATCACGCGTGCGCCGGCAAAGCCGATGAGAGCAGCCGGTTCGGCGATGTGGACGTCGCCCAGCATCGGAAAACTGGCGGTGACGCCGCCGGTGGTGGGATCGGTGAAGACCACGATGTAGGGCAGTCCGGCTTCCTTCACGATGCGGGTGGCGATCACCGTGCGCGGCATCTGCATCAGGCTGATCATGCCTTCCATCATGCGAGCGCCACCTGAAGCCGTGAAGGCAATCAGCGGCGCCTCCTGCAGGACAGCAAGCCTCGCCGCCGACAGCAGGCCTTCACCGACAGCGGCACCCATCGAGCCGCCGATGAATTCGAATTCCATGGCGGCCACCACGGCCTGCTGGCTGTCGATCCTGCCGTGAGCGACCACGATCGCATCGTCGAGATGCGTCTTGTCCCGCGCTTCCTTCAGGCGATCGGTGTAGCGCTTGGTATCACGAAAGCGCAGCGGATCGGCCGTGACCTTGGGCAGTTCGATCCGCGTGTAGCTGCCTTCATCGAACGTGAAGGCGAGGCGCTCCACGGCCCCGACACGCATGTGATGGCCACAATGCGGACAGACTCTCAGGTTCGCCAGCATGTCGCGGTGGAAGATCATCTGCTGGCAGGCCGGGCATTGGTGCCAGAGATTGTCCGGCACCTCGCGCCGGGCGAACAGCGTGCGGATCTTGGGACGAACGAATTCGGTCAGCCAGTTCATGTATGCACCTTCGTGTCCCGCACCCCTTTCGCGAGGGCACGTACCTGGTCCAACACCACTGGCACCGCATCAGGCTTCGCATGCCCGTGTTCGTCGAGGTGGTTGGCGAGCGTATCGATCAGCGCGGATGCCACCACAGCGGCATCGGCAATGCGCGAAGCTGCCGCGGCCTGCTGCGGGGTGCGTACGCCGAAGCCCACGGCAATGGGCAGATCGGTGGCGGCGCGGATGCGCGGTATTGCCTCGGCCAGATGATCGGATGTGGCACTGCGTGTGCCGGTGATGCCGGTGATGCTGACGTAATAGACGAAGCCAGAGCTGCCCGCGAGAACGATGGGCAAGCGCTTGTCGTCTGTCGTGGGTGCAACGAGGCGAATGATATCGATGTCATGCGCTCGCGCCGACGGCACCAGAACGTCGGCTTCCTCCGTCGGCAGATCGACCATGATGAGGCCGTCCACGCCGGCGCTTGCAGCATCGGCGCAGAAGCGCTCTGTGCCATAAGACAACACCGGATTCAGGTAGCCCATCAGGATGATCGGCGTCGCATCATCATCGTCGCGGCGGAAGTCGCGCACCATCTGCAGGACATGCGCAACCTTCACCCCGGCAGCAAGCGCGCGCTTGCCGGCAGCCTGGATGATCGGGCCATCGGCCATCGGGTCGGTGAACGGAATTCCGATCTCTATCAGGTCCGCGCCCGCGGCGGGCATCCCCCGCAGCAGTGCCATGGACGTGCTG
>Ga0070730_10005527_pt1 | contig 10903 bp, 9 predicted proteins | sample Coa_R1_3_FD_66447 | JGI IMG/M metagenome (GOLD analysis project Ga0070730, IMG submission 66447) | Surface soil microbial communities from Centralia Pennsylvania, which are recovering from an underground coalmine fire - Coalmine... | ecosystem: Environmental > Terrestrial > Soil > Unclassified ... | reverse complement strand
TGCTCTTCCCTGAAGCATGAAGTCGGGATCGCAGAGCCTCCACCGACGCCCGAACCTCTGCGATCGGGCGAAAGGCACTTGCGTCCGCGCAAATGAAGATGGCTCCGGAGACAGGCTGAAGGCCGTGCGCGTCGGCTGCCGTGAAGGAGATGGAGAGCGCCTCGATGAGTGCAGCCAGGCCGAATCCTTTGTGACCTGCGGCAGGAAGTAGCGCACCGCCTGTGAAGTAAGCGTTCGGGTCCGTCGTGGGATGGCCGGCCGCGTCGATAATCGCGCCTTCCGGCAACTGCTCTCCCCGAGCGCGCGCAACCATTGCTTTCCCGCCCGCGACAAGGCTGGTCGCCATGTCTAGGACGAAGGGATCCGCGCTTGCTGGGACGCCAATCGTGATCGGGTTGGTCTGCAGCGCGGCCGTAGTACCGCTTCCAGCCGCCATCTGGAACGGAGGATCGTTAGCGGCAAGAACAACAAGAGTAACCATGCCCTTGGCGACGCCGCGCTCAGCCCACGCTCCCATTCTGCCCATGTGTCCGCATCGGATCACGGCGCACAGCCCGACACCGAACTGAGAGGCTGCCTCGCTCGCGACATCAACTGCCCGGGCGGCGGCGGGATGGCCCATGCCACCGGCTCCATCAAGTCGGGCCAATGCTCTCTCCTTGCTGAGCATGACAGGCTCAGCCGCGAGATCACACTCGCCGCGCACAACCAGGTCGCGATAACGGATCATCTGCCTGACGCCATGACTTGGGTGGCCGGCAAGTTCTGCATCGACAAGATGGTCAGCGACGCAGTCAGCGACCGCAGGCGTTGCCCCCCAGCGCAGGAGCGCTTGCTCAACAAGTTGTTTAGCCTCTGACGAATGCAACTCAGACATAGCCAACGGCGAAGCTGTAGAGAGCAGCGGGGGGCTTGAGTTCGAGCGGAACTTCAATGAGAGTCGATTTTGAACCGGCGAGCGCGCTCGCGAGCGCGTCGCCAAGCTCGGCCGGTTCGTTAAGTCGAATCGTGTTCATGCCGAATGCCTGACCCAGTTGAATAAAGTCAGGGTTGCTCAATGAATGCGCTGTTGATCGTCCAAAGTTCTCTGTCATGTTGTGTTTGATCGCGCCGTAGCAGTTGTCGTTTGCGACGATGACCGTGACCTTGAGACCATACATGCGCATCGTTGCGAGCTCTTGAGGGTTGTAAAGAAATGCCCCGTCACCTGCGATCACGACTACCTCGCGTTCGGGGTTGGCGATCTTCGCGCCCACGGCTGCCGGTATGCCAAATCCGAGCGTCCCCGTCCCCCAGGGGAAACGGAAGATCCGACTCGCTTGTGCTGGAAGCAGGCGGTCGAGCCAGACTCCAATGAGACTATCGGCGAGGACGATACCGTCATCCGGTAACGCGTCCGCGATCCCCTCGACCGCTGGCAAGGCCCAAGGGATTCGCTGCTCGGCGTACCTTTTCGGAAGATCGCGAATCTCGTCGAGTGTGTCGACCGAGTAAGGTGACGTCACGCGGTCGGAAACGGCCTCCGCAAGTGCCGTGATGATCGCCGGCACATCGCCATAGAGACGGTAGCGCGCTGGCGTCTTCGCAAGCACTTGGTCGTCCCAGTCCACGAGTACGAGTTGCGCGGCGAGCCGCTGCGCCGAGCGACCGCCAACGACCATTGCTGGGTCCCAAACGGCGGTGTTCTGAGCAGCGGCCACTGGCGCGCCCACAACCAGAACAGCGTCTGCTTCGGTCAAAAGTCGTTCCCCGGGACCGCCTGGAGTCCAGCTGTGCCCGAGACTCAACGGATGAGCCTCTGGTAGCGCCCCTTTCGCGAATCCGTCTGTCATGACCGGAGCTCCAAGTTGTTCCGCTAGCCGTCGTAGGTCTCGTTCCGCACAGGCGGCGACTGCTGTTGCGCCCGCGAGAACCACTACACGCGTGCTACTGGCCAGGAACTTCGCGGCTTCACCAATACGATCTGGCACGGAGGGGCGATCCATCGCTGCGGTGGTCGCATCGGCCGCATCCGTGTCGATCTTGGTATTGAGAACAGCGTTTGGCACCTCGAGTACGGCCGCACCGGGGCGCCCGAATTCCAGTCGATCGAGTAGCTCATTGACGGCCGACTGGACTTCGCTGCATTCGTCTACCCGTCGGTGATAGCGAGCAACGGAGCGGAGAATGTCAGAATGCGTGGCATCCGACTCCAGCAGGAATATAAGTCTGTCCTGGCTCATCGTCGCCTCAAGAAGCGCGGTTGAAGCGTTGGTCAGTCCGGCGGCGGGAACGCTTGTTGCTACGGCTACACGACCGCTAGACCACGCGTATCCGATTGCCGCGAACGTAATCCCCTGCTCGTGGCGCCCTACAATCGTCCGCATTCCAGGAAAGTCATTAATGGCATCGTAAATCGGGTATGCACCGTGCCCCGGCACCCCGAAGAGAACGGTTACGCCTCGGCTCTCAAGTGCGGCAAGGAGGATGTGTGCTCCGGATTGTGTGCTGGCTCTACCCTCGTTCACTGCCGCCCTGCTGCGCTCTACGGTCATGCGTGCTCCTTCTCGGTCAAGACTGACCGCTCAATAGGGAGAATCTCTTCCACTGCAGCCGCGATGCCAAGAAGCACATCGTCACGAAACGGCCGTCCAATCAACTGGACCCCTAGGGGAGGCGCAGTTGAGACGGTCGGGAGAACGAGCGCCGGTTGCCCGGTAAGGTTGGCCAGCCAGCACACTCGCGCATACGCCCAAAGCGCGAGCTCTCTTTCACCACTCATGCGCACATATGAGTGTTCGAGATCATCACTTCGTATGGCCGGCGCCGGGTTTCCAGGAGCGATCAGGGCATCTAAAGCATTCGCTTCGAACAGTTCACGAATCCTCGCAACTACTTCTCGGCGTGCCTGATGTGCGCGTGCGACTATAACGCCAGGGATGATATGGGCAACATGGAGCAGAGCCCGAATAGCGTCAGTGATCAGTGCTCCATTTGCCTTTAGCAGCTCACTATGGATTGCAGCGCCTTCTGGAAGATCAATAGCGAGCAATGCTGCTGGAACAAGTGCAGCTTCTGGAAAAGCCAGTGTGATAAGCTCCACTCCTTCGTTGGCGAGGCTCTCTAGTAGGCTCTCGTGCGTTGCGCGCGCCTCATTATCCACGATTTCGAATAAAGCTTCTTCCACAATTCCCAGTCGTAGACCTCGCAGGCTCGTTGTTCCACCTGCCCGGAGTCGCTCGCGAACACCTCCTGCCAAATTTGCCAGCGCGGAACTGGGATCGCGGTCGTCATGCCCCACCAGCTCTTGCAGTATTAAGCGCACATCCGCAACCGTACGCGCGATCGGGCCGGCGGTATCGAGCGACCAATTTGCTGGCAAGATGCCCCCGCGTCCCACCAGCCCGTATGTCGGTTTTATTCCAACGACTCCGCAGAGCGCTGCTGGGATGCGAATTGACCCGCCGGTATCCGTTCCGAGCGCGGCATGCACGAACCCAGCACCGACGGCGGCCGCTGATCCACCGCTTGATCCTCCACAAATGAGAGCTGAGTCGGTAGGGTTCTTGGTTGGAGGAGTATCCGTGCTCCACGCGAGCTCCGCGGTGCGTGTCTTCCCAATCACGAGCGCACCCGCCCCGCGCAGCCTTGCCACCGCAGTCGCATCTCGGTTTGGCAAATACGACGGCACAGCTTCCGAACCATATGACGTTGGAAAGTTCACAACGTCGAACAGGTCTTTCACGCCAAGCGGCACCCCCACGAGTTGTCCGACCGACTCTTGACGCGCGATCCGCCGGTCAATGGTTCGTGCATCGCTCATCACCGCCGCGTGATTAACGGCTGTAAATGCTCGAATCTCTCGGTCGGCGGCGTCAAGTCTAGCTAGCGTCCCGGTTGCAATTTCTTCAACTGAAATCTCTCTTCTGACGACAGCACTCGTCAGTGCACCGATGTCTGTGAGCGAATCAAGCATCGCCGTCTTCCTCACTCCACGCGGGTGAAAACACGGGTGCCGGGGGCACTAAAGAAACCGGAAACTCCCAAAGCTTCGCTAATGTCCGCACAACCATCTCGGTTTGGTCGATGTCTGTCGATAGCTTCATGAGATCGAGTACGTTGCCCGAGAGCTCAGCAAGCAGTGCGTCCAATTCTCGCTCCCGCCCGCTTGGCTCGCTCGAATTGTTCACTCGGCGACTTGTTCTTGAGGAACGCTTTGCTGACGTTGATGAAGAGGAACCAGACATCGGCTTGCATGTGTAGCTCCGACTGAATCCAACGCCGGCTCTGACTCACAGCACTCCGGTCGTACGTACGGACATCGCGATTGGAAGCGGCATCCAACTGGGACATGACGGGGATTCAGTGGCTCGCCCTGGACCGGAACCACCGGAGAGGTCCCTACTCTTGGTACCGCAGCCAGGAGAGCTTGTGTGTATGGATGGTGTGGTTCCTCGAAGATCTGATCGACTGGGCCTTCTTCAACAACCCTGCCTCCGTACATGACGTACACCCAATGGCTGAGATGTCTGACCACACGAAGGTCGTGAGAAATGAAGACGTAGCTGAGACCAAGCTCCTTTTGTAGCCGTGCGAGCAAATTGAGGATTTGTGCCTGAACGGACACATCGAGCGCAGAGACGGGCTCATCCGCAACAATTAGCGCTGGCCGAAGCGCTACTGCTCGCGCGATCGCGATGCGCTGGCGCTGTCCCAAGCTGAATTGGTGCGGAAGGCGACGTCCGTCCTCACTGCGAAGCTCGACCAGTTCGAGCAACTCAGATGCTTGACGGATCCGATCCGCTCGACTTGTGACGCGGCCATGAGTCTTCAAGGGATGCGAGACGATGTCCCACACGCGCTGGCGGGGGTTGAGTGACGAGGCGGGGTCCTGGAACACAGCCTGCATTCGCTGCCGAATCTGGCGAAGACCTCTCGGGCTGAGTGAGGCGAGATTGGAGCCTTCGAACTCAACAAGACCTGCGGTCGGAGTCTCCAGCATCAAAATCAAACGTGCTAGCGTGGTTTTACCCGAGCCGCTTTCACCGACAACCGCGACGGTCGATCCGCGCTCGACCGAGATGTCGACTCCGTCGAGCGCCCGTACGTGGCCTGCTTGCCGACCGCGGAAGACGTCGGTCAGGCCTCGATGGACGGCATAGTGCTTCGCAAGCCCTTCGGTCCGGAGGAGCAAGGACGTCGCGTCGCGCGTCGCCTCTACCAAGGGTTGTGACACCACACCGTATGACCGTCACTCACTTGCGTCTCCTCGGGAAACTCGACGCGACAGCGATCCACCACTCTGGTACACCGCGGTGCGAACGGACATCCTTCGACCTCCCGTGTGTTGTCAGGTGGGGCACCCGGGATTCCGACCAGGGGACGCCGGGGTCCTTCGAATTGAGGGATGGCTTCGAGTAGCCCACGTGTGTATGGGTGTCGCGCCTCCCTAAACAGGTTTTCACTCGATGCTCGCTCAACGACCCTGCCCGCATACATCACGATTACGACGTCGCAGTGCTGCGAAACGACACTCAGGTCGTGGCTTACGAGAATGAGTGAGGTCCCTGACATCGCGCGTAGCCCGTCGATCAACGCCAGCACTTGCGCCTGGATCGTGACGTCGAGCGCCGTCGTCGGTTCGTCGGCGATGATCAGCCTTGGCTCTAGGGCAAGCGCTGAAGCGATCATTGACCGCTGCCGCATCCCTCCACTCAACTGGTAGGAGTAGCTCTCAGCGGCCCGAAGAGGATCAGGGAGTCCAACGTGCCTCAGCAACTGCGCTCCGAGTTCGCGCCAATAGGCTCGCTTTCCGTCTGCGTTCATGCTCCGCGCTATTTCTGCGAAAAGTGCTCGTAGGCCATTTGGAGTCTTCCCGGCCGGGTGGAGCCTCAACACTTCGGTTACTTGATCACCAACTGTGTACACAGGATCAAGTGACGTCAGCGGATTCTGGAACACTATGCCGAGTGTTCGCCCGTGAAACCGTCGCAGCGTTCGCTTGTTAGCCTTCAAAACGTCGATTCCAGCAACTTCTACGGATCCCTCCACCACCCGAGCTTCTGCATCACCTAATCCGGCGACCGTCATCACGGCAACGCTCTTCCCGCTCCCTGACTCGCCGACGATTCCGACAGCCTCTCCCTGAGACACATCCAGATCGATACCGTTCACTGCGTGGACGGTTCCGCGCCTCGTCCGAAACTCGACGCGCAGATCTCTCACCCTTACGAGAGGTTGCTCTGTGGCAGTCATCGCACTTGCTCCCTGAGCGTCGGATCCAAGTAATCTCGGAGTCCGTCTCCGACTAAGTTAAAGCCGAGAATGACCAGCGTGATCGCCAGCCCCGGCACCCAAGCCAGGTCTGGCTGAACATTCAAAAAATCGCGGCCATCGGCGAGCATTCGTCCCCATGTTTCCACCGGTGGTTGCACACTCAGGCCCAGAAAGCTCAAGGCCGCCTCAATCAAGACTGCGTATGCCATCACGAGACTCAATTGGACCAACATCACTGGCAGTATGTTCGGCAGCACTTGCTTCACAACAATCGCCGGCTCTGCATCTCCTATCGTCCGCGCCGCTAGAACATACGGTTGCTTAGCGACGGTGAATGTCGCGGCTCTCGCAACACGGGCGAAGCCAGGAACGAAGGCCACCGCCAACGCGATGATCACGTTGCGCTCACCGACGCCAAAGAAGCCCACAATAGCTATTGCCATAAGGATGACCGGAAACGCAAGCAGCAAATCCAAAGCGCGCATAATCAAGCCGTCAACAACTCCCTTAGTGTATCCCGCGACGACGCCAAGAGCACCGCCAACGGCCATCCCAACAGCCGAGGAAATCACTACGATTTCGAGCAAGGGGAGCGCTCCCTGAAGAATGCGTGAGAGCTGATCTCGACCAAGCGTGTCAGTTCCCAGAAGGTGCTGCCACGTGAAGCCGGTCATCAGGGCATTCGTATCGGGTGCTTGTGGGTCATAAGGCATCAGAAAGCGACCGAACGCCGCCACGAAGACGAACGCGCAGACAAGGAAGAGGCCCACTCGCCCACGGCCTGACCGGAGAAGAAAGCGGAGAACATCCATCACCTAGCTCCTCGTGCCCCCGTCACTGCCGACCTTACTGTGGGATCCGCGATGCCGTACAAGACATCATTGAGGAGATTGACGAGCGCGAAGATTATTGTGAACACCAACACCACGCCCTGGATCATGGTGTAGTCGCGATTGTTCACAGCTTGGATGAGCGTCCAACCCATCCCAGGCAGCGCGAAAATCTGCTCGACAATGACAGCTCCTCCCAACAGGTATCCGAGCTGAAGACTCGCGACCGTGATAGTAGGAAGCAAGGCATTCCGAAGAGCATGCTTGAGGTAGACCACCGAATCAGGCGCACCGCGAGACCGTGCTGCTTTGATGTAGTCGTTGGGAAGAACTTCAAGCATGCTCGCACGTAGCATCCGGCTTATGGGAGCGGCGCCGATCAGACCGAGGCACGCAGCTGGCAATACGAGGTGATGAAGCGCGTCGAGAGGGTTGACCGTCCAGGGCGTCCAACCCGTGGCCGGAAAAATGTTGTAGTGGACCGACAAGAACAGAATCAGAAGAATGGCGAGATAGAACTCCGGAATCGAAATCCACACGAACGTCCCTACTGAAAGCAAGTAGTCCTTGCGCGTTCCGCGCCAAAAAGCGCCAAGAAGGCCTGCGACAGTTCCAACTAGCAAAGCGATGAGCATTGCTAGAAACGTTAAGGGAACGGTAACGACCAAGGCAGACGAAAGCGCTTGTCCGACAGGCTGGCCGCTCAGACCAGATGTGCCGTAGCTTGCAAGCGATTTGCCAAGATCGCCGTGAAGAGCTGCGGCGGCCCACTTCACGTACTGCGTAAGTAACGGTCCATCGAGTCCCATCTCGTGACGTATTTGAGCTGCTAGGCGGACGTCAGCCTGCTGGCCAAGCAGAATTGTCGCCGGATCGCCTGGGATCGCTCTGACTACGCTGAAGACGATGAACGACATGAGGACGACAAGAAGACGGTCCACGCGAGTCGCCGTGCGATGTAACGAAGTATGGTTCGCTCCCTTGCTCGTACGCAGATGAGGCTTTCTCACGCAAACATAAACAAAGTTGCCCTCGGCTGGCAAGCGCCTGCTGCCGAAGAGTTCGTGGTGCACACGGACGGCGCGACGATCGCGGCCACAATCGTTGGGGGTGGCGGCATACCGGTTGTGTGGGCGCACGGACTCCTCTCGACGAAGGAGATCCCGCTAGCCACTCTCCACGATCTCACCGGCTACCAGGTGCTCACCTTCGACCATCGCGGCCATGGCGCATCGTCGCCCGTTCGGTCTGTGAGTGACCTCACACTCGAAGCGACTGTGGACGACGTCCGCTTCTTGCTCGATCACGTTGGATGGAACCAAGCCATAGTGGGCGGCGAGTCGATGGGCGCTGCGACCGCCCTAACCTTCGCGCGCGCTCATCCCGGTCGAGTGAGCGGCCTCATGCTCGACCGTCCCGCCATCGATGAGAAGTTGAATTCCGCACTAGAGCCGCAGTCCAACGCTGCCTTGCTCCGATCTCACGGGATCGAAGGCTGGATGAAGGAACTGCTCAACCGCCATCCCGCGGAGTCGCGTTCATTCATGGAGTCCCGCTACGCCGCCGCATGGCGACGACAAGATCCGGCATGCGCAGCCGTTGCTTTCGAGGCCGTGGGATCGTGGCAAGTCGCACCACTCGCGACCCTGTCCTCTCTTCAGGTTCCGACCGTGGTCCGGGCGTGGCGGCGTGATCCGATCCACCCACTAGACCTGGCAAAGCGGATTCATCGGTCTCTGCCGCACTCAGCCTTGGCGGTTGTCTCGCCTGTGCTTCTTCACGACTTGGACTCAGACCGGCGTTCCATAGTGAACATGCTCGCGTGTCTCGACCGCCTCGCCAGAACCACCTCGCACCCCTGACCCGGAGCGGAAAGATCGCATACGTGCCCTTCTCCCTCGCCTTTCGTGTGACGCGCCACCGCCAACCTAACGGACTTGACGCGTCTTGAGGACGACATGCGGGCGTAGCCACTATAGATTGGTCTCGATCTCGCTGAAGCTGGCCTCAAGCCCGCTTACAAGTTCATCGACATGGCTACGCGTGAAATTGAGCGGTGGGTAGAGGCTAATGATGTCGCCTCTCTTCCCATCTGCCATACCTGTGCCGGGATATACAACGACGCCATGGCTAAGCGCAGTTCTTTGTACGTGCTGAGCGAATCCTGCTTCAACTGGAAACGGCGTCTTCGCGTCCTTATCGACGACGAACTCCATTGCCGCCATAAGCCCCGAACATCGAACATCCCCGACAAAGGTAAACCGCCGGAGCGTCTCCAACGCCTCGCGCAGGTACGGCGCGATCTCAGTGACGTGCTCGAGTATTCGCTCGCGCGCGAAAATGCTCAGTGCCGCCACTCCTGCAGCAGCGCTGATTGGATTCCCGCCGTACGTAAAGACGTGCTCAACCGTCGTGCCAGGTCGGGCGAGCACGTGATGGACATGTGCGCGCAAGGCGACGCCCGCTAGGGGTGCGTACCCCCCACTCATACCCTTGCCCATGACGAGAAGATCTGGCACAACCTCAGAATGTTCCATGGCGAAGTTCTTTCCGGATCTTCCGAACCCGGTGACGATTTCATCTGCAACGAGCAGGACGTCATATCGGTCACAAATCTCTCGAATCATTGGAAAGTACTCTGTCGGAGTGCCAATCGCGCCACCCACTGACGCAACAATCGGTTCAGCAACAAATCCGGCAACCCGATCCGGCCCAATGCTTTGGATCACACGGTCCAACTCAGTCGCGCATTTTACGGAACAGGCTGGAAAGCTCAGATCGAATGGACATCGGAAACAATAACAAGGTTCGATATGAGGGAAGTCGATCAAGAGTGGCTCGTAGATTGCGCGACGCGACCTGCTCCCGGTTAACGACAATGCGGCTAGCGTTGCGCCGTGGTAACTTGTCCATCGCGAAATGAAGATAGATTTCTCGGGTCTGCCGCATTCAACGTGATACTGCCTGGTCAGCTTCAGGGCAAGCTCGATTGCCTCCGATCCTCCAGACGAGAAGTGCACATAGTCAAGGTCATCCGGCGCAAGCTCGGCCACCATGCTCGCGAGCTCTAGTGCTGGTTCGTTCAGAAACGTATTAGCAACCGTGAAAGGAAGCCGGCGTGCCTGACGGTCGATCGCGTCGACAATCTCGTCTCGTCCGTATCCAAGGTTCACAACCGCTATCCCAGCGATCGCGTCGAGGTAGCGCTTGCCTGCCGTATCCCACACATACGCGCCCCTGGCGTGATCGAGTACTGGGTAGGGGCGGGTCGAGTCTAGGAGGAGCAACTGACCGTCAGGTTGCGCCGAGGCGTTCATCCCTGTCTTATATCCGATTTGTTGAACTTTGGCCTCTCCTGTCTCGCGCCGAGCAGCCAAGGAGGCGGGCGCGGGCGAAGCGGTCGGCACGCCCGCGCGCCTGAGCCAAACGCCAGCATCCGTCTAAAGAAGTCCTTTCACAATGAGGCAGGGACCCGTCCTTTGACGACGAACGCAGTTTGCATCCGTCGTCAATCTGGGAGGGGTGTCGATGGCTGTCGCGCCGTGGATCGTCTCGGATGAGTTGTGGGCGCTGGTTGAGCCGCTGTTGCCGGTGAAGGAGCGGCGCTTCCGCTATCCGGGTCGGAAGCGTTTGCCCGACCGGCAGGCGTTGCAGGGGATCTTGTTCGTGTTGCACACGGGGATCTCGTGGTCGCATCTGCCGGTCGAGCTTGGCTTTGGCTCCGGGGTGACTTGTTGGCGGAGGCCCGGACGAGTGGCAGGAAGCGGGTGTGTGGGATCGGTTGCACGAGTTGCTGCTCGCTCGGTTGCGGGCTGCGG
>Ga0070730_10005525_pt1 | contig 10905 bp, 8 predicted proteins | sample Coa_R1_3_FD_66447 | JGI IMG/M metagenome (GOLD analysis project Ga0070730, IMG submission 66447) | Surface soil microbial communities from Centralia Pennsylvania, which are recovering from an underground coalmine fire - Coalmine... | ecosystem: Environmental > Terrestrial > Soil > Unclassified ... | reverse complement strand
CTTGCAATCATTCTTGCCGGCCTTGGCGACGCCGTAGCACTTCTCCATCGGCTTCGAGGCCTGGGCTTGGCTGGCGGTGGCGGCGCCCACGGCGAGCGATCCGAGCAGCAGCGCGCTCAGCGCCGCCTTGGTGGGGGTGTTCATCCAGACTCTCCTGACAGCCTCTCGCGCGGCGGCTCCCTGGGAAGGCTAAAAGCCGCCGCACGGTGACCCGGGAGGCTTTCCGAGCAGATCACAGGGAAGATTTCGGGGCGTCAAGGCGGATGGTTACAGCGAATAGTTTTCTCGTCGGGCTGTAACGGACAGCTTTTCTTCACCGAACCATCGAGAGCCATCACGGCACGATAGACATTTAGGAGATGTTCGATGATCACCCTGAAGACCGGCGCCAGCATCGCGTCCGCCGCCGCCGTCCTGGCGCTGACCAGCTTCGCGACCGTCGCCCCGGCTCAGGCCGGCACGCATGCCGCCAAGGTGGCGCCCTGCTATGGTGTCAATTCGTGCAAGGGCCAGTCGGACTGCAAGTCGGGTACGCATGATTGCAAGGGCCAGAACGACTGCAAGGGACAGGGCTTCAAGGATATTTCGCCCAAGGCCTGCGCTGCGCAGGGCGGCAGCCTCACCGCGCCGACCAAGTAAGCGCGGTCCCTCGTCCGGCCGGTCCTCGTCCCCCGGGATCGGTCGGACACCCTTGTTGTGGAGACCGGCATGGCCTCGACCCGCATCGCCGCGTTCCAGGGCTTCGGCCTGGGTTTACGTATCCCGCACTACCAGGATTACCTGTCTCGCGAGGTGCCCGTCGATTTCGTCGAGATCATCTCGGAGAATTTCATGGTCGAGGGCGGGCGCCCGCTCCACACCCTCGATCGGATCCGGGAACGGTACGCGGTGGCGATGCACGGCGTCTCGATGTCGATCGGATCGGCCGACGGACTGCGCCTCGATTATCTCCGGCGCCTCAAGGCGCTCGCCGATCGGGTGAAGCCGTTGTGGGTCTCGGACCATCTGTGCTGGACCGGGATCGAGGGCTTCAACGCGCACGACCTTCTGCCCTTGCCTTATACCGAGGAAGCGCTTGACCTCGTCTGCGCCAATATCGCGCATGCGCAGGACGTGCTCGAACGGCCGATCCTGATGGAGAATGCCTCAACCTATCTGAGCTTCGCGGGCGACAGCCTGACCGAATGGGAATTCCTCGCCGAGATGTGCCGCCGCACCGGCTGTTACCTGCTGCTCGACGTCAACAATATCTATGTGAGCGGCACCAACAACGGCTTCGATCCGCTGGCCTATATCGCGGGCGTGCCGACCGACCGGGTGCGCCAAATCCATCTCGCAGGCCACAGTCAGGGGCGAACCAGGTTGATCGACACGCATGATCAGCCAGTGTCCGATCCGGTCTGGGCGCTGTACGAAGTCGCCTGTCGGCGCTTCGGCCCCGCCGCGACGATGATCGAGCGCGACGACAATATTCCCGCTCTCGACGAACTGCTCGACGAACTCGCGGTCGCGCGTGGGCTCGCCGAGGCGGCAGAGAGGGTGGCGGCATGAGTCTGCTCACGCTCCAGCGCGCCTTCCGCGCCTATCTGGTCGATGAGCCCGGACACATCCTGCACTTTCTCGGCCCCGATGGCACCGCCGGGCTGGGTGTCTATCACAACGCCTATCGCGCCCAGCTCGTCGCGACATTGCGCGACAGCTTCGAGCGGACCTGGGCGTGGCTGGGCGACGATCGCTTCGATGAGGCGGCGCGCGCGCATAGCACGCTCACGCCGCCGTCGAGTTGGACGCTGGGCGACTATGGCCGCGGCTTCTCGGCGACGCTGGGCGCGCTCTACCCGGACGATCCTGAGATCGCCGAGCTTGCCGCGCTCGACTGGGCACTACGGCGCGCCTTCGATGGACCGGATGCCGCTCCTGTCGCGGCCGAGCGGCTGAGCGAAGTGGATTGGGACAAGGCGGTGATCCGCCTCGTGCCGGGGGTGCAGCTGTTGTCTGCGACCACCAACGCTGCCGCCATTTGGAGCGCCATCGCTGCGGGCGAGACGCCGCCTGCGGCTGAAGCGCTGGCCGAGCCCGCCACGATCCGGGTATGGAGGCAAGAGTTCGCGCCCAAGTTCGCCACCATCTGTGGCGCCGAGCGCGACGCGATCGAGGCGGCACTGCTCGGTGTGACCTTCGCCGAACTCTGCGCAGCGCTCGCGATAGGCGAGGGCGTCGCCCAAGCCACCGAAACGGCGGGGTGGATCCTCAGCGAATGGCTGCGCGACGGGCTGATCGTTGCTCTGGAGGTGTGAACCCGTCTTGCGATGGTTTTCTGGTTGGCCCCGCACCTTGGCATCGACGGGTCGCTCTCATCTTGAACGCCGCGCGGCAGGCAACGATTCCGAAGCCCAAAGATTGTTGCGTACGATTTCCCCTAAACTGCCATCGGTCATTCGCATCCTCTGCATGGTCGGCGGAGCGCGAAGAGCCCTTGATCATGCCAGCAAGTGTGTAGGTACGCCGACCGCTGGACCGGCCTCAGCCAACCGCTGATCGAGCGTATGAACCGTGGCGCCATGTTCTGATGCGGTCGCGAGGTGCAGCGCATCACCGGCACGAAGCCCAAGCATGTGCTGATCGGCGAACTTCGCTGCTGCCCGAAATTGGCCGCCGGTCACCGGTCGCACGGTGAAACTGTCCGCGATCAGGTTGTTGAACATGGCGAGCGCCGCAGCCCGCTGCTCCAAGCTGATCTGGCCGGTGCGCAACTTGATCGCCATCGCCGAAGACATTTCGGTGATACTCCAATCGCTGATCAAAAGCTGTGCCGGATCCTGTTCCGCCAACCAGCTCTGAACGCGCGGCGTCATTGCCTCGTTGGAAAGTGCCGCGACGATGAGCGATGTATCGAGATACATCATCAGTAGCGGTCGCCATCACGCATCGAGCGCACAAGAGCGGCGGCCCCCTCCGCCTGCGACGGCATAGCCGCTGTCAGGGATTGGAGCAGAGCGGCATCGATCCGCTTGCGGGGTCTAGCCACGGCTGTGAGCCGCGCGACCGGCTTGCCGCGCCGGGTGATGTCGATCGAATCCCCTGCCTCGACCCGGTCGACAAGTTCGCTCAGATGCGCTTTGGCTTCCGCCAGATTGATTGCATCCATGTCGCATTCCTGACTATCTAGATAGTCATATAGCCTGAAGCGCTTAACAATCCTAGAGGGTGGCGCACCCTCCGTACGGCCTGTCTCGGCAAAATCTCCATGGCGTATTCGAGGAAGGTGCCGTGGCAACGCTGACCCCAACACGCAAGCCGCGGCAGCAGCTCATTGGCGTGGATTGTGGAGGCTCGCAGCCATTATCCGGGACCGCTCCCGGAGCCGTACCATCCCCTTTACTTGGCCAGATCCCAACCCTAGAAATCCGCTCCCGCTTCCATCAGCCCAGTGAGAGTTGGTCTCTCCAAAATCGATCATGGCATCCAAAGGTCGCTCCGGAATGAATTTCGCCTTCGAGATTGGTTCTACCAATATCGTTGAAGAAGACCTGCGCCCTGATTCCAGCGGCGAGAATGAGAGCGATGTGGAGTTGGGTGCTTCGCAGGAAAATGCTGAAGAGAAACCAAGCGGCCTCGAGATCGTATATCTACAGAACAGAGAAAAATTCGCCAGATTTCTTCAGAAAAATGGAACGGGTAGCCATACAGATGATCTGTTGCAGGAGATGTGGATAAGGATTCGCCGTACCTCGTCGGGCCCACTCGATGACGCCGTGTCGTATCTTTATCGCATGGCTCATAATATGATGCTCGATCATCATCGTGGCGACGCGCGCAGTGGTCGGCGGGACCATGAATGGAGCGAGTGCAACGGACCATCTGTGGAGGGGGTATCCGACGAGCCGTCCGCCGAGCGCTTGTTGATCGCCCGGGAAACATGGGGCTCGGCGGAGGCTCATCTGCACCGTATCGGCGAACCTACCTCGCGTATTTTCCTGTTGCATCGTCTCGAGGGCAAGACCCAGAGAGCCATCGCCGTCGAGCTACGCATGGGTTTGAGTACGGTCGAAAAGCATTTGCGCAAGGCATACCGGGCGATGCTTGCGCTCAAGGATGTGCTCGATGAAGCATGAGGAACGGGTAGCGCCCAAGCAGCATGGCGAAGGTACCGTGACTGAGGACAAGGTGACCGAGGAGGCGCTCGCCTGGTTGATTCGCATCAACGAAGGGGATTTCCGCGACTGGGAAGCATTCGAAGACTGGATCGATCGCGATCCAGCCCATTCGATACGGTACCGGCAGCTTGCCATGGCAGATGCCGAGGTTGCCGCGGAACTGCGCTCGCGACCGGTGCGGTCAATCCCGCCACGCGCTCATCCGATACGCCGCCGAGTGGCGATCGGCGCGGGCCTGGCTGCAGTTGCGGCGTCATTATTGCTGTTGATCCCGCATCACGAGCGTAGCTTTACGATCGAGACAGCGCTTGGCGTGACACGCAGCATTGTTCTGGCGAACGGCGATCGCATCGATCTCAATGGAGGCGCTCGCATCGTCGTCGATCCTGCCTTGGGCCGCCATGTGCGCCTGGATCAGGGCGAAGCGCTGTTCACGATCAAGCATGATGCAGCACATCCCTTTACCGTGGATATCGGCGAAACAAGCGTTCGTGATGTCGGGACCGTCTTCAACATCGCACGTAGAGACGACGGCGCGATCGGCGTGGCCGTCTCGGAAGGATCGGTGCTGTTCGACCCCGAAGGAGCGGCGCGTCCGCTCTCTCGCGGGGAAGCGCTACGCATGGGCGCGCATGACAACATCATCGTGGTTGCGCAGGTCGATCCCGACGCGGTGGGTGCCTGGCGTACAGGTCGGTTGAAATACAGCGGGGCTCCGCTGTCGGACGTGGCTGCCGATTTATCCAGGTCCGTAGGATATCGGGTCGCCGTTGCGCCCACAATCGCGAAGCGTCCGTTTACAGGGACGCTCGTGATCGGGGACAGGCAGACGCTGATCACTCGTACAGCCGCCCTTCTGGGGCTGGAGGCGCAGAAAAAGGGAAGCGGCTGGCTGTTGGCCGAGTCTCCGCAACGGACACGTTGAGCGCGCCGATACTGGCGGCGCTGGCGGTAATATCGACGGTATCGCAGGGCGATCAACGCTATACGCTCGAAATTCCCGCTGGTCCTCTGGCGGCCTCTCTGGCGCGACTTTCAGAAGCGACGGGAGTGGATGTCGGAACCACCGGGCTGGGGCTTGAGGGGGTGATGACGCCACCCGTTGTGGGGCGGCTCACGGTTGCGCAGGCTCTCGAGCGAATGCTCCGCGGCCACAATCTTCGAGCGCGCCACATCTCGACGAGTGGCTGGAGGCTTGAGCCTTATGCACCTTCCCGGCCGCGCGCCGCGTCACCCCCGCAACCGCCTGCAGCCGACATCTTGGTTCTCGCGAGCAAGCGTGCAACCCCGCTCACGGGTTTCGCGGGCGCAGCCAATGTGATGAGCGCGATCGACCTGGATGCGAATACCGAACCGGTCGGCACGGATGCGGTCATTGAGCGCAGCACAGCGCTGACCTCGACAGCCCGGGGCGTGGGACGCAACAAGCTGTTCATCCGCGGGATCGCTGATTCATCCTTTACCGGGACCAGCCAGACCACCACCGGTCAATATCTTGACGAGACGAGACTCACCTATAACACGCCGGATCCGGGCCTGATCCTTTACGATGTCCGCTCCGTTGAGGTGCTGGAAGGGCCTCAAGGCACACTTTACGGGACCGGCGCCCTGGGTGGTGTCGTGCGGATCACCACTCAGCCGCCCAACCCGGACAAATTCGCTGGAGCTGTGGCTGCCGGTGCGACGCTCACGGCGCATGGTTCACCCGGTGGTGACATTTCGGGTTTCGCCAACCTGCCACTGGTTGAGGACCGGCTCGCTCTTCGAGCCGTCGGCTACGCAGTGTCGGACGGTGGGTATATCGACGATGCATCGCATCAACGCCGCAACATAAACCGGGTCATCACACGCGGCGGCCGGCTTGCGCTGAGATGGAAGCCGGATGCGGACTGGACCGTGGATATCCGTGGCGTCGGCCAGAATATCGACGGTCGGGACAGTCAATGGGCTGACAGATCCGCCCAGCCCCTGGTCCGGACGGCCCAGTTGCCGCAGCCCTACCACAGTCACTTCCTGCTCGGTGATGCTACCATTTTCCACGAATTGGGTGCTGTGCGCCTGGTGTCCACCACGAGCGTTACCCGGCAGGAGCTCGTGGAGAATTATGATGCGAGCAACGTCCTGCTTCTCGACGATCTGAGCACATACCGACAGCACACTGTGTCGAGGCTGATCTCCCACGAAACCCGACTGTCGCAAAACGAAGGACGCAGCGGCTGGCTCATTGGCGCTGGCGTTGTTTCGAACCGGGTCTCGGTAGAGGGGGACAGCATCAGCACGCTCAGCCCTTCAACGCCGTCACGCCGGCTGAGCGACATCGCCTTCGAAGCCACATTATTCGGTCAGCTGAGCCTTGGTTTGCCGCTGGGATTCGTGGCATCGGGCGGCGCGCGGCTCGCCTATACGCGCCTCAGCGCGCACGCGACGAACAACGAGCTGTCCGCCGGAATCTTTGCCGTTTCTTCCATGGTGATGAGCGGCGAAAATCGCCAGTCAGACACGCGCCTCACACCGTCATTCGCGCTCTCCCTGGCTCCCGTCAAAAATATCTTGCTGTTCCTGCGATACGATCAGGGCTTTCGGCCCGGTGGGCTCGCGATCGGCGACGGGGGGATCGAGCAGTTTGACGGTGACCGGCTTGCCAGCATCGAAGCCGGCGCGCGCATCGGCGGCCCCACAACGCCTGCTAACCTGTCTCTGGTTCTGGCGCACACCCACTGGCGCAACGTTCAGGCCGATCTGACGACCTATAACGGGCTGCCGAGTACGGCAAATATCGGGAATGCGACCTTGTCGTCGCTCGAACTGAGCGGCCGATACCGGCCGACCCAGGGGGTGCACGTGGATGCTTCCGTCCTGGTCAATCGCAGCATGCTGCGTAACGACGCCGCCAGCATCATCATTGTCACGAAATCGAGCTTGCCTGACGTCGCGAGATTTGGGGCGTCTGCCGGCGCCACCTGGGAAAGGCAGTTCGGGCACTCGCGTCTCACGCTCGAGGGCCGGTTGCGATACATTGGCAAATCCAGCCTCGGCGTCGGTCCGGTGCTCGGAGTGCCGCAGGGCGATTATCTCGATGGCGAGTTCGTCGTTCGCTGGGCTGGCCCAGATCGCGGTATCGCGCTCCGCCTGACCAATCCCTTCGACAATGCCGACAATCGCTTTTCGCTGGGAACGCCGTTCCGTTTATATCGCCCACAGACGACCCCCTTGCGGCCTCGCACGCTCAGACTGGGGTTCGACGCGCGCTTTTGAGGCGCTTCAGCGCCATCCACCGAAAATTGCAACACGACCGTAAGGTCTCTCCTCGCCGGCGGCGTTCCAGTCATTGAAGGCGCACCTGGCAGCTGTGATCCCCTCAATGGGGACGCTCTGCCCGGCCGGCCTTGCCACAATGAGGGGATACTGCATGGCTTTTCTGACCGGGTCGTTTGTTGACTCTTCCGACGCTGCCACGACGCGAGTGTTTCGTAGGCGTCGAACCCAGTTGGGCGGCTGCACTGCCCTGTCGGGCGCGCTGGTCGCGTTGGCGGTGCTTGTGCCCCAGCCAGCTCGTGCCGCCGATGAATGCGGTACCCCGGTCAACGGTGTCGTCACATGCTCCGGCAATGCCTTCGGGACCGGGATCAGCTATTTCCTGCCGAGCGATGCGCCGCCGCAGGACCTGACCGTCAACCTCGACAATCTCAGGATCTATACGACAGGGAGTGGAGCGAACGGTATTACGGTCATCAGCCAGGCCGGTTCGGTTACTATTGATGGAAGTAGCAGTAATATTTTCATCAACAAGGGCGGTGCCACCGGTGTCTATGCGAGCTCGATCCCCGGCGACGCCTCCATCACGATCGGCCAAGTCGAGACAGGGGGCGTTTCGTCGACAGGCGCAATGGCGCTCAGCGTGTACGGCAATGCGTCGATTACCGCGGACAAGGTGCTGACTGACAATGACAGATCGACGGGCGTCATTGCCATCAGTGAGCACGGTAATGCCTCGGCCGATGTCACGACGGTTGGCACGCTCGGCTATGGGGCGGTCGGGATCCAGGTCATCGCCAATGAGGGAACCGCTTCTGTACTCAGTGGAGGCGCTTACACAGGTGGTGACAGGTCCATCGCCATCCAGGCGCTTGGTAACAGCGTCGACATCCATACGACCGGAACCACCTATACCAGCGGCATGCTCTCTTATGGCATCGAGGCAGTCGGCGGCGCGGGCGGTATTACGATTAACTCGGATGGTCTGGTCAAGACGCTTGGCCATTATTCCAGCGGCATCGTCGCTGTCTCGAACGGCGGAGACGTCGCCATCAATGCCAATCAGGTCGTGACACGAGGGAGATACGCAAACGGCATCGAGGCTACTGCCGAGCAGGGGGCGATCACGATCACCGGCAAGGACATCCAGACATCCGGCGAATATTCGACCGGCATTTTGGCGTCCTCGGTGAATGGTGCTGTCGCGGTGACGGCCGACCATGTGTCTACGAGCGGTGGTCACGGCTACGGGGTTTTCGCCAGGAGCCAGTACGGCGCTGTTTCGGTCAACGCGGGAAATATATCGACAACTGGCCAGCATGCGGCCGGAATCGTCGCCTATAGTTTCTATGGTGACGCCAGTCTGACCGTCGGAACCGTCGCGACGAGCGGCTACAGCGCAGCGGGCGTCTTTGTCGGCGGTGGCTCCAATGCTTCAGCGTCCGTCGACACCGTGACCACAAGCGGAGATGGCTCGACGGGTGTGATCGTGCGCACGGGGAGCCCGAGGGGCGCCGGAAACAGCGTAGCCACCATCGGCAATGTGACGACAACTGGGGCATTCTCTGTCGCAGTCGACGACGCAGCCTTTGGCAACCTCAAGTTGAACGTCGGATCTGTCAAGACGACCGGAGACTATTCCGAAGGCGTCGTCGCATCGGCGCAGTATGGAAATAGCAACGTCACTGTTTCCAGCGTCTCGACGAAGGGGAGCTATGCTGCGGCCGTCGATACAGCTGTCCTGGGTGGAGACCAGTCGCTTGTCATCGGCGACGTCGACACGGCTGGCTATGAAGCCGCTGGCGTCCGCACACTTGCCAGTCACGGCAATACCGACATCACGATCAATGGTTCGGTCAAGACCGCCGGCGTTCAGGCGTGGGGTGTTCTTGCGGTCGAGCAAGGCCAGGGCAATATTTCCATTCACAACAATGGAACTATTGGGACTTTTGGCGCTATGGCCTCAGGTATCGAGGCGAGAACCTATAATGGTCAGCTCGATATCGAAGGTGGTGTGATTGCCACGCATGGCGATCAGGCAGACGGGATCATTGCTGTCGCTGCGGGTGCCACCAAGTCCATCACTGTGACCGCCGGGAATGTGACGACGAGCGGAGCTTCTTCGATCGGTATCAACCTTTCCACTATGGATAGCGGCGGCCCATCGCTGAAGAAACAGGGTGCGAACGCTGATCAGTCTGGACTGAGCGTGGCATCGTCCATGGCCGGGAATGATGATCCGAGCATTTCGCTCAACAGCGGCACCGTTCACACCAGTGGTTCTTCTGCGAACGCGATTGAGATTTACGGCACCGGCAGTGTCAGCGTGAATGCTGGCAATACGATCTCCGAAAAGGCATCGGCGATGCAGATCACGGCGCGTGATCTGGCGGACGTGTCGATCGGCGGCCAGACTGTGGCTGGCGCGACTGATGCGGTGGCGATCACTGGCTCCGATGTGAATGTCTCCGTGCAGAAGGGCGGAAGCATTAGCGGGCCGGTCAACGCGCTCGTGATTGATGCCGTCGGACCTTATGTCCCGCCCGTCGGCGGCGGTGGTGGCGGCGGCGGCGTCTATTTCCGCGAGGCAGCCGTCACGGCTTCGTCGGGTAAGGCGACGATCGACAATGCGGGAACGATGGTCGGCGGCACGGGCTACGCGGTGCTGGTCAACAGCGGAACGGTTTCGCTGACCAACAATGGCATCCTCCAGGGCGCCGTGAAGTTCGCCGATGGCGATGATGTGCTGACCAACTCGGGCACGTTTGTGGCGACCAAGGACAGCGACTTCGGGGGCGGCAACAACTTGTTCGTCAACACGGGCAAGCTGGTGGTGGCTCCGGGCACCAAGCCGGGTAACATCACGCTTCTGGGTCTCGAGACCTTCCAGAACAGCGGGCTCATTGATCTGCGCAACGGGGTGGCGGGTGACACGCTGACGCTGCCAGGCAATTATGTCGCCTCGGGCAAGGCGGCGCTGGGTGTCGATCTCGGCGCCAACGGCGTCGCCGACAAGCTGATCGTCAATGGCAGCGTCACCGGCACGACCTCGATCCTGATCAACGCGACCGCCGGCAACGCGACGTTGCTCGCCAAGCCGCTGACGCTGATCCAGGCGGGGGCAGGGACATCGACCCCGTCAGCCGGCCAGCCGGGCGGCGGCATGGCGGCCAACGCCTTCGGAATCGCCAACCAGTCGGTCGGCTTCGTCACCTACGGCCTCTCGTACAACGCGGCGACCAACAGCTTCCAGCTCACAGCGCAAGCCGGCGCACCGGTCTATCGCTTTGCCAAGGTCAACGAGGCGGCGCAGGCGATCGGTCAGCAGGCGGGCACGGCGTGGCGCAGCCACATGGCCGAGCTGCGCGATCTCGACGAGCCCGCCCGCCGGGTGTGGGGGCAGGCCTATGGCCAGGTCGACAGCCGCCACGAGGATCGCACCGTCGCGGTCGCCGGCAGCACGGCGCAGAACTATGATCTCGGCTATCGCCAG
>Ga0070730_10005524_pt1 | contig 10906 bp, 8 predicted proteins | sample Coa_R1_3_FD_66447 | JGI IMG/M metagenome (GOLD analysis project Ga0070730, IMG submission 66447) | Surface soil microbial communities from Centralia Pennsylvania, which are recovering from an underground coalmine fire - Coalmine... | ecosystem: Environmental > Terrestrial > Soil > Unclassified ... | reverse complement strand
ATTACCCGCCGGTGATAATTGCGGACCATGTAGACAAAGTGGGGACGCGGATTATCCGGCCGCAGGACCGGCTCGGCCACGTCAAATCACCATGTCTGGGTAATATGCTCGGCCGCGCGGAAGGCCAGCGCCATGATCGTCAAGACAGGATTGAAACCGCCGTTGGTGACGTGCACCGACCCGTCGGTCACGAACAGGTTGTCGTGCCCATGCACCCGTCCCCAGCGGTCCACCACCGAGCGGCGCGGGTCGTCGCCCATGCGGCAGGTGCCGGCCTGGTGCTGCCCGGCGCTCAGATACGAGCCGGGCGCCTGCCCCCACACGCGAACCGCGCCCGAGGCGGTCAGCCATTCGCGCGCCCGCTCGAACATGAAGGCCGCCGTGCGCACTGTCTCCAGATGGGCCGAGCCGGATAGCCTCGCTACCGGCATTCCCCAGCGGTCACGCACAGCGGCGTCAACCGTCACCCGCGCCTCCGGGTTGGGAATTTCCTGCACCGGGCCGGTCACGCGCATGACCCGGGTGTAGTTCTCGCGCATAAAGCGCTTGTTGGCCATCCCCCAGCGCGGCAGATCTGGCGGCAGCTGGTGCGTCCAAAAGATCACCGGCAGCGTAATAAATTCGTCGGCCAGCATGCCGCCGCCAATGAAGCCGTCGTTGTTGTGGTTGAATCTAATCGTAGCGGTTGAGATGCCTGGCCCGATGCCATCATAGACCGGCTCAGACATCAGGCCAATGGCCGCCGGATAGTAGTGGCCCTGCAAATGTCGACCAACCTGGTCATGCTGGTTGCCCAGGCCGCGCGGGTGCTGGGCTGAGGCCGAATTGAGCAGCAGCCGCGCCGTCTCAATCGCTCCGCCGGCGCAGATCACCACCTCGGCGCCCGCGCTGTGCCGCTGCCCCTCCCGGTCGATATAAGAGACGCCGCTGACATGGCCGGCGCCGTCTGTATCTATGTTTATGACCATCGCCTCGGTCAACAATGCACAGCGGCCGGTCGCCAGCGCGCGCGGTATGAGCGTGTTGTGCGTGCCGTTTTTTGCTTCCACCGGGCAGGTGAAACCGACGCACTCCTGGCACTGGATGCAGGCCCGGCGTCCCAGATAGGGCTCGGTATTGATGAGCGCCGGGATGGGCAGAGTCTCCCAGCCCAATTTGGCTGCGCCGGCCCGCAGCGTCCGGCCTTGCGCGTTCACCGGCAGCGGCGGCAGGGGGAAACCGGTGCGCCGTGGCCAATGTCGGGCGCTCGCCGCGCCATCGCCAGCCACGCCTATCTCCCACTCAGCTCGCTCGTAATATGGCTCCAGCTCGCTGTATTGAATGGGCCAATCGGCCAGCGAGCTGCCCGCCGGCGCGCCGTACAGGCTGGCCATGCGAAAATCCTGCGGCAGAAAGCGCCAGGCCTGCGCGCCATACACCCGCGTGCCGCCGCCTACCACGGCCGCGTTGTTGTGGTAGGTGACGTCGTTGGGCCGCGCGACGAACACCTGCCCCTGGGCGTCGACCACCACCCGCGGGTTGCCCTCCAGCGCCGGCCCAGCGTTAAGCCCGAAGCGAGCGAAGCGCTGGTTTCGCAGGTGATCGCGCGGGTCAGCACCGGCCGCCAGCTGCGGTCCGCGTTCCAGCAGCAGCACGCGCTTGCCGGCCTCCGCCAGGACGCCAGCCGCGATGCCGCCGCCGGCGCCGGCTCCAATGATGATGGCATCATAGGCGGTCATGCCCGCGGCCCAAACCCGATCATGCGCCAGGCCATCCGGCCGCGATTGGCGCCGTTGGTGGGGTCGCCGTAATAGCCCAGCGATACCTGCTCGGTCATCGCCCGGAAGAACCCGGCCGGGTCGACCGGCCATGACGCGCGGACCTGGCCGGCTTCAACTCGACCGAGCAGCGCATCCTGCGCCGAGGCCTCCAGCGCGGCGAAGCTGGCGCCGCCCCAGGCCTGCGCTTCTGCCTCCAACGCCTCCAGCCCCTGGCGCAATGGCTCTGCCTGTGAGCGCAGGTCAGATTCAAGCTGGCGCTCCAGGAAGTCGCCGACGCCCGCCTCCCACGCGCCGGGGAAATCATCGGCGGGGATGAGGCGATCCATCAGTGCGCGCAGTGTGTTCCAGTGCAGCGGGGTTAGCATAGGGTCCGGACTCATGACCGGTGGTCGCGGTCATTCCGGCCAGTGAATGGCACGCTCTTCGTCGGGCTGCAGGCTGGCGGTCAGGCTCTGCCCGCGGAACCAGATCTCGCGCGTCAAAGCAGCGGTTGATATGTTGCGCACGCTGCCTTCCACCCGCGCTGTGCCGCCGGCCGTCGTCAGCCTGGCCGAAACCGCGAGGCCCGTGGCCAGCAGCTGCTAGAACTCGGCTGCCGGCCAGCCGGAAGGCAGCGCCGGAAAGAGGTGGACGGCCTGGCCGCGGGCCTGCAGCAGCAGGCTGTGGAGGGCTGTGCAGACCGCGCCCTGCGCCGTCCCAAAATACTGCATGTTCCACTGCCCCTGGTCCATGACCTCAGTCATGCCGCCGCACGTGCAGATGGTTGGCCGGGTGCTTTCGATGATGCTCCAGGCGGTATCGCCCTCGCCCTGGCGGGCAAAGATGGTCGCCAGTATCCCCGCCGACCAGGGGAAGCCGGCCTCGCTGCCGCCATGGCCGACCAGCCGGCCATGGTAGCGGGCCATAAAGGCGCTGGCGGTCGCCAGCGCGCGCGGGTCGGCCTCATCCACCACCTGCATAGGATACAGCGGGGCCAGCGAGCTCATGTTGAGCAGATCGGTCCCCTCGGATGAGGTGAAGTAGCGCCCGTTGTACAGACGATCCAGCGTCCGGCTCAGCCCCTCCGCCGCGGCCAGGCATTCGCGCGTGAAGTCCGTCTCGCGTCCGAGCACGGCCGCCGCCTGCGCCGCGCGCCGCAAGATCAGGATGGCGCCGGCCACCGTTGTCCCGTCGTTCCGCACACGGACCGGGCTCTCGTGCACGCCGACCACCGGGCGCGTCTCGTAGCCGCCGGCCGTCAGGGTCACCACATTGTCCAGGAAGAACCGGGCCAACCCCTCCAGGATTGGATAGAACTCGCGCAGCATCGCCTGGTCCTGAGTGAATTCGTAGTAGCTCCAAATCTCGTTGGCGTACGAGGCGTTGTTGTGCACCTGGTCCTTCATGTGCAGCAGCGAACCATACGCCTTGCGCCCGTCGTGGGTGATCTCCCAATCCCACTTAAGCCCGCCTGAGCCGAACTCTTCGCGGGCGTGCCGGCGGGCGGCATCGAGGGTGCGCTGAAAGAAGCGGCATGCCTCCAGCGCCTCGGCGCGGTGATTGGCCTCCAGCATAGCGCGTTGAATGAAGTAGGAGTCCCAGAAGATGTGCGACGACCAGGTGCGGCGCAGGTTGTTCACCGGCAGGCCGCCCGACACGGGGTTCTGCATGGCCTTAAAGTGATACTGGCTGGCGTCGTAAAAGTATTGCGCCCAGGCCTGCTCGGGCGGCAGCCGGATGCTCGACGCCGAAAAGTAGCTGTGCCAGAAGGCCAGGTGCTCGTGGCGGAGCGCGGCGTAGCCCGCGGCCTGCGCCTGGTCCAGCAGCAGCGCGGCCGTCTGGCCCTGCCGGTCGTCGGCAATGGAGAAAAACTTGGTGATGCTTTGTCCCTGGACGCTGGCCCAGCGATCGCGCCCGGCAGCGCCCAAGGCGGTGGGCGCGGGGTCTGTTCTCAGCGCCAGCTGGCCGCGCGTCTCTCCCAGATCATATTGGCCCTCCGGCGCCGCCGGGCTCATGGCCACGCTGATGAAGGGATCGGTGTCCCAGCCTTCCTCCACCCACACGCCCGGCCCCAGCCAGGCCCGAAACTCAACCGGCTGGCTGAAGACGTAGTGCTCCACCAGCAGCGAGCGGGTGGCATGCAGAAAGGTGGTTACCTCCACCTGCACCGGACCATAGTCGACGTGCGAGTAGAGGCTGCCCTCCCGCGGGACGAACTGCTGCTGGCTGGCCCGCGCGCTGAGCGGCTGGCCGTCATAGCGCACCTCATACCAGGTGCGGCCCAGCGGCGCAATTTCGAACCAGCCGGAGCCGGCCGCGTGTTCCAACGGCCGATCGGTTGGAAAGCGGCCGGCTACCTGCACCAGCCGGTCTTCGGGATAGTAACGGTCGGACTTGTACCAGGCGCAGCGGTCCACCCCCACCCGATCCGCCACCATGGAGCCGGTCGGGCCGATCAGAACCGCGTCCAGACCATTCCCCAGAAAGCAGTGATAGTAATTCGCGGGCCGCTCGATCACGTCCGAGCGGCCCGCGGAGAACTTGAGCCCATGGGCGGCAGGGGCAAGGCTACCTTTAGCCCTTGACCGATCCGGCCAGGATGCCGCGCACGAAGTAGCGCTGCATGCTGAAGAACACCACCAGCGGCAGCATCATCGAGATGAAAGCCGCGGCCGTGAGCAGTTGCCAACCCTGGCCTAGCGAGTTGGTCAGGTTGGCGATCGTCAGCGTCATGGGCGCCACGCTGGGCGCGCCGCCCAGGTAGATCAGCGCCACCAGCAGGTCGTTCCACACCCACATGAACTGGAAGATCGCCAGCGAGGCCAGGGCTGGCACCGAAGTCGGCAGGGCCAGCTGGAAGAACGCGGTAAAGGGCGTCGCCCCATCCAGGTAGGCCGACTCAAACATGTCGCGCGGCAGCCCGCCGAAGAAGTTGCGCAGCAGATAGACTGAGAATGGCAGGCCGTAGCCGGCATGCGCCAGCCAGACCGCCAGCAGCGTGCCCGTCAGGTGCAAACCCGTGTAGATCTGCAGCACCGGGATCAGGGTCATCTGCAGCGGCACCACCAACAGCCCCACCACGATCACGAACAGCACCTGGCGCCCGGGAAACTCCATCCAGGCGAAGGCGTAGGCCGCGAAGGCGGCGATCATGATGGGGATGACGGTCGAGGGGATGGAGATAAACAGGCTGTTGATGAAGCTCTGGCCCATGTTGGACTGGTCCAACACCTGCCGGTAGTTGTCCAGGGTGAACTGGATGGGGGTCTTGAAGGCCTCCCACCAGCCGGTGGTGGCCACCAGGTTCGCCGGCCGAAAGGAGCTGATGAGCAGCCCCAGGGTCGGCGTGATCCAGACCAGGCAGATCAGGATGATGATCACGTGCAGCGGCGCGCCCCGCAGCAGGCGCACCCAGCGGGCGCTGCCCGCACCGGTGGTCGGCGCCGGCTGGACCGCGGTCTTGACGGTGGTCGTGGTCATCGGATGGCCTCCTGTTCCTGGAAACGCCGGATATTAATGATCATGATCGGGATAATCGCCACCAGCAGCACCACCGCGATGGCACTGGCCCGGCCGTAGTTGCGCGTGTTGAACAGCTCGGTGTACATGCGCCGGGCGACGACGTCGGTATTGTAGTTGCCGTTGGTCATCACGTAGACGATGTCGAAGGTCTTCAGGGCGGCGATGACGATGGTGGTCGCCACCACGGCGATGGTCGAGCTCAGCATCGGCACCTTGATGCTCCAGAACAGGTTCCACTCATTGGCGCCGTCCACGCGCGCGGCCTCCAGCACTTCGTCCGAGATGCCCTTGAGCCCGGCCGACAGGATGACCATGGCGAAGCCGGCCATCATCCACACGCCCACGAAGATCAGCCAGCCGTTGTTCCAGGGCTGCTGGATGAGCCACGGCTGCGGGGTGACGCCGACCGACCCGACGATGGCATTCAGGGTGCCGGTTTGCGGCTGGCCGGCCGGGCGATAGTCGTACATGAATTTCCAGATCACCCCGGCCGCCACCGACGAGATGGCCATCGGCAGGAAAATCAGCGCCTTGGCCACCGATTCGTAGGGCACGCGGTCCGTCAGCACCGCGATCAAGAGCCCCAAGGCCACGGTGACCCCAGTGAAGAAGACCAGCCACAGCAGGTTGTTGCGCATCGCATTCAGGCTGTCGCTGGTGGTCAGCGCGTAGGCGTAGTTGTCCAGGCCAACAAAGTTGGTCGATTTCGCGTTCAGAAAGCTCAGGTAGATGGTGTTCAGCGTGGGATACACCAGGAAAAAGGCAAGCAACGCCAAAGCCGGTCCAATCCACAGCCACGGCCTGACCCGGGGCTGCTGCTTGTCCGGCAGGCGCTGCACGAACCATTCGACCAGGGCAATGTAACCGACCAGCGCGGCGGGCACGCCGAGCAGGACGATCGCGGCCTGGATGAGCCGGTCCGACATAGGGTTCCTCCTTGCGCCAAACCCGTAGGGATGGACACTGGGCCCATCCCTACGGGCACCGATCCGCTTAGCGCGCCTGCTACTGCGACTTGTAGGCGTCCTTCTGAACGGAATCCAGGTTGGACAGGATGCTGTCCAGGTTGCCCGGGTTTTGGACGTAGTCGAGCGTGGCCTTCCAGAACGCGGTGTTCATGGCATCCGGCATCTGGTCGGAGGCGTCAAACACGACGATCTTGGCATTGGCGATGATCGCGCCGGCGGTCTTGGACAGATCGTCCGGATAGGCCGACTGCGGCACGCGCTTGTTGGCGCCCAGCTTGCCGCCGCGCGCCACCCAGATGGACTGGGCTTCGGGGGACGTGATGTACTTGATGAAGGCGCGCGCCTGGGGGGTGTCCTTGTACATGGCGAACGAATCGCCAACGGCTTCGACCGCGTTGGAGTACTGCGGATTGACGTCTGGGAAGCCGAAGAAGTTGTAGTCCACCCCAGCCTTGACGCCGGGCGTGTTGGACTCAAAGAAGCTGGTGATGAAGCTGGCCTGGTGGTGCAGGAAGCACCCGGGCGGGGTCTTGAACAGCTGGTCGCCGCCGTTGCCGAAGTTCAGCGTCAGCTCGGAGGACGGGCCGCCGTTGACCATCTTGGGGTCCGTGGCGATGGCGCCAAAGCTCTGCCAGGCGGTCTTGATCTCGGGCGAGCTAAAGGTCTGCTGGCCCTGCCACCACTTGTTGTAGACATCGGGCCCGGCCTGGCGCAGCACGAAGTCTTCGATCCAGTCGGTGGCCGGCCAGCCGCTGGCGGCGCCGCTCTCCAGGCCAATGCACCAGGGAGTGGTGCCAGAAGCGGCCGTGGTCTTGGCCCAGGCGGTCAGCTCGTCCCAGGTCTTGGGCGGGTTGGGGCCCTTGTAGACCTTGGGGTCGTACCAGATCAGGCCCTTGACCGCCGACCAAGCGAAGACTTGCACCAGCTTGCCGTTGGTGGTGCCCAGGTCCAGCCAGCTCTGGGCATAGTCGGCCTTCATCTGGTTCATGTCGACGATGGGGGTCAGGTCGATGATCTTGCCTTCCGACGCCCACGAGGCGGCCAGCGATGAGCTGGGGGCCGCGGCCACGTCGGGCGGGTTGCCGCCATTGACGCGGGTGGTGAGCACAGCATTGAGGTCGCGCGTGCTCTCCACTTCGACGTTGATGCCGGTGGCGTCCTGGAAGGGCGCCACCACGGCCTGGAAGCTGGCCAGCTCGGCGCCAGACCAAACGCCGAGGAAGTCGAGCAGGCCGCCGATCTTCTGGCCGCCAGCCGCCGCCAGCGCGACGTCCTTGGGATCCTTAAGCCCGCTGAAGCTGGTGGCCGGGGTGGCGGTCGGTGCCGCTGCCGGTGCGGCGGTGGCCTGCACCACCGAGGTTACCACGGCAGTCTGCACCACGGGCGGGGCGGTGACCACCACGGTCACCGGCGCCGCCGGGCTACAGGCCCCAATCAGCAGCGCCAGCGCAGCAAACGCGGAAAAGACGGACAACAGCTTGTTACGCATGCTTTACTCCTCCTATAGGATTCGGCCGAAACATCCAAAGCGGAGCCAAGGCGTGCCAGCGTTGGAGTTATTTGTTGAGATTCACCTCCTCCGCGCCAGACGAGCGGGGCGCCGCGCGCTGCCGGTTGGCGCCGCAGGAATCGCGCACGATCAGCTCCGTCTCCAAGATCACGTGCGGGTTCTGGATCTCGTCGCCGGCGATCATGCGTGCCAGAAGCTCACCGGCGCCCCAGCCCAGGCCGAAGGCCGGCAGCCGGACCGTGGTCAGCGGCGGGTCGATGAACTCGACCAGTGGAATGTCGTCAAATCCCACCAGGGCCATGTCTTGCGGCACGCGCCGATTGGAGTGCCGCAGGCATTGCAGCGCGCCCAGCGCCACCGTGTCGGAAGCGACAAAAACGGCGGCGAGCGGCGGCCTGGCCGCCAGCAGCGCCTCCATGGCCTGATAGCCGCTCTGCGGGGTGAAATTGCCGTAGCGGACCAGTTGAGGATCATACGGTAGGTTGGAGTCTTGCAGGGCTAGCCGGTAGCCCTCCAGCCGGTCCGCGCTGGCCGTGTAGATCGGCTGGGCGTTGGTGATGAGGCCGATGCGGCGATGGCCCAGCCCAATCAAGTGCCGCGTGGCTAGGGCGGCACCGCCCTGGTTGTCCACGTCGACGAACGGCAGCCGGCTGTTGGGCAGTTGGCCCAGCAGCACCACCGGCGCGTTCTGCACCTGGCTTTGGAGCAGCGCTTCGTCGTTGAGCCGCGGGCCGGAGAGAGCAAAGGCGTCCACATGGCGCTCGCGCACCAGTTGGCTATAAGCGCTGTAGGCCCCTTCGGGGGGGATAGGCTCGAACAGGACTTTGTAGCCCTGGGCGGCCGCGGCCTGGCTGAAGCCGGTGAGCACGCGCGGCAGAAAGTGGTCGGCTAGGGCCTGCTCCACGTCCTGGTTGAGGACGAAACCGAGCATATTCGTTCGGCCGCTGACCATATGGCGGGCGGTGGCGTCAGGATGGTAATCAAGCGCCAGCGCGGCCTGTAGAACGGACTGGCGCGTCTCGTCGCTGATGCGCATGCCCGGCACGTTGTTCAGCACAAACGAGACCGTTGTCCGTGAGACACCGGCTCGTTCGGCCACTTCCTTGGCTGTCGCCCGTTTCGCCACGCTAATCGGTTTAGTAATCCGTGTTACTAACGCGCGTTACCAGGTGATGTGATACTACAATAATCCGATATTGTGAGTCAACTATGTCTTTTTTGTGGATCAGGCGAAATCAATCACCTGGCGTTTGGCCGGGCTGGAAGCCCTGATTCAGCCGTTCGATCGGGGGGCGGAGGACCGCTTTTGATCGGGACGGGGATAAAAAGCCTGGTGTCCAGGGTCGGCGCGGCCATAGCGCGATGATCGGCGCGCCGGGGCACGAGCTGGCCCGCTCCGGCCAGACCAGCGAAGACTGGCCGGGGCAGACCCCAAACGATCCTGGCTACCCCGCCCCCTGGCGGGGTGTCGCGACAGGCCCTTTCATTCAGGAGATACGCCCATAATCTCGCTGATGCGCCGCCGGGCCTGGCCTTCGTCGCCGCGCCGCAGCAGATCGACGACGTCCGAGTCCACTAACCGATACCATAGTGCGCGGCGCTCGGCGAAGTCGGGCGTTTGGGCAGCCAGACGCTCGCGCAGGCTGCCAGCCAGCGCCAGGAAGCGCGCGTGCTCTGGGCCGATCAGCCGTGCAATCTGATCGCGCAGTCGAACAGCCAGCGCGGGGGCCTTGCCGCTGGTGGAGATCGCGATAGACAGGTCGCCCTGGCGCAGGATGGCGGGGGCGATAAAGTTGCAGTGCGGCGTGTCATCCACCACGTTCACGAGCACGTTGTGGCAGTTGGCTTCGCTCCAGACCTGCTGATTCACCGCCGGATCGTCGGTTGCGCTGATAACGAGAAACGCCTCGGCCAGGTCACCGGGGAGATAGGCGCGGGCGACGTGTTCAATGCGCTGGCCGCGGGCCAATTCTTCCAGGGCCGCCGTCAGTGCCGGCGCGACCACGCGCACCTGAGCGCCGGCCGAGAGCAGGCCGTCCACCTTGCCCTGGGCCACCCGGCCGCCGCCGATGACCACGCACAGACGATTCTCAAGGTTGAGATAGATCGGATAGTAATCCATTGCGAAGTTTAGCAGGCGGCCCAGGCTAGGGCACCGGCACGGCAGCCGCGCGTGCCGGCAAGGTCGGCTCGGCGGGAGCCGGCTCGCCTTGCACGAAACCGTTCTCGACCAGGTAGTCCAGGATCAGCCGGGCGTTGGCTTCCGGCTCGCGGCCCAGGGTGTCCAGAGTCAGCTCCGGCTTGAGCGGCGCCTCGTACGGGTCGTCGATCCCGGTGAAGCCGGTCAGCTCGCCCCGGCGCGCTTTGGCGTACATCCCCTTCACATCGCGCTGCTCGCATACCGCCAGCGGTGTGTCCACGAAGACTTCGATGAAGTGCTCCGCCCCGACCATGGCGCGCACGTCGTTGCGCGTGGCCCGGTAGGGGCTGACCGCCGCACAGACCACCAGCCCGCCGTGGCGCACGATCTCGCTGGCCACAAAGCCGATGCGCCGGATGTTCAGGTCGCGGTCTTCCCGGCTGAAGCCCAGCCCGCGCGACAGGTGCGTGCGCACCACGTCCCCATCCAGCACCGTCACCTGCCGGCCGCGCTCCTGCAGCAGCACCGTCAGCACCTCGGCTGTGGTGGATTTGCCCGCCCCGCTCAGCCCGGTGAACCACACGCACACCCCCTGCCGGTGGCGCGGCGGATAGGTCTCGGCCAGGATCGCGGCCACTTCCGGCCGGGTGAACCACGCCGGCAGCTGGCGGCCGCGATTGAGATACTCTTCGCGCACCTGGGTGCCCGACAGGGCCGCCACCCGCGCCTGCCGCGGCACCTTGGGCGCTTCTTCGTAGCGCTGCTCGTCGGGCAGATACACCAGCTCGCGGAATGGCACCAGCGTCACGCCCAGCTCCGTCTGGTAGCGCGCCACCAGCTCCTGCGCGTCGTACGGCCCGTAGAACGGCTGGCCGTTGGAATCGCGCCCGGGGCTGGCATGGTCGCGCCCCACGATGAAGTGGTTGGCGCCGTGGTTGCGCCGGATGATGGCGTGCCAGAGCGCCTCGCGCGGGCCGGCCAGGCGCATGGCCAGCGGCAGCAGCGCCAGCACGATGCGCTGGGGGTC
>Ga0070730_10005523_pt1 | contig 10906 bp, 10 predicted proteins | sample Coa_R1_3_FD_66447 | JGI IMG/M metagenome (GOLD analysis project Ga0070730, IMG submission 66447) | Surface soil microbial communities from Centralia Pennsylvania, which are recovering from an underground coalmine fire - Coalmine... | ecosystem: Environmental > Terrestrial > Soil > Unclassified ... | reverse complement strand
TCGGCGTCAGCAACGCGAGTAATGGAGGCGAGCAGGTCACCATCGGTTTGTCGAACCCGAATAGTCAGAACCCAGAGCAGATCACTCTCAACCTGCAGCCCAACAGCAACCAGCAAATCATTCTCAACCTGTTCAACAGCACCGCCGACACCTCCTCGCAGGGGAGTGGCGTCAGCCTTACTGCCTAGTAGTGAGTAAGCCCGGTGCGATCGGCGGCCGTGGGCTCACGCTGCCGATTGCACCGGAGCCTACTTTCGCCCGAAACCTTCCAAGCTGTCACCCATCTGTGACCACCTACGGAAAACTCTGGATGCCTTTTTTCGCCCAACTGGCATCCCATCCACACGCGGGAGAGTCCATCGTGGCCCTTTGCCCCGAAGTGGATTTTCGCCAGTACTTTAGGAATTCAACTGCAAGGAGATACTGTATGAACCGCCGGCTACTTACTCTCTTCGTCACCCTGCTGGCAATCGGCATTCCTGCTATCGCCCAGGATGCACAACGCGATCAACCCTCCGCTAAGTCCCAGGAGCGCATCACCAAAGAAGTCCGGCACGAAATACTGATGCTTCCGTACTTCTCGGTTTTCGACAATATTGCCTTCAAGATCGACGGCTACAACGTGACTCTGCTCGGACAAGTAGTAAATCCGACCGTCAAGTCCGATGCGGGCAACGTGGTCAAACGGATTGAGGGCGTCGAAAACGTCGACAATCAGATTGAGGTCCTTCCGACCTCGCCCATGGATGACCGTCTTCGCCGGCGCCTGTTCCGCGCCATCTATGCATACCCTCCACTCGAGAAATACGCGATGGGCGTCCAGAAGCCGATTCGCATCATCGTCAAGAATGGACACGTTACCCTGGAAGGCGTGGTCGACAACGAAGGTGACAAGAATTTCGCAGGTATGCGCGCCAACGGCGTTTCGGGATCATTCTCGGTGACCAACAATCTGCAAGTCGTGAAGCCGTAGGGCAGGGAAGACTTCGTTCCTGGGGACGCGAAAGTGCGTCCCTTTTTTTCTGCGCGAGATGTGCCGTTGCCCTCCAACGGCAATTCCCTTGACACCACTCTGGTGCAATGGGAGAATTTCGGCTCCGTCGGCCCCTCTAGCTCAATCATTTGGAGAATGGAGCATGGCAAGCCGGATCGCGAGTTTAGAGGAACCAACCTCTGGTCGGCCTTATCCTGTGCCTAGCGGACCCTTTGACGACATGCACGACTCGCCGGAGGACCTCGCCAGGTTCCCCGATCTCCCGCTCGCCGCTTGCCAGGAAATCACGGTTCTCTTTGACGATAAGGACGAAGGCGCGTTGGATTTTCAGAAGAGTCATCAGCAACATGTCCTCGTCGCCGCTGTCTCTGGCGCTTTAGCGATCCTGGCGGTCATCAGCGGAATGGCCCTTGCCGGTCCGCTCGAAAAGCATCCCGGCTCCGAGTCGGCGCTTGCGCTGGCGGAACTGATCTTTGTCGGCGTTGCGATCGTTACCGCTCTACACGGACATTGGCTGGGGAAGAAAGAGAAGTGGCTTGCGCTTCGTCATCAGGCCGAACTTTGTCGTCAACTCAAATTTCAGTTCTTGACCGATCCCTCCCTTTGGAAGCAGCCTGACTTCCTGAATCGCAGGTTCGACAAAATCCAATCCTACGAGTCGGAAGAGGCTTTGAAAGATGCCGTTGAGGATGCGCTGCCTCACGGCCCCTTTACTGTCGGTGAACAAAACCCGCGTCCAGAAATATTGCAGCAGATGGTTCGGTACTACGTAGACAAGCGTCTGGCACCCCAGATTGAGTATCTGGATAATCGCGCACAGCGGAACGCAATCAAAGATCACCTCGCCTACTTGCCTGTCCACCTTTTCTTTACCAGCGTGATTTTTGCGTTCCTTCACGTGCTTCCTGCCATTTCGACCTATCTGCTCGGTAAACTGGCGCCCCGATTTCAGGGGCCACTGAATTTTTTGCGGGCGCACGCGGTGATCTCCGCGCGGCTGGCGTTCGGATTCGGCTTTTGTGCGTTTCTCGCCGCTGTCTTACCCGCGTTGGCAGCTTCCGTTCGCACCTGGCGCTCTGCGTTTGAATTCTCCCGCAACGAGAGCCGCTTCCGTGCTACTCACAAGGCTTTGTGCGCGTTAGGCGTGCGGCTCGATCGTTCTCAGCGCGCTGTGATCGGCGCGACCGGCCAGGCTGCCAGTTGGGCTGAGATCTCTCAAGTCTTCTGCTGGTGTGAGCACATCATGCAAAGCGAACACATCGAGTGGCTCCGCCTCATGCTGGAAACGGAATGGTTCGGCTGAAGTTTGAACGCGTGGACCGCCTCAACTGGAAATCCCCAAGGCTAACCTTCCAGCCCCTTCCGGCGCGTATAATGCTCCCGGATCTAAGTCCATCCCATTGGAACACTCGGAGGAAACGCCATCATGAGTTTTCGTGCCATGAACCGCCGCACTTTTCTCGGGACCGCGACCACTGTCACCGCCGCCACTCTATTGACCAGCCGCTTCGGATGGGCGGCCAGCGAGCACAGAATCGACAAGGTCGGCGTGCAACTCTACACCGTGCGCGACCAGATGAAGGCCGACTTTGACGGGACCATCGCCAAGGTCGCGTCCATCGGCTACAAGGAGGTCGAGTTTGCCGGGTACTTCGGCCGCACCGGAAAGCAGGTCCGCGAAGTCCTCGAGAAGAACCATCTCTCCGCGCCGTCGACCCACGTACAATACGATGAACTCGACGAGAAGTTTCCTTCGGTCATTGAAACCTCCAAGGAAATCGGGCTCGAATACATCATTTGCCCCTGGATCCCAGAGGATCTCCGCAAGTCTCCCGATATTTGGAAGCAGGCCTCCGAGAAGTTCAACAGGTGCGGCGAACTGAGCAAGAAGGCCGGCATGCAGTTTGGCTATCACAATCACTGGTTCGAATTTCTGCCGACGAACGGCAAGCTCCCGTATGACGAACTGCTGAAGCTGTGCGATAAAAATCTGGTGAAGATGGAACTTGACCTCTGCTGGATCACCACGGCCGGCGCCGACCCGATCAAATACTTCAGTGAATATCCCGGACGCTTCCCGCTCGTGCACGTAAAGGACGTGAAGAAGCTTCCGCAGATCAGTACCGGCGGCGCGCAGAACTTCGGCGACACCGTGGACCTGACCGAGGTCGGCAGCGGCATCATCAACTGGAAGAAGATCTTCGAGCATTCCGAGCAGGCTGGCATCAAGCACTACATCGTCGAGCACGACCATCCCAAGGCGCCGTTTGAGAGCATCGCCACCAGCTACGAGTACCTGAACAAATTGCGCTGGTAGGTTGGCCGTTTCGCACGTGGGTCACGAGGAAATTGGGGCTTCCCCCGCAGGCGAGCCTGCGTCGGCAGCCCCTTTTTATTGGTCATTTGCTTACCGGACCCGCCACGGACGTGCAGTACACGCCACGAAGGTAACCAGCGGGAATCCAAATTCTGTGTCAGTTTGAGTAGAGTGCGAAAATCAGATCCAAGTGATTACATCGATTGGGACGCTGGCCGCGACGGCTATATCAATACGCCGGCCAAATTTGTCCCTGTCGTTCCCGTTCCGAAGCCTCCGAAAAGGGCCTCGGGACAGGGCAATCTGCTGAGCATTCGCACCGAAGAACGCGTGGCGAGCCTGGTGGCGGCGGGTGGCGTGATTTGGGCCGTGTATATCGCGACCACCGACCTTCCCAACCTGTGGCGCATGCAGATCATGCCGCCGGGGCCAGTCGAGGTCTGCTGCCTGGGAATCCTCGCCTGGATCCACGCCAAATGGCGTCGTTCCATGAAGGTGGACTGAGCTCGAATCTGTCTCCTCCCTCGGCGTTACTTGTCCCTCCCGATCAGAATGGTTCCGTATCCGATTCAAATGAGGCCAGATAGCGATCTTGACAAAACTCCAAAATAGAAGTTAAAATACTCCATAGTTGGAGTTAACCATGAATGCCTTAGCCGTGGTTCCTGACCTTGGCCTTGACCTGAGGAAGTTGCCGGATCTCGCTGCCGCCACCACCCGCTCGCGCCTGAGCCGGCCGGCGATCGAAGCTTTCTTTGCCATCGTTGAGAAGTGGGATCTGCGCAATGAAGACGCGATGGCCCTGCTCGGTGGCGCCTCACACGGACGCTACTACGAGTTAAAGAAGAGTCGCAAGGGCCTGCTCTCGCAGGACGAACTTACACGCATTTCGCTGTTGATCGGAATCTTCAAGGCGCTCAACATTCTCTTCAACCAGCGGCTTGCGAACCAGTGGACCACACGCCCAAATTCAAACCCCATGTTCAACGATGCTGCGCCGCTGGAGCTTTTGGTTCGTGGCGGCGTGCCTGGAATGATCAGCGTGCGCCGCTTGCTCGATGCTCGACGCGGCGGCCGCTAAATTTTCCCCTGAAGATTTTAAGAAGGAAGACGCAGCCGTGCTCCCCACTACTCCCATCGACCAGCGCGATACTCATCGCCTGATTCCCGCGCAATACGCCGACGGCGGCGTCTCTGTGCTCGCGCGTCTGACCGACGACGCGGAAACACTCAACGGAATTTTCGAACTCGACAATGCAACCAACGACCGGCTGCTGGCCGAGTCGCGCCTGCTGCCCGGCGTGGACGAAAGGGAACTGGTCTTCGGGATTCCTTCCTACCGCATCATTAATGCGGCTTTCTGTCATCCATCGCCCGTTGGAGCACGCTTCAATTCCTCCGATCGCGGCGCCTGGTATGCCGGCTTCGAGTTGAAAACTTCGCAGGCGGAAGTGGCCTATCACCGGCAACTCTGGTTGCAGGAAACGAAGTGGGATGAGGAGGACACCGCCGAGTATCTGGATTACCTCGCAGACTTCCGTGCCGAATTCCACGACCTGCGCGCGGCCACCGAGCACGCCGACTGCCTGTCGCCCACGAGTTACGCGGCATCGCAGGCGCTGGCGGCAGAACTGCTCGAGATCGGCTCTGCAGGGATTGTGTATCCCAGCGTTCGCCGGCCTGGTGGCACCTGCATTGGCTGTTTTCGCCCGGTGCTGGTCACCAATGTTCGCAAGGGAGACATCTACGAATTTATCTTTCGCAATTCGCGCACCGCGCCGATCATTCGCCGCGCCGCATAGTCCCGCAGTTCTCAGGCCTTGCCGAACGGATTCTCCAGCGATGGGCTCTGCGGCGTGAACAATTCCGCGCCATTTTCGGTGACGTGCATGTCGTCTTCGAGACGGATGCCGAATTCGCCGCGAATATAAATTCCCGGCTCATCGCTGGTGGTCATATTGGCCTGCAGCTTGGTCGTGTTGCCGCGAACGAGATAAGGCCACTCGTGCCCGTCCATGCCCATGCCGTGGCCGAGGCGATGCGTGAAATACTTGTAGTCAGGGCCGTAGCCTCCATCGGTGACAACCTTGCGGGCGGCGGCATCGACGGCGCCGCATTCCACGCCCGGACGCGCGGTCGCTAACGCAGCGGATTGCGCGCGATGCACGATGTCAAACACCTGCTTCATCTTGTCGGAAGCCTTGCCTAAAACGTAGGTGCGCGTGATGTCCGATGCGTATCCCTCCACCGAGCACCCGCCATCCATCAGGACGATGGTGCCTTCGTGCACTACCTGCGGCGTGACCGATCCGTGCGGGAATGCCGAGAATTCGCCGACCTGCACATCAGCGCCGCCGGTGAAGCCGAGGCGCTCGTGCGCCTTCTGCACCAGTGATTCCAGTTGCGGCTGCGTCATCCCATCTTTCACCCCAAGGTACGCGGCTTCGTACGCAGCGAGCGTCACCTGCGCGGCCAGGCGCATCAGAGCGACTTCGTGCGCGCTTTTGATCATGCGGCAGCCAGCGGTCACCGGCGTCGCGCTGGCCACCGTCGCCTGCGGTGAAGCTTTGGCGATCCCTTCGGCGAAAACGAAGCGCACGGTTTCTTCGATTCCGATCTTGCCGCTCGCGATATCGCGCTCCTTCAGTCCTTGCGCGATGCGCTGGTACGGGCTCTCATCTTCCTGCCAGATGCGTACATCCGGTTGCTCGCCGTCAGGTGCGTTGGTGATCTGTTCGCGCGCGCGTCCTTCCTCAAAGCCGGGGCAGACATAGAACGCAGATCCCTTCACCGGCAGCACAAACGCAAACGTGCGTTCTCCACCCCACCAGCGGATGCCGGTGAAATATTTCAGCGACGTGCCTTCCATCAGCAGGATGGCGTCGAGACCGTTCTCGGACATCAGTTGGCGGGCGCGCTCCTGGCGCTCATGACGCTCTTCCCGTGTGATCGGCGTGGCTTCGCTCTTGCGCGATTTCAGCTTCGCAAGCGATGGCGGCAGGGAAGCGTCGTCGGTTCCTTCCGCCGCAGCAGTTGCCACGAGCGAATGCGTTGCCACGGCTGCACCTGCCGTTATACCGCCCACTTCGAGAAACCGTCGCCGCGAGATCATGAAGCCTCCTGAGGATGTATGAATCTGGTCCGGGCCATTATAGGGCGATTTCAATTTTTTGATTTGAGATTTCAGCAGGAAGGCGTTCCGGGCAGAGTTTGTGTGAAAATGCTCGCTTTAACTTGCTGAAAGGGTTAGCTTTGCCGCTATTTAGACGAATGTATGTACAATATGATGCGTACAATATCGCATAACACGGCGCCTGATCCCCAAAACGCCTTCGCGCGTGACCCACGATGCCCTTTCCGGGGTCAGAAACGGCCCTAGGCTCGACGATCGGTCGCCCGGTCGAGGGAATCATCGCCGATGTCATAACTTTGCGTCCTGCGGCCTCCCAGGGGCCTTCTACGACATTTCAATCACTTACACGAAGACTCAACGACTTGCACGAAGGCTCAACAGCTTACAGAGAAGATCCGGGATGGCCTGGCTCGTTTTCTAAGTTATGCTCTATTCCGACACGATGGAATCTGGTTTCCAATGCGCTGCCTGCGGGGAATGGAACACGACCTCGGTCGACCAATCCGCGGGATCCCACCAAAGTTATGTGGAAGACTGCCAGGTGTGCTGCAAGCCGAATGTGCTGCGGGTCGAGTATGACAATTCTTCCCAGGAATTCTTTATTACAGCTGAACTGGAGTGAAGAAACGGACCTCGGACCTCGGACCTCAGACCTTTTGACACTCCAGACGACGCCTCCTTCCAAACCGCCAAAAGCCCGGCTTCTATGCGAGGAGCACGGGAAGTGTTTTCTGCCGCTGGACGAAAGTGCGTTCCATCTGGCGGCGGATGAACCACGCATTCGCCAGATCGCCCAGAAAACTAAAGCCAACTTCGTAGTCGATCACGTCGCGGACGAGCGTTCCCTCGATCCCTTCGCGGCTCTCCGCGTGGAATTCGTGGCGGTGATGCCAACTCTTGAAAGGGCCCTTGTCCTGCACGTCGGCGAAGTAGTGATTCCATTCGAATTCGGTGATGCGCGCGATCCACGAGGCGCGAATGGGAAGAAGAGGGAAGACACGGAATGACGTGACGATGGTCGATCCCACGCCCGCCGCTTTGTCGCTGGGAAAGCCCGGCGGTGCAGGCACTCGGTTCAACGCGAGCAGCCTGGTGCCGCTTGACGCGGGCATGATTCGCGGCAGGTTTTCAGGATTGGAGAAGAAGGCGAATACGCGCTCCAGCGGAAACGGAACCCACTGCTCGAATTCGAGATGGCTGGGCACGTTGCTCCAGCTTATAGCAAAGCGTTCCCGCCAAGAGAACCTGTTCACGATTCGATCTGGTGGTGCCGGTCGCGGCGTGGACCGCGACCGGTTCAGGTGTCAGATTATTCACTGGGGGCTTGAGGGACTCGGAGTAGGTGAGCTATCCGGGGGCACCCCTTGCGTCCCGATGACATCGCCCGAGACGACCATTTCGACGCGGCGATTCAACTTGCGGCCTGCGGCCGTGCTGTTATCAGCGACAGGGTCGGCTTTGCCGAGTCCCACTGCAGTCACATGGTCGGGCACCACTCCAGACGATACGAGATAGCCGCGCACGGTGCCGGCACGTTTTTCGGAGAGAGTCTGGTTGTATTCGTCGGAGCCAATGGCGTCGGTATGACCTTCGATTTCAAGTTTGAGATCGGGATAGGCAAGAACGATTCCGGAGATTCTCGCCAGGCGTTCGCGAGCCTCGGGCTTCAACGTGTACTTGTTAAAATCGAAAAGGACGTCGGGCATGCTGACGATGAGTCCGCGAGCAGTGTCGCGAGTCTGCAATACTTGATTGAGTTGTGCGAGCAGGCGCGCGCGCATCTCTTCTTTTTGCCGCATGGCTTCCTGGGTCTGGCGTTCGGCTTCATCACGCTGACGTTGCGCATCTTCAGTTGCTTGCTCGGCGCGGGCGGCTTCTGCTTGCGCCTGCTGCTGTGCCAGCAGAGCTTGTGAACGCTGCAAGTCGGCTTGGGCCTGAGCGGCCTCAGCTTCGGCGCGGCGGCGAGCGTCTTCATCGGCGCGGGCCTGCGCGTCTCGTTCGCGTTGCTGCGCGGCCTCTGCATCGGCTTCAGCTTTGGCCTGCGCGGCGGCAGCGGCTTGGCGGGCGGCTTCTTCGCGGTCGTGTTCTTTCTGGCGCAGAGTCAAGACGCGAGCGTCTTCGGCCATCTGCGTCGCGCCGCGGGCGGCCGTCCCGATGGGAGTGCGCCCTTGTTTGCGCTGATAGTAATCTTCTGCCCGCTGCAGCATGTCTTCCGCTTTCTGAATGCTCGTGCTGGCGTATTGTTCGGCGCCGGCTGCTTTGGCAATGGCAACGGCATTGCGCGCCTCAACAAGATCCAGCGGAGCATGGCCTTGATCCTCCGAAGAAGGAAGCTGTTCGGCGGGCACATCCATGGTGTACTCCTTGCCTTCGAGGACGTCGAACTTGGCATCGATGGTCTCTTCGAATCCCTTGGTGTCGGCAAGAATGACGTTTTCGGCCACGACCAGGTCGCTCGGGTGGGTCACTGAGTAATAAGGTTCGGCTGTCACGATCAGACCGAAAGCCTGCAGATCGGTGGTGACGCTGATCTTGTCTTTCCCGTTATCTCCAGGCAGAACTTCACCCAGATTCATGGCTCGGCCCTCCGGAGTCACTGCCCAAAGGACATAAGTCAGGTATTGGCCGCCGAATTTCGCTGGGGATTCCATGTGTTCGAGTTCGACGCTGATCGCCAAGCGTCCCGCCTTGCCGTCCACTTTCGCTTTGCCCGTGATGGCAGGCATCAGCGCCGTACCTTTGAAGTCGACCGTGGTCGAGCCGCCACGATGGCGGTAATTCACCGCCTTTGCGCTGCGGGCGTAGACGCTTACGCGGAAGACGGGCATTTGTCCCGCCAAGTCGGTCGCAGGAGCCTGCTGGGACTGGGCGTCGGCAGCGTTTCCTGGAGCAGGATAGAGCGGCGGGGCAGGGTTGTCTTGCGTGAGAGCTAGGGACGGTATGAATAACGCAATTGCCAGAATCAGGCGCGACTTCTTCATGACGAAACCTCGGAAATAAATGTTTTGTCTTGGATGAATCCGCGCGAGGAGGGGATGGCAGAGTTCCACAACCGGTCGACAATCTGCGAATTTCCACAGGAAAATCCGCGCCGGTGGCCGAGGTCAAGAAAAATGTCAGCGAACGAATAGCGAAAGAACCAAGACCGTAAACCCAACCCCTTGTGGTCGCTCGATTGGTTAACCACAAGCCTTCGTAGTTTCCAAAATCAGTGCAGGAGTGGGACAGGGACCATCAAGTTTCTGCTTGACAATAAACGACTTACGGCTAAGATGTGGTACAAAGTGGTAGAAAGTGGATTGGGCAGTAAGGTTCGTGGGAAAGATTGAGCTGAAAACGAGGAGCCGGTGGAAATCCGACCCAAAAGTTCGACAGACAGCCCGAATCGCCCGAATTTGAACGAACTTTGCGCTGTTTTGGCCTCCTTGGCGGCAGTTGTAGTGACAAAGGGACGACATGTTTCGCGGCAATCATCCAACCCGGGTCGACGAAAAAGGACGGCTCAAGGTCCCGGCCGAGTTCAAGCGGGTGATCGACGAGAAATACGGTCAGCAATTCTACATCACAAGTCTCGATGGGAAGGTTGCTCAAGTATATCCCTTCGAGGAGTGGGAACGGATCGAGCAGAAGCTGGCGGCGCTCTCCAATTTCAATCCCACGAAGAAAAAGTTTCTGGACCGGACGAACTATTACGGGCAGCAGGTCGAGATGGACGGGCAGGGAAGGTTGTTGCTGCCGCAGTTGCTGCGCGAAGCCGGACAGATTAAGGGCGAAGTAGCGGTTCTGGGGAATTTGACGTACCTGGTCGTCAGGAACCTGGAGCTGTTCAAGCGAGAGATCGAAGAAGAAAAGTTTACGCCTGACGATGAGAAGACGCTCGACGAACTGGGCATCTAGTGGGCGAGGGATCAACAGACACCCCTCAGGGGGTTGGACATGGTGGAAGGGAAACGAGCCATGTACCGGTTCTTTTAAAAGAAGCGATCGACTTTTTAGCCGTGAAGCGCGGTGGGACCTATATCGACGCCACGGTGGGTTTGGGCGGACACAGTTACGAAATCGCAAAACGCCTCGGCGCACCGGGACATTTGATTGGGCTCGATAAAGATCCTGCGGCGCTGGAGCGAGCGGGCGTCCGGCTTCAGGCGTCAGGCGTCGGGGACTGGCCGACGGTGACACTTCTGAATCGGTCCTTTGCGGAAATTGCGAAGGGCCAGCGACCGGCGACCGTTGACGGAATTCTGGCCGACATCGGAGTGAGCAGCCTGCAATTGGGGGATGCGGCCCGCGGATTTAGTTTTCAGGCGGATGGACCGCTCGACATGCGGATGGACCCGCGTGGGGAGCGTACCGCCGAACAAGTGGTAAACCACCTCGACGAGCGACAGCTTGCCGATGTGATTTACGAATTCGGAGAGGAAAGGAGGTCGCGGAGAATCGCCAGAGCCATTTGCCGGTCGCG
>Ga0070730_10005522_pt1 | contig 10908 bp, 12 predicted proteins | sample Coa_R1_3_FD_66447 | JGI IMG/M metagenome (GOLD analysis project Ga0070730, IMG submission 66447) | Surface soil microbial communities from Centralia Pennsylvania, which are recovering from an underground coalmine fire - Coalmine... | ecosystem: Environmental > Terrestrial > Soil > Unclassified ... | reverse complement strand
TCTACGACCGCCACGGCACGGCCCTGGTTCTGAACTCGCCGGCGTGGAACGTCGAGGTCGTGCCCGAGGCGATGCCGGTCACCACGCCGGCCCGACAGGCCGAGATCGCCGAGCTCTCCAGGCTCACGGGCGTGACCCGGGACGAGCTGAGCGCCGCGATCGCGAGCGCCGACCCCTACGGCGCCGTGCGCATCGGGCCGAGCCTCACCGAAGACCAGGAGCTGGCGATCGCCGAGCGCGTGCCATCGCTGCCCGGCGTCAGCATCGCGCGCCACGGAGTACGCACCTATCTCTATCCGACGATCCTCGGCCACGTCATCGGCTACGTCGGCCCGATCGCGCCGAGCCAGGCGAAGCAGATGGAGGCGCGCGGCTACCAGCCCGATGAGCTCATCGGCAAGGTCGGCGTCGAGGCCGGCCTCGAGTCGCGGTTGCGCGGCACCGACGGTTGGGCGGACGTCGTGGTCGATGCCCGCGGCGAGGTGGTGCGCACGCTGGCGGTGCACGAGCCGGTGGCCGGCGAGTCGGTGTACCTCACCATCGACCTCCAGCTCGAGCTCGCGACCGCCTCGGCGCTGGCCGCCGGGCTGCAGCGCGATCACAAGAAGGCGGGCGCGTCGGTCGTGGTCGACCCGCGAACGGGCGAGGTGCTCGCGATGGTGAGCATCCCCGGCTACGACACGAACCTCTTCACGCACGGGATATCGCAGGCCGACTACACGAAGCTCACGACCGACCCGCTCCTGCCCCTGCTCAATCGCGCCATCGCCGGTCAGTACGCGCCCGGGTCGACTTTCAAGATGGTCACCGCGACCGCGGGCCTGCAGGAAGGAAAGATCACGCCCGACACGCTGCTCGGATGTCCCAGCTACCTCACGTTCGGCGGTTGGGTCTATCACAACTGGGCGAGCTACGACCTCGGGTACATGAACGTCGCCAAGGCGCTTGCCTTGTCATGCGACACGTTCTTCTACCAGGTCGCCGCGCGCGTCGGCGACGTGACGCTGGCGCGGTATGCGCGCGCATTCGGATTCGGACAGGCAAAGGACATCGAGATGCCGGGCGTGCAGCCCGGGCTCGTGCCCGACAGCATCTGGAAGCAGCTCGCTTGCGACGTGCCGGACCTGAACTCCGATTCGTGCCGCTGGACCATCGGCGACACGGTGACGTTCGGCATCGGGCAGTCGGCGCTGCTCACCACGCCCCTCAACCAGGCGGTCTACGTCGCGGCTCTCGCCAACGGCGGCGCCGTGCTGCAGCCGACGCTCGTGCACGAGGTGCGCGATGCCTCGGGCCGCCTGCTGCTGACGCACAAGACGGTGGTCGTCGACCACGTGCCGGTCTCGCCCTCGAACCTCGCGGCGGTGCGCGAAGGGATGCGAGAGGAGATCAACCGCCCTTACCACATGAACTACTGGTTCCGGTCCGCCGGCGTGCCGGCGGACGGCGGTGGCAAGACGGGCACGGCGCAGTGGGGAGGCAGCGGGCTCGACCTGCCCACGCACGCGTGGTTCGTGTTCTTCGCGCCCTTTGCCAGCCCCGACGTGGCGATGTCGATATTCGTCGAGCGTGGCGGGTTGTCGGAGGTCGAGGCCGCGCCCATCGGCGTGCAGATCATGAAGTTCTTCAACGACAACCGCGTGGCGATCCAGTCGTCGATCGCCGCGAGTTGATCGCGGCCCGCTCGATCTGGCGCCGGCTCGATCTGTTCCAGGCGGCCGCGGCCGCGCTCCTGGCCGTGCTCGGGATCATGACGATCTACAGCGCCGGCGCGGACTCGGCGAAGCAGTCGCTGTGGATCGTGCTCGGCGCCGGCGCCTACGTCCTCGCCGCCGCCTTCGACTACAGGCGGCTGATGCCGCCGGCGGCGGCCCTGTACGGGGGCATGGTGCTGCTGCTGCTCGCCGTCCACCTCGTCGGCCGCTCGGCCCTGGGCGCGAGGCGGTGGCTCTCGGTCGCCGGCTTTCCGCTCGAGCCGTCGGAGCTGTCCAAGCTCCTGCTGGTCGTCACGCTCGCGGCCTTTCTCGGGCGGCAGCCCTCGCTGTCCTGGCGCCGGTTCGCCGCCGTCCTCGCGCTCGCGGCGCCGCCCGCGGCGCTGATCCTCACCCAGCCCGACCTGGGGACGACGATCGTCTTCGCCGCCATCCTCGTCGGCATGCTGTTCCTGGGCGGCGCCCGCCCGGCGCAGCTCGCATCGATCGGGCTCGCCGCGGTGGTCACGATCCCGGTGCTGCCGCTCGTCCTGCACGGGTACCAGCGCCGCCGCCTCGAGATCTTCCTCAACCCGAGCAGCGACCCGCTCGGCGCAGGCTACAACCTGCTCCAGGCCCGCATCGCTGTCGGCGCCGGAGGGTTCTTCGGCCAGGGATGGCTCCACGGCCTGCAGGGCCAGCTCGGCTTCGTGCCCGAGCGCGCGACCGACTTCGTGTTCGCCATCTACGCGGAGCAGTTCGGCCTGCTCGGAAGCCTGTTCCTCCTCGCGATCTTCGGCACCCTCCTCGTTCGGGTCCTGAAGGCGGCCGCGGTCGCGCCCGACCGCTTTGGCGAGCTGATCGCTGGGGGCGTCTTCGTGATGGTGTTCAGCCAGTTCGTCGAGAACGTCGGCATGAACATCGGGGTGCTGCCGATCGCGGGCATCCCGCTGCCGCTGATCTCCTACGGCGGCTCGGCCACGATCACCACCCTGGCGGCGCTGGGGCTCGTGCAGTCGGTGGTGCTGCGCCGGCGGACGGTCGTGCACGAGCGGCACGCCATTTATCCGGACGGCTTCGATGCCGCTACCGTGCGGCTTACCGGTTAACCACACGCCCCCCTCCGGCCCGTGGCGCTCCGCGCCAGAGGCCACCTCCCCACGCAGTGGGGAGGCAGCGCCCGGTACAATGTCGCACCGTGCCCAAGCCGGAAGGATCGCTGTCGGCCGTCGTCGTCAGCGGTGGAAAGCAGTATCGGGTGGCCCCCGGCGACCGCGTGCTGGTCGACCGGCTGTCCGCCGAGCCCGGCGCCTCGGTGACCTTCGGGCGCGTGCTGCTGGTCCACGACGGTGACGACATAAGCGTGGGCGCTCCCGCTGTGGGTGGGCTCGAGATCGAGGCCAAGGTGCTCGCCCACCGGCGCGGGCCGCGGATCGAGGTGCTGCGCTACAAGTCGAAGAAGCGCGTGCGCGTGCACCGCGGCGCGCGGGCCGACCTGACGGCGCTGGAGATCCTGCCCTTCGGCAGCGCCAAGGCCGCGGAAAAAAAGGAGGCGGAGGCGAAAGAGGACAAGCCGGCCAAGAAGGCCACCCGCAAGCCGCGCGCGACCAAGGCGGCGGCCAAGGCCAAGGCGAAGGAAGAGAAGTAATGGCGCACAAGAAGGGAGGCGGCTCGTCCCGCAACGGCCGCGACTCCAACCCGCAGATGCTCGGGGTGAAGATCTACGCCGGCCAGACGGTCAACGCCGGCACCATCCTCGTCCGCCAGCGCGGAACCAGGATCGCGCCGGGCGCGGGCGTCGGCCTCGGCCGCGACCACACGCTGTTCGCGCTTGTCGCCGGCAACGTGAAGTACGAGCGCGTCGGCAAGGACGGCCGCCGCGTGACAGTCGAAGCGAACGACCAGGCCTAGCCACCGCCGGGAGTTCATCGACACGGCGCGCGTGGTGCTGCGCGCGGGTCATGGCGGCAAGGGCTCGGCATCGTTCCGGCACGAGCCGTTCACGCCGCGAGGCGGCCCCGACGGCGGCGACGGCGGTCGCGGCGGATCGATCATCCTTCGCGCCACCAACGAGGTGACGGACCTCTCCGACTACGCGCGCCGGCCACGCCACCTGGCGCCCGCGGGCGGAGACGGCGCCGGGGGCCGCAAGACCGGCAAGCGGGGCGCAGACCTCGTGCTGGACGTGCCGGTCGGCACCGTCGTGCTCGACCAGGACGGCGCGCTCATCGCCGACCTCGACCATCCCGGCGCACGGGAGGTGGTGGCCGCCGGCGGAGCCGGTGGCCGGGGCAACGTTCATTTCAAGAGCTCCACGCGACAGGCGCCGGATCACGCCGAACCGGGCGAGCCGGGCGAGGAGAAGTCCGTAGTCCTCGACCTCAAGCTCATCGCCGACGTCGGACTGGTGGGCCCTCCGAACGCGGGCAAGTCGTCCCTGCTGCGGGCGCTGACCGCCGCGCAGCCGAAGGTCGCGGACTACCCGTTCACGACGCTCGACCCGGAGCTGGGCGTGATGATCGAGGGCGACCGGCGGCTCGTGCTCGCCGACATCCCGGGCCTCATCGAGGGCGCGTCCCACGGCGCCGGCCTCGGCCACAAGTTCCTGCGTCATGTCGAGCGCACGCGCGTGCTCACCTACGTGGTCGACGGCGCGGCAACCGATCCGTGGGCCGGCCTCGAGGCTGTGCGCGCGGAGGTCGCCGCGTTTTCGCCCGCGCTCGCGGCCGGCCCGCACATCGTCGCGGTCAACAAGGTCGACCTCGAAGAGGTTCGCGCGCTCAGGGCGCGGTCGCGGCGCAAAGGGCTCCTCTTCGTGTCGGCGCTGAGCGGCGAAGGCCTCGATGCGCTCCGGCACGCGATGCTGGACGCCGTGGAGCGTGCACCGGCGCCCGAGCTGCCGGCGCGCGCGGCTACGAAGCTGCCCCCCCGCGCGGGCGGCGCCAAGCCCGTGACCGTCGAGAAGCGCTCATGGGGATTCGACGTCCGCGGCGAGCGCGTGGAGCGTCTGGTGGGGCACACCAATTTCGACAGCGATGGCGCCGTCGAGCGGTTCCAGGTCGAGCTGGACAAGCTCGGCGTCAACGAGGCACTCGAAGCCGCCGGCGCGCAGCCGGGCGACACGGTCCGCGTCGGCGACGCCGAGTTCGAGTACCAACCGTGAGACTCGGAATCCTCGGAGGGACGTTCGACCCGGTGCACAACGGCCACGTCGCGGTGGCCGAAGCCGCGGCCGACTGCGCCCAGCTCGACGAGCTCGTCTTCGTGCCCACCGGCAGCCCGCCCCACCGCCCGCCGGCGGAAGCCACGCCCGCTCAGCGACTGGAGATGTGCAAGCTCGCGATCGCCGGCGACCCGCGCTTCGCCGTTTCCGACGTCGAGGTGACGCGCGAAGGTCCCTCGTACACGGTCGACACGCTGCTCGCGCTGCGCGGCGCCAATCCGCACGCCGAGCTGTTCCTGGTCCTCGGCTGGGATGCCGCCTCGCAGCTGCGCTCGTGGCACCGCCCCGACGAGGTCCTCGCGCTGGCCCCGATCGTGGCCGTCAGCCGGCCCGGCCGCGCCGCGCCCGGCGAGTCGGAGCTGAAGAGCGCCGGCCTCGACCCGCGCCGGATCATCCTCTGCGCGCGCCCGACGCCCGCCGTCTCCGGCAGCGAGATCCGCCGCGCCCTCGCGGCCGGCAGGAGCATCGGCGGGATGGTGCCGCCGGCGGTCGAGCGCTACATCTCCGCCCACCACCTTTACAGGGCATAATCGAGAAGCACTTGGCCAGAGTCCGCCCTCGGGGATTGACCCCGCTGCAGCTCGCGCGACTGCTGCGGCAAGCGGCGGTCGACAAGAAAGCCTGGGACTGCGTGGTGCTCGACGTCCGCGAGAAGACCTCGCTCGCCGACTACTTCGTCATCTGCGAAGGCGAGACCGACCGCCAGGTTCGCGCCATCGCCGACGGGATGGTCGAGGCCGCGAAGGAGAAGGAGCTCAGGCCCCTCGGCGTCGACGGGTACGACGACGCCGGCTGGGTGCTGCTGGACTTCGACTCGGTGCTGGCGCACGTGTTCCTTCCGGGCGAGCGCAGCTACTACGACATCGAGAGCCTGTGGGCGCCGGCCCACAAGCGCCGCAAGAAGGCGAGCTAGGCGATTATCTGCGCGTAGCGGTCGAACACGTCCCGCAGCTCCACGGGAGGTTCGACCTTGTGGCGCTTCATCACCTCGAACAGGCTGAGGATGTGGCGGACGCCCGCGAGCGTCACGCCCTTCTCGCGGGTCAGGTTCTGGATCACCTGCACCTTGACGATGTCGCGCTGCGAATACCGCCGGCGGTTGGTCGACGTGCGGTGCGGCTCCAGCAGCTGCGCGTCCTCGTAGAGCATCAGCGTGCGCGGATGCGTCTCCAAGATCTCGGCCGCGACGCTGATGGTGTACAGCGGCTTGTCGAGATCGGCAAAAGACTGCGTTGGCCGGCCGGCTCGAGCGCTCAACTAATGAATCGAGTTGAAGATCTGGATGAGGGCGGGGCCGAGGAGCACGATCCAGAGCACGGGGAAGATGCAGCCCACCATCGGAAACACCATTCGCGAGGACGCCTGCGCCGCGCGTTCCTGCGCGGTCTGGCGCTGCCGGCGTCGCATCTCCGTCGCCTGGACGCGAAGCAGGCGAGCGATGGGAACGCCCATCTGGTCGGACTGCACGATCGATTCGACCAGGTGGTGCAGGTCGGGCACGCCCGAGACTGCGGCCATGTGCTCGAGGGCCCCCATGCGCGGCCGGCCGAGGCGGATCTCGCGCAGCACCTTGCCGATCTCGTCGCCAAGCGCGTTGTGGAACCGCTCGGTGATGCTCAGCAGTCCCTCGTCGAGGCTCATGCCTGACTCAACGACGAGCGTCAGCAGGTCGGTCGCCTCGGCGAGAGACCGCTGGATCTGCGTCCTGCGGGACGCGATCTTGAACTCGAGCCAGACACTCGGCGCCATGTATCCGAGGGCGGCGAGGATCGCGCCGCCGAGGGGGGCGACGACGAGCGCCGACATCGGCAGCGGGATCAAAAGCCCCAGCGTGAGCCCGACGATCGCCAGCAGCGCGCCGAGGGCGTAGCGAAGAGCCTGGAAGCCGGCCGGCGTGAGGCTGCCGGGGTCACCTGCCCGGCTGAGCTTCTCGCGGAGCTGGCCCGCGGCCAGCGCGGGCAGCCGCGACGTCAAGGGCCGCATCCAGCCCTCGAGCTGCTTGAGCGCCGTCGTCCGCTCCACAGGCGCCGTCCACATGCCGGCCGGCGTCGCCTTCACCTGGGAGCGGTTGTGGTCGAGGGCGACGAAGAAGGCGATCACCACGATGCCGCTGATGACGCCGGCGAGGATCGCTTCGACGACTATGAACGGCATCAGCGTCGGGACACTCAGCTTTCCAGGGCCGTCATGCGCGTGATCAGGACGTTGCCGACCAGGATCAGAAAGCCGGCGACCCCGAGGAGGATGTAGCCGATGAACGTGCTCGTCATCGGCGCGAAGTAGCCCGGCACGAACACGTAGAGGCCCAGGGCCAGCAGGATCGGCAGGCCGGTGATGATGGTCGCCGAGGCGCGCGACTGCGCCGTGAGCACCGCCATGTCGCGCTTGGTCTGCAGCCGGTCGCGCAGCGTGTCCGAGATGTTGTCCAGCACCTCGGCGAGGTTGCCGCCCACGCGGACGTGCAGCAGGATCGCGGTGACGATGAACTCGAGGTCCGGGCTGTCGATGCGCAGCAGAAGCGAGCTCAGCGCGTCCTCGACCGAGGTGCCGAGGGCGATCTCGGTCGTCACTCGCTCGAACTCGCTCGAAACCGGCGGCGGGGACTTCTGGGCCACCGTCTCGAGCGCCCGGTCGATCGCGTAGCCGGTCTTCAGCGAGTTGGACAGGAGCTGCAGCATGCCCGCCAGCTGGGCGTTGAACAGGTCCCTGCGGCGGCGCTGCAGGTAGCCGATCACGATCGGCGGCACGACGAAACCCACCCCGCCGAGGATGAGCGGGCCGAACGAGATCCCGAAGCGGAAGAGCCCGGCCAGCAGGCCCAGGGCCACCGCCCCGATGCGGATCAGCAAGTACTCCGAGGGCGTGATGTTGAGCCCGGCGCGGGCGAGGTCCTCCGCCAGGGTCGGCTTGCCCTGGACCGTCCGGTTCTGGCTGAGCCTGTCGGCGGCGGGCCGGAGGAGGCGCTCCACGAGCTCGCGCGGCGTCGCGCGGGCGGGGGCCACCGTCGCCGGCACCATCCTGCGCTCGCGGCGCACGCGGTCGAGGCTCCAGAAGAAGATCGCGATGGCGAGCGCGGCGGGGACGGCGATGATGACCGCGATCAGCTGGCTGCTCAAGTCCAGACGCCTAGAAAAGGGCCGGGTACGACGACATCACGGTCTTCAAGTTCACGCCCTTGGCCGCAAGCACGCTCTTGCAGTTCGGGTCGGGGTTCTGGGTCGCCGAGGGGTCGTAGTCGTGGTAGGACTCGAGCGAGTACTTCAGCGATGCGTTGGTCAGGAACCACGTGAGGTACTCGGCCTGACACTGGGTCACCACCACGGTCAGGCTGGTCGCTGTGGCCGTCGCCTGTCCGGCCGGCCCGGTGCTCGGCGGCCCGACCCTGATCACGTGGAGGTTGGTGAACACCGTCGCGGCCGCGACCTTCCCGTTGAGGTCGACGGTGGCGATGACCGAGATGTAGTCGTCGGGCTCGATGTAGCCGCCGACGCCCTGCTGCTCGCTGGTGGGCAGGTCCAGGGCTACGTAACCGGTCGGGATCGGCAGGAACTCGGACTGCGTCCCCTGCACCGTCCCGGGCTTGGCGATCACGTTGGAGGTGATCGGCTCCCCGGCCACGATCGTGACCAGGGGGATCATGCCCTGCACCTCGTTCTTCTGGTGGAAGAGCAAAGACCCCGGGTAGGCGCCCACCGGGATGCTCTTGATGTCGATCGCCGAGGCGTCGATCGGAATTCGGGGCGACAGGTCCCTGGTGGCCACGATCACGTTCTCCTGGACCGTTCCCTGGCCGGCGCTGGCATTGATGGCGACGAGGACGAAGGCGGCGATCACGAGCAGGGCGAGGACTATGCCGAGGATCGTGAACGGCCGGCGGGACGTAAGACCAGAGAGGTTAGAGCGCGCCAAGGCCGGATCATCATAGGCAAGATATCCGCGTGTCGCGCCGCTTAGACGTGAGTCCCAAACCGGACAAAATCGCCCAGCGGGGGCAGTCCCTCGTGGAGTTCGCCCTCTCGTCGGTCGTGCTCCTTCTGCTCGTCGGCGGGCTGGTCGACATCGGCCGTGCGATCTACATCACGGAGGCCCTCTCGAGCGCCGCCAGGGAGGGCGCGAGGCACGGCGCGTGGTTCGATGCTCCCAACCAGGGCACGCCGTACCTGTACGACGCCGAGATCAAGACGGCCGTGGACCAGGAGCTGGCGGCGGATTCGCTTCCCGCCTCCGTCCTCAGGAACTCTTCGACCACCTGCCCGGGCGTGGCCGACGGCAACGGCTACCACAACCCGCCCTACGTGAGCTCGGCCTACCCGCCCACGTCGAACGTGGCCTGGCTCTACATCTGTTACGACAACACCGTCGGCGTCGACTTCACCAGCGCGGCTTCGGGTCAGGGCGGCCAGGACGTGAACGTCATCCTGCTCTACACCTACGCGCCGCTGACGCCGCTGTTGGGCAACCAGTTCGGCACCTTCCACCTCGCGAACAACGAGCACATCACAGTGCAAGGGCCCTAGACGTCCCCCATGTCACCCAAGCGCCATAAGTCCCAGGAGTCGCAGGCCCTGATCGAGTTCGCGCTCGTGTCGCCGGTGCTGCTCCTGCTGATCTTCGGGATCATCGACATCGGCCGCGCGGTCTTCTACTACGACACGATCAATCACGCCGCACGCGAAGGTGCGCGCGTCGCGGTGCGCGCGTCGGGGTCGCTGCCCACGAACGCCGACGTGCTCAGCACGGTCAGCCAGCAGCTGGTGGGGGCGCCGGTTTCGGAGCCATGCCCGCAGGGTCCCGTGACGTCGGCGCTGCCGCCCGCGAACACAGCGTGGGTCTACGTGACCGAGCCGAACCCGCCCGCCACCGCGGAGTCGAACCCGCCGATGAACGCACCCGGCGGCGAGTACCCGGCGAGCGCCAGCGGTTCGTGCAGCGCCCTCAATCCCGCGTCGGGGAACGCGCCGCTGCAGGTGACGCTGCGCTTCAACCTCGTCCTGGTCACGCCGATCATCTCCCAGGTCACCGCCAACCACATCCTGCTCACCGCGGCCGCCATCTTCAGGACCGAATATTGAGAGGGCAGAAAGGGCAGGCCATCGTCCTGGTGGCCCTGATGCTCGGCGTGGTCGTCGGCATGGCGGCGCTGGCGATCGACGGCTCACGCGCCTACGCGGCGCGCCGCGACCTCCAGGCCGCGGTCGATGCTGCGGCCCTCGCCGCCGGCGACAACCTGCAGCGCACCGGCAGCTACACCTCGGCCGAGCAGGCCGCCACGACCTCGTTCGGCACCAACCTGAGGCTCTACTCGGCGCCCTCGTGCTCTCCCGGCTACGGCACCCCCGGCGCTTCCTCGGTCACGGTGACCTGCACGTTCTCCGACGGCGCCACGCTCACCCAGGTCGTCAGCAACCAGGGACCGCGCGGAAGCCTGTTCACGCTCACCGGCGCTCGCACGGTTCAGCTCCAGTTCGGCCGGATCCTGACCAATGGGACCGACCCCGGCGTCTCCGCGGGCGCGGGCGGTCGCGTCAACAACCTGCTGTACGCGCCTGCGGTCGGGGCGCTCGGCCAGCACGGTTGCGGCGGAGCCGCAGGCTCCGCGATCACCGTCAACGGTTCGGGGACGCTCTCGGTAAACGGTGACGTCGTGTCGAGTGGGGCGGTCTCGATCTCGGCCGGCGCCCTCCGCGTGGCCGGCGACGTATACGCGCGCTGCCAGTCGTCGGTGTCAGGCGCCTCCACCGCTTGCTATCCGAGCGGCGCGTCCACTCCCTGCACGTTCCCCGATGTCGCCGGGGCGGTCCGTTCAGGCTACCACTACGTCGATCCGGGTTACCCGGCGCCGGCGGTGGTCGGTGGAAGCCAGGGCCTTCCGTCCGCCAACGTCGTGCTGTCGCCGGGAACCTACGCAGCCGACCCGAGCTTCAGCGGAGGCAACTGCTACTTCCTGAGTGGCGGCGTCTACGAGTGGCTGGGCGGCTTCACCAACTCGTCGGA
>Ga0070730_10005521_pt1 | contig 10908 bp, 5 predicted proteins | sample Coa_R1_3_FD_66447 | JGI IMG/M metagenome (GOLD analysis project Ga0070730, IMG submission 66447) | Surface soil microbial communities from Centralia Pennsylvania, which are recovering from an underground coalmine fire - Coalmine... | ecosystem: Environmental > Terrestrial > Soil > Unclassified ... | reverse complement strand
GCTTCACGTCCCCGCCGGGGGTATGAAACAGGGCGTCAATCTTTGATTCCGCCAGCACGCCGACGATGGCGCCCGGGATGCAGCCGACCAGCACGAACCAGGCCAGGCGACGGTCGGGGTCGGCGCCGATTTTACGGTCCAGCAGGCTGGCGGCGCCGGCGCGGATGAGCCGCACCCAGTCCGCGGCGAAGAACACCAGCAGGGCCAGCAGCGTGCCCAGGTGCAGGGCCACGTCGAACGGCAGGCTGGTGAGGGCCGGGTCGGTCCAGCCAAACAGCCAGGGCACAATGATGAGGTGGGCCGAGGAGGAAACCGGGATAAATTCGGTCAGGCCTTGCACGATGCCGAGCAGGATGGATTGAATAATAGTCATGTGTGTGGGTGCGTGAGTGTGTGAGTGAGTAAGAGATAAAGAGAGACAGAAAGAAAAAGAAACAGAGAGTATGGGGGTGTGGGAGTGTGGGGGATGATTTTTCTTACTTCATCCTTCAGCCTTCATACTTCATCCTTGATTTTCACAGGGTAGTTGGCTAAAAACTCGTCCGCGTATGCATCAAACGTGCCGGCCAGGATGGCAGCGCGCATTTCACGGGTGATGCTGAGCAGCAGGTGAACGTTGTGTATGGAGAGCAGCACGGCGCCCAGGATCTCATCGGAGGCGGCCAGGTGGCGCACGTAGGCACGGGTAAAGTTGGCGCAGCAATAGCAGGCGCAGCCGGGCTCCACGGGCCGGCTGTCACGGGCGAACACGGCGTTGCGCAAGTTAAGCCGGCCGGTGCGGGTGAGGGCGGCGTGGTTGCGCGCCAGGCGGGTGGGCAGCACGCAGTCAAACATGTCCACCCCGCGGCGCACTGCACTAACCAGGTCCTCGGGCGAGCCCACGCCCATGAGGTAGCGCGGGCGGTCAGGCGGCAGCTCGGCGTCCATAATCTCAATCATCGCGTGCATTTCGGCCTTGCTCTCGCCGACGGCCAGGCCGCCAATACCAAAGCCCGGAAAGCCCAGCCCAGCCAGGTAGCGGGCCGACTGGGCGCGCAGATCGGGGAACACCCCGCCCTGCACGATGCCAAACAGGGCCTGATCGGCGCGGGTCTTGGCGGCCAGGCAGCGGGCAGCCCAGGCGTGGGTGAGCTCAAGCGAGGCCTCATTGTAGGCCCGGTCGAGCGGCGGCGGGCACTCGTCAAAGGCCATGATGATATCGGCGCCCAGGTTTTCCTGGATGGCGATGGACTTCTCGGGGGTGAAGCGGTGGAGCGAGCCGTCGATGTGGCTTTTGAAGTTGACGCCCTCCGGGTCAATCCTACGGGTTTGCGAGAGCGAAAAGACCTGGAAGCCGCCCGAGTCGGTGAGCATGGGCCCAGGCCAGCGCATGAAGGCGTGCAGGCCGCCCAGATCGCGCACCAATTCGTCGCCGGGCCGCAAGTACAGGTGATAGGTGTTGCTGAGCACCAGGCTGGCGCCCAACTCGCACAGCTGAGCGGGGGTGAGCGCCTTGACCGTGGCGGCGGTGCCCACCGGCGCGAACACCGGGGTGAGCAGGTCGCCGTGGGGGGTGTGGAAGACGCCGGCGCGGGCGTGGGCGTGTTGCTTTTCTAAGTCGAATTCAAACATGAAAACCCTTTACGGCAGGTATGTGCGTATGTGAGTGCGTGCGTATGTGTGTAAAACCACTCACATACTCACATACGCACACACGGTTTATCGAATGCCCCACACCACCCAGAGCACCGGCAGAAGCACGATGAACAATATTATCGTCAGCGGCAGGCCGACCCGAGCATAGTCCTTGAAGCGGTAGCCGCCGGGGCCCATGACGAGCAGGTTAGCCGAATGGCTGATGGGGGTGAGAAAGGCGGTGGAGCAGCCCATGGCCACGGCCATGACCACGCCGCGCGGGTCGGTGCCCAGGCGCTGGGCGGTGGCGATGGCGATGGGCGCCAGCACCACGGGCGTGACCTGCCCACTGAGCACCTGGGTGAGCAGGGTGGCGGCCCAGAACAGGCCGCCGGCCACGGCCAGCGGGCCCAGCGCGCCCAACGCCGCCACCAGCCCGGTGCCCACCAGCGCGGCGGCGCCGGTGCTGGCCAGGGCCAGGCCCAGCGGCAGCATGCCGGCAATCAGGAAGATGGTGCGCCACTCGATGGCGTGATAGGCGTCGTTCATATCCACGCAGCCGAACAGCACCATGAATACCGCCGCGGCGAAAGCCGACTCGGCGATGGGCAGCACGTTGAAGGCGGCCAGCACGAAGGCGGCGGCAGTCAGCGCAATCGCGATCCAGGCCCGGCGTGACAGATCGTTGGGGCCGGTGTCTTCTTCCAGCACCAGCAGGGCCGGCTCGTCGCGCAGCAGCTCCATCTTCGAGCGCCGCCCCTGCAGCAGCAGCGCGTCGCCAAAACGCAGGGGGATGTCGCCCAGGGCATCGCGCAGGGTGTTGCCCTCGCGCCAGATGGCCAGCACCGTCAGGTCATACTTGTCGCGGAAGTGCAATTCGCGCAGGGTTTTGCCGGCAAAGTTGGAGCGCGGCGCCAGGGTGACCTCCACCAGGCTGACGCGCTCCGAGGCCAGGTTGCCCTTGAACTCGGGCGCCTGGGTGAGCACCAGGCCGTAGCGGTCCAGATCGGGCTGGTCGCAGATGCCGGTGAAAAGCACAATGTCGCCCTCCAACACTTCCTCGCTGCGGGCCGGCGCCAGGTCCACATTGCCGCCGCGCGAAATGCCGACCACGTTGAGGGCCAACTGCTCGCCCCATTGGCCCTCGGCCAGGCTGAGGCCGGCCATGGCCGAGCCGGGCTTCACATAGGCGCCGGAGATGGCCTGGCGCAGGCCATAGGACTCGGCCAGGGTGCCGGTGGGCCGCAGCGGGCCCTCTTGCCCGCCAATCTGGCGGCTGGGCAGCAATCGCCGGCCAATGAAGACCATGTAGAGAATACCGGCCACCGCCAGGGGCAGGCCGGTGGGCAAGAAATCGAGCACGCTAAAAGCGCGATAACCATGATCCACCAGGGCGGCGCTCGCCAAAAGGTTGGCAGTGGTAAAAAGCGTGGCCATGCCGCCCAGCAGGGCCCCAAACGAAAGGGGCATGAGCAGCCGCGACGGCCGCAGCCCGGCCTGGCGCGCCAGGCCCACGGTGGCGGGCAGCAGCACGGCGGCGGCGGCCACCGTGTTCATCATCAGCGAGAGCACAGCCGTGGCTACCATCACCACCAACACGGCGCGGGCCTCGCTGCTGCCGGCCAGGCGGCCCAACTGCTGGCCCAGCCCACGCGTGGCGCCGGTGCGCTCGAGGCCGGCGGTGATGATGTAGAGCGCCAGGATGGTGATGACCGCCGCGCGGCTAAAGCCGGAAAACAGATCGGCCGGCGCCACCAGGCCGGTGAGCCCCAGCACCACCAGTACCAGCAGCGCCACCAGGTCCGGCCGCAGGCGGTCGGCGATGAGCAAAACGGCCGCCGCGAGCACCAGCGCCAGGGCCAGGAAGATGGGGAGGGTCATCAGGCGGAGGATTATATACGACGAGGGGGAAAAGCTTTAACGCCAAGACACAAAGACACGAAGACACGAAGGTTTAAGGGAATGGATTCGGTTTTTAGAACATGCGGCGAGGTGAACTAACCCGAGACCCTTCGCGCGCATGCCGATCCTTATTATCAAGCGATTGCGACTGCGCTCAGGGTGACACGCAACGCGTCACAATGAGAACAAGGTGTCATTGCGTCGAAACACGCAACGCGCGAGCGCGGCATGACGACCCAGGGTGACACTATAAGCGAATTGAACAAAATATCACGGCGTCGACACATGCCGCCCGCGGCATAGGTACTCACCCCATAAGCGATTTTCTTCGTGTCTTCGCGTCTTTGTGTCTTCGTGTTGAAGCCCTCTCCGCAGGCCGCCCAAGCCAAGAGAAAACTCCGGCTCATCTCAGCAGCGTTGGCAAATACAGGCAGTGCTGCACCACTTGCGGCCAGTTGACCAGCGAGGCCAGCACGGTGGGGCTCAAGTCGCAGAAGGGCGGGTTGGCGGCCAGCGCGGCCACAGTGTTCTCGATGAGCGTCACCTGGCTGCCGGTGGGCGGGGTGGCGCAGCCGCCATAGAACGCGCAGTCCTGCGGCCCGGGCTGGCTCTCGGATAGGCCGCGCGCCACGAAGTAGGCCAGGGTGCGCGTTTGGCCGGGCTGTAGCACAAAGTTGAACAATTGGCCCGGCGCGCCGTTGCCGAGTGAGGGCCAGACGGTCTGCGTAAAGAGGCTGTTATTAAAGATGAAGGGTCCCTGGTAGCTGCTGTCGCTCGGCGAGCGGAAGGCCAGTCCCACCGGCGGGTGGAGCGCGGGGCCGTTGGGTTGGTTTTGGTCGAACGTCACCGCCCAGGTGTCGTGAGCCGACAGGGTCAAATTGCCGTCGGAGGTGGCCGCGGTCTTGGTCTGGCTGGCTGAGCCCAGCTCGCCGCCCCAGCTCACCAGCACCCGCACCGGCGAGCCATTGTTGTTGCGGAAGTGATCCGCGTAGCGCAGCCAGTTGGCCCCGGCCGGCGCCAGGATGTCGCGCCCAATGGCCATGCCGCCCAGCGGATACTCCGCGTGGCCGGTCCAGCGGTGGCCGGGCGAATAGGCCAGGCCAAAGTTTGCGGGGGTGCCGGCGCCCAGCAGCGAGCCGCCCAGAGTCAGCACGGCTACCTTCAGGCCGCCAAAGCCGCCAAAGGCCTCCTGCCCGCCGTCGAGAACCTGGCCGCCGCCGTTCGGGAAACCATAGTCCGCGTTGAGGGAGTCCACCACGTCCCAGGGGTTGCCGTTGGCCGACTGTACGAAGTCACGGGCCTGCTCTGTATCCGTGTTATTGAAAGGATCCAGGTCAGCGGTGCTAGAGCTGGCGGTGACCGTATACGCGAATTTCTGCGGCGGCAACGGCCCGCTTACCCGCATGTTGACCCCGAAATCCCCATTCGGCGGCACATTGGCGCGGACGCAGTCCACCTTGGGAAACAGGGTGCCCACCGGCAGCGGCGCGCAGGACCAACCGGTCTCGCCAAATTGCGGTGCGACCAAAAGGAAGCCGGCCGGCGCGCCCACCGCCAGCGTCAGCAGCACATCGTTGGCCTGCGCGGCGCGGTTTTCCGTGTCAGCTTCGAGCTGCATCGGCGCGCCGGCACGGGGGAACCGAGGCACCGAGTTTTCGCCCACTTGCAGGTCGGGCAGGCAGGTGAGCGCCATGGCAGTCAGGGTCGACGAGGCCAACGTGCCGCTCTTGCCGTTGGCCTGCGTGTCGTGGACGATGAGATGAAAATTGCCGGCACCGGTGTCGAGGCCGTTGGCCTCGGCAAAACCTTCCTGCGGCGAGAGCGGCGTGGCCACGGTGCCGCTGATGAAGCTGTTGTCGGTCACCGGGCCCGGCGGGTTGACGGCGCCGGCCGCGTCGTACCAATGGGTGCCGGCGAAGAGGTTGTTGTAGTTCAAGCCATTGTGGCTGGAAACGGTGAGGGTGACGCCAGTGGGCGTGATCAGCTCGATCACCAGGTCGCTGGGTTGGGGATGTGTGATGACCGTCGTCAGGGTCAGCGCGCTTATCGGCGCGGGCAAGCTCAGAAAGTACTGAGTGTCTACGGGCGCGCCGCCGTCGGGGATGGGCTGCGGCGGGCCAAAAGTGGAATCTGAGTCAAGCACCTGGAAGGGCACGGAGTCGAGCGCGGTCACTTCCAGCTTCCAGCCTATCAAGACGCCGGTGTTGGTGTGAACCGAATCGCGCACCTCCAGGGTCCAGGTACCGTGCGGGTCTTCGCCGTTGACGGCGGACAGGGGCTCTTCCGGGTTCACCAGCCCCATGCCAACGCCATTGGTAAAGGTGGCCAGGGTCACCGGGCCCGGCAGGCGGGTGAGCCCGGCCCGGTCGTCAAACGTGGCCGGGTCATAAATGTCGTGCAGGCTGCTGCCGTTGTTGGTCGAAAGGCTCACGCGCGTGCCGCGCGGCGAGATCAGGAACAGTTGCAGGTCACCGCTAAACGTGTGCGTGATGGCGACCGTGACGCTGATATGCGTGGTGTAAATAAACTGCGCGGCCAGCGGCACGGACGTGGTTGAGGTAAGCACGCCCGGGTGCGTCGAATCGGTTGCGTCTGGGATGGGCTTGACGACCAAGATGGGACCCGCCACTTGTGTGTTGCCGGTGCAACCGGGCGGATCGGGCAGGACGCCGGCCGGACTGGCAGGACCCTGGACAAGCGGGGATTGAAGCGGCACCGCCGCCCCCGCACGGCCGGGCGCGGCGCCTAAAGCCCCGACCACCAGCGCGAATGCCACCAAAACCGCACTGGAATGCCATACCCGGCCCAACCAACGCCTGACTGCCATGACGGCCTCTTGTCTGGACGGCTAATAGAATATCGGCTGCCATGATGATAGGCTGGTTGCCGCCGGCCCACAATAGCCTTGCGGCATGTTTTGGAGCCTTACTTTAGGGGCGGACAAAAGTAACACGAAGACGGGTGTCCCTCACGACGGGTGACGGACACCCTTCTGCTATAGCCAGACGAACCCAATGCTATACTCGGACTCATGACTGCGCTCAACTGGGTGGAGGTCGATCGTTCGGCCATTCGCGGCAACCTGAGGCGGCTGGCGGCGCTGGCCGGCGAGGCGGGGGTGATGGCGGTGGTCAAGGCGAATGCCTATGGCCATGGCGCTGAGGCGGTGAGCGAGGCGGCGGCGGACGCCGGGGCAGCGTGGCTGGGGGTGGCGCGGCCGGACGAGGCCTTCGCGCTGAGGGCGGCGGGCATCGGCGCGCCAATCTTGGTGCTGGGCTACACCCCACCGGACGTGGTTGACCAGGCCATCAGCCAGAACCTGACACTGGCCGTCTTTGATGCCGAGACGGCGGCGGCCTATGCCGCCGTTGGACACGCGATGGGCCAACAGGCCCGGGTGCACGTGAAGCTGGACACGGGCATGGGCCGGCTGGGGGTGGCGGCGGAGGACGGGCCGGCGTTTGTGCGGGCGCTGCACGGGCTGGCCGGGCTGTTGGTGGATGGGCTGTTCACCCATTTCGCTGCGTCGGACATGGCCAGCCTGGCCTCGACCCAGAAACAGGTGGCGCGCTTTGACACGGCCTTGCAGGCGCTGGGGGCGGCGGGGCTGCGCCCGCGCTGGGTGCACGCGGCCAACTCGGCGGCGATCTGGCGGCTGCCGGCGGCGCGCTACGACCTGGTGCGGAGCGGCATCGCGCTTTATGGCCTGGACCCGTCAGCCGAAGCCCCCTGCCCAGCTGGCTTTCGCCCGGCGCTGAGCTGGAAGGCACAGGTGATGCAGGTGAAAACCCTGCCGCCAGGGCACGGGGTGAGCTATGACGCGGAGTATGTGACGAAGACAACGGAGACCGTGGCAGTGGTGCCAACTGGATACGCCGATGGCTATTGGCGGGTGCCCAAGGGCGTCAACGAAGTGCTCATCGGCGGGCGGCGGGCGCCGGTGCGCGGGCGGGTGTGCATGGACCAGGTGATCGTGGGCGTGAACAACGTGCCGGGCGTCAAGGTGGGCGATGAGGTGGTGCTGCTGGGGCAGCAGGGAGCCGAGCGCATCACGGCCGATGACCTGGCGCGGCGCTGGGGGACGATCAACTATGACGTGGTGAGCGGGATCATGGCGCGGGTGGAGCGCGTTTATCATTGATGGTAAGGCCAGAAATTCAATGGGCCGCCACCGTGCGCAGTACAGTGGCGGCCCATTGAATTTCTGGAAATAGGTTACTGAGAACGTTCGGTTACGAAGGCAGCAGCACAATCTGGCCGGTGGTGCCATCCAGCCGCACGCGCTGGCCGGTGTGGAGGCGCTGGGTGGCACGGTCGACGCCAACGACGGCGGGGATGCCGTATTCGCGGGCGACGACCGAGCCATGCGTCATCATGCCGCCGACCTCGGTGATGAGGCCGCCGGCCACCAGGAACAGCGGTGTCCAGGCCGGGTCGGTGCCGGGGCAGACCAGGATTTCGCCGGGCGCCAGGCGGGCGGTGTGTGGGTCGAGCACCACGTGCACGGCGCCTTCTACCAGGCCGGCGGAGACGGGGCTGCCGGTGAGCACCTGGTCGGTGTCGGTGAGCGCGCCCACGCCCTCATAAAAGGCGCGGCCATCGCTGGCCAGCACGCGCGGTACCTGCCGGCGGCCCAGCTCGCGCTGGAAGGCGGTGCGGCGCTCGGCGATGAGGGGCTTCCAATCGTGCGGGCGTTGCGCCGCAAGGTCTTGCAGCTCCGCGACGGTCAGGTAAACCAGGTCATCGGGCTGGTCAATCGTGCCGACCGCGACGAACATCCGCCCGGCGTCGAGCAGCGCGGCGCGCGCCAGGCCAAACTCACGGATGAGCAGGAACTTGGGCGTCTCGCGTGCGCCCATGAGCACGCGAATGCGGCGGGCGGCGCCGCGCACCAGCCGCGCGCGCAGCCAGCCGCCGCGTTGGCGGCGTGCCTGGGCGGCCAGGGACTCCACCGCATCGCGGGCGGCCTGCTGGCCGCGCGCAAACACGGCCGCCGGGGCCAGCGTAGGATCAATTTGCAAATAGCTTTGCAGGGTGTGCATGGTAGAGGTCGGGTCCTCGCGCCAGCGCGGCTGGCCGAAATCAATCTCGCCCAGCCCGCGCATCCCATAGCGCTCCATAAAACGCGCCACGGCGGCTTGGGCGGCGGGGGGCAAAGCGCCGTCCAGGTAGGCGCGAGCCAGCGCGGCGGCATCCAACTGGGCGAAGGCGGCCAACGCGGCCGGGTCGGCGTGGATGGCGCTGGCGGTGTCCCACAATGCCAAATCCATTTGGGTGGTGACATTGTCAGGCAGCGCGCGGGTGACGGCCAGCGCCAGGCCCTTATCGGCGGCCAGGCGATTGAGCAAGCTGGAGGCCGCCATGGCTGGGAGGATCAGGCTGCCGAAACGCGGCAGGAGGTGCGGCAGCGCATGGGCCGCCGGCCCCAGCAGGAAGGTGATGGCGTTCGCCAATTGCGCGTATGGGTCGGGCACCGGGCTGATAGTCGAGCGGCGCAGGTAGTCGTCGATGTCGGCGTCGAAATTGGCGCGCGCCCGTTCGGGCCAGAGCAGGCTGCCCAGCACGCCCACACCCACCGGCACGAAGAAACGCGCCAGCCGCCAGACGGTGCTGAGCTTGAGCCTGCCCTGCCCCGCGCCCAGGCGGGGATCAGCCATCAGCGCAACCAAAATCTGACGCACGCTGGGCTCGACGATACCCAAAAAAGTGATCGCCACGCCGCGGCCGAGCGGATGGCGCAAGACGCCGCTGACCTTGATCCACACGCGCTCGCCCGCTGACGAGAACACATCCGCCTGGTCGGGCCGCAGGCTCACGCCAAACAGACGGCCGGCGCCGGCGACGAAGTATCGCACCGCGTCGCGGCCTAAGGGGGTCATCGGCCCAACCAGCCCCTGCACCGATCCGAACGACAACCACACCAGGAGCGGATCAAACGACACGCGCGGCACCGGGAAGAGCGAGGTGATGGCGCGCGCCTGCAAGATGGAAAGCTGCCCGCCAGCGAACGCCCATTCGATATCCTGCGGCGCGCCACCGAATTCACGGTCCTGCTGAATGCGCTGGCCGATGGCCACCAACTGGCGGATTTGGTCATCGGACAGGGTCTGGCGCGCGCCGGCATTTTCGGTGAGCGTTTCCACGCCGCCGCCGGGCTTGCCGCGCGTGGCCACCTGCTTAGCGCCCAGCGCGCGCGATGTGATTTGGCCGGTGGGGGTGTCGACGACGAAGTGATCGGGGTCCACCTGGCCAGAGACCAGCGCCTCGCCCAGGCCAAAGGTGGCGTCGATGACGGTTTCGCTGAGGAGGCCGCTGAGCGGGTTGGCGGTGAACAGCACGCCGGAGACGTCACTGGCCACCATGGGCTGCACGACCACGGCCAGCGCGGCCTCCACCTGGCTAATGTGGTTGCGCAATCGATAGCCGATGGCGCGCGCGGTCCACAAACTGCTCCAGCAATTGACGACGGCGGCCAGCAACTGCTCCTGGCCGGCGATGTTGAGATAAGTATCCTGCTGGCCGGCGAAGGAGAGATCGGGCAGGTCTTCGGCGGTAGCCGACGAGCGGACGGCCACCTGCCCAGCGCCCAACGCCGCGTACGCTGCCTGGATGCCGGCTTGCAGGTCCGGCGGCAGTGCGCCGGCCGAGAAGGCGGCGCGAATGGCGGCCGACGCCTGATCCAGTGCGCCGGCGTCATCGGCGGAAGCATTGGCCAATGCGACTTGAATGACGGGCTCGAGCGCGTTGGCGGCGACGAAGGCCTGGTAGGCGGCGGTGGCGATGATGAAGCCCTGAGGCACCGGGAAGCCGGCCCGCGCCAGACGAGCCAGGTTGGCGCCCTTGCCACCGGCAGTGTCGAGGGTGGCTGCGGAAGCGGTGAAGGGCAGGATGAGCATACCCCTATCATACGCCAATACGGGTGTGGCATATTACGGCCGGTATTGGGCTGTTAACAAATTGGTCCGTTTTTACTACAATGCATTGAGCAGGCTAACTCAGGGGTTTGCATCCAGGCTGCCGCCGCCCGCGGCCAGGAGAGTTACGTGCGCCACCGAATCGTCCATCTGGGCCTGGCAACATTTCTGGCACTCGTGGGGATTGTGCTCATCATCGGCGCAACAGCGGCCAGCGAGCCGAAGGCGCCCGCCACGGTCTTCACCTATCCCGGCGGGGCACCCTGCAATACCACCCTGCAAGCCTGCATCAATGCCGCCGTGAACGCGGGCGACGTTGTCAGCGTCGCCGCCGGCACCTACATCACCAGCCAACTGGTGATCAACCACGCCATCACGCTCCAGGGTGCCGGTCCAGGGGTGGGTGGGAGCAGCACGGTCCTGCGCCCGGACGGGAGTCACGGGGTCATCTCGGTCACCAACGGCCTGGCGGCGGGAG
>Ga0070730_10005520_pt1 | contig 10913 bp, 10 predicted proteins | sample Coa_R1_3_FD_66447 | JGI IMG/M metagenome (GOLD analysis project Ga0070730, IMG submission 66447) | Surface soil microbial communities from Centralia Pennsylvania, which are recovering from an underground coalmine fire - Coalmine... | ecosystem: Environmental > Terrestrial > Soil > Unclassified ... | reverse complement strand
CCCCGAAGCGGGCGGTGCCGTAAAAGTTGCCATCGGTTCCCTGTGTGGGAAGGTTGGGGTTGTTGCCGTTGGTGGCATTGAAGGTCGCAAACGGCGACAGGGCTCCAGATGAGATTTTGTACAACAGACCATACCCCAGCGTCCCGCCGGGGGCGCTCCCATAAAAGCTGCCGTCCTGGCCTTGGAGCGGGGGATAGCCGGGATTGGCGCCGTCTGTGCTTTTGAAGTTCCACAAGGTCGTCAACTGGCCAGCAGGCGTAATCTTGAAGACCGTACCCGCGCCCGTTGTTCCGCCCGTTGATGTGGTGCCGTACAAGTTGCCGTCAAAGCCCAGATTGAGACCGCCCAGCGGCGAGTTCTTGAAGTCGGATAACTTGGTTAGAGTGCCAGTAGGTGTAAAGAAGAAGGCGGCGCCGAGGTTGAAAGATCCACCCACACTGGTTGTGCTGTACAGGTTTCCGTCGCGGCCTTGGGACATGAGGCCGTTGGTTTGCGGGTTTTTCGGATCCCCAGCGTTGGTTCCGAAGCTGTAAAGCACGTGGTACGTTTGACCCTCGAGCACGGTCACATTGACAACCAGCATAACGATAACGAGTGCGAGAACGTTCGAGAGACTCCGAATGATTCTGCTCATGACCTCTCCTCAGTAATGTTCGACCCTGTGTATTCCTGGCAAGACCGATAGAAACTCCCGCCCAACTTGCTTCCACGAGTCAGCGCGGAGGCATTTTACTCACAAGGCATCGCGAACAGACATGACACATTGGTGGGATTCGGATCGGAAATGAGTGGTATGCGTAATCCAATTGCCGGAATGCGACGCCTTGGCCGTCTGACATCGCGGCCATGCCGAACGCCCGGTACGAAAGCACATCGAGCAACTTCAGGACAATCGGGATTCAAACTCGGAGCGGGGCTCAGGCATTAACGACAACGTCTGACGCCGAATAGGATAGCTCAGCGTTTCGCCTGGGAGGATCATCGTCATAAGATCGCTTCGATACCAGAGGGTGGGCCACCCGTCCCAGAGCTTGAAAGCATGATGAACTGAGAATATGATCCCGGCAGAAAAGAGCGCGCCACAACAGACCAATGGGTTTTCAACTTGCTACCAGAGAGAAGGATCGCATCATCATCGTCGATGTTGTCGGCAGGCTCACGTTGACGGACAGCCACACTCAGCTTCGAGATCTGGTTCACATCCTTACCGCAAAAGGCAGCAAGAAATTCCTGATCAATCTTGCGGGGGTGGATTTCGTCGACAGCGATGGCTTGGGGGAACTGACCCGCTGCTACAGCATTGTCCGGCAAGCGGGCGGGGAGATGAAACTGCTCCATGTCCAGGACAGACTGCAAGCGCTGCTTGACCTGACCCGCCTCGTCAACCTCTTCGAGATCCATACGGAAGAGGAGATTGCGGTACGCGCGTTCTGATAGCCGATTCAGACGCTGGCCCGAGTGCGCTATTCAATTCCAGACCCAAGTGTGGGACAATCTCGCGGCAACTGGTTCCATGAAATCCCAAGGGGGGACGTTCAATGTCCGACACGGCTGTCGGGAGTCGTCTCACGATTGGTGTTCAACACTTCGACGGTGTTGCCGTGGTGCGATGCAGGGGCAAGTTGGTTGCGGGGCTGAACGATCATCTATATGACGAGGTCAAGCAACTTTTTCCGGCTTCGCCGCGAATCGTGCTGGACTTCGCAGACCTCACCCACATGGACAGTATGGGACTGGGCACTTTGGTCCGGCTATACGTTTCGGCCAAGTCGGCTGGCTGCGTCCTGGAGCTGGAAAACGTGGGCAAGCCGATCCGGCATCTGCTCGGCATCACTCACATGCTGTCGGTGTTCGGGAGCGTCGGGGAAAACAAGATCAGGATGGGGTGAGCCAGCTCAGATTCAGAGACTCGCGGGCGAGAGCGCCCGCGCCCCATGAAGCCACAAAAGCCGGGCTGGTTGGCCCGGCTTTCCTACTGTGGAACTGGTTCCGTACGGTCTTGTTTCGATCGGCGAAGCCAGAATGCTAAAAATCGATCTCGACCCGATCCTTCGGGATTTTCAACCCACCGGCTGAGTAATTTCTCCCAGCTATTTACCTTCAATAAGCCAACGCGGGTCACCATCCCGCGGCGGCTTACATCACCATTGCCAGGTTCTCGAGTTCGTGCTGCAGTACCGGCAGAGCACAGCCAGCCATCTCGACACGGCCCGCCGCATCGAGGGCTGCTTTCGGGGAAACCCCATATCCCCGGCCCATTAGGAAGACCTGCAGCAGCTCGGCGGCTTCGTAGGAATCGATCATTCCACCCTGCAGCAGATCGTTCCGCAATGCCGCCAGTTCGGTCATCGTGAATCTGTCTTTATCGTTCATTACCTTGTCAGTCATGGCCGTCATCACCTCCGACTCCGACCTTCACCCCATTAGACTCATCGGCAGTTATTGAAGTTGCATGCAATTGAAATGCCGTAGTCCCGTAAACTACCGATACGCGCCAGAAAAACCCTTAGTTCCTTTAACCCGTGACTTTATCGGAAGTTGTAGGCTCGACGTTAACGCTATCGGACGATGGATGTGCCGAAGGTACCTGACAGTAATCTCAAACCTGACACAAAGTGTCGTTTTTCGAGTCGGTGAATCTCTGCCACCTGGTGCTCAATTTTGGCCGTTCCTGGCTGCAAAAATCAGCGCAGGCAATTGCAGTGACGTCGGATTACGCCGGCTCCAGGATGCCCTCCTGCACCTGTTCGATGAGGCTGTTGAACTGGTCCCGGTCCAGACAGATTGCGTGCTGGCCGTAGCGGGCGTCCTTGCCGGTGACGTGCCAATACGGCATCCAGGAAAACTGCTTACCCTCGGTCGACAGGAGCGCCACCAGAAAAGGATAGAAGGTGACTTCCTGCTCCTCATCGCCAAGCCATGATTCCAGTTTCTCCGGAAGAAAGGCAGACACGACCTTGAAGTCGCCGTCTCCGGCGCCGAGTTGGAAATCGAGGTTGACATGGAGGTCGCGAACGCCTCCACACGCGGGACATTTTTCCGGAGCTATTTTGGTGAAGTCGTACAACGTATCGAACAGCTTCTGATGGATGGGATATTTCTTGTGACACTGAGTGCAGGAGAAATATTGTGCGGACATGCGGCCCCCTTGGATTTTTTGGATTGGCGATTGTCAATGCCGATTGAAAACTCCTGCCCGGAGCATTCGCAAATCATCGGATTCGGAACCGGCAATCGTCATTTGCCTTGGGCCTTCAGGGGCACACAGGCTAGGGCTCGATGGTCGCCTCATCGATTAGCATGATAGGTATATCGTCTTTAATAGCGTAGACCCGGCGGCATTGCTTACATTTCAAGCTTTCCGGGTTTTGGCGATACTCAAGCGCCTGCTTGCAAGCCGGACACACAAGAATCTCAAGAAGGTCTTTGGCAATCATGTCGTCGGTATTGTACGACGGGGCCCGGGTGAGATCACGTGACGGTGATCACATCGAGATTTTACCGCCGAGCCCGCCAAGTCCGCCGAGGAAGAAGGCTAAAACTTTCATTTAGTCACCTCCATCCCTCGGCGCGCTCGGCGTTCTCGGCGGTGTAAGATTTTAGTTGGAAGCCGAAAGCTCATGTCTGCTCTCATTTTGGACGGGACCAAAATCGCGCAACAAATCCGCAGCGAAGTGGCGGCGGGGGTGAAGGTGTTGGTTGCCGCCGGCGCCCGGCCCGGCCTTGCGGTCGTACTGGCAGGGCATAATCCGGCATCGGAAATCTACGTGCGCGGCAAGGCCAAAGCCTGCGAGGAGGTGGGACTCTACAGCGAGAAGCTCACTCCTGCGGAATCGGTAAGCACGGCCGAATTGCTGGCAACGATCGAAGATCTAAACCGGCGAGATGACATTGACGGAATCCTGGTGCAGTTGCCGCTGCCGCCACAGGTGGATTCGAAGAAGGTGCTGTTGGGGGTTGATCCGGCGAAGGACGTGGATGGGTTTCATCCCATGAACGTGGGGTTTCTTTCGACCCAGCGGCCCGGGCTGGTGCCGTGTACTCCTGCAGGGGTGATCGAGATTCTCAAACGGAGCAATATTCCCATGGCCGGGCGGGAGGCCGTGGTGGTTGGGCGCAGCGATATCGTGGGCAAGCCCGCCGCCATGTTGCTGATCAACGCCAACGCTACGGTGACTGTGTGCCACTCGAAAACTCACGACTTGCCGGGCGTTTGCCGGCGCGCCGACATTCTGATTGCTGCGATTGGGCGCGCGGGCATGATTACGCGCGACTACGTGAAGCCGGGCGCGACTGTGATCGACGTGGGTATGAACACGGTTACGGACCGGACCGAGTTTGAGCGGTTTTTTGCAGGCAATGCCAAGCGCGAAGAGACGTTCCTCAAGAAGGGAAGCACGCTCATTGGCGACGTCCATCCCGAGGTCGCGGAAGTGGCTGGAGCGATCACGCCGGTGCCGGGTGGGGTAGGACCGCTTACGATCGCCATGCTGATGTTCAATACGGTGAAAGCGGCTAAGATGCGGAGAGGCACTCGAATACCGGTTCTCTCTCACACTGAATGAACATCCACCACAGAGTCACAGAGACACGAAGAACTAAAAGTGGAATTTCCCGGTGCCTCTGTGTCTCTGTGGCTGACGTGTTTGGGGGGCCCAGGTGCTGAAAGTCGGCCTCACTGGAGGTATCGCTGTCGGGAAATCAGTCGTAGGAGAAATGTTTGTTGCGCTGGGGGCGCACCTGGTGCAGGCGGACCGGATTGCGCATGCGCTGATGCAGCCCGGGGAAGCGGTCTACAACGACGTAGTGCGGCACTTTGGGCAGGACATTCTCAATCCCGACGGCAGTGTGAATCGTGCCAAACTGGCGGAGGCGGCATTTGGGGCGAGTTCCGGCAGCGAAGGTAAGGGTGGGTCGCGGGTCGAAGAATTGAATCGCATCGTGCATCCGGCAGTGATCCGCAGGCAGGATGAGTGGATGCAGGCGATCGGACAGCAGGATCCGGCGGCGGTTGCGATGGTGGAGGCGGCGCTGATTCTCGAAGCCGGAGCAGCGGAGCGTTTTGATCAGCTGATCGTCGTGACCTGTACCGCAGAACAGCGCGCCGCCCGATTCGCCGCGCGCCAGAAGATCGATGTGGAAGCGGCGCGCAAGGAAGTCGCCCGGCGCATGGCGGCACAACTTCCCGACGAGGAAAAGATCAAAGCTGCCGATTTCGTAATCGACAACTCAGGCTCGTTCGACCAGACGCGCGAGCAGGTAGGACGGGTGTGGAAAGAGCTGCGCGAAAATTGTTGATTGTTGATTTTTGATTGTTGAATGAAAGACTAACAGGGGTGGGCCATTTCGAGATTTTATTCAATAATCAACAATCAAAAATCAACAATGCGTTCGTGAGGTGGTTGTGGCAGTTCTTGTCGTGGAGTGTCGCTCGCACTGCCGCTGTTTCTCAACCTGCGAGAAGTGGAACTGGAACTCCAGCCCGTGCCAGCCGGTTCCTGACCTAAGGTTGTACCCAACCTCCCACAGTAGCGTTTAGAATTAAACGGGACCTGTTTCCTCCCAGACATCGTACTTATCTCTATCGATCGATATCGGATGCCCGAAAATCGGTTCGACGTAAGCGGGTGATCGGATTATGAAACTCGTGCGGCCTTTAGTTTTTGCGCTGGCGATTGCCGGGGCGTTCTTCTACTTCACGACGTGGCGTTCGAATTCGCGCGGCGAGTTCCGCTCGACAAACTGGTTTGCTCGCCCGGACCAGGTCGAGATCACCGAAGCCGCGCCCGGAGAGTCCCTGGACGGCGAAGAGCAGAACAATATCTCGGTTTACAAGCGCAATATCCCATCGGTGGTGAACGTCACCTCTCGCGCCATGACGTTTGACTTTTTCTATGGCCTGGTGCCGCAGGAAGGGCAGGGCTCAGGGTTCGTGATCGATAAAGAAGGTCATATCCTCACCAACTATCACGTGATTGCCGATGCGCGCCAGGTAGAAGTGACGATGCACAATCGCAAGAAATTCAAGGCGACTGTGATCGGAACCGACCCGGCGCATGATTTGGCGGTCATCCAGATCAAGGCATCTGACTTAGTACCGGCTGTGCTCGGGGACTCGCGCAATTTGCAGGTGGGCCAGAAGGTTTATGCGATCGGCAACCCGTTTGGTTTGGCTGGAACTATGACGCGAGGCATCGTGAGCTCGATTCGCCCAGTGCGCGAGCCGAATGGGGCGACGATCGATGAGGCCATTCAGACCGACGCTGCTATCAACCCCGGAAATTCCGGCGGGCCGCTGATGAACTGGCACGGTGAGGTGATCGGCATCAACACGATGATTCTGTCGAACGTGGGGCAGAACGCCGGCATTGGGTTTGCGATCCCGATCAATACAGCGAAGGCGGTGTTGAACGATCTGATGACGTTGGGAAGGGTGAGGCGTCCGGCGCTGGGCGTGAGCACGATTCCAATCAGCCCTGAACTCGCGGACGAGATTGGTTTGCCCGTCGACTACGGACTGCTGATTGTGCGGGTCACTCCGGGAGGATCCGCCGATGCGGCTGGCCTGCGAGGGGGTACCGAACGTGCCTATCTTGGCAACATACCGATCATGCTGGGCGGCGACCTAATTATTGCCATTGACGACCAGAAGGTGGAAGACGAGCAGGATTTGGCCCAGATGATGAACAATCATCGTGCCGGGGATACGGTGAAGATCACAATCTATCGCGGGAAGAAGAAGGTGGATGTGACTGTGTCGCTGGGAGAAGCGCGACAGCAGGTGTGAGAAGAGCAGCTATCAGCCCTCAGCCGTCAGGTATGCCATGCGAGTCTCGGATTCCCAGGTCTCGCAAATTCGGCGAGACCTGGGGCACCCCACTTTTCTGCTGTCCTGCCAATTTGCTGATCACAGGGATGCGATCTTGCGCAGCCTGCAGCTTCCAGTTATTCTCTTGTCCTGCCTATGACTGCCGTCCTTTAATTCGGCGCCTGCGTCCTTGAGCGAACCGCGCGTCTGCGTGTCGCTCCCATCTTGTGTTGTCTCAACCAGAAAGGATTCTCCAATGGAATTCGTGGATAAGGCGCTCGCTCGCCGCCTGGAATCGTGCGAGGAGATGCCGCAGGTGATGTATGCGCGAGTATTTCAGAAGACGCGTCCGGAGAAAAATGCGGCCGAAGAGGAAGTCTGTGGTGGTCATATGGTATTTGCCGGCCTCGGTTCGCCCATTGGGCGGGCGACCGGGGCGGGCTTCGATCGTCAACTGACCGCCGAGGACGTAGAACGGATCGAGCAGTTCTATCGCGCACACGGAGCGCCGTCGCAAGTCGATCTGACGCCGCTGCATGAGCCGGCGGTGTTCGAGATGTTCAAAGAGCGAGGGTATGCGATCGCTGAGTTGAACAACGTGCTGTATCGCGAGCTGGGTTCGAATGAAACTTTTCCCGCGAATCCGGAGCACTGCCAGATTCGGCGGAGCCTTGCGGATGAAGCTGAAGTTACAGGAGCAATCGTGGAGAAGGCATTCTTCCCTGACGGAGCGCCGGAGGGCTTTCGCGGGCTGATCGCGCCCCTCTATCAAATGGAGAACGCGTTGGCCTTTGTCGCCGCCGTCGATGGGAAGGCTGTTGCTTGCGGGACGGGAATCGTCATCCCGGAGCACAGAGTTTTTGCTTTGTGCGGCGCCGGGACGCTGGAGGAGTATCGTAGGCGAGGCTTGCAGACGGCACTATTGCGGGCGCGCATGGCTGAGGCGGCGAAGGCCGGATGCGATTACGCGGTTGTGGTCACCCAAGGTGGCTCGGCTTCACAGCGCAACGTCGAGCGGCTGGGGTTCTCCGTGGCGTACAGCAAAGTGACTGTAATCAAGCAGCTCTGTTCATAGTCCCTTTGAAATCACCACAGAGGGCACAGGGGTTCACAGAAAACCCCTGTGCTTCCCCTGTGTTCCTTGTGGTGAAAACTCCAGTTCTGGCGGAACCGGCCAGCGGTGGGGCACCCACAGCTTCAGTGTGTCCGCGTATCTTGGAGAGCATGACGATGGAGACGTTCACGCTACAGGGTAGAAATGTGCGTTTGGAACCGTTGGAGCATCGGCACATCGACGGGTTAGTTTCGGCGTCGCGGGAGGATCCGTCGCTCTATCGCTGGAGCCCGGTTCCACAGGGGAAGGATGAAGCCACAGCGTATGTGGAGACTGCGCTTTCATGGAGAGATGCGGGTACTGCGGTGCCTTTTGCCGCCGTTCGCATGGCGGACAAGACGGTGATCGGCTCGACCCGATTCTGGAACCTGGAACGATGGAATTGGCCGACAGGGCATCCTTCACACGGCCGGGGAGTTCCAGATGCGTGTGAGATCGGCTACACCTGGTTTGCGCGGTCCGCGGTTCGAACGGTGGCGAATACCGAATCGAAACTGCTCATGCTGCGGCACGCTTTCGAAGTCTGGCGGGTGCTGCGGGTATGCTTTCACACCGACGCACGCAATGAACGATCCCGCACTGCCCTGGAACGCATCGGGGGACACTATGAGGGTATTCTCCGCGCCCATCGGATGGCGGCTGATTTCATTCCTCGCGACTCGGTCCGCTATTCGATCATTGCGGCGGAGTGGCCGGGTGTTGAGCAGAAGCTGAACGAGTTTGTGAATCGAGACTGAAGCCACCGCTTGGAGATTATCCACGCGATGGATTTGACTCTCCCTGCATGGGTCGGCTAACCTCAATAGATTCCGGCAGTTGCGGTTTCCACCACCGACGCATGCGATCTCCGCGAAAATTCATAGTTTTGTCCCTGATCGTGTGGGCAATGGCCCTCGTTGCTTGGGCCAAGGCTGCCACGCAGCCGGTGCCTGCGCCACATGCCATGGTGGTGACTGTGCACCAACTGGCGTCGCAGGTGGGCGTCGAGATTCTGAAGGCCGGAGGGAACGCGGTTGATTCGGCCGTGGCCGTGGGATTTGCGCTGGCGGTCGTGCATCCGCCGGCAGGAAACATTGGGGGCGGCGGATTCATGCTGATCCGCATGGCCGATGGGCAAACGCATTTCCTGGACTATCGCGAGAAAGCGCCGGCAGCGGCCACGCGCGACATGTATTTGGATGAGCACGGCAAGGTGACCGAAGGCGCGAGCGAGATTGGCTACAAGTCGATCGGAGTGCCGGGGTCTGTCGCCGGTCTCGTTCATGCAGAACAGAAGTACGGCAAGCTGACCCTCAGGCAGGTCATGGCTCCCGCGATCAAGCTGGCACGGGAAGGATACGCGCTGACGTGGGAAGAGGCTGAGGATCTGCGCGATTCTGGACTGGCGAAGTTCCCCGAATCGCACCGCGTATTTCAGCGAAACGGTGACTACTACAAGCCGGGAGACAACTTTCGGCAGCCGGATCTGGCGCGCACTTTAGAGAGGATCGCGGCCCATCCGGATGATTTCTATCACGGCGCGCTCGCACGCGAATTGGCCACGGCGATGCAGAAGGGCGGCGGGCTGATCACGGCCGATGATCTGGCGAACTATGAGGTCAAAGAACGCGAGCCCGTGCATGGGACCTACCGGGGATACGAGGTGATCAGCGCGCCACCGCCATCTTCTGGCGGAACTGTACTGATCGAGGCGCTCAACATTCTCGAAGGCTATGACCTGAATGCTATGGAAAGCCGTTCCGCGCGGTCGATGCATTTCACGCTCGAGGCATTCCGCAGAGCGTTCTTTGATCGTGCAGAGTTTCTGGGCGATCCGGACTTCTCGAAGATTCCCGTGGCGCAGCTGGTCGACAAGAGATATGGAACAGCCTGGCGCGAGTCGATTGAACCGCTGCACGCCACGCCCAGCAAAGAGCTGAAGCGGCCGGCCATTTTTCACCAGTTGGAACAGTATGCCGAGTCGCATCCGCCTGCCACCGCGCCCCACGAATCCAATCACACCACCCACTATTCTGTCGTCGACACGGACGGCAACGCGGTTGCCGTGACGACCACAATTAATGACTGGTTCGGGTCGCGCGTGACTGCGGATGGGCTGGGATTCCTGCTGAACGACGAGATGGACGATTTTTCCGCCAAGCCGGGGGTCCCGAATTCGGACGGACTCATCCAGAGCGAAGCGAATGCAATCGGCCCCGGGAGGCGCCCGCTGTCATCGATGACCCCGACGATCGTGGTTCATGACGGAAAAACCGTGATGGTGCTGGGCTCGCCGGGCAGTTCGAAGATCATCTCGACGGTGGCCAACGTGCTGATAGGCGTGGTCGACTATGGAATGAATATTCAGGAGGCCGTGGACGCGCCACGCTTTCACCATCAGTGGTTGCCCGATGTTGTGAATGTGGAGAAGTGGTTCTCACCTGATACATTAAGCACGTTGCGGAAAATGGGTTACAACGTCGAGATCGGATTGGGCCCGCACTCGCCCTATTGGAGTGATGCCGAGTGTATTGCGATCGACGAGAAGACCGGCGAGCGGCTGGGAGCTACGGACTATCGCAACAGCAACGGCAAGGCAGTGGGATACTGAAGGGCATTTTTGAATGTTGAATTTTGATTGTTGAATAAAACCACGAGCGTTTTTGTGGTTTCATTCAACCACCAACAATCATCAACAATTCGGGAACTTATGCAGAGAGCAGTTTCAACTTATTTATTTGTGAAAGAGCGTCTCCACCCGGGCATTCTGGACGGGTTGGCGCGGAGTGGGGTGCAGGCAATAGAGATTTTCGCCGCGCGCCAGCATATCGATTATGCCAACCGCAAGGCCCATGTGAAGGAGATCGCAGATTGGTTCCGCGGCAGCGGAATTCCTTTGAATTCCGTGCATTCTCCTCTGTATTCCGATTACGAGTGGGGACGCGCCGGGGCTCCGCCGGTCAACGTGGCGTCCACGGATCGAGCGGCGCGAATCGAAGCAATGGACGAGAT
>Ga0070730_10005519_pt1 | contig 10913 bp, 1 predicted proteins | sample Coa_R1_3_FD_66447 | JGI IMG/M metagenome (GOLD analysis project Ga0070730, IMG submission 66447) | Surface soil microbial communities from Centralia Pennsylvania, which are recovering from an underground coalmine fire - Coalmine... | ecosystem: Environmental > Terrestrial > Soil > Unclassified ... | reverse complement strand
CGCCGCTGATCGAAGCGGTGTAACTTCCGCCCATCGGCAGCGCCGACGCAGGTTGGAAGGTTGCCGCGTGCGTGGTGCTGTTGTACGTCATGCTGCCCGCGACCGCCGTATTGGTCGCGTCCTTCAACGTGAAGTTGATCGTGCCCGATTGGACAGCTTCGCTGAAGGTCGCCGTGACGGGTGTGGTTGGCGAAACGTTGGTCGCGCTGGCTGCCGGCGTCTGGCTGACAATCGTTGGTGGCGCATTGTCGACGTCGACCGTGCTGAAGATCACGTCAACCCAGTAGTTGCTCGAACTGTAGGACTGCGTCGGGAACGCGCTGTTCGCCGAATAGATGTATACACCGTTGCCACCCGAGCTGCCGCTGGCAAGCGCGGTGAGTGGACCGTTGGTTACGCCACTCGTGAAGTAGCTGCTGTCGGCCGCGTAGTTCCCGACGTTGGTGTGGTACGACGCCACGTACGTGGTGTTCGCACTGATCTGAATCGGTGTCGGGAACAGCACCTGCTGCCAACCCGACGTTGTCTCGTTCGTGAACGTCGCATTTGCGAGATTTTGACCGGTTGAGCTCCACAGGTTGCCAACGTGCGCGCCCGTGTTCGTGCCACCTTTGTAGAAGCGAACACCGCTGATGTAACCCGCCGTGTTCGACTGGAACTTCACACCGACTTCGATCGCCGCGTTGTCGTTCGCGCTGGGCTGCCGCGGCGTTGGCCCATTCGTCCAGATGCTCGTGGCTGGCGCAGTCGTGAATGGCCAGGTCATCGGCGACATGACATTGCCGGCCAGGTCCTCGGCGTTCTGCAGCGTCACGTTGTACGTGGTCGCCTGCGCCAGGGCAGCGCCTGGCTGGAACGTGACAGTTCGCGTCGTGCTGTTGTAGGTGGTCGTGCCAGCGACCGTCGCCCCAGACGGCGCTTGCATGGTCAGACTTATCGTGCTGGCCTGCACTGCTTCGCTGAACGTAGCCGTGACGCTCGTGTTGGTCGCAACCTGCATCGCGTTGGCCGCGGGTGTCTGGGTCGCGACGATCGGCGGAATGGTGTCTGGAGAGGATACGTTGAACACGACATCCACCCAGTAGTTGCTCGCCCCGTACGACTGCGTCGGGAAGACGCTGGCGCCGCTGTACGTGTAGACGCCGTCCGCGCCCGAAACACCGTTGGCGAGTGCGTGAACCGGATAGTTATCGACACCGCTTGTCGTGAACGCGCCGGTATCGACCGCGTAGTTGCCGGTGCTCGTGTGGTACGAGGCAACGTAGGTCGTGTTCGCGTGGACGGTCACCGGCGACGAGAAATTCACTTGCTGCCAGCCGCTGGCGGTTTCTCCGCTGAACGTGGCCGTCGCCAGCAGCACGCCGCCGCTACTCCACAGGTTGCCAATGTGCGTGCCCGTGTTGCCGCTGCCTTTGTAGAACCGAATACCACTGATCGTGCCATCCACATCCGTCGTGAACTTGACCCCAACTTCGATGGCCGAGGTGTCGCTGGCGTCTGGTGTGGTCGGCGTGCTGCTCGAGCTCCAGATACTGCACGGGCACGAGCGCGCGCTCACCGTCACGGCGACCCCCGCGCCAGGGGTCTGCAGGTTGCCGCTGTCGTCAACTGCGCGCGTCAACAGCGTGGTGGTGCCGGGCATGTTGGGGACCCAGCTGTACGTCCAACTGTTCGTGCCGGTGGCCGGATGCCAGGTGTGACCGGCGTCGGTCGAGACTTCGACGCCACCCACGACGCCACCGCCCGCGTCGGTGGCGGTGCCACTGATCGTGACGGTGCTGCCTTGCGCGACCGTGCTGTTGGCACTCGGCGCGGTAATTGTCGAAGTTGGCGGCGTGGTGTCGGTGGACCTGGTGGCTGCCACCAATCCCGCCGCCAGGGTTTGTGGCTGCACGCCCATGTCAGCCAGGAGGTTTACCGTCGCTTGCTCCATGACGGGGTCGGGCGTATCTGGTCCAACGTCTGGGCTGTTGTCGTGGTTCGGGTCGAGACCCCAGGACCATTGCACGGTACCCGCTCCAAAGACCAGCGCACCGCTGCCCGCGCGAAAGAGCGTCATGTTGTGCACCGCGGTGCCCGGCACAAAGGTGTTGCCGTTGTCAACCTCGAGCTCAGGCACGCTCACCGTCGTCGAGGACACGTCGAACGTCCCGGCCGGCCTGAATCCGTTGTCGAGATCCTCGTCCCATTCGTAGCCCAGCACGGTGCCACCCTGCGACGGGTTACCCAACGTGAACTTCTGGCCGGGTTGCAAGCTCGCGACGGCCGTGTTGCGCCACAGGCGTAGCTTGCTGAAGGCGTACGGGACGTCGATGTTCGACGATCCGCGGTTCACCATGAAAATGTTGCCCTTGAGGGCGTTCTCCGGTTGCCCCCCGTCCGCGGGCGGGCTCCAGGTCGCGTCACGCCACGTCCCTGTCCACGTCGGTGGATCCGCGGGATCCAGCTGTGTCTCGGTCTTGGTCTCCTTGTACGACACCATCGTCCGATACGGCGTGTTCGAACCGTCAATGCTATTCTCCCAACGGATCTTCCAGAAGACCTCGTTGCCGCTGAAGAACGCCATGTTGACGCCCGCGTCGCGCGCGGCTTGAACGTTGGTTCGCTGCGCAGCCGACCAGTACTCGTCGTGGCCGACCGACATGAAGACGTTGTGGTTCTTGATCAGGTTGCCGCGCCGGTCGCTGTCCATGTCGGTGGAATAGCTGACGTCGTAGCCATTCATCTCCAGCCAGCGCACCATCGGGTACTCGGCGTAGAAGACGAAATCGGCAGGACCGTAACCGCCATCCTGACCGCGCGTCGCGAAGGGCCGGTTGAAGCTGACCTTGTAAGCACGCCCGTCCGAGCTGGGTGCCGAGCCCTGGTACAGGCTGTTGCCGCCATACTGGTTGTAGGCCTGCCAGGTGGTGTCCGAGGTCTGAAATAGCACCTGCGCCGTGCTGCTGTCGTCGCGGACGACGAAATGAATGTGGCTGGAGCCACCGGTATCTTTGCGCGTGAGCTTGGCGAAGTAGACCCCAGAGACTGCCGTGGTCGGAATCGTCCAACTTGCGGACACCGCCCAGTTGCCGCAGTCGACCAGGCCAGTCGACGAATCGCTCTTGCACGCCGGCTGGCTCTGCGGCAACGTGGCGGAGGGCGAAACGCTGGCTATCTGACGGGCGCCATTGCCCTGGTAGTAGCCCATGCGATAGATGGTGATCGAGTACGCCGTGGCTGGCGTGTTGACCTTGAAGCTGACCGTGTCGCCTTTGTTGTACGAGATGTCGGTCGCGAAGCCCTGGATGCTCGGGTCGCCAGACCCAGCGATGTCCCACGTGCTCGGGCTCGTGCCCGCGTTCTGATTTTCGCAGACCACGGCGTTCCCGCTGCAGGCGGCTTGTGCCGTCTGCAGCGGGATCGAAAGTGAACCCAGCACGGGGACGATGGCGAGCAGCGCTCGTAAAACCGGCCAAACCATCCGGCGCGCATCAAGTTTTTGCATCACATGGCCTCACAAGGTCTCTAGCTTCATAAACGCGTCGGCAGGTTTAGTTGCGGTTTTATTCCGGTGATGCGGCCGTTAAGGACCGGCCACGGCGTAGGCGGACATCGGGGAATTCGCCCAGTTCGGCCCAGGCGACCAGGTTGCGGGTAGCGTGCTCAAGTTACTCTGGCTGCTGTTCTGAGCAGGGCCTCCGCTGCCAACGTCACGGAATTGCACCGTGCCAGCTGCGACCGGCCCGAGCAACGCGATCCAGTATTTCGTCCCACTTGTGATTGCAACCGACGGAATGGCGACTGAGTTCCAGGCACCCTTCGTTGGACTGGTGATCGTGGCCTGGCCTAACAACGTCGCAGGGTTGTTGCTGGTGTTGTTCGTATAGAGTCCGACCACGATGCTCGTCGCCGTGTTGCCAGAACCCACGTAGACAAACAATTTCGTGGCGGTCCCAGTGCTCGTCGCCGTGTACTGGAAGGCCTCGGCCGACCCCGCGGTGTTGCTGTCGTTGCTTCCTTCGAGTTTGCTGTCGCCGACCAGCGTTGCAGATGCAGTCGTGAAGGTCGCATCGGTCGAGCTTGCCAGCCGGCCGCCGGCATCGTGGCTATCCGCGCGATAGTGATAGGTCGTGCCGGCAGTGAGCCCGGTCAACGCGACGGAGTGGCTCGTAACGGGCGTCGAGTTAAGGGACGTGCTTGTGCCATACGCACTGGTGAGGCCGTAGTCCACCTGACTGTCCGCTGGCTCGTTCGTGGTCCACGTAACGGTCGCACCCGTGGTGGTGATATTCGTCGCTTTGACGGCGCTGACCGCGAACGCGGGCGTCGTGAACGTGAGGTTGGTCGACGTCGCCAGACCGCCACTGGAATCCGTGCTGAGCACCTGGTAGTCGTAGGTCGTACTCGGCGCCAGGCCCGTCAGATCCTGGCTGTGATTCGTCGTGAGTGTGGAGTCGAGCGTGGTCGTCGAGCCGTAGGCGGTCGTCGTGCCGTACTGGACTTGGGAAGTGGCGGGCACGTTGGTGGTCCATGTGACCGTCACGCCGACAGGCGAGAGATTCGAAGTTGCGACGCCGGAGATGGATGGCGGATTGGAGACGGTCACGCTGACGGTGGTCGCATTCGCCGTGTTGCCGGCGGTGTCAGTCGCCTGCGCACCCAGTGTGTGTGGTCCGTTGGCAACCGTCGCCGTATTCCAATTGAAGTTGTATGGCGCGGTGGTTATCGGCAAACCCAGGGCGCTGCCGTCGAGCAGGAATTGAACGCTCGCGACGGCATTGTTGTCGGAGGCCGTCGCCGACAGGGTTGTCGTCGCGGACAGGCTGGCTCCATTTGTCGGAGCCGTGATCGAGACGGTTGGCGGAATGGAGTCTGAGGCGCCGGCCGCGTACGCTGACATCGGCGCGTTGCTCCACGAAAGTCCCGTCGACCACGTCGCGGGTAGCGTGGTCAGGTTGGATTGACTGCTGTTCTGGGCAATCGCGCCGTTCGCCACGTCGCGGATGAACATCTCACCACTTCCGGACGGACTGAGCGCTGCGATCCAGTACTTGGCTCCGATGGTGATTGGCGTCGGACTGATGGTCGCGAAGTTCCACGCGCCGGCGACGGGGCTGGTGATGGTGCCCTGTGCGAGCAGCGCTCCAGGATTGTTGCTGCCTGTATTTGCATACAAACCCAGGGTGATCTTCGTGGCGGTGTTCGCGCCGTCAAGATAAATGTAAAGCTTGTTTGCCGTTCCACCCGCGGACGCGGAATACTGGAATGCCTCAGCCAATCCAGCAGCATTGCTGTCTTGATTTGCCTCGGTAGATTGATCGCCAACGAAAGCAAGGGTGCCCGCCGCGGACGTGCTGACGATGACGTTGCCAGAGGTCGCCTGATTGCCCGCGCCGTCCTTGCTCACCACCCGAAGGTCATACGTGGTGCTTGCGTTGAGACCCGTGATGGTCTGGCTGTGGCTGGTGACGAGCGTTGGGTCCGCGGTCGTGGATGAGCCGTAGCTCGTCGTCGTGCCGTATTGCACCTGCGAAGTAGCTGGCTCGTTCGTCGTCCACGAAACCACCACGCTCGAGCTGGAGATAGAGCTTGTGGCAATCGAACTGATGGTGGGTGGCGTTGTATCGCCAGTGACCGTCACCGAGACACCCGTTGATGGCGTCTCCAGATTGCCGGAGTCGTCGGCCGCACGGCTGCGCAACGTGAATGCTCCGCCGAACGCGGGCTTCCACGTGTAGGTCCAGGATGTCGTGCCACTGGCAGGATGCCAGGTCGAGCCGCCATCGGTCGAAACCTCGACGCCGCCGACAACACCACCGCCCGTGTCGCTGGCGGTGCCAGAGATCGTTACGCTGGTATTCACCGGAATCGAGGCGCCCGCCGTTGGAGCGGTAATTCTGGAGGTTGGCGCGACCGTATCCGTGGATGCCGCGGTCGCGACGAGGCCGGACTGGAGTGTCGTGGGCTGTGCGCCCATGTCCGCCAGGAGGTTGACGGTGGCTTGCTGAATGTTGACATCAGGTGATGTGGGGCCCTGGTCAGCATCCGTGTCGTGGTGCGTGTCGAGTCCCCAGACCCACTGGACGGTACCGGCACCAAAAACGAGTGCTCCGCTCGGAGCTCGATACAGGGTCAGGTGGTGCGTGGCCGTCGCCGGCGCGGTTGTGCTGCCGTAGTCCTGTAGGAAGTCCACGTTGGCGACGGTTGTCGAGGACATATCGATCAGCCCGGCTGGACGCGCGGCGGGACCGCCGTTGCTGACTGTCGGGTTGTCGAGATCCTCGTCCCACTCGTAACCCAGCGTCTGCGCACCAAGCGTAATGCTGCCGGAGGTGAGATTGGCCACGGCGGTGTTCCGCCAGAAGCGCAGCTTGCTATAGGTGGACGGCACCGTGATTGCGGCGGAGCCGCGGTTGACCATGAAAATCGTGCCGCTCACGCCGTTTTCGGGACGGCCACCGTCGGCAGGCGGACTGAACCGTGGATCGCGCCACAGTCCCGTCCAGGTTGTTGGGTCCTGCGGGTCGATGGTCGTGTCGGCGAGCGACTCCTTGTAGGTAACCAGTGTCCGATTCGCGGTATTCGTGCCGTCGATACTTGGCTCCCAGCGAGTCTTCCAATACATCTCGTTGCCGCTGAAGAACGCCAGGTTCACGCCGGCGTCGCGCGCCGCCTCGACGTTGGCGCGTGCTCCACCCGACCAGTATTCGTCGTGAGCGACCGACATGAAGGTCTTGTGGTTTTTGATCAACGTGCCGCGTCGATCGGTGTCCAGGCCGCTGAAGTACGACACGTCGTACCCGTTGGATTCGAGGAAGCGGACCATCGGATATTCGCCATAAAAGACGAAATTGCTCGGGCCGTAGCCGGTGCCCTGGCCGCGAGTGCTGAACGGACGGTTGTAGCTGACCTTATATGCGCGTCCGGCTTGCGATCCGGTACCTGGGCCGTTGCCCATGTACAGGCTGTTACCACCATTCTGGTTGTACGCCTGCCAGGTTGTGTCGTCGGTCTGGAACAGCAGTGCCGAGGTGCTCGCGTCGTCACGCACGACGAACACGATGTGACTGGCTCCACCGGTGTCGTTGCGCACGAGTTTGGCGAAGTAAATCCCCGAAACGGCGGTGGTGGGGATTGTCCACGAAGCTGAGACTGCCCAGTTGCCGCAGTCGACCAGGCCGGTGTTCGTGTCTGTCAAACACGCCGGCTGCGTCTGTGGCAAGCTGACGGACGGCGTAACCGTCGCGACCTGGCGCGCCCCATTGCCCTGGTAATAACCCATTCGATACACGGTGATCGTGTACCCATTGGCCGGGGTGTTGATCTTGAAGTTGACCGTGTCGCCTTTGTTGAACGAAATGTCGGTGGCGAAGCCTTGAATGCTTGGATCACCCGAGCCGTTGATGTCCCAGGTACTTTGCGGGGTACCCGGGTTCTGGTTCTCGCAGGCGATCGCATTGCCAGAACACGCAGCCAGGACGCTGCTCGGAGCGATACCCGCCACGAGTAGCCCCACAATGAGCGCGAGCCGCGCTGCTCGCCTGAGCATTCGCGGCTGGCTGCCAGAACGAAATGTCGTGGGTTGTGCTCCCATACTTGCCCTCACTCCCGCCGTTCCGTTGAGATCGGCCGGCCTACGGCGATGCGTAGGCCGACATTGGCGAATTGCTGTACATCGCGCCCGGCGACCAGCTGGTCGGGAGCGTGGTCAGGTTGGTCTGCTTGCTCATCTCGGTCAGACCGCCAGTTGCCACGTCGCGGATCTTGATCGTGCCGCTGCCGGTCGGACCAAGAACGGCGATCCAGTACTTGGTGCCGGACGTGACCGCTACCGTGGGTATGGTGACCGAATTCCAGGCACCTTTTGTTGGCGCGGTTATCGTGCCGGATGCGAGTAACGTGCCTGGATCATCTCCGCTCGTATTTGTGTAGAGCCCCACTGCCACCGATGTCGCCGCGTTCGTGGCATCGATGTAAACGTACAGTTTGGTCGCGCTGCCACTCGTGGTTGCCGTGTACTGGAACGCTTCGGCGGAACCGGCTGGATCGTCGTCGACACTGGCCTCCACCTTCGCATCGCCAACCAGCGACGAGGGCGCGGATGCCTGCGTTGTGAAGCTGAACGTCGAGGAGACGGTCTGTTGCCCGGTAGCATTCTTGCTGACGATCTGGCAGTAGTACGTGGTTTTCGGGCTCAGGCCACCAAGCGTCTGTGAATGGCTGGTGACCAGGGTATTGTCGAGCGTGGTGCTCGAACCCAGCGACTGCGTCGTGCCGTAGTTCACTTGCGACGTCGCCGGCTGATCGGTTGTCCAGGTGATGGTCGCTCCGACCGAAGTGACGTTGGTCGCCTGTGCATTCGAGATGACCGGGGCAGCCGGAGCCGCGGTGGTAAAGGTGAAGTCCGAAGAGCTCACCAGGTTGCCGCCCGAATCCTTGCTGTCCACCCGGAAGTGATACGTGGTGCTCGCCGAGAGTCCGCTCAGCACCACGGAGTGACTCGTCACGAGGGTATTGTCGAGCGGCGACGACGAACCGTACGTTCCGCTCAGGCCGTACTCCACCTGCGAGGTACTTGGCTTGTCCGTGGTCCAGGTGATCGTCACACCACCTGACGTCGGATTGCTGGAGGCGACGTTCGAAATGATCGGGACCGGATTGGAAACGATGACCGAGACTGGGCTGGCGGTACCGACGTTGCCAGCCGCGTCCGAGGCCTTTGCCCCAATGGTGTGCGTGGTATTCACCGTGGTGGTCGTGTCCCAGGTGATGCTGTAGGGCGCACTGGTCACTGCTGACCCCAGATTGTTGCCATCGAGTGTGAACTGCACGCTCGTGACTCCGACGTTGTCAGAGGCGGTCGCCGTCACAGACACGCTGCCGGTGAGTGATGCGCCACCGCTGGGGGCGGTGATCGCGACCGTCGGCGGTTGTGTGTCTACGGTGGTCGTGCCAGCGGCGTATGCCGACATCGGCGAGTCGCTGTAGCCGGCGCCGGAGGACCACGCGGAAGGCAATGTCGTCAGCGTTGACGAGCTGCTCATCACACTTGGGCCGCCGCCGTTGGTGTCACGGAAGCTGACGCTGGCAGTTGTTCCCAGCAACGCGATCCAGTACTTGGCGCCCGCGGTGATCGTCGTCGGCGCGATGGTCGCTGAGTTCCACGCGTTGGCCTTGGGCGCCGAGATGGTCGCCTGCGCCAGGAGCGAGCCTGGCTTGCTCGAACCGTTGTCGGTGTACAGGCCCACAGCCGCAGTCGCAGTGCCTCCGAGGTAGACGTACAGGCTGTTCGCGGTGCCAGTTGTGCTGGCGGTGTACTGGAACGCCTCCGCGGCACCCTGGCTGTTGCTATCGGTTCCCGACTCCACCTTCTGATCGCCGACCAGCAGCGTTGGTGCTGCAGCCGCGGTCGTGAAAGTGAAGTTGGCGGAAGTCGTCGTGAGGTTGTTCGCGTCGGTGCTGATGACTTCGTAGTCGTACAACGTGCTCGCGGCAAGTCCCGACACCACCTGCGAATGGCTGGTCACCAGCGTGTTGTTGAGCGTTGTCGAAGAACCGTAAGCCGTGGTGGTGCCGTACTGCACCTGTGAGCTGGCTGGCTGGTTCGTGGTCCAGGTGATGGTCGCACCCGTCGAGGTAATGCTCGTCGCGGTGACCGCAGAGATGGTTGGTGCTGTCGCGACATTCGATACGGTGACGCTCACCGCTGTCGCCGTGGCTGTATTGCCTGCTGCATCGCTGGCCACCGCCGCGAGTGTGTGAACGCCGTTCGCAACGGTGGTCGAGTCCCAATTCAACGTGTAGGGCGCGTTGGTCTCGGGCGCCCCGAGGTGGGCGCCGTCGAGTGTGAACTGGACACTGGTCACACCAACGTTGTCGCTGGCGGAAGCGGAGACTGCCACGCTGCCCGAGACGGTGGTGCCATCAGATGGCGCGGTCATGCTCACTGTCGGTGGGGTTGTGTCAGATGGTGCGGATCCGGTGATCTGAACCATCTGCGCGACAGACGGCACGCCGCTGGAATTCACCAGCCAGAGCATGTAATAGCCGGGTGGAGCAATATTCGGGTTCGCCGGCGTCTGGACGGTCAGCCCTCCACTCGTCTGCGAGAACGAGAGTGGTACGTAGCGTTGATCCATGTCCTGGCGATGGGTGTTGGATCCCAGGTCGGTTAGAGCGACGCTAGTGATGTTCGCGGCGTCCGGCGTTTGCACCGTCATGCTCGTGGCATAGCCTGCCGACTTCGGCGCGCCGGTGATCGACGGCCGCGCACCTTTGAACAGGTACGGCGGCGAGTAGATTTCGGCCGTGTAGAAGTCGTGCGCGGTCGACCAGCGGCCGCCACCAGCGACCAGCACGCGACCATCCGGCAGCAGCACCGAAGTGGAGTGGTACATGCGCTCGTTTACCTCAGGTGCGAGCTGCGACCATGCTTCGGTATTCGGATTCCACATTTCGGGCGTGCGCGAGCCGGTGGTCACCGACTGATCAACCACTGTCGATCCGCCGACGGCGAACACCTGACCGTCAGGCATGACGGTGAGGTTGTGCATGTAGCGCGGGTAGGCCATCGGCGCGACCGTTTGCCAGGTTGGCGTCGGCTGCGTCATATCGACCACCGCCGCGTCGGTGACGGAGTTTGCTCCGTCAGCGCCGCCGCCTGTGGTCAGGATCTTGCCAGGCAAATACATGGCGGCGGAGCCATTCTTGACTGGGCTCGCGGCCGACACGGCCGTTGTATAGGTCAGCGCCGATGCATCGAACAGACGAGTAGCACCGCTGGATGGTGCCCACACAAAGACTTTGCCGTTAGGCAGAACGTAATTGATCGGATACTCGTCCTCCTTGACGTCCGACGTCGAAATACTGGAGACGGACGACCAGGAGTTGCTGGTGGGGTTGTAAATCTCCGGCGTATTGGCGAACGAGGT
>Ga0070730_10005518_pt1 | contig 10914 bp, 9 predicted proteins | sample Coa_R1_3_FD_66447 | JGI IMG/M metagenome (GOLD analysis project Ga0070730, IMG submission 66447) | Surface soil microbial communities from Centralia Pennsylvania, which are recovering from an underground coalmine fire - Coalmine... | ecosystem: Environmental > Terrestrial > Soil > Unclassified ... | reverse complement strand
TGCACATCCTCGATCGGCCCAGGTGCGACCAACATGCTCACAGGCGCGGCCACAGCGACCATCAATCGACTACCAGTTCTGTTGTTGCCGGGAGATATTTTCGCACGTCGCAATGTTGCACCCGTCCTGCAGCAGCTTGAGTCTGAGCACAGCCAGGATATCTCGGTCAACGATTGCTTTAAGCCGGTCAGCCGCTATTGGGATCGCATCACGCGACCGGAACAGGCACTGACCACGCTGCCCGAAGCCATGCGAGTGTTGACGAGTCCGGCGGAAACCGGGGCCGTCACCCTGGCGCTGCCGCAGGATATCCAGGCTCAGGCCTATGAGTATCCAGCGACATTTTTCCATAGACGCGTCTGGCATATCGCCCGCAATCGGCCCGATCGAACAGCGCTGAAGCAGGCGGCAGAGTGGATTCGCACCAGCAAACAACCATTGATTATCGCGGGCGGCGGCGTGATCTACTCGGAGGCGACCACACTCCTCCAGAGACTTGTCGATCAGACGGGCATACCGGTTGGTGAGACGATGGCCGGGAAGGGTAGCCTGCGCTATGACCATCCCCTCAATCTGGGAGCGATCGGCGCCACCGGCACATTCGCCGCCAATCGGGTTGCCAGGGACGCCGACCTTGTGATCGGCATCGGGACGCGCTACAGCGACTTCACCACCGCGTCAAAAACTGCTTTCCAGAACCCTGAGGTGCGTTTCATCAATATCAATGTCGCCGAATTCGACGCAGGCAAACATCTGGCACTGCCACTGGTAGGCGACGCCCAGGCCACGCTGGAAGAACTGCTCTCGTTGTTGGACGGCTATCAGGTTGAGGCAGGATACCATTCGCAGAGCATCCAACTACACAACGCCTGGGAGGCCGAGGTCGAGCGCATCTATATGCTGCGCAACGAACCATTGCCGGGTCAGGGAGAGCTGATCGGCGCGGTCAACGAATTGAGCGACCCGGAGGCCATCATGGTCTGCGCCGCCGGGAGCCTGCCGGGAGATCTACATAAGCTCTGGCGGGCACGGCATCCCAAGAACTATCATATGGAATACGGCTATAGCTGCATGGGCTATGAGATCGCGGGGGGCCTGGGCATCAAGATGGCGGCCCCGGAACGCGATGTCTACGTCATGGTTGGCGATGGCTCCTATCTGATGATGAATAGCGAGATCGTCACATCGATCCAGGAAAACTACAAACTGATTATAGTGCTGCTCGACAACCAGGGTTTCAAGAGCATCGGCGGACTCAGTCGCTCACTGGGGCAGGAGGGCTTCGGCACTCGCTACGTCTACCCGGAGAACGGCATTTTGCCCGGTGACACAGCGGGCACAGAGGTGCAGGCACTACCCGTTGACCTGGCAACGAATGCACGCAGCCTGGGCGCACATGTGATAACATGTACAACCTATGCCGATTTTGTGGCCGCGCTCAAGGAAGTGCGAGCGACCGAGAGAACTTCGGTGATCTACATTCAGAACGATCGCTATGTGGGTGTGCCGAACTACGAGAGCTGGTGGGATGTACCAGTCGCCGAAGTGAGTGAGTCGTCCCAGGTAAAGGCCGCCCATGCCGAATGGGCAGAAATGAGGGAGAAGGAGCGCTATTTTCTATAAAGATAGCCAGGCCATTGGAACCAATTCAGCGTGTTTTGTAGGAATCGATTTTATCGCGTCCAGCGAGCAGTTCACACTCCCAACGATGTGAGGCTTCTATGAGCTGTTCTAGCAGATTTCACCCCTCCCTTCAGGAGGTACAACTGCACTTATTTCAAGGAGGAAACGCATGCACCGGTTCTTCAAATCTATAGCTCTCGCCATAACCCTGCTTTTCGTGCTCGCGGCCTGCGGAGGGGGTGGGGGCAATACCACTACGAGCAACACAAGTAGCAACACGACAAGTAGTAGCACGACCACGAGCAACCTCAAGTTCTACGTCATCACGCACGGCCAGGCCTCAGATCCCTTCTGGTCGGTCGTCAAGAAAGGCGTTGACCAGGCAGCCAAAGATATGGGAGTACAGGTGATCTATGAAGCACCACCCACCTTCGATATGGTCGCGATGTCACACCTGATCGATGCCGCCGTGGCAACCAAGCCCGATGGACTGGTCGTCTCAATCCCCGATCCTAACGCCCTGGGCACCTCCATTAAGGCAGCAGTGGCGGCTGGTGTTCCAGTGATCTCGATCAACTCCGGCTCTGACGCAGCCAAGAGTCTGGGCGTGCTGGTTCATGTAGGGCAGACCGAGTATCAGGCAGGCCTGGGCGGCGGGCAGAAGATGGGCGCAGCCGGGGTCAAAAACGCGCTCTGCGTCAATCAGGAAGTAGGCAATGCTGCCCTTGAGCAGCGCTGCCAGGGCTTTAAGGATGCCATGAAGCAGGCTGGGGCGACCGTGACGGAGATTGGCGTCGACCTGAAAAATCCGACGCAGACCCAGCAGACTATTGAGGCCGCGCTCCAGCATAATACGCAGATTGACGGGATCTTGACGCTCGGCCCCACAGGCGCTACTCCAGCACTGAAGGCACTGCAGGATCTGAACGAGACCGGAAAAATCAAGCTGGCAACCTTTGACCTGTCATCCGATGTCTTACAGGCAATCAAGGCGAACCAGATGCTATTTGCCATCGACCAGCAGCAGTATGAGCAGGGATATCTGCCCATTGTGCTGTTGAAGCTCTATAAAACCAATCTGAACACCATCGCCAACGATGTCCTGCTGACTGGCCCCGGCTTTGTGACATCCGATAATGTGAACCAGGTGATCCAGTTGACGGCGCAGGGTACGCGCTAAGTTTGGATGGCGTAGGGACCGATTTATCGTGTCCTGGGCATCTCCTATCGTTTCGTGCAGATCTAGCACGGACACGATAAGTCGGTCCCTACGCTTCTCCAACGTTTCAGACCCGGACACGATAAATCGGTCCCTACATCTCTGGGGAGGGAATATATGAGCGTAACCAAAGAGAGCGCTGGCGAGATCGCCGATGGGCGGATAGTGCGCGTCAACCCGCTGCGCCGGTTCCTGGTTCGCCCGGAAACGGGAGCGGTGGCCGGTTCCATTGCGGTGTGGATCTTCTTCGCCATTGTGGCAGGAAATAGTGGATTTCTTAGCTCCAGAGGCGTCTCGAACTATCTAAGCGTCTCGGCTGAACTGACCATTCTGGCCGTCCCCGTCGCCCTGCTGATGATTGGAGGTGAATTTGACCTTTCGATTGGTTCGACGATTGGGTCATGCGGCATCATCATTGCTATCTTCAGCACACAATATGGTTGGAACATCTGGGCGGCGATTGTGCTGGCCTTTCTCTTTGCGATCCTGGTCGGCATCCTCAATGGCTACCTGGTCATGCGCACACGCCTGCCATCATTCATCGTCACCCTGGGCACCTCGTACATCCTGCTGGGGGCGACGACCGGTATTACCCCGCTGGTGACCGAGCTGACCGTCGTCAATGGCCTGGACCACACAGATGGCTACGCATCTGCCAAGGCGCTTTTTGACACCGCGTTTGGTGGAGGCCAGCAATTCCCCATCGAAATTCTCTGGGCCCTGGCTCTGGTAGCGGTAGCCACATGGTTGCTGCTGCGTACCTCCTTCGGCAATTGGATCTTTGGCGTGGGTGGAGATGCTCAGGCCGCACGCAACGTCGGCGTACCCGTTATGCGGGTGAAGATCCTGCTGTTTATAGGCACGGCTATGTGCGCCTGCCTGCTAGCAACTATCCAGGCTGTCCATACCACCAACGCGGATGTGCTACGAGGCCAGGGCCAGGAGTTCTACGCCATCGTCGCGTCGGTCGTGGGAGGAGTCCTGCTCACGGGCGGCTACGGCTCGGCTATCGGAGCCATGTTCGGGGCGCTGGCCTTTGGCATCGTAGAGGAAGGCATCGTCTTCGCGGGCGTTGATGCGAACTGGTATAAAGCAGTCATCGGCGTCATCCTCTTACTTGCGGTACTGCTCAATAGCTATGTACGCAGGCTAGCCATGGAGGTGCGAAGATGAGCACGACAGACACACAAACTGTTCCCATGATCGAAGTGCAGGATGCCTCGAAGTACTTTGGCAGCGTGGTCGCGCTCAAGGATATTTCGATGAGCGTGCATGCTGGCGAAGTGATGTGCCTGCTTGGCGACAATGGCGCAGGCAAATCGACCTTGATCAAAATTCTCTCCGGAGTCCACCAGCCCAGCCAGGGACGCTATCTGGTGGAAGGGAAAGAAGTGCATTTCTCATCGCCTCGTGACGCGCTCAACGCGGGCATCGCCACGGTCTATCAGGATCTGGCGATGATCCCGTTGATGGGTATCTCGCGCAACTTCTTTCTTGGTTCGGAGCCGCGCAAGGGCTGGGGACCATTCAAATATTACGACGCTACCTTTGCTGACCGCGTGACCCGCGAGGAACTGGCAAAGATGGGCATCCAGATACGTGATACAGGTCAGCCAGTTGGTACACTCTCGGGTGGTGAGCGTCAGTCGGTCGCGATTGCGCGCGCAGTCTACTTTGGCGCTAAAGTGCTGATTCTCGATGAGCCAACGGCTGCGCTGGGTGTGAAAGAGGCCGGGATCGTACTACGCTATATTGCGCAGGCACGCGCCCAAAATTTAGCAGTCATTTTCATTACACACAATCCACATCATGCCTATCCTATCGGGGATCGCTTCACCCTGCTCAATCGTGGGCACAGCTATGGTACCTTTGCCAAATCCGAAATCAGCCGCGAAGAGCTGACATCCATGATGGCCGGTGGCGAAGAGTTGGAGGAGCTAAGTCACGAACTGGCCGAGTTCGCACGCGCGGATGAAAAGGCGGGCGCAAAACTGGCCGAAGCCGCACGCGAATTTGAGGCGGAGGTGGAACAGATGCATGGGTCGCAGGAGACAAATCCCGCTTAGGGCCGTGATGAGAAAGTTACACAATGTTACACTTTTTGGGCGTGTAACATTATGTAATATCGGCTCGATCGCCCTCTGGAGCGGCTTTACGGGTCAAATGTTACAGAATTCCAATGTTACACTCCGAGGGGGCAAAGCAAAATACCGGAAATGCCGCTTTTGACCAACGAAGGCTTCACCCCAAAAGCAGGTGGGGGAGTGATATCACAGCCGTTGAGAAGCAGCCCCATCCCGAGACAGAGGCAAGGCTACGCAGGAATGTCCTGGCAGGACATTTTTGATACATTCTATCGTCATGCACGAGACATTTGTGAGAATCATTCTCAGAATGTCCTGGCAGGACATTTTCGATCACTTTATGGAACATGGGGGAGAGATATGACAGCTATACGGATAGCGAACGCGCCCTGCTCCTGGGGCACGCTCGAATTTGCCGGGATGAGCGGCGAGCGGATCACCTATGAGCAGATGCTCGACGAGCTGCGCGACACCGGCTATGTTGGCAGCGAACTGGGAGATTGGGGATTTATGCCAACTGAGCCAGTGGCGCTGAAGGAGGAATTGGCAAAGAGAAGCTTGACGATGGTTGGGGCATTCGTGCCAGTGGCTTTGAAATACGAGGAAGAGCATGGCAATGGAGCGGAGCAGGCATTGCAGGTAGCGCGTTTGCTGGCCGCTGTCGAGCCCCCCTTGCGAGGGCCGGAGGTCATCCCTGTGGGACGGGCAACGACCCTAGGGTCCGCTACAGAGAGTCAGGAGAGTGATCAGCGCCCATTCGTCATACTAGCCGATGCCAATGGGACCGATCCAGTACGCACGCGCAACGCCGGGCGCGTCACAGCGGAGATGGGCCTGAACAAGCAGGAGTGGGAGATCTTCGCGCGCGGGGCCGAGCATATTGCGCGTGTTGTGCGCGATGTAACTGGACTCCCTACAGCATTCCATCACCATTGCGCCGGCTACGTCGAAACACCGGAGGAAATCGCTCGCTTTCTGGACCTGACCGATCCCGCCCTGCTCGGACTGGTCTTTGATACCGGCCATTATCTCTATGGCACGGGCCCTAGGGTCGTTGCCCGTCCCACAGGGATGACCTCCGGCCCTCGCAAGGGGGGCGACCCTACTGGAAGAAACGACGGCTTGCAGATCGAGGCCGGACTCGACCGCTTCGGCGAACGGATCTGGCATGTGCATTTCAAAGATTGCCAGCCTGAAGTTGCCAACCAGGCTCGTACAGAGGGCTGGGATTATTTCGCGGCAGTACAACACGGCGTATTTTGTGAATTGGGAAGGGGTAACGTGCCTTTTACCACAGTGGCAGGATGGCTGCGCAGGCGTGGTTACCAGGGCTGGATCGTCGTGGAGCAGGATGTGCTCCCCGGAATGGGCAGCCCCAAAGAGAGCGCGCAGCGAAATCGGGCCTATCTGAAAACTATCGGGTTATAGGGATCGAGGGCCGTGGAGGCTTGTGGCTATAGGAATGTCATTGGTCCCTGGCAGGGAAAGGAGAGACGCTATGCCCGCGTTAAAGATCGGCCTGATTGGTGCTGGACGCATTGGCCGTATGCACGCCGAGCATCTTACTACATGCATTGCATCAGCTAAACTATTGATGGTCGCGGATGTGCGGGAGGAGGCTGCTAGAAATTGCGCGGAGACCTATTTTATTCCTCACTACACACAGGATTATCATGCTGTGTTGGAGCATCCAGACATTCAGGCAGTGATAATCTGCTCGTCCACCAACACCCACGCCACTATTATCGAGCAGGCGACGCAGGCAGGCAAACATATTTTCTGTGAGAAGCCTATTGCGCTTGACCTGGCGACCATTGACCAGGCATTGGCGAAGGTGGAGCGCGCAGGCGTCAAACTTCAGGTCGGCTTCAACCGACGCTTTGACGCTAATTATCGCCGCGTGCGCCAGGCTGTGGTACAGGGGGAGATTGGGAAGCCTCATCTGCTCCACATCGTCAGTCATGACCCGGCTCCGCCCAGCATTGCCTACATTCGCTCCTCGGGGGGACTTTTCCTGGATATGACCATCCACGATTTCGATATGGCACGTTTTCTGGTTGGCAGCGAAGTGGAGGAGATCTTTGTGCAGGCCAGCGTCCTGGGCGATCCCGCGATTGGGGAGGCGGGCGATGTTGATACTGCTATTACCACACTGCGCTTTGCTAATGGCATAATCGGTACAATCAGCAATAGTCGTTACGCGCCCTACGGCTATGATCAGCGCGTGGAACTACTGGGAAGTGAGGGGCTCATTTCCATTGGGAACAACTACCAGAACACCGCCATTATTAGCGATAAGCACAGTATCAGGCGCGATCTCCCACTCCACTTTTTTATCGAGCGCTATAGCCAGAGCTATCTCAGCGAGATGCGCGCCTTTGTCGAGGCCGTACTTCAGGACACGCCCGTTCCCGTAACCGGGCTGGATGGGCGCGTCCCGGTAGTAATGGGCCTGGCGGCACAGAAGTCCTTCGCCAACCATCGCCCGGTCCGCCTCAGCGAGATTGAAGGATAAGAGGCTTTCTTGCAGAGTTAGCTTGTTTTTGCTACGATCTGTTAGAAGGTGTCTCCCGCTTGTAAGGTCGCGCGCCATTCTGACGCCCGGCCTGCTCAAGCTACCAGCGGGCAAGGAGCGAGGCCTGTGCCGGTTCACAGATGTAATAAAGGAATAAGAGGATGAAATCGCAGAACGGTGTACTTGTAAAGCGTTTCGCGCTCGGAAGCCTGGTTGGCGTTCTGATCTTTGTCATACTCGTAATGGTCCTGCACGTAGTCAATCCTCAGATGAGCCCTCTGAGCGTCCCCGTGAGCACATATGTCACCGGGTATGATGGCTTTCTCATGACTATGGCCTTTATCGCACGTGGCCTGGGGGAACTCCTCCTGGTCGCAGGACTCGCGCTGGGTACAACACGTAGCAATCCGCAAGGGATGACCTACGGCCCTGGGTCCTGGACGGGCCTGGTGCTACTCGCTCTCGCTACAGTGTGTTCATTTCTGGTCGCCATCTTTCCAGGCATGGTCGCCCCTTTCGTCTCCGGCGGCTTCCAAAACACGGGAGCGTTGCTTATTCACGCTGTGGGTGCGTTGATAGGCTTCAGTAGTCTTGCTCTTTCCGCCCTGTTCTGGTCACGAGGCCTACGCAAAGACCCGCGCTGGCGATCCAGTTCAGCAGTGAGCCTTCTGCTGGGACTGCTCATGCTCCTCTCGCTGGTTGGCTTCCTGGTGACCCTGAAGGGATTCGCAGGTCTGACCGAGCGAGTGCTTGAAGTCTTCATCGTTTGCTGGCTTAGTTTCATGGCCTGGAGGCTCTTCGCGCTTAACTCCTCACAGCCTCTCTCTGCTCTGTGAAGAGGGAGTAATGAGGCAACACAACACTATTAGAATAGAAAGCAGTAAACTATGACCGATTCACCGGATCTCGCCATTAAAATACTTCGCCCAGAGGATGAGCAGACGGCTTTGCCGGAGTTGATCAGCCTGTTGCAGGATACAGTAGACTCAGGCGCTTCAGTCGGGTTTCTGCCGCCCTTGAAGGAAGAAGAGGCTCGACAGTATTGGAGCAGCGTATTCCAGGATGTGGCTCGTCAGATCAATGTCCTGCTGGTGGCGCGGGATGGCGGGCAGATCGTCGGCTCGGTTCAGCTCGCCCTCGCCACCAGGGCGAATGGGCTACACAGGGCCGAAGTGCAGAAGCTCTTTGTACTCCAAAGCCAGCGCCGGAGAGGCACGGGCCGGGCGCTCATGCTGACACTCGAAGAGGTCGCGCGGACATGTGGGCGTAGCTTGCTTGTGCTCGATACGCGGCTGGGCGATGCTGCCGAACAGCTCTATCGCCGATTGGGTTATATTGAGGCCGGTATCATTCCCGCATATGCCCGCAGCGCGAACGGCAAATTGGAGAGCACAATCCTCTTTTATAAAGAGCTTCCTCCCGTATAAGTATCTTCATCTATTGCACCCTGAAGAGCATCACGGACGGAGCGGGATCCCCCAGGCAATCAGGATTTTGCTTCACCAAGCAATTTATCCACTGTCTCGCGCTTGATACGATATCCTGCCCGCGCTTTTAAGTGCGGTAAAACAACAGCTTCAAGAGCGCCTTGCTTCACCCAGCGCCTCACCGTTGTGCCATCAACGCGCAAGATACGGGCAACTTCAGAAACGGTCAGTAATTCACTCATGGAACATCTCCTTCTGTCTCTATTGTTTCTCTTTCACATATCGCCACAGATATCGAGGTAAGGATGACAAACGGGGCAAACGCCATAAACTCAATTTATTTTAAAAATAAATTGGAGTTTCGAACATGAGTATACATAAAAAAAGAGCACTTTTTCTGGGACAGTCGTGGAGCTTCAGTCAGCACAAATCCGAGCGACAGGAGTGGAGAAACGGAAGTCGCCGGCGTGCGGAGCAACCAGAAAGGCGACGATTCGGGGAGAACTCGTCATCTATTCCCCTCACACACCGCTGCGCATGACACGTGCGAACAAAGACCCTCTGTGGATCAGGCAAGGGACAACCTGGATCAAGAGGGAGCGAGGAGCGTAGTGTACGCTCCTCGCTCGCTTGGGATGCAAGAACGAACCAGTGCTCAACCACCCCATGAGGGCGTAAATCGTTTCCAATGCCCCTCGGAAATAACTTCGACAGCTCCATCGGTCACTTTGATGGCGGTCTGATCGTCAATTGCATACGCTGGCACACCCACTTTAGCGGCCCATATTTCGGCGTTGGCCAGGGAATTCTCCGGAAAAGTGGGGTAATCCAGGTGCGGAAATATCGCAAAATCAACCAGTCCCAGCGTTCTATCGCCACCAGTGGGCGGCTTCCACCCGACGAATTCCTCCCCGATGCAGGGAGCCATCACCATGCTCCCGCCGCTCAGCCCCACCCAGACCGTCTCGGGAAGCTTCGGCAAGAGGTCGGCCAACCCGGACTGCCGCATCCAGTGGGACAGATACAGCGCATCGCCGCCGTTCACCAGCAGGACGTCTGCCTCTCGGACCCAGGGAATCCAGCGGTCTTCACCGATGCTGGGAAGTGCGGTGAGTTCCAGCACTCCCAGGGACTTCCAACCCAGCTCGCACATGGGTGTAGAGGCCTGACCAGTGATGAAACGCCATGCCCCACCAGGACTGCCCATGGGGTGCCCGTACCCTGCGGTAGGAATGCAGAGGGCGTTGGACTCGGAGATCGGTTTGCCTAGCAGATCAACCAGAGCGTGACGAATGCTGTCGTTCTTGATACCAGCCGAGGTGAGTAGTAATTTCATGATGTATCTTTCTTGCTCATTATATGGGAGCCTTGCAGCCCCCTGATTGCATGCAAGACATTCTACCATCTGACCAAGCACAAAACTTCTCCCATCTTGCTCTTTTGGCTATGAAGAATGACCGCCGCGCATTCCAAAGCAGGCTCTTAGTCCTGTCTCCTCGATCAGACCAAGCCACGCTGCTCGGTTCCACCGATCCGCGCCCCGCTCGTAGCCCCGGCGTGGTGGCCGGGGCTACGAGCAGCCTACTTTCTCCTTTCTTCGTCGTGCCTGTGCATCAGCAGACCTTCGACTCCAGTGAGGTCGTTTATCCGTTACTAGCCATAGTGCGAAGGCCATCTAGCAGGTCAGCGGGTTCCAGGCGGCGGGTGAAATCCTCCGCAACAAAGGCCAGGCGGACCGTACCATCCTGAGCGACAAGAAACGTGGCTGGCATCGGCAACTCCCATGACGCATCGCTATTGAAGGTGGGCAGGTCCGATCCGATCGTTGTGTAGAGAGGACGAATACTCTCCTCAAGTGTGAAGACGATCCGATACGCACGGGCCACCTTATTGCCGACATCGCTGAGAACGATGAAGGTCAATTCCTTTTTCTCAACCGTTGACAAGGAGTGGTCAGGCGTCTGTGGCGAAATAGCCACCAATGTTGCTCCCAACGACTGGATCTGTGGCAGGATACGTTGATACGCGCGAAGCTGTAAATTGCAG
>Ga0070730_10005517_pt1 | contig 10915 bp, 12 predicted proteins | sample Coa_R1_3_FD_66447 | JGI IMG/M metagenome (GOLD analysis project Ga0070730, IMG submission 66447) | Surface soil microbial communities from Centralia Pennsylvania, which are recovering from an underground coalmine fire - Coalmine... | ecosystem: Environmental > Terrestrial > Soil > Unclassified ... | reverse complement strand
TCATCGCCGATGGCATCGGCCGGCACCTCGGCCGCGTCCTCGAGCCTGTCCAGGACGCAGCTCCCCCTTTCCCCCACCGTACACATGTTCGTAGTATAGCGAATAAACGTTCGATGTCAATGGATTTGAGCGATTAATTTTCTGCCGGCGCCACTGCAAACCCGGCCAACCTTCCGGCCGCCAGGCGACGCCCCGGCTCCCTTTTCCCAGTCCGTCCGTCCCGGTCTAAACCCCGACCGCGATCGCCGTGGCCACCACCGCCGCGGTGTCCGCCCGCAGGTTGCGCGGCCCCAACCCCGCGTGCTGCGGCACCAGCGCCAGCTCGCGGTCCGTCCACCCCCCCTCGGGCCCGATGAGCAGCGTCACCGCTCGCGAACGAGGCATCTCGCTGAGCGCCGCCGGCGCGCCGCGCACCAGCATCACCGCGCCCGGCCGTTCGCGCACCACCTCCTCGAGCGTCGATGGCCCCGCGACCGCCGGCACCCGCAGCCGCCCCGCCAGCATCGCCGCCTCGCGGACGATCGTCTGCCATCGCTCGACGCGCCCGCCCCGAGCGACGCTGCGATCCGCCTGCACGACGTGAAAGGCCGCCGCCCCCACCTCGGTGCAGCGCGACAGCACGAGCTCGAGCGACGCCGCCGGCAGGTGCGAGACCGCGACGATGACCTCTCGCGCCGGCTCGGGCTGATGGACCTGCTGCCCGACCACGACTCCCTCGACTCGCCTGGCGCTCACCGATTCCAGACGAACGGTCAGAAGAAATCCTGCCGGGTCGACGGCCTGGATCTCTTCGCCGGGCCGCGCGCGGAGTGACCGCGTGAGGTGGGCGGCGTCGTCGCCCTCGATGACCGCGCGGTCGCCGTCGCGCTCGACGAAGAAGAACGGCAACGCCTACATCATCGACGCGGTTTCGTAGACCGAGATGCTGCCGCCGCTCTTCAGCAGCGGGCAGCCCTTCGCGACCTTCGTCGCCTTGTCGAGCGATGTGGCGTCGATGATCGTGTAGCCGGTGGCGCGCTGGCCGATCGGGCCCTTGGCCGACGTGCCGTCCGACCTGACCTTGTTCACGGCGCCGGAGAAAGGCAGCCCGGGGTCGACCAGCGCGGGGCCCAGCTTCTTGAACCACGAGTCCCACTGCTTCAGCACGCGCGCCTGCTCCTTCGGGGACTCCGGCATCCCGCCGCCGTAATAGACCAACAGGTACTTCATCGACTCTTCCTCCTCTCGGCCGGCTGCAAGTAACGTGTGCGCAATTCTGAGATCTGGTCGAGCGCCTGCGCCAATCGCTCTCTGTTCGTGGGGTCGTTGAGCCAGCGGCTCTGACCCGACGGGTGCGGTAACGGGACGATCACCGGCTGCGTTTCGAACCGCCTGCCGACGCGCTCCTCCAGCGAGCCCGGTCCGAGGAAGCGCGCGATCGCGAGCTGGCCGACCGGGATGACGACCCGCGGTCGCAGCAGGCGCAGCTCGGCATCGAGCCAGTGCCTGCAGTTGGCGATGCCGGCCGGCGGCGGGCGCAGGTCGCCCGCTCCGCGCGGGTTGCGTCCTGGGAAGCAGCGCATCAGAGCGGCGATGTAGATCGAGTTTCGGAAATCCTCGGCATCGGCGAATCCGGCGCGGACCATCCAGCGGTCGAGCTCCTTGCCCGCGCGGCCCGAGAACGGGCGGCGCGACTCGCGCTCCACCTGTCCGGGCGCCTGGCCGACGAGCAGGAACTTCGCGCCCCACGTTCCGGAGAACGTGGGATTCGCCTCGGCGATGATCCCCTGGTCGGCGCACACAGTGCAGGCGCGGCAGGCGGCCTGGTGGGCGGCGAAGGCGGCTCGGGTGGCTCTGGGCACGTTCCCCGTAACATGCCATGCGATGCCGACACCGACGAGCCAGCAGGTGCTCGACGCGCTGGCGACGATTCAGGACCCCGATCTCGGTCGGGACGTCGTCGCGCTCGGCATGATCAAAGAGCTCGCCATCGACGAAGCCGGGCGCGTGAGCTTCACGTTCGAGCTGACGACACCCGCGTGCCCGGTGCGCGACCGCTTCAAGTCGCAGGCCCACGATGCCGTGGCCGGGCTGCCCGGCGTGACGGCCGTCGACGTGCGGATGACCGCCAACGTGCGGCCGGCGTTCATGCGGCCCAAGCCCTCCGAGATCCTTCCCGGCGTCAAGCAGACGATCGCGGTCGCGTCCGGCAAAGGCGGGGTCGGCAAATCGACCGTTGCGGTCAACCTGGCGGCGGCGCTGCGCAAGGCGGGCGCCGACGTCGGCCTGCTGGACGCCGACATCTATGGGCCGTCGGTCCCGGCGATGACCAACTCGCGCACCGTGCCCGAGCAGGTCAACGGCCACCTGCTTCCGATCGACGCGCACGGCCTGAAGGTGATGTCCTTCGGCCAGATCTATCCCGGCGGCGAGCCGACGATCTACCGCGGCCCGATGGTCGGCAAGGCGATCGAGGCGATGATGATCCAGGTCGACTGGGGTCGCCTCGACTACCTGGTCATCGACCTGCCGCCCGGCACCGGCGACGCGTCGCTCACGCTGGCGCAGGCGGTGCCGCTCACCGGCGTCGCCATCGTCTGCACGCCACAGGACGTCGCGACCGACATCGCCGTCAAGGCGCTGCAGATGTTCCGCAAGCTCAACGTCACGCCGCTCGGCCTCATCGAGAACATGAGCTGGTACGTGTGCCCCGACTGCGGGCACCGCCATGACATCTTCGGCCACGGCGGCGCCGAGGCCGCGGCAAACCGCCTGGGCGTTCCCTTCCTCGGTGCGGTGCCGCTCGAGGAAGGCATCCGCGAGGACGCGGACAGCGGCACGCCGATCGTCATCTCGCGACCCGAATCGGCCGGCGCGAAGGCATTCGTCGAGATCGCCTCGCAGGTCGCGGCACGCACCTCGATCCAGTCGTTTCGCCAGCTGCCGGTAATCAACGTCCGCTGAAAGACCCCGACCCGTTTCCCGTCACGGTCGACGCCGATCGCGCCCGCAACCTGATGGAGATCGTGTGGGAGAGCGGGCACCGCAGCGCCTACTCCGGCGAACGGCTGCGCTGGGCTTGTCCCTGCGCCGAGTGTCGCGGGGAGGCGGGCGCGCCCGGACGGCTGTCTCGGGTGACGGCGCTGCCGGACGATGAGCTGCGCATCCAGGACGTAACCCTGATCGGCCAGTACGCGTTGCAGATCGGGTTTGAAAGCGGACACGCCACAGGGCTCTACACGTTCAGGTATCTCCGATCGCTCTGCGACTGCGACGAATGTCGAGGACTCAAGGCGCCCGCCTGATGGCATAATCGCCATCGCTCCGTTGTCGCTGTCTACGTCTCGCTCACGGAACCTCGTGTGGCGCCGCGGCTGGATCGCGCTCGCCGCCGTCATCGCCCTGGGTCTCACCGCCACAGGCGGCTGGCTGGGCTACCTGAACACGCTGCCGACGACGGTGTCGCTGAACGTCGCCAACGGCCAGAAGGAAGTTCCGGCCGACCAGCGCGTCGTGCTCAGCTTCGACCGCGCCGTGAACCTCGTCGACATCGAGTCGCACCTCACCATCGCCCCTCGGACCGACGGCGCCGTCGTCTCGCTGTCGGGCCAGACGAAGTACGAGTGGATCCCGGTCAAGCCTCTCGCCGACCTGACGACCTACACGCTCACGCTGACGAGCTTCGAGGACACGAGCAAGCACAGGGTCACGGGTGGACGCTGGACCTTCACGACGACGATCGTTCCGCGGATCGTTTCGGTGACGATGCCCGACGGCACCCCGGTCACGAACGGGCTCGAGATCCTGCCGGGCACGCAGCTGACCTTCAACTTCAACGACGCGATGGACCCGAGCACGGTGAAGGTGAGCCTCGGCACGCAGCCGGTCACGCTCAGCTGGGCCAGGGATCTCCGCAGCGCTTCGATGGCGACCTCGGGCATCCCTTCCGGCCCGCTCGTGCTCAACCTCGCGGCCGGCGCCAAGGACCAGACCGGGCACTTCGTCAAGACCGCGTGGACGCTCGACAGCGGGCTCTACTACCGCGACCGCGAGCACACCATCGTGCTCAAGTACCCGGCCCTGATCCAGGTGCCCAACGACTCGGACGCGGTCGACCAGGACGGCCTGCAGGCCGCCGACATCGTGTTCGAGTATCTCGCCGAGGGCGGCATCACCCGCCTGACCGCCGTGTACCAGTCGGCGCCCGACCTCATCGGGCCGATGCGCTCGAGCCGGCTCGTCTCGCTCAAGATCGCGCGCCACTACAAGGGCTTGCTGTTCCAGTCAGGCGAGTCGCCCGTGACCCGTTCGGCCGCCGGCGCCGACCCGGTGCCGCAGTTCTTCGACACCATCGGCTACACCTTCCGCACCGACAACCGCTACGCGCCGGACAACCTGATGATCAGCGGCGACGGCGTGAACCGCGCCGAGCAGCACTTCTTCCCCGACGTGGCGGCGTTCACCGTGCCGAAGGCTCGCCCCAACCTGAGCGGCGGGTCGGCTGCGACCCGCGCGACCGTGAGCGAGCACTACTCGACGTACACCTACGACCCGATCATGGGCACGTATCAGAAGAACGAGGCCGGCCACTCCTACCTCGACGCCCACCTGGGCCGGCCGCTCCGCATCGAGATGCTGGTCGTGCTGCACACGCAGGAATCCCTGCTGCCGATCGGTGACGGCCACGGGTCGTACATCCACGACTTCAACCTCGAGAGCGGCGGCAAGGCCGACGTGTACTACAAGGGCCAGCTCTACGTCGTGCAGTGGGCGTCGGCCGACTCCCACTCACCGCTGACGTTCTCCTACAACGGCTCGCCGCTCACCCTGCCGCCGGGCCTCGTCTGGATCGACATCACGGCGTAGTCGCTAGATGGGGACGCGGCGGATCGTCCAGAAGTCGCCCGACAGGGAAGAGTTCGTCAGGTAGTCGAAGGGCATCGTGAAGTAACCGCCCATCCCCCACCGCCCGCCCCAGGAGTTGCGGACTGTGAAGCGCGACGCCTGCAGGTCGTAACCGCAGGCCACGACCGCATGGCCGCCGAGCACGCGCTCGCCCATCCGCGGCATCTGCACGACGCCGGTCGTCGCCACCCGCGGGCTCTCGAAGCTCTCGTAGACCGAGAATCCGAAGACGAACGGATAGCCGCTGGCGAGGCACGTCAGCAGCTGCACCACCGCGGTGTGGTCCAGGCGCAGGTACTGGCTGACCCTGTCCTTCAGCGCCGCGCGGTAGCAGCGGTCGGGCGGCTTCTCGGTGAATTTGCGGATGTCGTACGGCCATAGGTCCTCGGAGCAGAAGCCGCGCTTGGCCACGGTCTTGATGCCGTCGCGGATCTGCGCCCCGGAGTCGCTGCCGACCGTGCCCTCCAGCGCGCGCTCGTTGTAGTAGACGAACAGGCGCGAAGGCATCGCCGGCGAGGACGCGCCTTCCTTGGTTTCGAGGAACTGCAGCGCGCCCGCGATCGCGTTCGCCGTGCACGACCCGAGCTGGCCCTGGTTGTAGCAGGGCGGAAAGCCGTCGCGAAGGTCGACCTTCGGCGGGAGCTGTCGGGCCAGCTGCGGTGGCGGCTGGTAGCGGAAGTCGCGCTGGTCGGGGATGTCGCGGACCCAGCCGTAGTGCTTGATCCGCATGCCGGCTTAGGTCCTGATCCCGACCGGCGCCAGCGTGCGGCGCATGGCCAGGTGCGCGCCCCGGCCGGCGACCCAAACCGCCAGCGTGACGCCGGCCGCGAGGGCGGCCGCCAGCAAGATCGCCACCAGCCACACGTTCTGCAGCGGCTGAAGCTGAACCGCCGACGTCGTGATCGAGCCGGGCGGTTGGAGCACCGGAAGCGCCGGAGGAATCACGCCGGGAGCCTGGGGCGCCGCGGCCACGGACACGCCGGCGACCTCATTGGTCAGGCTGGTGGTCGCGCCCGTCCACCCGCCGCCGAAAGGGTTCGGCGTGGGCGCGGGGGCCGGCGCCGGCGGGAGCGAATGATGGTTGGCCCAGCCGTAGTGATAGTGGTGGCCGTGGTTGCTCGGATTGGCGGCGGCCAGAACGGTGGCCGGCGCAAGGCACGTGACGACGCATGCAGCCATGACTGCGAACCGGAGCTTCACACCCTCTCCCAATGAACTGTTGCGGCGGCGGGCCAAACAGTACATCGCGAGCGGTCGTCGCGTCCAGCCGGCACCGGGAGTGGCGGGCGCGCTTACGCGCGCGCGGCGTGCTTCAGCGCTGAGACGTAGGCCGACGCCGCGACGGCGGCGGTCGTGCCATCGCCGACCGCCGTGGCGATCTGCTTGGTCAGCTGCGACCTCACGTCGCCGACCGCCCAGATGCCCTCCACCGAGGTCTGCATGTTGCGGTCGGTGATGATGTAGCCGGCCGGATCGTGCTCCACGTGCACCTTGAGCAGGCCGGAGTTCGGCACGAAGCCGATGAAGATGAACACGCCGCCCACCGGCAGCTCGTTGGTGTGGCCGTGGCGCTCGTAGCGAATCGCCCTCACCTTCTCGTCGCCGACGATCGACCGGACCTGGGAGTCGAGGATGAAGTCGATCTTCGAATTCGCCCGCGCGCGATCGAGCAGGATCGGCTGGGCGCGAAACTGGTCGCGCCGGTGAATGATGTAGACCTTTGACGCGTACCTGGTGAGGAATTCGCCCTCCTCGATCGCCGCGTCGCCGCCGCCCACGACCGCGAGCTCCTGGCCTTTGAAGAACGCGCCGTCGCAGACCGCGCAGTAGCTCACGCCGCGACCCCAGTACTCCCTCTCGCCGGGAACCTCGAGATATCGCGGCAGCCCCCCTGCGGCCAGGATGAGCGCGGGCGCGCGCAGCTCCTCGCCGTCCTCGAGCCGCACGACCTTGGTTCCGTTCTCGGAAATGATCTCCTTGACCGGCTCGAAGTCGCGAATCTCCAGCCCGAACTTGCGGGCGTGCTCGCCCATCTTCGTCGCCAGGTCGGCGCCGAGGATCGACTCGAAGCCGGGATAGTCCTCCACCAGCTCGGTGTTCAACAGCTGGCCGCCGAGCGGACCGCGGTCGAGCACCAGGGCCTTCAGGTCCATGCGCGCGGTGTACAGGCCCGCGGCCAGGCCGGCCGGACCCCCGCCGACGATGATGACGTCGTAGTCCATGTCACCCATCTGAATGCCGCCGGAGTGGGTCGCTATTCCTGCCGTCTAGCCGAGCCGGTACTGGGCGCCGTACCCCCCGCGCGGGGCGTGGCAGGTGATGTTGTCGAACGGGCACCCGATGGAGCAGGCGCCGCACTCGATGCAGTTGCCGAAGCTGACCAGGTTCTTCTGCTGCTCCTCGTTCCATTCGTAGACGCCGGCCGGGCAGAAGTGGTTGCAGTACTTGCCCCTGCACTTCGTCGCGCAGACAGTCTGGTCGACGATCTCGATGTGCGCCTTGCCGGTGTCCTCTTTGAACTTGACGGTGAAGAGCTTGTCGCTGAGCTTTTCCATCAGCCCGCCCCGAAGCGTTCCCAGACCCGGCACATCAGGCGCACCGTGTTGAGGTAGTCGTCGACGCGGATGTTCTCGTTCGGAGCGTGAATGCGGTTGTCCGGCCGACCCACCCCGACCGGCATCACCGTCGGGATCCCGAGGTCCGAGACCACCGGGTGCATCGGGCCCGTCGCCTGCATGAACGGCCACACGACCGGCTCGCCGTGCAGCTCGCGCACGCAGTCGGCCGTGACCACGCCGATCCTCGACTGAGGGTCTGATCGCGCAGGCTTCTCGCCGTCGGCCCACATGATCTCGACCTTGTCGAAGCCGTTGGCATCCAGGTGACGCCGCAGCTTGTCGAGGATGTCGTGCGGGTCCTGGTTGGGGATGAGCCTGAAGTCCAGCTTCGCCGTCGCCTCGGCGGGCAGCACCGTCTTCGAGCCCGGTCCCTGGTAGCCGGTGGTCACGCCGGCGATGTTGGCCGTCGGCGTGAAGAGCAGCTGCTCCACCACGTGCTCGGGCGCGGGGTCCCGGATGAGCCGCGCGAACCCGACCAGGCGCTTGCGGTCCTCCACCTCGGGGTCGATCCTCGCCATCATCCGGCGGTCCGCCTCGGTCGCCTCGACGACGTCGTCGTAGAAGCCCTCGATGCGGATGTTCATGTCCTGGTCGCGCAGGCTCGCGAGCGCCTGCACCAGGTAGACCGCGGCCGACGGATAGATGGACGCGTAGCCGGAGTGCTGGTCGAAAGCCAGCATCTTCACGCGCAGCTGCACGTACAGCAGGCCTCGCGCTCCAAAGAAGAGCGTGGGCCGGCCAGCGCTGTCGAAGCCTCCCGATTCCCACAGGCAGCCGTCGGCGTGGAGCTCGTCCGCGTGGTCGTGCGCGATCTTCTCGAAGGTCTTCGAGCCGATCTCCTCCTCGCCTTCGACCAGGAACCGCAGCGTGACCGGGACCTCGCCCAGGTGCTTCAGCGTCTCGAGGGCGTGGATGCGGGCCATGACGTCGGCCTTGTCGTCCGCCACGCCGCGGGCGACGAGCTTGCCGTCCTTCTCGGCCGGCTCGAAGGGCTTCGAGTCCCACAGCTCGATCGGGTCGACCGGCTGGACGTCGTAGTGCTCGTACAGCAGCAGCTTGCGCTTGCCCGCGCCGAGAACCTCCGCGTAGAGGGCGGGCATGCCGCCGGCGTCGAAGGTCTCGACCCTGTCGGTGAATCCGCCGAGCCGCTCGGCCAGCCAGTCGCGCGCCGGCTTGATCGCCTCCAGCCCGTGGTTGGAGATGCTCGGAAAGCTGCAGAGCTGTTTGAGCTCGTCGACGAAGCGGCGGGAGTTCTTGTCGATGTACGCGTCGACGGCGCTGGTGGAGATCACACCGCCATTCTTACACTGGCCGTATGGCCGACGCCGCCTTCAAATTCTCGCCGAGGCCGAACCGCGCGCGGGAGATCAACTGGCGCCCCTGGTCGGAGGAGGCCTTCGAGACGGCGCGCACACTCGACCGGCCGATCCTGCTCTCCATCTCGGCGGTCTGGTGCCACTGGTGCCACGTCATGGACGAGACCACCTACTCCAACCCGAAGGTGATCGAGCTGATCAACAGCCAGTACGTGCCGGTCCGCGTCGACAACGACGTGCGGCCCGACATCAACCAGCGCTACAACATGGGCGGCTGGCCGACGACCGCATTCCTCACCCCGTCCGGCGACATCCTCACCGGTGCCACATATCTGCCGCCGGAGCAGATGGCGGGTGCTCTCGGGCGCGTGGCCTCGTACTACCGCGCCAACGGGCCGGAGATCGCCGCCAAAGCTCTCGAAGGCCGCACGCGCGCGGGCGCCATCGCCTCGCGCATCGCGGGCGAGCTCTCGCCCTCTCTGGTCGACTCCGTGCTCGAGGCGGTGCGGGCGGCTTACGACGAGGAGTACGGCGGCTTCGGCCCGGCGCCGAAGTTTCCGCAGACCGAGGCGCTCCTTCTCCTGCTCGAGCAGGCGCGGACGCGCCGGGACGACGCCCTGCGTCGGATGGCCGTGCACACGTTCGAGCAGATGGCGGGCGGAGGGATGTACGACCACGTCGAGGGCGGCTTCTTCCGCTACTCGACCACGCAGGACTGGAGCGTGCCGCACTTCGAGAAGATGCTCGAAGACCATGCGGGCCTGGTGGCCGGGCTCGCGCAGGCGGGCATGACCGAGGTTCTCGACTCCACCACCGCCTATCTCGACCGCACGCTGCGTGACCCGTCGACCGGCCTGTACGCCGGAAGCCAGGACGCCGACGAGCACTACTACGCGCTCGACGCGGAAGGCCGGCGCGGCCTCGAAGCTCCGTTTGTCGACCGCCGTGTGTACTCGGCGTGGAACGCGGCCCTCGCCGTCGCCTACCTCGACGCGGCGCGCCGCTGTGAACGGCCCGTCCTGCTCGAGCACGCGCGCGCGGCGCTCGAGGCGCTGTTCGCCGCCCATTACCGCGCCGGCGAGGGCATGGCCCACACCGAAGGCGTCGGCGGCCAGCTCGGCGACCAGGTGTGGGGCATGCTCGCGGCCGTCCGCGCCTACTCGTCGGGCCTCGGCGCGCGCTGGCTGGAAGTCGCCCGCGACCTGGCGGAGCACGTCGAGGATCGGTACGCGGACAGAGAGCTCGGCGGGTACTTCGACCATGCCGGCGGGGAGGCGGGCAGCCGCCTGGGCCGGCTGGAGGATCCGATCAAGCCCCTGGTCGAGAATTCCATCGCCGCGATGGCGCTGGTCGAGCTCGACACGCTGGTGGGCGATCCCGCCCAGCCGCGCCGCGAGCGGGCGCGGCGCACGCTGGAGTCCGTCGCCGGGCTGCCGCCGCAGTACGGCCTCATGGCCGCGGCGTTCGCGCGGGCCCTGGACCGGCTGCAGCGGCCCCTCAAGGTCACGACCGGCAGCCCCGAGCTCGCGCGCGCGGCGCTGATCGCGCAACCGTACGCGGTCATCGAGCCGGCGGAGGACACGCGGGCGATCGTCTGCGTCGGAACCATATGCTTGGCTCCGGTGAGCACGGCCGGCGATCTGATGGAGGCCCTGCAGGAAGCCGCGAGCGTCGGTGGCTGAGAGCCGGCGGCACTTCGCGCGCCGCGTCGACCGCGCACTCGACGACGTCAAGCTCCAGGCAGCGCTCACCCAGGCGATGACGGGGCTGCGGGGCCGCCGGAACGTCGCCTTCGAAAGCTTCGACTTCGAGCGGGGCCGAGCCGACCTCAAGGCGCGCCGGCGGGCCAACCTCGAGCGGCTCCCGCAGCTGGCTCAGCAGTTTGCCGAGCGCCTCGAAGCCGTCGGTGGCCAGGTCCACTTCGCCAGGGACGCGGCCGAGGCCCGAGACGTCATCGGCCAGCTCTGCTGGAACGCCGTCAGCGAGCGATCCCAGGCGGCGCGCGGGCGCCCGGTCGTGACCAAGGTCAAGTCGATGGCGAGCGAGGAGATCGAGCTGAACCCATACCTCGAGTCGCTCGGCATGGAGGTCATCGAG
>Ga0070730_10005515_pt1 | contig 10917 bp, 23 predicted proteins | sample Coa_R1_3_FD_66447 | JGI IMG/M metagenome (GOLD analysis project Ga0070730, IMG submission 66447) | Surface soil microbial communities from Centralia Pennsylvania, which are recovering from an underground coalmine fire - Coalmine... | ecosystem: Environmental > Terrestrial > Soil > Unclassified ... | reverse complement strand
CCCCCAGGCGGGCTGACGCCCGATGTGCGCGCCTGACGGCGCTCTGTGGTGCGCAGTCTCAGTGGACCGGAGCCGGGTCACGACCGGGCAGCAATTCTACTCCGAGTGTGAGGAAGACGTCCGTGCCACGTGCAACGCGCTGTGCGGGCGCTGGCGGCTCGAGGGGTACAAAGATGCCCCCCTGGCGGCTCCAGAGGGGCTGGCGGGCATCCTGGCGCGGCGGCAGGCGGTATTACTCTGTTGAATGCACCTGTTCGTCTGCGGTGTACTTGGCGTCATTCACACTGCGTATCAACGCCTCGATGAGTTGGGAGGCGTCTTCGCGCCGGATCGCCAAGACGCCGTTGTTGATCTTGTTTTCTATCCAGATGTGTTCGCGGTCACGCCACACCCGGAGCGTCCCCGTGTAAAAGCCTGTCTCGCTCATCGTCAACCGTACCTTTCCAGATAATCAAGCTTAAGAGTGTGTCTGACCGATTAGCCAGTCGTGAGGCACTGCCGCATCGAGGCCGCGCAATTCCCCCTGTAGCCGCGCATATGCTCGCTGATCTCGCGGGAAATCCCACGCTCCGTTACGCAGTCTATCAACCATGCGGCGGCGGCGGTCGGCATATTCGTGCTCCGTGCGGGGCGGATGTTCGGGCACAATCGGTGCAGGCATCCCAGCCAACACACCGGCGGCGCCCAGCCGGGGCGCTGGCGGCGTTGCCCGTTGCACCCGCTGCCCTCGCACGGGTGTGCTGCTCTTCGGCGCCGGTGCGGGCCGGGGCGCTGGCGTTGCACGTGGAGCAGCACCGCCCTTCTCATGCTCGACTATACGCCGAATGAGGCCGGCATTCGTCTCACCGCTCCTGCGTCTCAGCCCGACTGACCTCGCTGCCTCGTCTATCCGTTCCCGGCTCCTAAACTGGGATAACACCGCCTCTAATTGATGCGTCCCATATATGCGCGTTAAATGCTTGACATCCAGCGAGGCAGCATAGTTAATCTCATGCGTATTGTCGTGTCTAATAGCAACTGGCATAGGAGCCTGCTCACGCCGCGGCTGCGCTGCCTGCCCACGCGGGCGCGGCATAATCACGCCCTCGCTCGTCATGGAGAATCCGCCGCGCCGCCGGGTGATCCACCCCTTCGCCGCGCCCGCCGATGTCCCCGCCATGCTACTCCTCCTACCGTACCATAGTACGGCCAGCCTTCGCCGCCTTTATGGCTTCCGCCTTCGCCTCGGCATTCGTATAGAGCCATCGCCCTATCACACGCTGTCCGTAACGGCCCTTTGAGGAGGCTTCTCGCATAGTTACCTGGACGGTCATCTCATGCCCATCAGGCCGAGTCACAATGAAGTTCTGATACACATAGCCAGAAGGTGATGTTTTGTGTTTACCAAGTTTTGCCTTCCACTGACCCTCAGCCTTCCGGGCCACCACCTTCGGAGCGGGCCGGGGCGCTGGCGCCTTCTTGCGCCGCCGCGTCTCCCAGCCTTTCTTGGCGCCCGCCGATGTCCCCGCCATGCTACTCCTCCTCGTCTTGCGCTCGCTGGAAGCACGGCTGGCAGTAGGCCATGCCGTCGCAGATGTTTCCCTCCGCGTCTATCGCGGTCAGCAGGAACACGGCACGCGCTCCGCACCGGCATTCCAGCCGCTCCGGAGTGATCAGCATGATCGGCTGCCACACCGCCGTCTCAGATGGCCGCGCATGCTCCCAGCGCTGCGAGGGGTTGCCGTGGATGTCCATGTGTCACGCTCCATTCATGCTCACAATGAATCATCGCCGAACGCGAGCTGTCTGTCCATCATCCAGCGCATCCAGGCTAGCCTATTGCGCTCAGCTTTACTCAGCCACTCACAGCGTGGGTCTATCGCCAGCATGGCCGCGAGCTGGGTTAGCGTCTCCTGCTGTTGCCGCAGCTCGTCCTCATAGGCCAGGCGAGCCTGGAGCGCCTGCTCACGGAGCTGCTGCACGTACGGCGGGATGCGTAGGGGCTCCCAGGGACGCCACCACGTCATGGCAGCACCTCCCACGCGAGCACCAGGGCTTTGAGGGGTCGGTTCGGCTGGAGCGCCACAATGACCAGCACTACCGCGCCCGCCAACAAGAGAAACGTGAGGATGGCATCGGGCTTGCCCGCCAGCCAGTTATCGAAACGCTGATAGATTTTAGGTTGCAGCGCCATCGCTCACACTCCGTTTCCGGCAGCCGGAGCCGCGACGGGTGTCACCGCAACCGGCACCGTGACCGTCGGCGTGGCTTGTGCCTGCCCGACGATCTGCTGCTGTTGTTGTTGCGTCTGCCCAGCGGTCCCGATGTAGTGGGCGATGAGCGTACCAGCCACGCCAATGCCCGTAGCAGCGATCAACTGGAGATTGTTCACCACACCGGGCGCGATGTCGCCGTCATGGATGACCGCGATTATTACCATACCGATAATGGCTAGTCCGACATTGATCCCCACCATGAGGATCACGGCGGTGATGCCTCGTATGTTCACAATCTTCTCCCCCAGGCTCATGGCCCGGTCCCTCCTCGTTGCTATGCAAGCTGCTCCAGCATGACCGTCACAAAATCGCTTGGCGTATTCGTCGGGTCCTGGTAACTGACCGTGATGGGTTGATTGGCCGCTGCCGGGAAGGTGTAGGACACGAGGGTATAGCGACCATTGCCAAACGAGGTGGTGCCGTTAAATGCCTGGCTGACACTGCCGTTGATCGTCCAGAGGTTCTCGTTCGCGGCGCCGCCCTGGTCGGGGTCGTAGAAATTGACGCGGAAGGTCAGGACGTTGGGGCTTGTGCCATTATTCACGAACAGATAGCCCGAGAGCCGGAACACGCCAGTCACCGAGGGAGTATAGGTAAGCACCGTCGTGAGGGTCGTGGCGGTGATATGCTGGCGGATCGTCGCCGCGACCTGCACGGGGACGCCCGGCGTGTTCGTGGCAGTGGCTATGCCGTTGAGGCTGGAGATCGCGCCAAAAATCCTCACAGCGCCACCGTTCGTGGCGTCTATGGCGAGGCCGTCCATCGTATTGCCGCTGTGGTCGTTATACTCGAACCGCCAGCCAACCGGGTTATTGAGGAGCTGACCGTTCACATTCGGCTCAATAAACAATTCTGAGACGACCGAATTCCACGATAGAGTCAGAAAATGGCTGGTATCATTGGTCGGAAACAGTTGTGTGGTATTCGTTGTGGTCACGCTCCCTCCCACGTTGACTGGCGAATTGCCGAGCGGCCCGGTATCGTCTAGGACCTCCCCCGGCAGGTAATAGGTCGCGACGAGTTGATTCACGCCCGCATTGCCGAGCACATAGGAGACGCTGCCGGTCAGGCCGGTATCGTCGTCATGCAGGGTGAACGTAAACCAGGCGCCCGCCGGGAGGAATTTCGCGCCGCCGCCGCCGTTGAATTGCAGCGCAATGCCGCAGCCGGACTCATTGAATAGTCTCAGATAGCCCGCGCCGAGCGTCTGTGCGCCGGAGAATACCGGCGCCAGCGATGCCCACGAGATCGGCGTAATGGATTGGCCCACGGTGAGATTGGCCAGCGATTGACTGGAGACCTGGAGACTCATAACGCCGCCACCTCCGCGCCACGCACCGCGTCATGCAGACCGGCGTCCACCTGCGGCTTGAACATGAGGTACAGGCCCGCCACCGCCAGCACAGCGGCCATGCCAAACACCGCCGTGCGTTTGAGCGCATCGGCAATCGGCGCCTCGGCGTTGCGAATGAATTCCGACACATCGAAGTAGCCGCCGGGATAGTTGATGATCTGGTCGTTGACGACCTGATCGTGATGGCACTGTGGATCACCGTGGCACGGATCGCCGCCGTCCGATGGATTGCCCCCGCCCGTACGTAGCGCGGCCAGGAACAGATCAGGGTTGAGCGGGTAGCTCACGGGCGTCGGATACCAGGGGTTGTAGTTGCTCATGTAGGGCGCCGTCCCGCCGTGCGTCATCTCAAAATGCAGGTGCGGACCTTTGCCGTAGCCCGGCGGTGGCGTGCCACTCGCACCAATGACCGCGCCCGCCTGCACATGACCGCCGCCCGTCTCATCCGCCAGCCGAGACAAGTGGAGGAATGACAGCACCTCCGGCCCCGAAGGCGTCTGGACGAGCTCGTTCACCTGGCCGCCCCAGGGTTGAAATCCCTGGCTGATGATCGTGCCCGACATGGGCGCCGTCACGGTGGTGCCGTAGGGATCGCCAATGTCCACGCCGCTGTGTGCGTGGGTATCGCTCGGCTTCCACTTGAACTCTTGCGTGATCGGATAGTTGTACCAGGCGGTGGCCATTGATCGCCCCTATGAATAGCGCAACACAGTGCCAGGGAATATCTCGGCGCCGCCGTTGCTGGAGCTCAGGCCATGCGCCCGCGCCGCCTCTTCGATCACGTTCATATTGGGCTGGTACAAGTCGGTGAACCAGGAGCCGAGGTGCAATCGCGCGGCAATGCCGCTCAGGGTGTCGCCGCTCGCCACGGTATAGCTGTGCGGCGCATTGACCGGCAGCAGCACCACGACGGCGCTGATTGGCTGTGCGGCCTGCATTTGCTCGATGGTGTAGGTGACAGGTGGGCGCGGCTGGCCCGCTGGATCGTCGGCGCGATTGTCCCCGTCACAGCAGAGGTAGCCGCCGATGCCGCCCAGCACGTCGGTGGAGATGCCCAGGACGGTTGAGTAGTGAAAATGGATGCCCGCCTCGTCGCCGGGCAGCGCCTGTGCGTTCGCCCATTCACAGATGATCGGGTTGTGGCCGGCGTTGGCGTGCACGATGGCGTGGAACTGATTGAAATCTATCGCGAGCCCGCCGTACTGCTGATGGCGCACGCCCAGGTGCACCAGATAGCTACTGAGGCTGGCGGTATTCTGAGCGCCGTTGGCCTCAATATAGCCGTGCGCTCGCTCGTCCGCGTCAATGGCATGCAGACCCGCCGCCGAGAGCGGCCAGCGGGTCGCGTCCAGCTCGTGGAGCGCGGAGAGCGTCGCCAGTGGCCCGCAATCGCCATTCAGGCCACTGATGAATTCGGAAAGCGTCGCCGCGCCCGGCAGAATGAGCTCCATGATCGTCTCCTAACGGCTACGGATCGGCGGCATTGGGCGGAGCCTGCTGCCAGGAATGACGCCCTGGTAAATGGCGCCGTTGCCCGCGGGGACGGCCCCCGCCGTGATGGGACCGACCGGCGGAGCAATCGGCGGGATCGGCGCCATGCCCCCGCCGCTTGACGTGGGCGGCATCGGGCTCGATGCGATGCCGCTGCCCAAGTTCCACAGCGCTGAGGTATTGGATGGTGGAGCGCCGGCGACGGTCTGCGTACCCGCGTCGCCGCCGGTCAATGGGAGCCCCGTGCCCTGGCTGACGCCTGCCGCCTGATTGATCTTGTGCTGACGGATGCCCAAGAGCGCCGCCGCACCGACGGCGGCACCCATGGCGAGCTTAACGCCCATTGGCGCGGCGGCGATCCCGTCCCACGCTTCGCTAATGAAATTGGCCATGCCTTAGCTCCCCTTGTTGCTGCTGTTGAACAGCGCCGTCGCCGAATTGCGGAGCGCCGCCGCGATGGCCGGCACGTTGCCGGCGCCCCCGGCGGGCGTGGTGCGTTTGTAGTCGGCATAGGTGCGGGGCATGTTGCCGACATCGTAGTATCCAGCCGGCATCGGCTGATAGCGCGGACGCACGACCTGATGGGCAAACGACGCATAGCCCGCCGGGATGCCGGGCGCGGCGCCGGTGTGCGGATCGCGCGTATACGAGCTGTGGACGGTGCCGTTGTAATTGCCCATAAAGGCCGGCCACATGCCCTCCCCGTAGAGCGTCGCGTCGGTAAATTCGGATCGGCGCCAGGGCAGGCCCCGCAGGCGGAGCGCATTCAGTCCGCGCATGATGGATCGCTCCTAGCGCCCTTGCAGGGCGGTCGTCTCGCTGGTAATGCCGCTGAAAAGCACTTTGCCGATGGATGTCGCGCCGGCTGATTGCGTGAACAACACATACGCAAAAATCACCAGCAGCACCCAACCGGTAATGGTCATGAGATCACGTGCCACGTGATGCCCTCCTCTAGAATGGTGGTTTGTGGCGGGGGCCTCCGCCCGCGTCCGAACCCGCGCTTGAGCCCGGGATGGATGGGCTAAACGTCGCGATCAGCTGCGTGCCGTGCGACAGGATCACCCACGTCAAAATGAGCGCCGCGAACCACGTCGCCAATTTCGGGGCCCCCGCCGCGAGCAACAACATGAACGCGATTGACAACAACCAGAACAGGACGTGATTGACGTACTGCCCGGCGGCGCCCAGGTCGCCATGCCCGATGGCATCCACCGCGCTGGACAGGTTTTTACGGCTTTGCTGGTTGTACCCAACATTGATGGCGCCGGCGATGCCCAGCATTGCCAGCACGCGCCACTGTGCGGTCTCCATGACAGGCATCTCCTCATTTCTCAAAGGGCAAGTGCTGGCCTGAGAGGATCAACCACATCAGCGCCACCCCCACGATGGCCAGCACAAACCCAATCGTCCCGCGCATGGGTCGTTACCCCTCTTTGCGAGCGAACCAGTAGATACCAAATCCCGCCAGGACGACCACAAAAATCGCCACCGCGTGATGCGCCGCAAGCCCACCGGGTAACACGCCATTGACGGCGCCGGTCACGCTCCCAGCCATCGGGCCGGTGCTGCGGCTCGCGCCGCCGGCCTGCGCCGGGACCGAGCCGAAAAAATTATCGCCAGGATACCCGGGTGACGGCATCGGGGCAAACAGACCGCTGGAATAGCGAGTTGTCGCGCTCATGGTTTACCCCCTAGCCCCTCGCTTGCAATACGACGGGCGTGACCAGTTGCTGCCAAAATTTGACGGTGGCCGTGCTGGAGAGCGCCGAGCTGGTATTGATATCAAACCGGACCTCTGGCACCTGGTACAGGTCAATCGTGTCGGCGAGGGTCAAATCTTGGCCTAAGAAATCCCACGCATACACGCCCTGGGGGAGGTCAAAGCCCCAGAAATCCTGCTGCCGCTCCAACGCCGCCGCGCCCGTTTCCGCGAGCTTCGACGTATCGGCCCCGAAGAGGACGTTGAGCGAATTGGAGGCGGTGAGCTTGCTGACCGCGACGCCGGCGGTGCCATCAAAAATCTGGCAGGCCACACGCAGCAACGCACCGGACAAGGGCGTCGCTTTCCACTCGGTAAAAGTGGCGCTGGCGCCGCCGATCTGCGGCACCTGTTCCAGCCACCTCACAACGTATGTATACGGTGGGTCGTCCGACGGATTTTGCGGCACCTCGTACAACTCACGCATCAACGTCACGGCGGGCGTCACGGCGGTCGCCGTGGCGTTGCCGGTGACGAGATAGGGGGAGGTGCCAGCGGTGGTGGAGGTCAGTGAGAACGGAGTCGCCGCCGTCGCGCTGTTGGGGGTGTACATCAGCTGCAAGCTGATCGTGGGATTTTCGAGCGGCCACAGACCGATTTCGCTGCCCAATGAGCGGATGAATTGCGACACATAGAGCTCGATCGGGAGCTGGATGGTGCCGGACGCGGTGGGGTACGAGTAGCGATCCGCAGCGGTCTCGGCGCTGGTCTCCGAGACGAGGCGCGTGTCAATCGTGGCGGAGCTGCCTTCGCGTTTCTTCAAAATGTCGACAATATACGCCCCGTACCCGCTCAGCCGGCTGATGGGAGCGCCCTGGTTCGGAACGAGTTGCAGCTGCGTGTACAAGTTCCACGGCCCGTTCACGTCGTTCGCGATCGTGCCGGTGCCGGGCGTGATGGTCACGGCCGCATTGGTGAGCATGCGCAGACGGCGCAGGATGCCCACACGGCTGATATCGATCGGTTGCGGCTGTCCGCCAGCAATCCAGTTGGACGTGGCTGACGCCAGCGTCCTTCGCATGGTGACTCCGGGGTCTCCCCAGGCCATGACTGTCTCCATTCGGCGGACGGTGCCGCCTCCAATCTAGCCGCGTTAGGCGGCGCTTACAATGTCCTTGATTCCGCCAAGGACGCCCTTCGGGGGAAGGAAGCTGACGGCATATTTGGCGGCAATGAAAAACGCCATCGCGGCCAGGCCGAACGTGATCCACTCGCCCAAAGGATGGTCAAAAAATCCGCGCATGCTCACTCCTGTCGCCACTCGTTAGCAGCGGCCACAGATATAGAAATCCTGGCGCGACCCGTCGCGCCGCCACACCTGACGTACGAGGCGCTTCCTCGTACTCCGCTTGCCGATTGGACGGCCGCACCGCTGGCAGTGGCAGGTCAGAACGTCTGCCAACGGTGGGCCGCCCATCACACGCTCCACCCGACTGATGGAGCGGAACCGGAGGCGCTGCATATCGGCGAAGCGATCCATTTCCCAGCGCCCGTAATCACTGGTGATATTGACCTCGCGGGTTGGGAGCTGGGCCCCGACGCCAGTGGCGTCGGCCTCGCGGGCCAATTTCACCCACCAGTCGGTGGCGGGGTGTTCGCTGAGTTTCTGTCCCACTAGCGCCGCCCTCCAAACAATCGGAACGCGCCGCCGCTGGGACGCTTCGATCCGGCCGGCTTGCGCGTGGCGGGCCGCTTGGCTGCCGGCTGCTGTTTCGCAGCGGCTTTCGCCCGTCGCGCGTCCTGAGCAGCGGTCAGATTCTCTTTCGCCATCTGATACCGTACCCAGGCGGTTGCCTCCCGGCCTTTCAGGCCGCGCGATTGTGCGTCTCTAGTGAGTTGTTCTCTGCTTGCCATGACATCATCTTTCTAGCGGATTTCCGCTTCAGGGAGCGGCTGCATCAGCTGCGCTCCGTCGTCGTCCTCGTGCTTCAACCAAAACGCATGGTTGGGAATCTGACCGCCGACGCGGGTGTCTCCCATCCATTCGGCCATGTAGTCACGGTCTTGGGGCCGGTTCTGGCGGAACACGACAATCCATTCACACTGGCCCAGGATGTCGGTATGGATGCGCTTGGGTGTCTGAGTCAGAAAGAGCACGGGCAACGGCGATTTCCTGCCGGCGGTGAAGCACTCTCCCACGCCGGGCATGATGAAATTGGCGGTGCTCACACTCTTGCCTTCATCGAAACACACCACGACGCCGCCTTCGGCGACGGCCTGAAACATCAACTGATTGAGCCCTTCGTCGCGGTAGGCCGGCAGCGTAGGCCGGTAGAGCATGACAGGCGAGTTTTTAATGAGCGCGGGCGTTTTCAACACGAACGGTTTATCCAGAGTGGCCTCCTCCGGTTTCTCCGCGAACCCTTCGGACCACCTCAGATAGGGATCAACAATCAGAATGCGCCAGCCGGCTTTGCGCCAGCGTTTGAGCATCCAGCGAGCAAACGCCGATTTGCCGCTGCCGGTCTTGCCGACAATGCCCCACCGTTCGCTAGCGCGGAGCGGGAAGCGCGGGCGGCGAACCGCTTTGCTCGATTGTTGCACCGGATTCGATTGTGTCGTTACGGTTGCCACGCTGGATCATCTCCGTCAGGCGCTCGACAAGCCGGCCCTGAAACTCATCGTCATCCAAGCCCGAGTCTGCGGCGTCCGTCAGCGTCTGCTGAATAGAGCCCAGCCATAAGGCGGCCGGCCGTGGCGGGGTCTGTTGCCACTGCGCTGCCGTCGCGGCGAGCACCGACATTGCCGCCCGGCTTTTCAGCAGCCATTCCGCCCGTTGGTGAAACGTTAAGCCAGGCGGCTGATGAGTCAGCAGTTGCTGCATGACCTCCAGCATCAGGGACGCCCGCCGGTGAATGCGCAGGTCCAGCGCCGTTGGCTCGCTGATGGCCATTCATTGCTCCATTCTGTGAGGCGAGCCATTCCGCCCGCGCATTGTAATTGGCACGTATCTCAACGGCCCACGCGCCCATGGCCATCAAAATAGCTGAGATGTCTCTGGCGTCCTCGCTCATATCATCCACTTTGAGATGAGAGTGACGCGCCACGATGCGACAGGGGGCGGCAATCATCACTTCGGCGGTCTGTGGCGAAGGGATCAAAGGCTGGACGTGTTCGGGGGCCACGCGCAAGGCCACCGCCGTCGCGATCTCGGCGAGGTTGGGGACGATGCTGTCAATCAGCTTGCTCGTGCCACTGTGGAGGTGCGGGCGGATGTCCATTTCTGGTAGCGGCTGATATTCCGCGCCTGGCGGCGGCGGGGGCGGCTCGTCCAGGTCGGCAAGCGAATCCAGCGGCGGCATGGATGGGGGCGGGGTCGGGTCAATGATCGTCTGCGGGGCGGCGGCGGCACGGGCGGGCGGTTGGCGCCCGGCGCGATAGTTGGCGACGGCCCGCGCCCTGGCGCCGGGAACCTGGGCCGCAATGTCGGCATTGCTCCAGGTCGGATGCTCGCGCAGGAGCGCCAGTATCCGGTCTCGCTGATAGTTTGTCGTTACCGTCGGCATATGGTACTCCGCAACCGTCCGCGCAGGAGCGCGGTATCAGACAGCTCCTCGCTAGCGACGCAACCGGAATCGGTTCCGCTTCTGGATCAACATGGGCGGCTTCTCCGCTTCCGGTTCGCCGATGATCGCCTCCGGTGCCTCAGCAACGTCTTCAGCAACGTCCTCGGCAGCCTCTACCGGCAGCTCCGCGATCTGCTCCGCCGGCTGGAGCACGCTGTGGGTATGCTCCACAAATGAGTTCCCGAGCTCGTCAAAGCGCCGGCTGAGGTGATCGCGCAGCGCCGCCATCTCATTGATGGCTCGCTCAGCAGCTTCTTCGGAGCGTTCGCTCGCTCGGCGAGAGGCGGCCAGCGCTTCCTGTACCGGGTCTACAATAATCGTCTGCGGAATCTGCTCCGGCTCGCGGACGAGCTCAGGCACGTCCAATCCGCCGATCTCTTCTGCCATGTTAGCCAACCCTCCCCTCAAAGCAATGACAATTGCACCCTTTTTTGTGGGTGAGTTCTCGGGTGGCGTCGGCGGCAGTTTCAACCGCGTTGGCTTCCGGAT
>Ga0070730_10005514_pt1 | contig 10918 bp, 7 predicted proteins | sample Coa_R1_3_FD_66447 | JGI IMG/M metagenome (GOLD analysis project Ga0070730, IMG submission 66447) | Surface soil microbial communities from Centralia Pennsylvania, which are recovering from an underground coalmine fire - Coalmine... | ecosystem: Environmental > Terrestrial > Soil > Unclassified ... | reverse complement strand
CTCTGCCTTCCTGCGGAAGCCGATGGACTTGTTGCTACCGAGACGTTGCTCAACAACCTTCTCAAGTCCTTCAAAAGCGCCACCGCAAATAAAGAGGATATTGCTTGTGTTGATCTGGATAAAGTCCTGGTGTGGATGTTTGCGCCCACCTTGTGGTGGGACATTGGCAACTGTACCCTCGATAATCTTGAGCAGAGCCTGCTGCACGCCCTCACCGGAGACGTCCCGAGTAATCGATGGATTATCCGATTTACGCGCGATCTTGTCGATCTCATCGATATAGACGATGCCACGTTCCGCGCGTGCCACATCGAAATCAGCGGTCTGGATCAGGCGGAGCAGAATATTCTCGACATCCTCACCCACATAACCAGCTTCTGTCAGCGCGGTTGCGTCGGCGATACAGAAGGGGACATCCAGCACTTTTGCCAGTGTCTGAGCCAGCAGAGTTTTCCCACACCCGGTAGGCCCAATCATCAGGATATTACTCTTGCCCAACTCGACATCATCGATCTGCATTCCGACACTAATACGTTTATAGTGGTTATAAACAGCTACCGCCAGGGCCTTCTTGGCACGGTCCTGTCCGATGACATAATTGCTGAGTTGCTCATAAATCTTTTTGGGCGTCGGTATCTTGTTCGCTTGTAGGCGAGGTTTGGCAACAGCGGCTTGCTCCTCGTCGATGATTTCTCGACAGAGATCGATACATTCATCGCAGATGTAGACCCCGCCAGGGCCCGCAATCAACCGCTGTACCTGGTCCTGGCTTTTACCGCAAAATGAGCAGCGGTAGGTCGTACGAACATTTTTTGAGTTTGCCACGTTAGTCACCTTTCCTACAAGTGCAACAGTGCACAGGTGGTCGCATATCTACTCTACGGTCTGATCCTGTGAGTCGCCTGGTAGAGCGGCTGCTGTCGTAGACTGCTCAGTCTCACCACTTTCATTATGAGCATCACCCGAAATGTCTTCTCCGGCTAGAGCAGCCGCCTGAGCATTCTCTACCGGAACTTCTTCAGAAGCCGCAAGTTCTCCTTCGGCGTCTGGATCGGGATCTGTCGTTAATTCTACTAAGCGAGAGAGCGTCTTTTCGCGGCGGTAACTGACTGCCAGCGCCCGCACCTGTTCCTCCGTCTGCGGCAGGGCCTGGCCCATCTGGGCATAGGCATTGAAGATAGCCTCAAGCTCCTCCGCCTGCACCCCAATATTTTCCTGACGGGCCACTTCTTCCAACACTAGCTGGCGCTTGACGCGCTCCTCAGCTTCGGGCCGGATCTCTTGCAGATACTCTTCGCGGGTCTTACGCATCATCATCAGGTACTGATCCATTGAGAGATGTTGCTGTTCCAGCGCATGTCCGAACTGGTGCAGCATTTCTTCCGCCTCTTCATCTACCAGCAGAGGATGAATAGTGAACTTTGATTGCTCGATAATCGCCTTGACGGCCTGCTCGCGCAAATCATCGCGAATACGGCGCTTCTTATTCTCCAGGATATTATCGCTGACGCCCTTACTCAAGTCTTCTAACGTGGCATACTGACCATCGCTCACCTTCTCGGCGAAGGCATCATCAAGTTCGGGAAGATCTTTCTGCTCTACCTTATGCAGAGTGATGGTATATTCTGCCTCTTTGCCTGCCAGCTTCTCATTCGAGTAATCGGCGGGAATGGTCGTAGAGAAAGACTTTGTTTCGCCAGCTTGCATACCAACAACTTCTTCATCCATACCGGTAAACAGGCCGTTACGCTCATTAGTTAGCTCGAAGGGGTTGTCCTTCAGGTCAGAGATCGTCTGCTCGCCTGAAGTGAGCTTCAGATCAACCGTGACGCGATCGTTATAGGCTGCGGGACGCGACACTTCGGTCCAGGTAGCCAGGCGATTCTGCAGCGACTCCAACTCTTTATCAACCTCTTCTGAGGTGACACTGGCTTCTTCGCGCTCAAAGTGCAGTGAGTGATAGTCGCTCAGCTCGACCGGAGTGACGATAGGCACCGTCAGGCTAAAGTGATAGGATTGCCCCATTTCAAAGGTAGGGGCATCGAGCTTAGGCTGGGTAATGGGGGTAAGCTCATGTTCTTTCAACGTATTACGATAGGTCTCTGAGATTAGATCATCCAGACCCTCTTGATAGATATATTCTTTCCCTAGTCTGCGCTCCAATAACGAGCGGGGGGCCTTTCCTCTACGGAAGCCCTGAATATCAACCTTCTGAACCAGCTTGCGATATGCCTTATCTGAGGCTTTTTCCATTTCGTCCCAGGAGATCTCAACATCCAGGACGGCCTCACTCGTTGGCAACTTTTCAACCGAGACCTTCACATTTCCTCCAACAAGTACTCTATAATTATCTGCGCAATCGTTTTCAAAGCAGAAGCTACGCATCATGCACTACTGTAAGGACCGAGGGCCACTCTAAAGGATCATCTGACGGCGTCAGCTCATCCCTTGCGGACTGATCGTGTCCTTCATCACTCAAAAAGTGGAAAGCAGAGAGGGTTGAGTCTCTCTGCTCGACAAACTGGAGCGGGAGACGGGGATCGAACCCGCGACTTTCTCCTTGGCAAGGAGATGCTCTACCACTGAGCCACTCCCGCATACGATGCGTTTCTGTCAGAAAGTGGGCGGTGAGAGACTCGAACTCTCACGGTTCATCACCAACAGATCCTAAGTCTGTCCTGTCTACCAATTTCAGCAACCGCCCAAGGTTGCAAGAGAAAAGACACTCTTCCCACTTGTGGATGATACATCAGGGACTCGTCCACTGTCAAGATAAATTTCCCCATTCCCCATTCGGGCTACTGCTGCACAATACTCCTTTGCGCGCTCTTCAGGATGGGCCGCGTAGGAGACTCTCTTGTGGACCCACCTGGAGGTTCACAAGAGAGTCTCCTACGAGGATGAGATAGCGTTATAGCCCTTTAAGAGGAGAAACGAACGATCGTTTTGCGGCGTTTCTTAAACAGATGATAGAATAGCACTATTGAACTAGAAAATATTCCGAGGATCGCCAGAGTTATGGATTATAAAACACCATCGGGAGCGCACTCACCTGGATTGGACCAATCTGACCTCTACATCAATCGCGAGCTAAGTTGGATTGAATTTAACCGTCGCGTCTTGGAGGAAGCACAGTCCAGTCGTCATCCGCTCCTGGAACGCGTCAAATTCCTCTCTATTTTTGAAACCAACCTCGACGAGTTCATGATGATCCGCGTGGCGGGCCTCAAAGATCAGATTGCCTCGCGCACTACACCACGCAGCCCTGATGGGCGCACAGCGGAGCAGCAGTTAACGGCTGTTCGAAAAAAGCTTGCTCCTTTGATTCAGGAAGTGCGCCAATACTGGCGCAACGACCTATTGCCACTACTAGCCCAGCAGCATATTCACATTCTAGATTATGAACAACTGGACGAGCCTCAGCGCAAAACGATGCGCATGTATTTTGAGAACGAAGTTTTCCCAGTGCTCACTCCCCTGGCGGTCGATCCCGGCCATGGACATCCTTTTCCCCATATCTCGAATCGTAGCCTGAACCTGGCCGTAGTCATTACAGATGCGCATGGTGAACGCTTTGCACGCCTCAAAGTACCACCAGCGCTCCCACGACTTGTGCGTGTGCCTGTCGCTTCAGAGGAGCCGCTGGCCGTAGCCTTCGTTTGGACTGAGCAAGTAATTGCCGCAAACTTGAGCCAGCTCTTCCCCGGTTTTGAGGTCTGGGAATCTTACCCATTTCGGGTGCTGCGCGATGCAGATATTGAGTTACAGGAAGACGAGGCCGCCGACCTGCTGGAATATATTGAGCAAGAGGTACGCGAGCGGCGCTTTGGCCTGGTAGTCGATCTAACCGTCAATCCCTCCATGCCTCCACGTATCCGCAGCCTGCTGGAGGAGAACCTGGAGATTACATCAAAAGATCTCACCATTATAGATGGACCGCTCGGCCTTGGCGATCTGATGGAACTTTATAGCCTGCCGCGCCCCGACCTGAAAGATATACCATTTACGCCCCGTACCCCCTCTTTTCTCCGTAAAGGGAACAATCTCTTTGACGCTATTCAAAAACACGATATTATACTGCATCACCCCTACGATAGCTTCAATAGCGTCGTCGATTTTATCCGTATCGCAGCCCATGATCCTCAGGTACTGGCCATCAAACAAACACTCTATCGGGTTGGGAGCAACTCGCCAGTCGTCAATTCTTTACTGGAGGCTGTGGAGAACGGCAAACAGGTAGCGGTGCTCGTCGAGTTGAAGGCCCGTTTCGATGAGGAGAATAATATCGTCTGGGCCCGTGAATTGGAGCGAGCCGGCGTGCATGTGGTCTACGGCGTCTATGGGATGGTTGGCCTGAAGACGCATGCCAAGGTAGCGATGGTGGTGCGCAAAGAAGCTCATGGGCTGAGTCGTTACGTCCACCTCAGTACGGGCAATTATAATGCGACAACCGCCAAAATCTATGAAGATCTCGGTTTCTTCACCTGCCAGCCGGAGATAGGCGCTGATGTCACAGCTCTCTTTAACGTGCTAACAGGCTATTCGCGCAACCCTGGCTATCGAAAACTGATGGTTGCCCCGCTTGGCTTGAGGCGAGGCATTATAGAGCGTATCGAGCGTGAAATAGCGCTGCATCAGCAACACGGCAATGGGCGCCTCATCTTCAAATTCAATTCGCTGACCGATCCAGAGATGGTCAATGTGCTCTACCAGGCCTCACAGGCCGGCGTCGACATTGACCTTATCATTCGCGGCATCTGCAGCCTACGACCGGGTCTTCCCGGTATCAGTGAGAATATTCGCGTGCGCAGCCTTGTTGGTCGCTTTCTGGAACATAGCCGCGTCTATTACTTTGGCAACAACGGTTCGCCAGAATGCTATTTGAGTAGCGCCGATCTGATGCAGCGCAATCTCAATGGTCGTGTCGAGGCGCTCTTCCCCTTAGAATCGCCTGTATTACGCAAGGCCATTTACGAACAGATGCTGGTGCCGGTTCTCAACGATACCGTCAACGCACAACTATTACAGTCCGATAGTACCTATAAGCGGGTCCTGCCGCAGCCGGGAGAGCAACCATTCGACAGCCAGGCGTGGTTTATTGCGCATCCCCTGTTTGAGGTTGAAGACGACGATGACGAGCCCGACACGACCATCAGCGCGATCCCATCCAGCGCCTAGCCCTTCACAAACAAGCCCCAACCAGGGCGGCCGCAAGACCAGGGCGACCGCCATTCCCGGGGCGACCGCAAGGGATCGCCCCTACTATACACGCACGGATTAGTTGTTGTACCTGTCGTGATAGTAGGGGCGATCCCTTGCGGTCGCCCGCGCTGCTCTCAGGTGGGGAAAGACAGGTTGTCTTTAGAGAGAGATAAAGGTCACGCCAGGGCCGGGGGCGAACTCCGCATTCACAACCCTTCCAAAGCCAGCGCTCCAGTTCATATTACTGGCAATAACATGACCGTTTGGGAGCGTACGCTCAACGAAACCCACATGTCCCAGACCATAAGCCCCCTGCACACCCGGTTGCAAGTTGATAATTGAACCGGGTACAGGGCTGCCGGTAACATTCCAATGATACTCATACGCTCGTGTGGTCCACTGCCAGGCATTGGCATTGGTGGTCCAGGGAACATAGACGCCGTGAACCTGGTGGTAACGATAGTTCGCCCACCAGGTACATACCCCCCAGGGAAAGGTATTGACCTGCCCAACAAACATCGACTCGGCTCCAACCGCCTGATAGGTCGTCGTGGCGGCAGGATGACCAGGGATGCAGAGATGCTGGTCGATAGAGAGGCCATTCGGATTTGCCAATTTATTATAAGAAGCAAGACTTTGCCATGTCGTCTGATAGCGCTGAGCGATGCTTCCCAACGTGTCGCCGTTTGCTACGATATAGATCCGATCCCCACTAGAGCAGGAAGATTGGGCGTCAGCCCCTGTTAATGCGCTACCAAAAGCACCTCCTACCAGGATCGCCCCCAGAACAACCGCCAACATGACGTGTCCAAGAGCGATACTTGCCATGCGATGCTTTTGAAAATACTGCCAGATCCACTGGGTCTTACGCATATGTAAATCATCCTCTCTTCTGTTTAGTCACAGAAAATAAATGCAGGCCTCTTGCCTGCATTAACATTCGTAAATGTTGGGTCAAGTATAGCTCATATACAAGGAGATTCGATTTGAAACACGTTGAAACTAGGAGAAATAGGCTAATAGAAATAAGGTGATGAACGTATCGATTGGGAACGCGCGTCTAATAAAAAAGCTGAGAGAGGATTTTGCATGCGATGAATTTATTATAAGTGGAATAAGAGAAAAACAGCAAGCAGGATTTTAGGGGCATAGGTGCAGCAAGTCGCCGTGGCGAAATTTGCCCGCAATGTGCTACATTGCACCCTGCCCTTAAAACCCTGCTTGAAGCCAGGGAGAAATCGTCTCCCCGGCCTTCCCACGCCAGGCGCTTTTAAAAGTGGATTGTGTGCACAGGTGTGGTCGTTGTGGTTGTGTTTGTCGTCATAGTTGTGTTTGTTGGCATAGTTGTCATCATCGTTGTGTGATGGTGGTGGTGATGGTGTTTCTTCTTCCAATGGTGCTTGTGGTGCTTGTGGTAGTGAGATACGCCAGGGGTACCACCAGTGACCTCAGTAAGCTGTTCTTCAGTCAACTCGACAAAGGGATCTTCCTGTGTGGAGTTCTTTTTGAAGAAATCGAACATATTGTGCTAACTTCCTTTCTGTGTTCACAACTCATAGGCACGGCCATCAGTCTGTGACAGATCGTACCTCGCCCGTTATAACAGGCATGTTCTCATTGAGCACAAGCTCATTGCGTAGCCATCACATACGTATGTGCTCGTCTATTAACACGCCCTGGATTTTCCATTTCTACAGAATGTACTGAAAGTACCGTTACGGGTGGGAACCTGCTCAATCCGTTGTTTCCTGTGCAGGAATCTTGCCTTGATTTCTTTCACTGTTGTACGTTAACAAGATATGAGGATTTTCTCATAGCAAAAAATAACAGGCTACCCCGATGAGGAGGTTTTTATGCCAGGAATACGCAATGTTATTTCAACGTTGACCGATAATGGCGAAGAGGTCATGGGGCCAGAAGTGCTCCTGTGGCACTATCCCAATAATGATATCATGAATGGCTCATTGCTTACGGTAGAAAGCAATCATTTTTGCGTGCTCAAGTCACGGGGAGCCATTCTCAACGTCTATGAAACGGGCCAGTATACCGTGCAGACGCCCGACCGCCCTATCTTCGGTTCGATACAACAGGCCTTTTACGGTGGGCAGAGTCCGTGGCAATATGAGGCGCTTTATATCAACCGCGCCAAGTTGGTGCTGAAAACCAGCGGGATGGCCCTTTCGCGCGAAATGGCAGAGATGGTCTATAGCGTCGACTACTATATTCATGTTGAGACGCGCGAGGCGGCCATGCAACTGGTTCAACATATGCCCTACCGGGGACATGCACTGACCACCCAGGAAGTAAATGTCTATGCGGGCCCCGTCATCGAGCAGGCGGTCAATCAGTTAGTGCAGATCACACCGCTTGAGTCTGTGAACGAAAAAATTCACGATCTTTCACAGGTTGTTTTTCAGCACCTGCAACAATTCCTGGCCCTCTACGGGATCGCCCTCGATACAGTGAAAGTGCTGGTATCTCCACGTGACGAGCGTATGAAGGCGCTGATCTCGCTCAAAGCCTTTGGACTGAGCGAGATCGACGCGGTGCGGTACTACACGGCCATGATCATGGCTGAACGAGGTGTGGTTTCGGCTCCCAACATGGCTATCGGTCACCCCTTCAACATCGGTGGGGCCCAGGCAACAACCAATACCGATCGCTATACGCTCAACGCACCGGTCGCACCCAACACGCCAGCAGCGCCTCCACGCCCGCCCCAGCAAACACGCTGATCGGACACGCTCAAGCAGTTCTTAAGAAAAGAAAACGGATACGGGCGTCATTGCCCGTATCTGGAGGATCAATCACATGAGTTCACAGCCATCCAACGATCCGCTCATACAACAATTACAATTGCTGCTTACAGGCTACGGCTATAACTTCTATAACAAGACGAATCAGGCGCGTGCCGATGATATGTTGGTGCGAGAGCGCGCCTCCTATTTCCTTTCGCAGGCCATTGCCACGCTGGCTCAGCTCCGCAGCGATTATTATACGCACTTTATCCCGCCTCTGACGCGTGCCAATCCTGATCCGCCGCAGGAAGCGATGGCGCAGATACGCGAAATAGAGGCAGTGCAACAAAGCCTCTCTCAGGTAGAAAGTCACATTCGTGGGATGGCAGTGCCAACGCAGGATCGCATCTGGTGGCGCTTCCGACAGGAACAGACGCTGTTGATGAAGTTGCTCAACTTCGACCTGACGCTGGTCCGCAGCAGCGAACAGATCTACCAGTACGTCGCGCAGCTCACTCCGGAGCAGTGGCAGAGCCAGGGCAGCAGCGCCCTGCGGCAAATGGCCCAACAACTGGCACATCTAGCGCAGGAGCGGGAGCGTTTCCTGTTATTACCGCTCTAAGCTAGAGCACTGCAACGACGCATTGTTTCCAGCGGATCGCTTCCCCTACTTTATGATCCTGAGCTTCGTTAAATCCTGAGCGCCGTATTGAAAAGCACTACACCTGATAGTCATACTTTGCTTGCCTTATCCAGCAAGCGAAGCTAAAATAGAACTTACATTCTTATCAGGTAATGTTTTTTGCAGAGGAGAAGACGCAAGAGCATGAATCTTATGAAGCGCATCGGGACATATGTTGGTAAGCAGCATGGTCACCCAACGGGTATTGTTGGGCGCATGGTTGGCGAGCGCATGATACGCCAGCATGTGCCAGAGACAAGCTGGACGATCTCATTGCTAGATCTTAAGATGGAAGATCAGGTGCTGGAGATTGGCTTCGGAGCGGGTAGGGCCATTGAACTCGTCGCGACCCAGATTGCTCAGGGGCATGTATCTGGTATCGATCTTTCTCAAGAGATGGTACGCTCGGCCAGCAGGCGCAATGCCCAGGCCATCAAAGCGGGAAGGGTCTCGTTGTGCCAGGGCGATGTGACAATGCTTCCCTTTGCGGATAATATGTTTGACAAGGTTTTCAGTATTCAGACCTTTTATTTCTGGCCCGATCCACAGCGCGCGATGGCCGAGATTTTTCGTGTGCTCAAAGCGGGCGGCACACTGGTAGTGACGCTCTCTACCGGGAGCACCAGGAGCATAGATGATGTTGGAGAAAGATGGCTGAGGAGTTACCAGACTATTTTAGAGGAGCAGATTATTCCAGGGATGAAGCAGCTCAGTTTTACTACAGCATCTATTGAGCAGGGGCCCTATTCCAGAGAGTTCAAAACCACTGCAGTGGTTGGCATGAAGTAGTTGGGCCAGTTGAACACTCACAAGGGGCAACCACTCTCCCGACCCTTTTTTGAGAAAGGCGAGGGACATCAGGATGAGAAGGTAACAGCCAGGTAACAACCGGTAACATGTTACCAGGCTGTTACTAGGGCTGCATCGGCCTGTGGAGCGGTATGACGACCTTCTGGTAACAGGTAACACAGGGGAGGGGTTTTGAAAATCCCCGAATTGCCGTTTTTGCCGGTTAGATAGTTGTATAATTGCATGATTGGGTAATTGTATAATTGTTAAAGGGCCTGCCAATTATCGGCAGGCCCTCTCTTACTACTTTAGAGGTCGTAGAGCTTTGTGAATTTGTCGGTCAGGTAACGAACGAGATAGTCTGGATTGGCTTCTTCGTTGGTAGCATGGACCATCAACTCAGCGGGCTGGTAGATGGAGCCAAAGGTGTAGATGTGAGAGGTCAGCCAATCAAGAATGAAGGCTGTCTCACCACCTGCCAGGCGCTGATCCAGATCGGGAAGTTGCTGGCGCAGGGTGTGGTAGATCTGGGCGCCATAGAGGTTGCCAAGGGTATAGGTTGGGAAGTAGCCAAAACCAGAAGTCCAGTGCACATCTTGCAGGACGCCATTGCTATCACTATCAGGCTCAACGCCAAGGTAGGAGCGATACTTTTCATTCCAGAGACGCGGCAGAGATTCCACACTGATCTCGCCATTGATCAAGGCTTTTTCCAGCTCGAAACGAATAATGATATGCAGATTATATGTCACCTCATCGGCCTCAACGCGAATCAGGCCAGCTTCGACAGCGTTGAGCGCCTGGGCAAAGCCTTGCACATTGACATGCTGGAAGTGCTGTGGGAAGGCTTCCTGGACCAGATGGTATTGTCCACGCCAGAAAGGCTCAGAGCGACCGATCGCATTTTCCCACAGGCGCGACTGGGACTCGTGGATGCCCAGGGAGGTGCCACCAGCAAGCGGGGTGCGCAACAGGGAACTGGCAATCCCCTGCTCATAGAGGGCATGCCCCCCTTCATGTAGAGCGGCCATGACCGAACTGGCCAGAAAATTGCTATAGCGTACAGTCAGGCGTACGTCCTGGGGTGATCCGAAACTGTTAGTGAAGGGATGGGCGGAAATAGCAATCTGCCCACGCGAGAAGTCATAGCCAATATTCTTGAGCAGTTTTTCCGCGAGCGCTTTCTGCTGCTCGTGAGGAAAGTGGCCTTGCAGAAAACTGGCATCGATCTTTGTGCCGCTGGCCTGTATGCGCTGTAGCAGCGAAGAACTGGCATCGCGCACTGGAGCGAAAAGACGCTCTACCTCACGAGTGGTAAGTGCAGGCTCATAAATGTCGAGCAGGGCATCATAGCGATATTCCTGGTAGCCGAAACGATCAGCGACCTCACGTTGGAAGGCTACGGTGCGCTCCAGGTGGGGAGCAAAACTGGCGAAGTCGTTGTTGGCACGAGCACGCACCCAGGCCTCATGACTGATCACGCCAGCGCGGGTCATCTCCTCCACCA
>Ga0070730_10005512_pt1 | contig 10920 bp, 4 predicted proteins | sample Coa_R1_3_FD_66447 | JGI IMG/M metagenome (GOLD analysis project Ga0070730, IMG submission 66447) | Surface soil microbial communities from Centralia Pennsylvania, which are recovering from an underground coalmine fire - Coalmine... | ecosystem: Environmental > Terrestrial > Soil > Unclassified ... | reverse complement strand
TCAAGCTTTGTGCCCGCCTTCACGGCAGCCGGCTTCAGAAGCAACATCACCTCATTCGAGCCCTTTGGGAGTTCGATCTACCACGGTCTGGCAACTTCGGTGACGAAGCGTTTCGAGCATGGTTTGCAGTTCAACCTGTCTTACACCTGGAGTCACCTGATCGACGACAGCACCGCGGATGTATTTTCCACTGTGCTCACGCCTCGGCGTCCACAAGACCCGCAGAATATTGCCCTGGACCGAAGCACTTCCGCTCTCGATCGTCGGCATCGCCTCACCATCAGCGCAATCTATGATGTGCCGTTCTTCAAGGAGTCCAACTGGTTCCTGAAGAACCTGGCGGGCAACTGGGAGATTGCTCCTGTCTATACGTTTGAGTCTCCGGAATACGCCACCGTGCAAAGTGAACTTGATTCCAACCTGGCCGGTGACAGCTTTACCGATCGCGCGATATTCAATCCACAGGGCGTAGCAGGTACTGGAAGCGGTGTAAGCCCCCTGACCAATTCACAGGGTCAAGTGGTGGCCTACGTTGCCAACAATCCTAATGCTCAGTATGTCGTTGCCGGCCTGGGGGCGTTGGCCAATTCCACGCGGAACAGCCTGGCGTTGCCTCGCACCAACAATTGGGACGTCTCGCTGGTGAAACGGTTCAGTTTCACCGACAAGACGTCATTTGAATTCCTGGCGCAGGCTTTCAATGTATTCAATCACTCCCAATTTGTCCCGGGCAGTATCAATCAAATCAACGCTGTGAGCCTGATTGGCCAACCCCTAAGTTTTACCACCACGGCGGCCCGGAACTTTTTGACGCCGAGTTCGGCCACTTTCAATCGACCGGACTTGGTCTTCCCCAATAATGCTCGAACCATGCAACTTGCGGTAAAACTTATCTTCTAAGCATCAGCTCGACCGCATCCCCAGGGGAGCAAAATCGCTCCCCTGTTTCTTTTCAGAGTGTCAGTTCATCGCGTTCGAGTTTTGGGAGAATGGTAAGGATGAAGACAACCTGTGGTCCGCAAAAACCTCATTGGAAATCTAACTGACATAGAATCAGCCGGTTAATTGTCGTTATGTTCTTGCCCCGGTTGATGATTTTCTGGATCGAAAAGGGTACACGTCGCGATTGTAGGCAGCAGTTTCCAAGTCTTCTATATATGCGAATATGCACTTTGCGGACGAGGTTTTTGCGCGGCACAGGTGTCGCGACAGGCGATTCAGTCGATCTTAATCTTTGGCCGGTTTACAGGTGGCTTAACCGCCTATTTACTTGATAAGAATCCCTCCGGATGGGCCTCATCAACATGCCGTAATAGTGTGTAACTCATTGAAACAGAATGGCAAATGGCAACGAAGGTCCTTTTTGCCGTTTGGAGCTCCATTTTTATCCGGCAAAGTCTTGCCGAAACGCATTCAATTGTCTATAACACGCGTGCTTTTTAGCGGTTGCTGATGCAGGTGTGATTCCCGGTTTGAATGCGGGTACATCGTATACCCGCGCGGTTGCAGTTGCGGAGATCACGTGAATAGCGGTGGGACAGCAATAATTCAACGTGACCATCAACGGCACAATCAAGTTCCAGTTCGGAGGAAAACAAAATGAGAAGACTTGTCAGCATTATCACCATGAGCAAGGCGGCGGTTGCGTGGCCTTCTCGGACTGCCATAAGGAGTGCCGCGGCGACGATCGGCATCGGCCTTTTGTTGGTGTTGGCGATGACTCGATCGGCGCGGGCACAAGCCCCGGTGCCATTCGTCGAGTTCAACGCCGCGACCAGCGGTGGTGTCACCACCAATGGCACCGTTATCGGCCCCAACTACTATTTTGGTACGCTTGCCTCTGAGGCGACCGGGCGCAAGGCCATCGTACTCAGTGGCCGGGGCGAGTTTGTTTCGTTCACTCTGACGGCTCCGGCCAACGCCGTCACCATACACTACGCGATCCCCGACGCCCCGGTCGGGAACGGAATGACGCAACCTCTCAGTCTCTACGTGAACGGCGCGCTCACCACTTCGTTGTCGCTGACCTCGGCCTTTAGCTGGCTGTATGGCGCTTATACATTCACCAAGACGCCTGGCCTTGGCATGCCGGGTGAGTTGACGCCGCACGATTTCTACAACGATGTGCGCTTCATGTTCTCCTCGACTCTGCCGGCGGGTACGGTCATCAAGTTGCAGGTCGATTCGGGGGACAACGCGCCTTGGTACATCATCAACACCGCCGATTTCGAAGTGGCGCCGGCTCCCATTGGCGCGCCCGCTGGCTCGATTGACGTCACGCAATCGCCTTACAATGCTGACAATACCGGCGGCAGGGACTCGACCACCGCGCTCCAGAACGCTATCAACGCGGCGTCAACCTCCTCTTCCCACCCGACTGTCTATTTTCCGGCCGGCACCTACACCATCAGCAGCCCCCTGATGCTCGGCACAGGCAATGTCACCATTGAAGGAGCCGGGGAGTGGTACACGGTGCTCACCGGGAGCCACGTCGAGTTTGCCGGGAACATTTCCCCGGCCACTCCGAACGTGAACATTTCCAACCTCGCCATTTTCGGTAATGTGGCAGTTCGTAACGATGGCGACGGTTCAGTGAATGGTTTCAATGGAGGCTTCAGCAACTCGACGATCTCCAATGTTTGGATTCAGAACACCAAAGTGGGCGCGTGGATCGTGGGTCCAGCGACGAACCTGACCTTTGACCACATGCGCATCATGGACCTCAAGGCGGATGGAATCAACTTCAATGCCGCCAACGGCCCCGTTACCTCTTCGACGATCCAGAACTCGTTCTTCAGGAATACACAGGACGACGGCATCGCTATGTGGGCGGAGAATGCCCCCGACACCAACATCACGATCACCCACAATACGGTCCTTTCTCCCGGTCTGGCAAATAACATCGCCATTTATGGGGCTGGCGGCGGTGACCTCATCAGCAACAACTTGCTGGAAGACCCAGTCACCCGGGGCAGCTGTATTCATGACGGCCTGCGGTTCAGCTCCGTCGCTACCTCGGGCCCAATCACCATTCAGAACAATACGCTGCAACGCTGCGGGCAGTACGATCCAGGATTCTTCTTTGGCGTCGGCGCCATTTGGTTCTGGCCTCTCGATGCCAATATGGGAACGGCAGTGAACCTATCTGGCAACACCATCCAGGACAGCCCGTATTCGGGGTACATGTTCCTGGGTCCAAACAGCACGAGCGGCGTCACTGTCAGTGGCGACACGCTCACCAACGTGGGAACCTTTGTCGCCCATACACAGGGAAACGGTGCGGCTACGATCTCCAATACGGCCGCGACAGGAGTGGCCGATGGCGGCTTCCTTAACCTGGGCTGCACCTGGAACTTCACCCTGACTGCCACCGGTGACACCGGCTGGACCTCTACCCCCATTTGCGCCATTCCCCCGGCAAACCCGCTATGGGTCTATCCAGACATCGTCACGTTCCAGACGACGCCGGGCGCGCGAGTAACCCACCAGGTGGCGGTCATCAATGCAGCTTATGAAGCAACGATGATCGGCCCGATTTCGGCCAGCGGCGGGTTCACCGTCTCTGCTGATTCAAGCTCTCCGTGCAGCAGCTCACTGGTAGCCGCCACGTATGGTGGAGCTCCTGAGAACGGCTGGTGCATCGTGGATGTCACCTTTGACGGCAGCGGCTCCGGGATTACCCCAGGCACGCTGACCATCCCCAACAGCGCCGGCAGTACCGTAAATGTAATGCTTGTCGGCAGCACGGGCGGAAACACTACCAACAACCCACCGACTGTCAGTCCGGCCAGTCTCACCTTCGGGTTCCTACTCGTCGGCCAGACTTCCGCGGCGCAGAACGTGACCCTGACCAATCCCCCAGGCGGCGCGGCGCTTTCAATCAACTCGATTACGACAAGCAGCGGCTTCACGCAAACCAACAACTGCGGCAGCATCCTGTCGGGGGGCGTTTCGTGCACCATCTCAGTAAAGTTTGCTCCTACCGCGGCCGGAGTGTTCAACGGCAGCCTTGCCATTGCCAACAGCGCCACAAGCACTCCGATTACAGTGTCGTTGTCCGGTACTGCATTCACCTCAACGACGAACCTCGCCCTGGGTGCGACCGCGACGTCAAGCAGCACTCAGTCGGGTTTTCCGGCATCGAATGTCAACGATAACAACACCAGCACCTACTGGGAAAGCCTGGACAACGCGGCCTTCCCACAGTGGATTGATCTCAACTTTGGCCAGGTCCTTTCCCTCGGCTCGGTCACGCTCAATCTGCCACCGTTGACCGCTTGGACCACGCGTACCGAGACCTTCTCGGTGCTAGGCTCGACCAACGGGACGAATTACACGACGCTCATCGGCTCGGCCGGTTACACCTTTAACCCGGCCACAGGCAATACGGTCAGCTTCAACTTGCCATCCGGGACAAGCGCGACGAACTTGCGGCTGAACTTTACCGCCAACACCGGCTGGCCCGCGGCGCAGCTTTCCGAATTCCAGGTGTTCCCTGGAACCATCAGTTGCACTGCGGGTGTGCCGGCGCCGCCGACCGGTTTGACGGCGACAGCGGTCTCTTCCACGCAGATCAACCTGAGCTGGATGGCATCGTCCACTAGCGGCGTTACGTACTCCGTGTTCCGTTCGACCACCAGCGGCTTTACGCCATCAGCTTCCAACCAGATCGCCAGCGGTCTGACTGGGACAACGTTCTCCGACACGGGGCTGAACGCTTCGACCACCTACTTCTACGTGGTCCAAGCAGTGAACTGTGCCGGTACGGCGTCTTCTACCCAGGCGTCGGCGACCACGCCCTCAAGTTGCACTGCCGGCGTGCCGGCGCCGCCAACTGGTTTGACCGCGATGGCAGTCTCTTCCGCCCAAATCAACCTGAGCTGGATGGCATCGTCCACGAGCGGCGTCACGTACTCCGTATTCCGTTCGACGACTAGCGGCTTTACGCCATCAGCTTCCAACCAGATCGCCAGCGGTCTGACTGGGACAACATTTTCCGACACGGGACTCAAGGCTTCGACCACCTACTTTTATGTAGTCCAAGCGGTGAACTGTGCCGGTACGGCGTCTTCTACCCAGGCGTCGGCGACCACGCCGTCAAGTTGCACTGCGGGTGTGCCGGCGCCGCCAACCGGTTTGACGGCGATGGCAGTCTCTTCCGCCCAGATAAACCTAAGCTGGATGGCATCGTCCACGAGCGGCGTCACGTACTCCGTATTCCGTTCGACGACCAGCGGCTTTACCCCGTCTGCCGCCAACCAGATCGCCAGCGGTCTGGCTGGGACAACGTTCTCCGACACGGCGCTGAACGCTTCGACCACCTACTTCTACGTGGTCCAAGCGGTGAACTGTGCCGGTACTGCGTCTTCTGCCCAGGCGTCGGCGACTACGCCGTCAGGAGGGGGGATAGGGACGGTCATTCAGATTGACGCCGGCGGCCCGGCGAGTGGAAGCTGGGTGGCTGACACCGATGTCGTTGGCGGCAATACTGCATCCACCGGGGCGGCCATCGATACATCGCTGGTTGCCAACCCGGCGCCACAAAATGTCTATCAAACCGTGCGCTGGGGCTCTTTCACCTACACGATCCCGAATCTGACCGCAGGAGCTGCGTATACCGTGAACTTGCACTTCGCGGAGATCACCTGGACTGCCACCGGTCAGCGAGTATTCAACGTTCTGGTCAACGGAAAGCATGTACTGACCAACTTCGATATCATTGCCGCCGCCAGCGCTCCCAACAAGGCGGTTGTTGAGAGCGTGGCCACAACAGCAAACAGCAGCGGGCAGATCGTGATTCAGTTCACGGTCGGCACCGTGGACAACCCGGAGATCAGCGGTATCGAGGTCATTAAGGCTATCGCCTCGAACGCCAATCTCTCGCTGGGCGCGACCGCAACTTCAAGCAGCATCGCGTCGGGTTTCCCGGCATCGAACGTCAACGATGGCAATCCGCGTTCGTACTGGGAGAGCCTGAACAGCGCAGCATTCCCGCAGTGGGTGGACATGAACTTCGGTTCGGTCCAAAACGTTGGGCACGTGACGCTCAGGCTGCCGCCGCTTTCAACTTGGGCGACCCGGACCGAGACGTTGTCGGTTCAAGTTTCGACCGACGGCGCCACGTACACGACCGTCGTTCCCTCGGCCGGGTATACCTTTAATCCGGCCACGGGCAACACCGTCAGCTTCACCCTCCCGGCAGGGACCACCGCGCGGAACATGAGGCTGGTCTTTACCGCTAACACCGGCTGGCCCGCGGCGCAGCTTTCCGAATTCCAAGTCTCTCCGTAGCCGGTCTAACCGTAGATTGATCGGGCTTTCGGCCCCGGCAGAGCGCCGAAAGCCCGACCGATAGTCCGGCGGATGGGTAACCCCATCCGCCGGATTTTGATTTGTAGCATTTCAGGCACCGGCCAATGGGAGAGAATGAGCGCGATCAGGAGTTTCGGCTACTCCGCCTATATCGAGTTAGGTTATGTCTGTTAACCCAACTGTTTAATCGGCGGAATATAACCGCATGAAACTTGATTTACCGAAAGGTGAATCATTACGATGGTCTCACTTTGAGTACCACCCGCTTGTGGAAATTAAGACGAACGTGCTTCCCAATGACATCTTCCAACGGAGGGCCCCCTATGAGGTACTATTGCGTCCGGAAATTCCTGATCCGAGCAGCAATGACGGTTTTTGGTTTTGTCTTCGCGAGCATTGTAGCTGCGAGCGCACAAACTTGTATCAAATCCGGAACTGAGGCAGATATCAATCGCGCACTGCAGGGGGCAAACGCCGCGGCAGTGCTCCGTCCCGGAACGGTATTTGCTTTGAACAACCCTGAGCTGGGCTATTTCGCGATGCAGGATCTGCTGGCTACACGAGCGGCGTTCATCTCTCGCAGGTTTCGGATGAAAAAACGCGACGTACGGACTCTCTCTAGATAATCGTTTGTCTAAGATGCTATTATCGATCGACGATCCCCCAATCCTGCTTCAAAAGGTGGAACCATGGGCGAAACGACTCGCCGCGATTTTCTCAGGATTATTTCTGCCGCAACTGCTGCCCTCATTGCACCCAGGAGTTCTGGAGCTGCGACCGGCTCGGGATCCAGGATACGTGGCTGGATAACCTCAGGGGATAGAAGGTTCGCGCCGTTCGAAGCCCCCCAATGGCAAGTAACGTCCGGCGGTTCCTCATCCGGCATCCGCGTCGATCCTGCGCAGATTTACCAGGAAGTGCTCGGCTTTGGAGGGGCCTTCACTGATGCATCCTGTTATCTCTTCAACAAGCTGACCCAGGCAGAGCGCCGGGCATTATTCTCGGAATTATTTGGTCCCGAAGGGCTTCGGCTCTCTGTTTGTCGAACATGCATCGGTTCAAGCGACTACTCGACCAGCCTGTACAGTTTTGATGACAGCGTTGAGCCCGATCTGGATCTGCGCAGATTCAGCATCGAACACGATCGCGAGTATATCTTGCCCATGCTGCGCGCGGCCCGCAGCAGCAATCCGGATTTATTCCTTTTCTCATCTCCGTGGAGCCCTCCGGCCTGGATGAAATCTGGAAAGACCATGCTGGGCGGGTCCATGCAAAAAAGATATTTCTCCGCTTACAGCGACTATTTTGTGAAATTTCTGCAGGGCTACGCCGCCGACGGGGTCAAGATCAACGCGGTCACAGTCCAGAATGAGGTTGATACCGACCAGGATGGCAAAATGCCCGCAGCGTTATGGGGGCAGGAATACGAAATCGAATTTGTGGGGACGCACCTTGGGCCCGCATTCGAGCGCACCCATCTCGATACAAAGATCTGGATCCTCGACCACAATTACAATCTGTGGGGCCGCGTCCTCGATGAACTCAGCAACCCGAGTGTATATAAGTATGTCGACGGAATAGCATGGCACGGCTACAGTGGGACGCCCGACGCCATGACGCGCGTTCATGAAGCCTTTCCCGAGAAGCACAATTACTGGACCGAGGGTGGGCCAGATATTGACAAACCGGACTATGCAACAGATTGGTCCAGATGGTCCAGCAACATCACCAGAATCCTGCGCAACTGGGCGCGCTGCATCGTCGGATGGAACCTTGCTTTGGACGAAAAAGGTGCGCCAAACATCGGCCCGTTCCGCTGTGGAGGAATGGTCACAATCGATTCCGGCACTCATAAAGTCACACGGAGTGGGCAATATTGGGCCTTGGCACATTATTCCAGGGCAATTCAAAGAGGTGCGCGCGTCATCGCTTCTCATGGAACCATGGAGGGCGTAGATCACATCGCCCTCAATAACCCCGATGGCAGCCATGTGCTGATCGTTACCAACTCTGGAGAAAAACGGGACATTCAATGCGGAATGGAGGAGCGGGTGTTTGATTTGACTCTGGAACGCGATTCCATTGCAACATTAGTCTGGTAGATTTTTCATTGGTCAGCAGTTTTCGAAATCAAAAAGGAAATTCTGGATGAATACACTCCACACCCCTGATTACGTCGTCTTTCTCATCTATTTCCTAACCGTCGCCGGCTACGGGTATTGGATCTACACGCGAAAAAGGGCCGCCGCAGTTTCCTCGACGGACTATTTTCTGGCCGAGGGCGCCCTGACTTGGTGGGCCATCGGCGCCTCCCTCATTGCTTCGAACATCTCCGCCGAGCAGATGATTGGCATGAGCGGTTCCGGTTTCAAGATGGGTTTGGGCATTGCAACCTACGAATGGCTCGCGGCGGCCACGCTCCTCATCGTGGCCTTGTTCTTCATGCCGGTGTATCTGAAAAATAAGATCTACACCATGCCGCAGTTTTTGCGGCAGCGCTACAACCCCACAGTGGCGATGACCATGGCGATCTTTTGGTTATTGCTCTACGTGTTGGTGAACCTCACCTCCATTCTTTACCTCGGCGGGCTCGCGGTCCACGGCATCTCCGGAATCGATCCTGGAGCTTGCATGTATGCGCTGGCGATTTTCGCCGTGATCATCACCCTCGGCGGAATGAAGGTCATCGGTTACACCGATGTGATTCAGGTGTTCTTTCTCGTGCTCGGCGGCCTGGTGACGACCTACCTCGCACTGAATCTGGTTTCGGAAAAATTCGGCACAACCGGAGTCGTGAACGGATTCATCCTGTTGAGGGAACACGCGGGCGATCATTTTCACATGATCCTGAAAAGGGGCGATCCCAACTACCTGGATCTGCCGGGCTTGACGGTCTTGATCGGGGGAATGTGGATCTCGCATCTGAGCTACTGGGGCTGCAATCAATACATCACCCAGCGCGCGCTCGGGGCCAGCCTTCCCACGGCGCGCGCCGGTCTCCTGTTCGCCGCCTTCCTGAAATTGCTGATGCCCGTAATCGTCGTGCTGCCGGGCATCGCCGCTTTTGTGTTGTATGGGCAGGGAAGCTTTCAACGCGAGTTGCTTCTGGGTGGCCAGGTGCAACCCGATCAGGCCTATCCGGTATTGCTGAACCTGCTGCCAATCGGTCTAAAAGGCCTGGCGTTCGCCGCGCTCACCGCGGCGGTCGTCGCCTCCCTCGCCGGAAAAGCCAACAGCATTTCCACTATCTTCACGCTCGATATCTACAAGCCGTATCTGCATCCGGGGGTCAACGAGAAGAAACTTGTCTGGATAGGCAAATTCGCGATTGTCGTTGCAATGGCTGTCGCCGTATTCCTCGCCCCGAGGATGGGCATCGGCGCCAAAGGCGGATTTCAATACATCCAGGAATACACGGGTTTTGTGAGTCCCGGGATTTTCGCGATGTTCATCCTGGGCTTTTTCTGGAAACGGACGACTTCAAATGCGGCGCTCTTCGCCACCATCGGCGGATTCGCGTGCTCCTGTTTGCTGAAATTTATTCCGAATTTCACAGACCTTTCCGGACTCGCCTCCTACGGCTTTGCCAAGGCGAATGACACCGGTGTTTACGAGATCCCTTTTTTAGATCGTATGGAGATGGTCTTCATTTTCTGCGTGATCGGGATGGTGGTCATCAGCCTGCTCGGGAAAAGGCCCGCCGCCCCGGACGCGGGCGGCGAAAGTTCCTCCGGAACCTGGTTGGAGGTGGATGCCTCCATGTTCAAAGTATCGAATGGATTCTTAGCGGGCTCGCTGATCGTGTGCGGCGCCCTGGTGGCATTGTACGCGGTGTTTTGGTAGGAGGTTGAAATGCGCTCGCTTCGTATCTGCTCTGCGATCCTGGTCTCCGCGGGGGGCGTTGGCGATCGCGGGATCGTCGAGCTGCGCTGGGCTGTGCGCGAGCGCTCGAGCGGCGCGCGGACTGACTCCTCAGCCAGAGGACGCTGGAAAGTCGCTACTTTCTGCGAATTAACGGGCATCCTCCTCTAACGTGGGACATTTCGAAAACACGATAGTAGATAAGTACTATGGCGTGCAGTCCCATTCTAGTGGACACGCGGACATAATGGACATAATAAGGTGCGGTTTGGGGAGATCCCCAGGGCGGGCACACGAGTTGGGAACGACCGTTTTACTTTGTAATGACGAAGTCCGCACTCTGGCCCTCCGTAGAGTTGGGGCCGATCCACACGGTGGCGTTTGCCGGCTCAACCAGGTCCTGCATATCAACGTTCCAGTGGGCGAGTTCATTCCGGCCTATGGTGAAGTCTATCTGCTCTGATTCTCCTGGCGCCAGCGTAATTCTTCGGAATCCTTCCAACTCTCTTACCGGAAGAGATATGCTGGCTCCTCGAGTGCGTACGTAAAGCTCCACAATTTCATCACCGGCGCGCGTTCCGGAATTTTTTACGGTTGTGGACACATGTAACGCTTCGGCCTCGTGGTTCAGGGCATCGGCGCTCAACTGGGTTGTGCTCAACTTTAAAGGAGAGTAAGAAAACGTGGTGTAGCTTAGTCCGTAGCCAAAGGGGAACAGCGCGGTATTCTGTTCATCCACGTAGCGCG
>Ga0070730_10005511_pt1 | contig 10921 bp, 10 predicted proteins | sample Coa_R1_3_FD_66447 | JGI IMG/M metagenome (GOLD analysis project Ga0070730, IMG submission 66447) | Surface soil microbial communities from Centralia Pennsylvania, which are recovering from an underground coalmine fire - Coalmine... | ecosystem: Environmental > Terrestrial > Soil > Unclassified ... | reverse complement strand
GCGGAATGCGGCGAGGTCGATTTCGTGAGGGGGCACGATGGCGACGCCCGCGTCGGCGAGGGTGCGGAGGCACTCGGTGTCCTCGGCGACGGCCAGGGCGCGCTGGGCCGCTTCGCTGTCATGAGCCGCGGCATCGAGCGCGGCGCGTGGCCGGGCCGGCAGGGCGTCGTAGCGCGCCCGGTTCACCAGCAGCAGCGCGATGCCGAGCAGATGGCTGGTCAGGCTGACATGCTTGTGGTGGGCCTGGATGTTGAAGTTCACCATGTTGGTGAGCGGATTTTCCTGGGCATCCACGGTCCCGTCCGCCACTGCGCGTGCCAGGCCGGCGACGTCGATGAAGACCGGGACGAAGCCACAGCGGCGGAAGGCGGCCTGATGCTGGGCGTTGTCCAGGGTGCGCAGGCGCAGGCCGTTGCAATCAGCAGGCGAGCGGATCGGGCGAACGGCATTGCTAAGGTGGCGGATGCCGTTGTCCCACCAGCCGATCACGCGATAACCGGTGGTTGCGGCCACCTGGTCGGCCAGCGCAGGGTCGAGGGTGGCAAATACGGTTTCCCGTGTGCCGGCCTGGAATGGCGCGTCGAACACGCCGAGCGCGGGCACCCGTGCGGCCAGGTAGCTCGAGGCAAAATAGCAGCCGTCGAGCTCGCCGGCCTCCACCATGGACAGCAGATCCGCGGCCTTGCGGCCCAGGCTGACGACACTGTCGGTCACCTTGATCGAGAGCGCGGCGCCGGCGTGGCGCGCGACGCCGTCGCGGAGTGCATGCAGGCCGCGCGTGTGGACGGATCGGGCGGGCTGATAGCCGGCGAAATGCAGTTCGATCATGTCAGGTGTATGGCGCAGCGAAGGTGATCTTGCCATGGTGGGGCATGGCATTCCGGCTGTTGTTCTGGCGCAAACCGCGTATCGGCGTGATCGAGCTGCATGGGCTGATATCGCCGCGGCCTGGCACTGTGAGCATGGGCACGATGGCGCCGCTGATAGAGCGCGCGTTCCGGGCGGCGCAGGGGCAGCCGGTGATTCTGGACATCGAGAGTCCAGGGGGCTCGCCGGTGCAGTCGGACCTGATCGCCTCGCTGATCCGGCGGCGGGCCGAGGAGCGCAAGGTGCGTGTGCATGCGGTGGTCAGGGAGGTGGGAGCGTCGGGCGGTTACTGGCTGGCCTGTGCCGCGGATGAGATCATCGCCAATCCGATGAGCATCGTGGGATCGATCGGTGTGCGTGGCGGGGGATTTGGCTTTCCCGACATGCTCGCGCGGCTGGGGGTGGAGCGGCGACTTTATACCGCGGGGACCAACAAGGCCCGGCTGGACCCGTTCAGTCCGGAAAAGCCGGAGGACGTTGCGTTCGTGCAGGATCTCCTGGATGCGCTGCATGATCGGTTCAAGGGCTGGGTACGGACGCGACGAGCGGGGAAGCTGAAGGTGGAGGAGGCGGCGCTGTTCGACGGCAGCTTCATGCTGGGGGAGAAAGCCCTGGAGGTGGGGCTGATCGATGGCTTTGGGGATGTCGACAGCGTCGTGCGCGCCATCGGCGGCGAGAAGGCGAAATCGCGGGTGTTCCGACCGAAGAAGCGCGGGCTCGGACGGTTTGTGCCGGGGCTGATGGATGCGGTGCTGGATGCTGTTGAAGAGCGAAGTTGGCGATCGATGCTAGGCCGCTGACACAGCGGCGCGTCCTACATCAACCTGATGCGCTCTTTGATAATTGGCGGCGGATGGGAGTGTGCGCCGAAATCAGCCGTCGCCAGCACAAGGCCTCCAATGATGAGGAGGGCGGCTACCGCGATTGCCGCGCCGTAAATCAGCAGCCACGGGCTGTTCATAGTGGGTCGCTCCACGACACGGCGGTCGCCGGTCCAGCCCTTATCGACGAGAAGGCTCAGCATATTCCCTCTCTCCTGTTCTCGGTGCGCGGACGATTGCGCACCCGACACTGCGCGATGGCCTATGCGGCTGCTATGACTTGCGTCACAGCGCGGAGCAGTCGAGACAGCGCAGTGTCGCGTTCCGTTACGATGAGCTGACCTGTTGGTTTCGGCGGGAACAATGCAAAGGGGGAGAAAATGCCTGTGACGATTGGCCTTGGTGCCACGGGAGACGACGTCAAGCGCGTGCAAAGGGCGCTCGCGCGGCAGTTGCTCTGGAGTCCATTCGGTCCAATCACCGGCGTGTACGATGCCACGCTCGAAGCGTCGGTCAAGCTGTTCCAGCAGGCCAACGGGCTGCCGGTGACCGGGACGGTGGACGGCGCGACCTGGGCAAAGCTACCAGGCTATAAGGAAGCCTCGCCAACGCTGCGTGTCGGTGACACCGGGCCGGTCGTCGCATGGTTGCAGCAGGCCCTGAAGGGCCAGGACGTTCAGATCCTTTTTACGCCCTATGCCGGCGCGATTGATGGGATCTTCGGACCGTTGACCGAGGCGGCTGTCCGCGCGCTGCAGACGTGGGCCGGTGCGACGGTGGATGGGATTGTCAGCGACAATACGTGGTTTACGTGGATGACGCCGGGAAGCGCCCAACAGCTGACACTGGAGGCCGCGTGCGGGCTGTTGCGTGGGATTGGCCCGTAGACGCGAGTGTCGTGGCAATTTGTCGCTCATCTACTTTGGTTCGCGTGGAAGGAAAAGACGTGGATGGCAGGCCTTCGCCCGCCATGACGATGGGAAAGCGCCAGTCATTTAACGGCTCCGTTATGATACGGAGACGAATCCTGAGAGATTGTGCCGAGCCATCGCGTGGCTTCGTCCATGTCAGCGAATAGCGCAAACCGGCGCGTGGGGAACAGCAGCGCGACGGCGCGCATGAGTAACCGTGCAAAGCGATCGTTCGTCACGATCGCTGTGCCACGTCCGGCATCTCGTCCTCGGGCAAACTTTCGCCATTGCTGTGCGATCGTGGTCAGGTCGTCGTAGCCCAGATCGCCCGTGTAGTTGCGCATATCGACAACGCAATGATTGGCGATGTCCTCGGGGTGGGCCTGCCAGAACGCTTCGATCCGCGCGCGGACAGCCTGGCCATCCAGGTCACCGGCCAATCGCAGGACAGTGACATGACGCTTGGGATCGACGTCCCATGTCAGTGCGCCGACGTCGGGATTGTTCGGTTCGGCTCGCAATGACACTGGTGAGGGCCGGGCGGTGCGTGGTCAGCCCCGACCGATGAACGGCATCTTCGTCGCCATGATGGTGACGAACTGCACGTTCGACTCCAAGGGCAGGTTGGACATGAACAGCACCTGCTGGCCGACATGGTCCACGTCCATCCGTGGCTCGACTGCCATCTGGCCGTAGGGCTGCATTTGACCATTGGTGGTGCGCGCTGTCAGCGGCGTGGCTGCGTTGCCGATGTCGATCTGGCAGGAGCAGATGTCGTATTCGCGGCCGTCGAGCGCGATCGACTTCGTAAGGCCGGTGATCGCGTGCTTGGTTGCTGTGTAGGCGACGGAACCGACGCGGGGAACATGCGCCGAGATCGAGCCGTTGTTGATGATGCGTCCGCCGCGGGGTGACTGGTCACGCATGATCTTGAACGCATGGTTGGCGCAGAGGAAGCACGCGTTCAGGTTCACCTGCACGACGCGCTGCCACATCTCGTAGGTGAAATCGCCGAAGTTGGTGGTGGGCGTGCCGCCGCCTGCATTGTTGAACAGCATGTCCAGGCGGCCGAATTCCGCCTTCACCGTGGCGAAGAGTTTTTCGACCTGCTCTGGATCGGTAACGTCGGTCGGAATCACCAGGGCGCGGCCGGCTTTCTTCATGCTGGCGGTTTCCTCCAGCATCTCTTTGCGGCGGCCACACAGCGCGACCGACCAGCCATCATTCATCAGTGCCAGCGCCGATGAGCGCCCGATGCCGGTGCCGGAGCCGGTGATGACCGCGAAACGGTCCGCCATGGTGTTTCTCCCCTCTCGGTTCATACGTGATGGCGCGCATTGTGGACCTTGGTTGCCGAACGGGGAAGATGGTGCAAGCGTGCGTGCGGGAGGGGTTTGCATGCCACGCTTTGCCGCGATCGGACTGGATCATCGCCATATCTATGATCTGACGCACGACCTGCTGGACGAAGGCGCGGAGTGCGTCGGCTACAATCCGGATACCACCGATTTGCGCGTGCTGGCGGGGTTCCGCAAGCGGTTCCCGCACGTGCCGGAGGCGACGACGGAACGATTGTTGGACGATCCATCGGTCGATTTCGTGGTGATCGCGGCACGGCCATGCGATCGGGCCGAGATGGCGATCAAGGCGATGCGACACGGCAAGGATGTGATGGTGGACAAGCCTGGCATCACCACGCTGGAGCAGCTTGTTGCGGTGGAACGCGCGGTGGCGGAGACGAAGCGCATCTGGTCGGTGTGCATCGGGCGCCTGGCGTCGCCGGCGGTGCAGGAGGCGTTGCGGATCGTGCGGTCGGGGGAGCTGGGGCGCGTGGTGCACACGACGTCGCTGGCGCCGCATCGGCTGAACCGCACGCTGCGGCCTGCGTGGTTCTTCGACAAGCCGGCGTATGGCGGGATCATCAACGACATCGGCGTGCACTCGATCGATCAGTTCCTGGCGTTCGCCGATGCGGATGATGCGGGGATCGAGCACGCGGCGATCGGTGCGTTCGGCACCGAGCCGGAGGGCTTCGAGGATTTCGCCGAGATCATGCTGGCGACGCAATCGGTGCGCGGCTACGTGCGGCTGGATTGGTTCACGCCGGATGGCTTGCCGACGTGGGGCGACGGGCGGTTCTTCGTGGTGGGGACGCAAGGGACGCTGGAGTTGCGGAAGAACATGGATATCGAGGGGCGCGAGGGAACCGATCACCTGTTCGTCGCGAACCGGTCCGCGACGCGGTACGTCGATTGCAGCGCGTTGCCGGTGATGTACTACCGCGACTTCCTGCGGGACATCGTAGAGCGGACGGAAACCGCGATGCCGCAGCGGCTGACGTTCAACGTCTGCCGGCTGGCGTTGCAGGCGCAGTCCCAGGCGGTTCGCTACACGGCGCGCCGCTGATGATCGGGATGGCGGTTATCGGGCTGGGCAATGCGCTGCAGCCGCATGCCCGGGCGCTGGTCGACCTGAAGGATCGCGTGCGCGTGGTTTGGGCGGCGGCGAGCAGTGAGGCTCGGCTGAAAGATGTCGAGCAGCGCTACGGATTTCCGGTCACGACGGATGTGACGCGGGCGATCACCGACCCGGCGGTGGATGCTGTGATGGTGCTGACACCGGCCAACGCGCATCTGCCGATAGCCGAGGCGGCGTTCGGCGCGGGCAAGCATGTGCTGTGCGAGAAGCCGCTGGAAGTGACGGTGGCACGCGGCGAGACGCTGGTCGCGGCTGGGCGGAAGGCAAGGCGGCGGCTGGGGATCTGTTTGCAGCATCGATTCCGGGCGGCGAGCCAACGGCTGCATGCCGTGCTTGCTGCGGGCGCGCTGGGCGAGGTGCAGGTGGCGACGCTGATGGTGCCGTGGTGGCGGCCTCAGTCTTACTACGACGAACCGGGGCGCGGCGTGCTGGCGCGCGATGGCGGCGGCGTGCTGATGACGCAAGCGATCCATTCGCTCGATCTGTTCCGCTGGCTGGTTGGGATCGAGCGTGTGGAGGCGGCGCAGGTATCCACGACCGCATTGCACAGGATGGAGACCGAGGATTACGCCTCGGCGTTGGTGCGTCTTGGCAACGGTGCGGCGGGAACGATCGTGGCGACGGTGGCGGCTTATCCGGGCAGTCCGGAGTTCATGCATATCATCGGCTCGAAAGGGACGGGACGGCTGGATGGCGGCAACCTCAGGCTCGCGTTCGTCGATGGGCAGGAGGAGGTGCTGACTGACAGCGCCGGTACCGGCAGTGGCGCCAGCGTTATGGCGTTCTCACACGAGGCACATCGCGCGGTGCTGACCGACTTTCTTGATGCGATCGAGCAGGATCGCGATCCGGCGATAACCGGCGAGGAAGCACTGGCGACGCAGCGGGTGATCGATGCAATCCTGGATGTAGGAAAGGGCGCATGAAGAACACTGCGTTGCTGGCGCTGGGTATAAGCGCGGCGCTGGTCAGCGGCGCGATTGCGGCGACGCTGGATGTGAAGCCGGGCCTGTGGGAAGTGAGCACGCAAGGTGAGGCATCGGGGGCGCCGCCGATCCCGCCGCAGTTGCTGGCGCAGATGTCGCCGCAGCAGCGCGAGCAGATGATGGCGGCGATGGGGCGGATGAACCAGCCGAACGTGTCACGCTCCTGCGTCACACAGAAGATGCTGGATCGCGGCATGAGCTTTGATCGGCCGAGCAACGATCAGTGCACGCAGACGGTGACCGGCAGCACGTCCCATTCGCTGGACGTGAAAGTCGTGTGCACGGGCGAGCGACAACAGAAGACCAGCGGCACGATGCATATGGATGCGACCAGCCGGGAGAGCTTTTCCGGTGCGTTCAACATGGTCTCGACGGATGGCGCGAATACGATGACGATGAAGCGGACGATGCAGGGCAAGTGGCTCGGCAGTGATTGCGGCAACGTGAAGCCGCACGAGGAATAGGGAGAACGAGCGATGCAGGACTTGCTGCCGTTGGCGGAACGGCTGGGTGCGCGGCTGAAGGCGCGGGGTGATACGATCGCGATCGCGGAGTCCTCGACGGGAGGGCTGGTATCGGCCGCGTTGCTGTCGGTGGCGGGCGCGTCGGCGTATTTCCGCGGGGGGAGCGTGATCTACACGCATTATGCGCGGTCGGGATTCCTGGAGATCCCCAATCCGCTGCCGGACGGAATGCGGGCTTCGTCGGAGCCCTATGCGGCGCTGCTGGCGGCGACGGTGCGCAGCCGGTTGCAGTCGACTTGGGGATTGAGCGAGACGGGAGCCACGGGACCGACGGGCAATCGCTATGGCGATGCGGCGGGGCATACGTGCATCGGGCTCGAGGGGCCGGGATTCTCCAAGGCTATCACGCTGGAGACGGGGAGCGGGGATAGGGTGGCAAATATGCGGGCGTTCGCGCGACGGGCGCTGGAGCTGCTGGGCGAGGCGTTGGGGTAGGGGTTCTTGTGTCGTTGCGGAGGGGCGAGAAGGTGGGAAGCAATCACGTTGGGGATTGCTTCGTCGGCTGCGCCTCCTCGCAATGACAGGCGTTCAGAACAGTCGGAATACGCCTCGGAGGAAACCGGGCGTCAGTGCCGCCAGCGGGTTCACTGACACCTGCGGATCGTCCAGCGCGCCGCGGACGGTATAGCTCGCTGCAAATACACCGCCGCCGCGTTCGGGACTGAACAGCTTGCCCACCAGCGGAATGTGACCCAGCAGCGAATTGAAGAAGTACGCGGGCACGATGGTGCCTTCCATATCGATCACCTGCTCATCGAGATTGATCTGTCCCTTCACCGTCAAGCCAAGCGACGAACTGAAGGCGCGGGCATCATCGATCGCAAGTGAGTCATCGGTCAGCCGGAACGGTGCCTCCATCCGTGTGAAGCCCAGCCCCGGCCCGCGCACCACGTCGGCCAGTCCATACAATGTCATCGCCTGCAGCAGCTTGCCGAGCGCCGGGGCATTCTGGATGCGGAAGTCCTCGATATGCGCGTTGCCGGCCAGCGGCCTGCCTGGCTTCGCGTCGTCGTAATTGCCCTCGATCGACAGCTTGCCGCCCTGCATCGTCTTCACATAATCCAATCCGCGCAGCAGCTCGCCTGCATCCGCCGCGGTGACAACAAGCCGCCGGTCGGCGCCATCAGGAACGATCTGGAGAAGGAACGGCCCCTGCGCGCTGGTGCGTCCTTCCAGCCGGAGTTGCCTGAACACGCGCCCATCATTTTCTGCGTGCAGCACGACGCCGCCAAAGGTCGCTCCGTGCGCCATCAGCACGCGGGTGAATTTCGCATCCAATGTCCAACGCGGCCCGGGCGGCGGCTCGTTCTTCTCCGGCTGGTGCGGCGGCGTCTTCCGTTCCATGCGCGCGGCCAGATCCACCACGGTGCCGTTGCAGGTCACCACGATCGGGGCGGTGCTGCTTTCCGGCAATCGCACGACGGCGTCCGCCACGGTACGCCCCAGCGCCAGCCGGTCCAGTTGCACCTGCGTGAGTTTGCCTGCGCTGAATGTGCCGCGCCCACGCACAGAGATGCCGTCGCCATCAATCTGAACTGCATCGAGCCGCGACAGGCGATCATGATCCAAGGTCAGGCGTGCGGATGCCTTGACCGGGGATCCGCGCGGCTTTTGCCACTCCAGTGCCGACACGCTCAGCTCCGCCGCGGACAGGTCGGAGCTGATCGCCAGCTCACCCGAACCGTTGCGGCGTTCAGTGAGAGTCGCGGTCAACTGCATCGGGCCGGCGACCACCGGCGTCGTATCCAATCCAGCACTTGCGAGCTGCGCGGCACTGGCCTGGCCACTTATGGTCACGGTCTGCACTGCCTGAGCCGGCGGACCGGCGCGAAAGTCCATCGCCGCTTCCAGCGTCGCCGGGATCGCAGCCAGCGTCGCTTTCCCCTTCAGCTTCATCCCATCGGCATTCGCGTCCAGATCGAAGCTTCCCTGGTCCAGGTCGCGCCCGGCAACGACGTTGCCCAGATGCACATCATCCAGATGCGCCTGGGCGCGAATGGCGATGTCATCCATGGCGACATCCTTGTCCAAGGGCAACGACACGGCGAGTTTCACGCTTGCCTGGCCGGATGGGTCCTTCAGGTCGATCGGGTGCCGATCAAGCAGCCGCAACCGTGGTTCGCGCAGCAATGCCAGCGCGTCGGGCAAAGAGGTGCTGATATTGGCGTCGATGGTGCCGATCTGACGTGCCTGCATGATGCCCGTGATGCGCATCCGACCATCGCGGATCTGAATGCCGGCCGCATTGCCCTTCTGGTTGCGCAGGATCTGCCGCCCGCCAGCGACCATGATCTCGAGCGTGTCAGGATCGATGATGCGCAACTGCGCCCGGCCGTTGTCGATCGGCGGCACCGGGCGCAGCCAGTGCACCTGCAATCCAACCCCGTCCAGTGTGCCGGTGGCCCGTGTTATCGCCACGTCCGCCAGGTTTGATGACGCCTCGATACCCACATCCACGTGGCCGTTGCGAGCTGTTCCTGCGGTAATGTTCTCCAGCAGCCAGTCACGTGCATTGCCGCCGACCCCCTCCGGCCAAAGCACCGGCAGATCGGCAAAGTCGACCTGATCGAGATCGGCCGAGAAGCCGGCACTGATGCGATCAGGGCTGAATTGCACACTACCGTGTGTTTCCAGATGCGTATCGGGGCCTGTGGCGCGGCCGCGCAGCGTGACGCGCAGCGTGCGAAGATTCACGGCGTCCGGTGTGGCTGAGCCGGCCAGCGACGCATCGACGAAGGGAACCGCGCCGTTGCCGATCCGCGCGCTGCCAGGGCCCGCATGCAGGTCGAACCGCGCATGGCGGAAGCCGAGGTGCCGGTCGAGATCGACCGCCGCCTGGCCGCTCACCGGCGCATCGAGCGCCGCCAGCGCAGCGAGCGACGGCGCGCTTTGCGCCAGGGCACTTGGCACGAACGGCGTGATGCGTGCGCGCAGGTGTGTCTCGGCGGCATCTGCTGTCAGCGTCGCGCCAAGGGCGAGATGTGCCTGTTGTTGGCCGAGCGCGAGCGTGAGGTCGGCGGTTCCTTCCACGCCGCCGGCCGGATGGCGCGCGAGGTCGATCTGGGCCTGCGGCGCACGCCACGTCACGCCGAGGTTGCGGTCAATGATGGTGACCCGCGCGTCGTGGATCCGGACCTCGCGAAGCTGCCCGAGCAGTGTGCTGGTTGCATCCCGATCGGTGCGCGCCGGCCGGGCAAGTTCAGCCAACAGGTCCGCGATCGGCGTGGCATCGGGCGGCGGCGCGGTGTCCGGTTCTGCCAGATCCCCGATATCCGCGCTCAGCGTGCCATCCGCCGCCCGGATGACCGTCAGACGCGCGCCATCGACCTCGACAGTGCGCAGCGCGACCCGTCCCTGCAGCAATTCGTACAACGACACCGTCAAATCCGCGCCAGGCACGGACATCCGGCGCACACCGGACTGATCGGTGATGACGATGTTGGTGACATGCAGGTCCAGTGGCCGCTCGCCGCCGTGACGGAAACCCTCCCAAGCCAGCGCGACACTGCCGATAGAAATCCTGGTGGGGCCGCCGTTGCTGTTGATCGCATCCTCCAGCCTGCTGGTGAGCCAGGGCAGGTCCACGGGATTCTGCGCGAGCCTCCAGGCGAAGGCGCCGATGCCAACACTGGCCAATACGGCGATCGTGATCGCGACGGTACCCAGCCAGTGCAGCGCCATGTAGCAGCCGAGCGCGACTTGACCGGTCAGGCGCCTCACGCCCAGTTATCCACGACATGACTCGCGCATCGTTCCGCCTGCCGCTGCATTGGCCTGATCCTTACGACGCGGGCGCCGCGGAGCGACTGACCGAGCGCTTCGCCGAACTCGGCCGCGCCGAAGCCCGGCTGGCGGAGCGGCCGGCGGTTGCGGCGATGCTGCGCTCGCTCGGCGGCAACAGTCCGTTCCTGGCCGATCTTGCTATACGCGAATCGCTGAGCGTCCGCGCGATCATCAGCGGCGGTCCGGACAGCGTGGTGCAAGCCGCGTTCAAGGAACTGGCGGGCGTTTTGCCGGCGCAGCGTCGCGATCGCATTGCAGCCGCACTTCGGCGTGCCAAGCGCATCGTCGCGCTGACCACCGCAATCGCCGACATTGGCGGCATCTGGCCGCTGGAGCGCGTTACCACGACGCTCAGCGAACTGGCGGATGTCACGCTGTCGCTTGCCATGGCCTATCTGCTGCGGACCGCGCACGACGCAGGCGACCTCCGGCTGCCCGATCCGGCGAACCCGGCGAATGGTGGCGGATTCACGGTGCTCGGCATGGGCAAATTGGGCGCCCGCGAATTGAACTATTCGTCCGATGTGGACCTCGTGCTGCTGTACGATCCT
>Ga0070730_10005510_pt1 | contig 10922 bp, 8 predicted proteins | sample Coa_R1_3_FD_66447 | JGI IMG/M metagenome (GOLD analysis project Ga0070730, IMG submission 66447) | Surface soil microbial communities from Centralia Pennsylvania, which are recovering from an underground coalmine fire - Coalmine... | ecosystem: Environmental > Terrestrial > Soil > Unclassified ... | reverse complement strand
GATCAGGTCGGCGAGGATCGATGAGCTCGTCATGGTGGCGGCCGCCGCCGCCGCGATCGAGATGACGATCAGGATCGCGGTCACGATCAGAAGGTCGAGGATCTGCGCGATCGCTCGCGTGCCGAGGCCGGCGACCTGGTAACCGAACGAGACCCGCTCAGGCGTGGAAACGATGAGCTCAGAATCGGGGAGCGGCTGCTCCATTGAGCTATTTTGGCGTTGGTGGCATGCCCCAGACGTCCCTCGCATCTGCGCTGGCCTAGACGGCCGGGCGCCCTTCGGGCGCTGACGCCATATGCGTCGGGCCGCTGACGCAAGCCACCTGTGCGCGCCGAGGAATTCGTCGCCAGCCGCAGGGATGACTGGAATCACCTCGAGAACCTGATCGCGCGCGGAAGCGCGGGCCGGCTGAACCCGCTGCAGCCGATGCAGGTGCTGACCCTGGCCGCGCTCTACCGCCGCGCCACCGCGGACCTCGCGCGGGCGCAGCGGGACTGGCCAGGCGAGCCGGTGCACCTGTACCTCAACGGCCTCGTCGCGCGCGGCCATGGCGTCATCTACCGCCGCGGCGGTGATGTGTGGAAGCGGCTGCGGACCTTCTATGCCGAGACCCTGCCCCGGACTTATCGCGGCGCCTGGCCGTACATCGTCGCGTCGGCGGCCCTGCTGTTCGTGCCGGCGCTGGTCAGCTTCTTCGTCGTGCTCGCCAACCCGGACGCCGCTTATGCGATCGCGTCCCCGGAGCTCATCGACCAGGTCAAGCACCATCAGCTCTGGACGAACATCCCTCCCGACCAGAGAGTCGTGGATGCGGGTTTGATCATGACCAACAACATCTACGTCGTCTTCCTGGCCTTCGGGTTCGGCGTGGTCTTCGGCCTGCCGGTGATCTACGTGATGATCACCAACGGCATCTCGCTCGGCGGGTTGTTCGGACTCACGCAGGCTTATGGGCTCGCGGGCGGCCTGTTCGACTTCGTGATCGCGCACGGCGTGCTCGAGCTGTCGATCGTGGTCGCGATCGGAGGAGGCGGGCTGATGATGGGCTGGTCGCTCGTGTCGCCGGGCAACCGCAAGCGGTCGGACGCGCTCGTGCTCGCGACGACGCGCGCCTTCATCCTCGTGCTCGGGCTCGCGCCGCTCTTGATCGTGGCGGGCACGATCGAAGGCAACATCTCGCCGTCGGACGCGCCGTTCGCCGCCAAGGCGCTGATCGGCATCACGACCGGCGCCCTGCTCTACTCCTACCTGCTGCTCGCGGGCCGTCCGCGCCGCCGGCGCGCGGTCGACGTCCCTAGAGCAGGGCTCGCTCCTTCAGCTCCAGATAACGTTCGACGAGCGCCGGGCTGAGGTTGCCGGCGACCACGTCGAGGCCGAGCACGCCGCCGCGCCGCAGCAGCTCGAAGCTCTCGCGCCGGCTGGCGACGAACTCCTCGGCCGCGGCCCACTGGTAGGCGCGAGCGGAGGTCGTCACCGGCGCGTCGCGCGCCGCGAGCATCTCGGGGTCGCTCATCGCCACCACGAGCACGAGGTGGCGCGCGGCCAGCCGCAGGCAGTGCGCGACCAGCTCCCGTGAGGCGTTGGGATCCTGCACGTCGGTCAGGACGACGACCATCGACCGGCGGCCGACCCTGAGCGCGAGGTGGGTCATGGCGTGGCCGAAGTCCGGCTCCACGTATGAGGAGCTGAGCGCGTACAGCGCCTCGGTGATGACGTGCAGCTGGGCGGTGCCGCGCTCCGGCTTGATGAAAGTTGTGACCCGGTCGTCGAACGTCATGAGCCCGACGCGATCGCCGTACGCCTGGGCGACCCAGGCCAGCATCAGCGCGGCGTTGATCGCGTGGTCGAGCTTCGTCAGCTCTCCCGCCGGAGCGGTCATCAGGCGGCCGCAGTCGAGCGCGATCATGACCTGCTGGCCGCGCTCGGCCTCGACCTCGACCACCACGGGCCGGTCGCGCCGGGCGGTGGCCGTCCAGCTGATGCGGCGCACGTCGTCGCCGCGCACGTAGTCGCGCAGGCCCGCGAACGCGGTCGATGCGCCCGGCGGCCGCGCGCGCCGCTGGCCGACGAGCGCACGCAGGCCGCGCCGCAGCGTCAGCTGGATCCGCTTGATGGCCACGATGTTGGGAAAGACCGCCACCTCTTGCCGCAGCGGGATGCGCACCTGCCGGCGCAGCCAGCCTTCCGGCCGCGCGACCTGGAGGTCGATCGACTCGAACTGATAGGCGCCCCGCCTCGGCGACGCCGTCATGTAGGTGACGGTGAGCGATCCTCCGCGATCGAAGGTGCCCGCGACCTCGCGCGGCCGCGGCATCAGGCCGGAGGGCGCGTGGTCGGCGACCCGGGCCTCGAGGCCTCGGGCCAGCCGGTTCGTGACCACGACCCTGACCTCCTCGTGCTCGCCGAGTGAGAACGGCTCGGGCAGCGAGCGGTGGGCGGTGAAGGTGCGCGCGGACGGAAGCAAGGAAAAGTCGCGCGAGACCACGATCACCAGGCCGGCGTGATACAGGATCGCGAGCAGCACCAGCGCCGGCGACACCGGCGCGAGCGCGATGAGGCCGGCGCCGATGGCGACCGCCCACAGCAGCCGCGGCTGCGGCGAGAGGCCGCGCAGCACGCCCGTCAGCGCGGAGGAACGACGCGGCCGGCCACGGACTCGAGCACGCTGTCGGGAGTCTGCCCCGCGACCTCGGCCTCAGGCCGCAGCAGCAGGCGGTGGCGGAAGGCCGGTGCGAGCAGCGATTTGACGTGGTCCGGGGTGACGAACTCCGAGCCGTCGAAGGCCGCATGCACGCGAGCCGCCAGCATGAGCAGCACCTCCGCTCGGGTGCTTGCTCCGAGCGCGATCTCCGGCGCCGTGCGCGTCGCCACCGCCAGGTCGATGACGTAGCGGCGGATCTTCTCGTCGAGCACGACTCTGGCGACCTCGCGCCGGCAGGCGTCGATGTCCTCCGCGCCGAGCGCCGGCTCGACGCCGGCCTTCACCGGGTCGCGCAGCTCGATGCCCGACTCCCACCGGCGCAGCACCTCCATCTCGTCAGCGGCCGAGGGGTAGTCCAGGCGCACCTTGAAGAGGAATCGGTCCTGCTGGGCTTCGGGCAGCGGGTACGTGCCTTCGTACTCGACCGGGTTCTGGGTCGCGAGCACGAAGAACGGCGAGGGCAAAGGCATCTGCTGGCCTTCGAGCGTGACGCCGCGCTCCTCCATCGCCTCCAGGAGCGCCGACTGGACCTTGGCCGGGGCGCGGTTGATCTCGTCCGCCAGGAGGACGTTGGTGAAGATGGGACCGCGCCGCAATGAGAACGTGCGCGTGGCCAGGTCGTAAACCGACGTGCCCAGGATGTCGGCCGGCAGAAGGTCTGGCGTGAACTGCACGCGCCCGTACTCGACGGCCAGCGACCGCGCGATGGCTTTCGCGAGCAGCGTTTTGCCGGTGCCGGGAACGCCCTCCAGAAGCACGTGCCCCTGCGCCACCAACGCGACGGCGCAGAGGCGGATCGCTTCCTCCTGTCCGACCACGGCCTTGCTCAGCTGCTCGCGGAAGCGGGCGTAGAAGTCGGGGGCGCTGACTGCGGTGGCGCTCATGAAATCTCCTTGCACATTGTCAGGCTCGACGGCGCTCCCGGTCGGAGACGGGGTAGGCGATGCGGTGCAGGCGCTGCGCCGCCTGCAGCAGATCTCTCTCGCCGGCCGATGACGTGTACAGGGCTCGCTCCGCGGAGTCGAGCTCGCTCGCGACCTCAGGCGCCCGCTGCCACAGCGACTGCCAGAAACGCTCACGCGGCTGCAGGACCAGGCCGGTGTGCGCCGCCACCGCCCGCTCGCTTGCGGCCGCGAGCACGCCGAGCGTGACCGCGCGGGCGCCGGAGCGGCGCAGCAGCTCGCCGACCGCCACCGCCCATTCGGCCTCCGCGCGCGACGCCTCCACCTGGCGCGGCACCGGCGGACCGAAGCGGCGGCCGCGAAGGACGAGCCCGAAGAACACGGCCACGAGCAGCCAAAGCAGGCCGGCCCCCCACGGCGTGAGGACCCACGCCTGAGGGGTGAAGTCGGCAGCCGTCAGGCCATGGTGGAACTCGTCAAAGGTGACCCGCGCGTCAGGGGACACGAGGCCAAGCAGGTCGGCCGCAAACCGGCCGTTGTCGGCTTTGTCCAGGAACCCGTTGGCGAGCTCGAGCGGGTCCGCCAGCACCACCGCCGTTCCGAATCCGATGCGCTGCACGTAGGCGACGACGAAAGGCCCGGCGCGCAGCAGCGCGACCTGGGCGGCCGAAGTCTGGAACGGGATGGCGAGGTCCCCGCCCTTGACCACGCTCACGCCCGCGGCGACCGGCGCTGACGCGTTCACGGCCGTCGAGGTCACGAGCTCGGGGAGGCGCTGCACGCCCAGCGCAGCGTCCAGCTCGGCATCGCCCTGCTCGCTCGCGTAAACCAGCACGCCGCCTTCGCGCACCCACTCCGCCGTCGCGGACGCGTCTTCGTGGCTGAAGGCGGTGGTGGGCGTGAAGACGAACATCATGTCGTTCGCCCGAGGCGGGTTGAACGTGCCGGCCACCTGGTCGGTCGGATGGCCTAGGGCCTGGGCGAAAAACCGAAGCGCCGAGGTGCCATCGGCGGCGTCGCTGTTGGAGCTGTGCTCGGGCGAGCCGCTGTTCCCCTGGGAAGCGAACACGGCCACGAACAGCGCGATCAGCAGGATGCCACCGATGACCCAGGCCCGCGCGTTCCTCATGCGGCCTTCTCCACCGGCCGGCGGAACGGGGCTGCGACCGCGGCGGCGCGTTCGTACGTGGCCGCATCGACGTCACGGCCGCCGTACACGGCGGCCTCGAACGGGGTGAGCAGCGGGCGCAGCGCCTTCGGATCCGGCGCCCGCTGGAAGATCTCGCGAACGGTCAGCGGGCTGCCTTCCCAAGTGCGCTCGCCCGCAAGCGTCCCCGCCACGCCGGCGCAGAGGGCGCGCAGGGCGCCGACCCGATCCCCGCTCGCCGCGAGGCGGTCGGCTTCGGCGAAGTAATCGGCCGGCGCCCTCGGCCCGCCGGGCATGAGCTCCGCGGAGCCGGTGAACCGGCCCCGTGACGAGAGGACGACGATCAAGAGCACGGCCCCCAGCATGGCCACGCCGATCGCGTACACGACCCACGTCGGGATGACCCCGCCCACTCCGTTGCCGCCGAACAGGAAGCGGAGAAAGTCCAGGAAGCGCTGGTAGAGCCAGTTCAGGAAGCGTTGGATCGCGGACGGAGGCCGGTGGAGCGCGTCGTAGCGGCTCATGGCGAGGACGTCGTGGAGCTTGGCCGCGGCGCCGGCGGGATCATCGGTCGACGCGGGGTTGTCGATCGCGTCGAGCAGCGCCTTCAGCCGAGCGGCGGCGTCCTGAAAGTTGGGAGGGCGGCGCAGCAGGTCGGCCAGGATCTCCGGCTGGGTCGTGCCCGTGCCCTGGCGCACGAGGCCGGCGGCGACGTTGGCGGACTGCACGTCGCCGGGTGAGGCGGCCGTGACCACGTCATAGGCCTCGGCGATCGCCTGCCGGTAAGGAATGGGCTGGGGTGGATCCGCCGAAACGGCCGCGGGAAACGCGAGAAGTGCGGCCGCGGCGGCGAACCCGGCGATGACCGCGCGCACGACACGCGTCACGCGAGCGCCGGCGGCGGCACGGATACGCGCTGGGCGAGCTGAAAGAGATCGAGGCCTTCCTTGCGCACGCGGAGGTCGAAGTAGATGAGCACCAGCGCGATCTGGAGGATCGGGATGGTGAGTCCTCCGACCACGATGGCCCCGGCTTCGTAGATCGCGAAGGCCACGAATTGGGACAGAAAGATCGAGAGCAGGATCTGGCCGAGGTAGAGGAACGCCTCGAGGGCGAGCGAGACGACGTAGTTCAGCAGGTACACGAGCAGCAGGATGAAAAAGGTGCGCCACCACTGGCCCTGCACCAGGCGCCAGCTGCGGCGCATCGCGTCGACCAGGCCGGTGTTCTCGACGAACATCACCGGGAGGACGGCGGCCCAGCCGACCGCGATCCAGATCCACAGCGGGAACAGGCAGAACGCGATCGCCATCAGGAGGAGCAGCGCGAGGTAGCCGGCGACGTGAAAGTAGCGCCGCAGCGCGCCGCCGAGCACTTTCCGGAGGGTGACCGGGCGCCCGAGCGCAGCCTCGCAAATTGCCAGCGACACCGACCCGTACAGCAGGGGCAGGAGCGCGAAGTTGATCAGCGTCCCCACGCCGATCGCGGTGAGGGCGGGCGCCAAGGTGCTGAGGTCGGTGGGGTTGCCGCTGGCGGCCTGGTCGATGAAGGCGCTGTAGAGGGCGGCGAATCCGTACCCGGCGACCGCGGCCAGCGGGATCGAGAAGCCGACCGATACGCCGGCGAGGAGCAGGAAGTTGCGGCGGTACAGGCGGAACGTCTCGTCCAGGACGTCGCCGATCTCGAGCGGACGGAGGCGCAAGGGGACCGGGGCGCTCACTTAGCCGTCAATTGTCGCCGGAAGCCTCCGGGAGCCGGCTCTCGAATCGCTCCCAACCGGGCGGACCGTCCGAGAGCCGGCTCTCGGCCTAGGTCGATGCTTGGGTCAGGACTTCGCCCCCGTGCCGGCCGGCTCTTTGTGCCGGGGCTTGATCGGCGTGAACTTGAGGCCGTCCTCGCCGTCGACGTCGATCTGCACCGTGTCGCCGCGCGAGATCTTGCCCCTGAGCAGGTGCTCCGAGAGCTGGTCCTCGATGCGGCTCGTGATCACGCGGCGCAGCGGGCGCGCGCCGTACATCCGGTCATAGCCCTCCTTCGCGAGGAGGTCCTTGGCCGCGTCCGTGACCTCGATCGTGATCTGCTGCTCGACCAGGTGCTTGCTCAGCCGGTTCAGCTGCAGGTCGACGATCTGCCGGATCTGCTCCGTCGTCAGGCTCTTGAAGACCACGACCGCGTCGACGCGGTTCAGGAACTCGGGCCTGAACATGCGCTTCAGCTCTTCGTCGATCTTGGCCTTGGTGTTCTGGTGGCGACGCTCGACCTCGTCGGCCTCGTCGACCACGGCGGGCTGGAATCCGAGCGAGGTGCCCGCCTGGTTCACGTCTCGAATGCCGAGGTTCGAGGTCATGATGATCACGGTGTTCGCGAAGTTCACGACCTTGCCCTTCGCGTCGCTCAGGCGCCCGTCCTCGAGGATCTGCAGCAGCATGTTGAAGACCTCGGGATGCGCCTTCTCGATCTCGTCGAAGAGGATCACCGAGTAAGGGCGCCGGCGCACGGCCTCGGTGAGCTGGCCGCCCTCGTCGTAGCCGACGTATCCCGGAGGCGAACCGACCAGCCGCGCGGTCGTGTGCCGCTCCATGAACTCCGACATGTCCAGCTTGATCAGCGCGTCCTCGGAGTCGAACAGGTACTCCGCCAGGGCGCGAGCGAGCTCGGTCTTGCCGATGCCCGTCGGGCCCAGGAAGATGAACGATCCGATGGGCCGCCGTGGATCCTTGAGGCCCGCACGGGCGCGGCGCACGGCCTGCGAAACCGTGACGATGGCCTCGTCCTGGCCGACCATCCGCTTGTGCAGCTCCTCTTCCATGCGCAGGAGCCGAGAGGTCTCTTCCTCGACCAGCCGGGAAACCGGAACGCCGGTCCACGCCGCGACGATCTGCGCGATGTCTTCCTCGCCCACCTCGGGCACGGTCTCACCGAGCTTGTCGCGCCACGCCGCCTCCTTCAGGGCGAGCTTGTCCTGCAGCTTCTTGACCCGGTCGCGCACCGCGGCCGCGGCCTCGAAGTCCTGCTTGTTGACCGAGTCGTCCTGGTCGGCGCGGTGCTTGCGGATCTCCTTCTGCAGCTCCTTCAGCTCGTCGGGAGTCGTGGTCAGCTTCATGCGCACGCGCGCCGACGCCTCGTCGATGAGGTCGATCGCCTTGTCGGGCAGCGCGCGGTCGCTGACATAGCGGTCGCTCAGCACCGCGGCCGAGCGCACGGCCGAGTCGGTGATGGTGACGCGGTGGTGCTTCTCGTACAGCGATTTCACGCCGTTGAGGATGTCGATGGTTTCGGCCAGCGACGGCTGGTCGACGTACACCGGCTGGAAGCGGCGCTCGAGCGCGGCGTCCTTCTCGATGTACTTGCGGTACTCGTTCAGCGTCGTCGCGCCGATGCACTGGATCTCGCCACGCGCGAGCGCGGGCTTGAGGATGTTGGCCGCGTCGATCGCGCCTTCGGCGGCGCCGGCGCCGACCAGCGTGTGCAGCTCGTCGATGAACAGCACGACCTCGCGGCTCGAGCGAATCTCGTCGAGGATCTTCTTCAAGCGCTCCTCGAACTCACCGCGATACTTGGTGCCTGCGACGAGCGCACCCATGTCGAGCGTCAGCACGCGCTTGTGCTGCAGAGACTCGGGCACGTTGCCAAGGTTGATCTGCTGTGCAAGCCCTTCTGCGATCGCGGTCTTGCCGACACCGGGCTCGCCGATCAGGGCCGGGTTGTTCTTGGTGCGGCGGCTCAGGATCTGGATGACGCGCTCGATCTCCAGCTCGCGCCCGATGACGGGGTCGAGCTGGTTGCGGCGCGCGAGCTCTGTCAGGTCGCGGCCGAACTGGTCGAGCAGCGGCGTCTTCGACGGCTTCTTCGGCGCCGGCTCGGCCTCGGTCTCCGCGCTCGAGTCGTGCAGCAGGCGCTCGATCTCCGAGCGCACCTTGTCGAGCGTCGCGCCGAGGTCCTCGAGCACATGGGCGGCGATGCCCTCGCCCTCGATGAGCAGGCCGAGCAGCAGGTGCTCGGTGCCGACGTAGTTGTGACCCATGCGCCTCGCTTCCTCGAAGGAGATCTCGATGACCTTCTTCACCCGCGAGGTTGGAATGATCTGCTGGATGATGATCCGCTCGTTCCGGCCGAGGACGGACTCGATGGTCTGGCGGACCTTCCCTATCTCGACCCCAAGGTTGTTCAGAACCTTGGCGGCCAAACCCTCACCCTCGCGGAGGAGGCCGAGCAGCAGGTGCTCTGTTCCTATGTAGCTGTGGTGGGATCGTTCTGCTTCTTCCTGCGCGAGGGTCAGAACCTTCTTGGCTCGCTCAGTAAATCTCTCGAACGGATACATCGTGCTCATGTGGGTCCTCTAACTATTCGGACTTCCGCGACTTGGTGGGGCCAGCACCTCCTCGTTCTATCAACTCCAATGCCTGGGGCACCGTGCAAGTAATATACCGTCCGCCTCACCGGGCCGATTCCAGTTAGCGGAGGCGCCATGACGCCCCTGTCCGAGCGCCTCGGGAACTGGTTTCCCGTGGTGGTAGCCCTTGCCCTGCCCCTGGTGTTCATACCCACTTTCGTCGATGCCTTCATCCTCCCGCGTACGTCGATTGTGGTGGCCGGCGCATTTCTCGGGGCCGGCCTGGCACTACTGATACAACGCCGGACGAGCCTCGGCGAGCTGCGGTGGCCCCTGGCGGCGGCCGCGGCCGCGGCGGTCATCGCGTTCGCGTTCTCGACCTCATGGCCTCTCAGCCTCGTCGGGTCCTACACCCGTTACGAGTCCCTCCCCGTGCGCCTGTCCTACCTCGGGCTGCTGGCGGTACCCGTCTGGCTGCTGCGCAGCGAGCTGGCCCGCAGCCTCGCGGTCGCCGCGGTGGTCCTCGGCGCCACGGTGACGTCGGCGGAGGCGATCGCGCAGTGGCTGCTGGCCGCCCCTTTCCGTCCCGACGGCAACCTCGGCAACGCCAACCTGTTGGGAGCGCTGGTCGCGATGGCGCTCCCGATTGCGCTGTCGAACATGTTCCGGCCGGGCTGGGTGGCGGGCGGTTGGTGGGCCGCGGCGGGTCTCATGGCCGGCGGCCTGCTCGCCTCGACGTCGCGCGGAGGCATGGTGGGCGCGCTCGCCGGATGCCTGGCGCTCGGCGTGTTCGCTCTGCGCGGACGAAAGGCTCTCGCGGCGGGAGTCGTGACGGCCCTGGTCAGTGTCGCGGCGGTGCTGGCGGTGCTCCTCTCGCCCCTCCGCGAGCTCAACGGCGACCCCGGGCCCACGCGCGTCCATCTATATCTCGACTCGGTCGGGATGATCCTCGCGCGGCCTCTCACCGGCTGGGGCGAGGATGCGACCGGTCTCGTGTTCGGGCGCTTTCTCACCGGTGACTGGTCGCCAGGGATCACCTTTGACCGCGTTCATTCGGGCGTGCTCGACCTCGCCGCGACGCAGGGGCTGCTCGGCCTCGTCGCGTTGGGATCGGTGGTCGCCGTCCTGTTCGCGGGATTCTGGCGCCGGCGCTTCGCGCCTCCGGCTGCAGTGCCGCGCGTCGCCGGCGCCGTCTCGGTGGGCTCGATCGCCGCGGCGTGCTTCGGTTACACGGTCTGGGTCCTGTTCAACTTCGACTGGGCACCGGCGACCGGCGTGTTCTGGCTGCTGGCTGGAATCGGATGGTCGGCGGTGCAGGCACGCAGGGTCGACGTCAGGGGATTACCGGCTGCGGTCGAGGCCGCCCCCATTTCGACGCGCACGGTGCCGCGCGTCGCCGGCGCCCTCGCGCTGGTTGCCGTCGCCGTCGTCTTCGCGGCGCTGCCGATCGTGGCCGAGGGGTGGTACGCGAATGGGCGGCCGGAACTGTCGACTCGAGCGGACCCGCTGCAGGCGGAGTACCACCGGGCGCTTGGCGAGGCGCTCATCAGCCAGGGCAAGGCCGACGAGGGCCGCGGCGAGCTGCGGCTGGCCGCCAACCTCGGGTCCACGGACCCGGCGCTGTACGTCGAGCTCGGTGACGCCGACCTGCGCGCCGGGGACGTGGCCCTGGCGCGGGCGGACTACCGGATGGCGCTCACCATCGATCCGTTCTGGGCGCCGGCGCGGCAGCGGCTCGCGGGCGGCAGCGGCGGTCTCGGCGCCGCCTGACTGGACCTACTCTTCTTCCGGGTAGTCCTCGTGGCGGGCCGGCCGCGCCCCCGCCAGGCTCGCCGGCGG
>Ga0070730_10005509_pt1 | contig 10926 bp, 1 predicted proteins | sample Coa_R1_3_FD_66447 | JGI IMG/M metagenome (GOLD analysis project Ga0070730, IMG submission 66447) | Surface soil microbial communities from Centralia Pennsylvania, which are recovering from an underground coalmine fire - Coalmine... | ecosystem: Environmental > Terrestrial > Soil > Unclassified ... | reverse complement strand
CACTACCGTCAGGTCCTCGCCGCCATAGCCGCGGAGCCCGACGGCCCAGTACCCGACGGCCCAGTACCCGACGGCCCAGTACCCGACGGCCCAGTACCCGACGGCCCAGTGCCGGGCGGGCCGGTGCGCGTGGTGCACCTGTGGAGCCTGATGGAACCTCCGGCGGGGCCGGAGGCGCTGGCCAGCGACGCGGAGCTGAACACCGCCGTGCGGTGGGCGTTCGGCAGCATGCTGTACACCCTCCAGGCGCTCGGCACTCTGCCCGCCGAGCGCGGGGTGCGGCTGCTGACCGTCAGCGCCGGCGCGGCCGAGATCACCGGCGGGGACGCCGTGGCGCCCGCCAGAACGCTGGTCCATGGCCTGGTCCGAGGCGCCCGCGCCGAGTATCAGGGACTGACCTGGCGCGGTGTGGATCTGCCCCCCGGCGCGACGCCTCAGTCCGCTGCCTGCCTGGCGGAGGAACTGCGCCGGGGGCCGTGGCACTACCCGGATCCGGCGGCCGAGCCCGCGCTGGCCGGCTGGCGCGGCGGCCGCCGCTGGCTGAAGGGCTGGGCCGAGCTGGCTGTCGGCGAGGCCGCAGAGAGCTGGGATCCCGGCGGTTGCTACCTGATCATTGGCGGCACTCGCGGGCTCGGCCTGGCGCTGGCCCGGCACCTGGTGCGCCGCGGGGTCCGCCAGCTCGCCCTGGCCGGCCGGACCGACCTGCGCACCGCCGCCACCGCGGCATCCAGCCCGGAGCTGGCCGAGCGGGCGGCGCGAAGCCTGCGCGACGTTGCCGAGCTGGAGGAGGCCGGGGCGCAGGTGCTGTTGCTCACCGCTGACGCCGGGGTACCGGGCCAGCTCCGCGCGGCGTTGCGGCAGGTCTGGGAACACTTCGGTGCGCTGGACGGCGTCATCCACACCGCCGGGCTGCCGGGCAGCGGATTCGCCGGGCTGCTCACTCAAGCGGAGGCGAGCCAGGTTCTGGCACCCAAGGTGCTGGCCTTGGGGCCGCTCGCCGAGCTGGCCGGCCCGGACCGGCCGGCCGGGCGGCGTCCCCGGCTGCTGGTGCTCTACTCGTCGGCCGCAACCGTGGTCGGCGGCCTCGGCGAAGGCGACTACTGCGCGGCCAACACGGTGCTCGACGCATATGGCACCGCGCTGGCTGCGGCCGCCAACGGTATCCAGGTCATCACCGTAGCCTGGGGCTACTGGCAGCACGACGACTGGCCGGGCCGGCTGACCGGCCGCCCGCGGGCCAGCCGGGCCGCGCACCGTGAGCGGTACGGCTTCACCGACGACGCCGGCTGCGCCCTGCTCGATCGGCTCATCGCCAGCGTGGATGGCCGGCTGAGCGGCACCGTGCTGGCGCTGCGCCAGCCATTGCCAGCGGCCATCCGTGACTGGGCCGCCATCAACAACCTGGACGACCTGCTCAGCGAGACGTCAGCACCGCCTGGCCCGTCCCGGTTCCCGCGGCCTGCGCTGCGCACCGGCTACGTCCCGCCGCGGACCGAGCTGGAGGCCACGGTCGCCGGGGTGTGGGGCGAATTTCTCGGCCTCGACCAGGTCGGCGTGGACGACCCGTTCTTCGATCTCGGCGGCAACTCGCTGGTCGGAATGGCCATCGTCAAGGCCATCGAGCGGCTGCTGGAGCGGCAGATCGCACCGGCGGTCATGATCCAGCACCCCACCGTCGCGGCGTTCGCGGCCGCGCTCGACGGAGCCGGCCCGGCCGCGCCCGACGCTGGCTCGGCCCGGGGCGAACGCCGCCGCCGGGCCGGCGGCCGGGTGGCCGGGACTCACCAGCGAGCCAGCCGTGGCTGACGGCACCGGCGGCAGCACCGGCGGGGCCGGCAATACCGATATTGCCCTGGTCGGCATGGCTGGCCGGTTCCCGGGAGCCGATGACGTCGGGGAGCTGTGGGAGAGCATCCGCGCGGGCCGGTCGGGCATTACCCGGTTTACCGACGACGAGCTGCGGGCCGTCGGCGTGCCCGCCGGCCTGCTGGCCGATACCGCCTACGTCAGGGCCGGTGCGGTCATCAGCGACATAGACCAATTCGACGCTGCCTTTTTCGGGATCAGCCAGAAGGAGGCGCAGATCCTCGACCCGCAGCACCGGCTGTTCCTGGAGCACAGCTGGCTGGCCTTGGAGGACGCGGGCTGCGCTCCGGCCCGCTTCGCCGGGGCGATCGGCGTATTCGCCGGCTGCGCCTGGAGTTCCTACCTGGCCAGCAACCTGACCCCGGCCGGGACGGCCAGCGAGGTGGGTGAGCTGGCGGTGGCGCTGGCCAACGAGAAGGACTGCCTGCCGCTGCGGACCGCCCATCTGCTCGGCCTGTCCGGGCCCGCGTTCGGGGTGCAGAGCAACTGTTCGACCTCGCTGGTCGCGGTCTGCGCGGCGGCCAGCAGCCTGGCCAGCTTTGAATGCGACGCGGCCCTGGCCGGCGGCGCCGCGATCAGCGTGCCGCACCGGGTCGGCTACCTGTACCAGCCGGGCGGCATCGCACCGCCAGACGGCCAGTGCCGGGCGTTCGATGCGGCCGGGCTGGGTGCGCCACTGGGCAGTGGGGTGGGCGTGGTCGTTCTGCGCCGCCTGGAAGACGCGCTGGCCGATGGCGACCGGATCTACGCGGTGCTGCGCGGCTGGGCGGTCAACAACGACGCCGGCCGCAAGGCCGGTTTCACCGCACCCGGCGTGGACGGCCAGGCCAGCGTCATCGCCGAGGCCCTGGCCGTTGCCGGGCTGCGGCCCGCCGACATCGACTACATCGAGGCCCACGGGACCGGCACCATGCTGGGTGACGCCGCCGAACTGGCCGCGTTGCAGCGGGTCTTCCGGGGCGAGGCCGTGCGCATCGGCTCGATCAAGACGAACATCGGGCACCTGGACCGGGCGGCCGGCGTCACCGGGCTGATCAAGGTGGCGCTGGCGCTGCACCACGGTGAGATCCCCGCCACGCTCAACCTCACCGAGCCCAACCCACAGCTAGCCGAGGGCCAGGCCGACCTGACCGTGGTGACCGAACGGCAGCCGTGGCCGCGCAGCGCCAGGCCACGGCGTGCCGGAGTCAGCGCCTTCGGCATCGGCGGCACCAACGCGCACGTGGTCCTCGAGGAAGCCCCCCTTGCCGTCCGGCCGCCCACATCCGGCGGCCCGGAGCTGCTGATCTGGTCGGCCCGGTCCGCCGTGGCGGCCGACCAGGCCACCGCGCGCCTGGCCCGGTACCTGGAGAACACGGCGGCCCCGCTCAGCGATATCGCCAGCACGCTGCAGCGCGGGCGTGACGTGTTCGAGCATCGCCGGATCCTGGTCACGGAATCGGCTGGGGCCGCGGCGGTGGCCCTGCGCCAGGGCGCCGCGCTCAGCCGGGAAGACAGTCACACCGGCCGGCCGGTCACCTTCCTCATCTCCGGAGCCGGTGCGGTGTACACCGCGGTGGCGGCCGATCTGTACCCGGCCGAGCCGGAGTTCCGGGTGGGCCTGGACCAGTGCCGCGATCTGATTACCGCCGCGACCGGCACCGATCCGCTAGCTGGCGTGCTCGCGTCGCGGCCGCCCGGGGCCCCGGAGGATGGAGCCGCGCACCGGCAGGCCGCCGAATTCGCCGCCGGATACGCACTCGCGCGGCTGGTGCTCGGCTGGACCAGGAAGCCGGGCCTGATCCTGGGTCAGGGCCTGGGAGAGTACATCGCGGCCAGCCTGGCAGGCGTACTGACCCTGGCGGACGCCCTGGCACTGGTCATCCGCCGCGCTGAGCTCCTGGCGCCGGAACCGGACGGCACCGGTGCCGGGCGGCCGGAGTTCCCCCGGGCGGAACTGGCCAGCTGGGTGGCGGCCCAGGTCACGCTGAAGCCGCCGGCCATCCCCCTCGTCTGCGCCAGCACCGGGCTCGTGATCACGCCAGAGCAGGCGGCCGGCCCGGATCACTGGGCCGGGGTGAGCGCCGAGGTGTCCCCGGCCGCGCTGGCCACGGTGCTCGCCAGCCAGGAGACCGCGCTGCTGGAGCTGGGATCCGGTGAATCGCTCATCTCCCTGGCCAGGGAGCACCCGGACTGCCCGCCGGACCGGCGGTCCCTGCTGATTCCGGCCCTGCCGGCGGCCGGCGGCGCAAAGCCAGCCACAGTGCTCCTGGCCGAGGCCATCGGGCGGCTGTGGCTGGCCGGCGTGACCATCGACTGGGCTGCCTACGGAGCCGGCCGCCCCGCGAGCCGGGTCAGCCTGCCGGCATACCCGTTCCAGCGGAAGAGCTACTGGATCAACCCGCCCGCGCCGGGTGCCAGCACACCGGCCGCCACCCCGGGGCCGGGTGGTGCTGACCGGGCCGCCAGGCCAGCCGGCCCGGCACCGGACGTGGCCGAGGGGGCGGATCGAGCCGGCGAATACGTGCAAGTGCTCGCCCAGCGCTGGGATCGGGCCGGTCCGCGCGCTGACCGCACCCCGGTACCCGGGCAGTATGTGATCCTGCCGGACACGGGCGGTGTCGGCGACGCGCTGGCCGGGCTGCTGCGCCAGGCCGGGAGCGACGTGGTGATCGCCCCGGACGGCCAGTCGCTAGCCGCCGCCGTGGCGGCGCCGGCCGGGCCGGATGGATCGGTCATCATCTGCCTGACGGCGCTCGACGAGGACGACGCCACCGCGGCGGTGGTGTCGGTGGCCCGGATTCTGGCCTGCAGCGCGGCGGACGGCGCGGGCACGGCCCCGGTGCTCGTGGTCACCCGTGGAGGGCAGGCGGTTACCGGCACCGAACCGGTGCGCGCCGCGCAGGCAGCCGTCACCGTGCTGCCGATCGTCGCCAGCCAGGAGTACCTCAATCTGACCAGCCGCAGCGTCGACCTCGACCCCGGCTACGCCACGGCGCAGGCCGCCGCGGCGCTGGCGGCCGAGCTGAGCGAGGCCGGGGATCCCGTGGTCGCCTACCGGGCCAGCCACCGGCTCCGCCCTAGCTACTCCCCCGCCGAGGCCGGCCCCCCGCTCCCGGGCGGTGCCGTGCGGACCGGTGGCCGCTACCTGATCACCGGCGGCCTCGGCACGGTCGGCCTGACCCTGGCCGCGCACCTGGCCCGCGCGGGCGCGGCCAGGGTCATCCTGACCAGCCGGAGCGGGCCGTCAGGCACCCCGGGCGGGCGGCGCACCACCGGCCTCACCCGGCTGCGAGCGCTCGGCGCGGACGTAGCGACTCCGCGGGCCGATGTCACCGACCTGGCCGCGATGCGGGACCTGCTGCGCGGCGAGCGCGTCGACGGGGTGATCCATCTGGCCGCTGAGCTGGATCCGTCAGCTTTCCTGCCGCTGCGCGACCTGGACGAGGCCACAGTGGCCCGCCACTTCAGGGCCAAGGTTGACGGGGCCCGGGTGCTGGCCCAGGCCATCGGCGAGCTGCCACCTGGCCACGCTCCCCGCTGGTGCATGCTGTTCTCCTCCACCTCGGCGCTGCTCGGCGGCGTCACCCTGGGCAGCTACGCGGCGGCCAACGCGGCCCTGGCCGCGCAGGTTCATGGCCCGGTCCCGGCCAGCACCCGGTGGATCGCGGTGGCCTGGGACACCTGGCCGGGCACCCTGGAGCAGGCCGATGTCAGGATCGGTGCCGCGATGGCCGCCCACGCCATGACCGAGACGCAGGCCCAGGCCGCGTTCGGCGCGGTGCTCGCCCAGGGCGGGGCAGCCGTGGTGGTCGCGGCCGGCGGGCTGACCGGCCGGCTCCCCGGCGCCGGCCTCGCGGCGGCTGAGGCAGGCGACCCGGCCCGGTACCCGCGGCCCGAACTGGTCCAGCCGTACGCACCCCCGCTGACCGCCACCGAGCGAGAGCTGGCCGAGGTGTGGTCCACGGTCCTGGGCATCGAGCCCGTCGGCACCCAGGACAACTACTTTGACCTGGGCGGCAACTCGCTTCTCGCGCTGCGCATGCTTGAGCTGGTCAGGCAGCGGCTCGGCGTCGTCATCCCGACCGTTACGTTGTTCGAGCGGCCCACCGTGCATTCCCTGGCCGGTGCGGTGGACCAGCGGGCCGCCCGGGCCGCCGGGCCGGCGCCCGCAGCGGCGGCCCGGGCCCGCCCGGCAGCCCCCGCACCGGCCGCGCCCGCCGTCTGCGCTGTGGGGCCGGCCGCGGATCTGGATCCGGACCGGCATATCGCCGTCATCGGAATGGCCGGCCGGTTCCCGGGGGCCACAGACGTCGCCCAGTTCTGGGCGAACCTGTGTGACGGAGTGGAGTCGATCTCCTTTTTCACCACGGAGGAGATGATCGAGGCCGGTGTCCCGGCCGAGATGGCCCGGCACCCGTCATACGTGGCGGCGCGGCCGGTGCTCGGCGACATCACCGGCTTCGACGCTGGGTTCTTCGGCCTCAGCCCGCGCATGGCCGCGCTGACCGACCCGCAACAGCGGCTGTTCCTGGAGGTCTGCTGGGAGGCCCTGGAGCAGGCCGGCTATTGCCAGCCTGACCACCGGGGCCGGGTTGGCGTGTTCGGCGGCTGCAACCTCAGCACCTACCTGCTCGGGATGCCCGGCCTGTTCGGCTCCAGTGAGGACGTCAGCCCGTACGAGCTGGTCATGGGAAACGACAAGGACGCGCTGACCACGACCGTGTCCTACCTGTTCGACTTGCGCGGGCCGAGCGTGGCAGTCCAGACCTTCTGCTCTACCTCGCTCGTCGCGGTGCATATCGCAGTCCGCAGCCTGCGCGACGGCGACTGTGAGATGGCCCTGGCCGGAGGCGTATCGATCCGGGTGCCGGACCGGATCGGCTATTTGTACACCCCGGGCGGCATGGAGTCGCCGGACGGTCACGTGCGCACGTTCGATGCGCAGGCCAAGGGCAGCCTGTTCGGCGACGGCGCCGCCGTCGTGGTGCTCAAGCGGCTCGGCGGCGCGCTGCGCGACGGCGATCACATCTGGTCGGTGATCCGCGGCTCGGCGATGAACAACGACGGCGCGCTCAAGGTCGGCTACACGGCGCCGAGCGTGCGCGGCCAGGCCGCGGTCATCGCCGATGCCATGGCCGATGCCGGGATCAGCGCGGCCGACGTCGGCTACGTCGAAGCGCACGGGACCGCAACCGAGCTTGGCGACCCGATCGAGGTGGCCGCTTTGACGCAGGCTTTCGGTCCGGCCGGGCATGACCAGTACTGCCCGATCGGGTCGGTGAAAACTAACGTTGGCCACCTGGACCGGGCGGCGGGCACGACCGGGCTGATCAAGACCTCGCTGGTGGTGCACACCGGCCTGATCGCCCCTACGCTGCACTTCACCACCCCCAACCCGGAGATCGACTTCGAGCACAGCCCGTTCTACGTCAGCACCGGGCTCGCTTCGTGGCCAGCCGGCGATGGCCGGCCACGGATCGCCGGCCTCAACTCGCTGGGCATGGGGGGCACCAACGTACATGTGGTCGTCCAGCAGCCACCCGCCCGCGCGGCCCAGCCGGCCGGTGTCCCGGAAGGAGGACGCCGCTACCAGGTGCTGCCGGTGTCGGCACGTACCGCCGAGGCCGCCGATGCGGCCGTACAGCGGCTGGGCGAGCACCTGCGGGCCGAGCCCGGCCTCCGGCTCGCCGACGTGGCCTACACCTTGCAGGTTGGGCGCAAGGTGTTCGAACACCGCCGGGTGACCGTGGCGGACAGCCTGGAAGCCGCGGTATCCGCGCTGCCCGGGGCCGGCGAAACGCCGCTGGTAGCCGCGCGGGCCGAAGCCATGCAGCACCGGCCGGTGGCATTCCTGCTGGCTGGAGTGGGCGAACAGTATCCTGGCCTGGCCGGTGAGCTGTACCGCCGCGAGCCGGCATTCCGCCGCCACCTCGACGAGTGCCTGGGCCACCTGGCGCAGGTGCTGCCCGCCGCCGGCCCGGCCAGCCTGATAACGGGCGACCGCGGCGGTGGCCCGGATCTGGCCGCGCTGCTGGGCCGGGGTGGCCCGGTCAGCCCGCGAGCCGCCGGGCTGCGCCGCACCGAGGTCGCCCAGCCGCTGCTGTTCGCGGTCGGCTATGCGCTGGCCGCCACCCTGATGGAATGGGGACTGCAGCCGGCCGTCATGCTCGGCTACAGCCTTGGCGAGTACGTCGCCGCCTGCCTGGCCGGCGTCCTGTCGCTGCCGGACGCGATAGCCCTGGTCGCCTACCGGTCCACGCTGGTGGGCCAGGCCGGGCCGGGAGCGATGGCGGCCATCCCGCTGGCCGCCACCGAGCTGCGCGAGCGGTTCGGCGTAGAGGCCCGCGGCCTGGACATCGCGGGAATGAACGGCCCAGCCGTCACGGTCGTGGCTGGGCCGGTGGATGAGGTCGCGCGCCTGGCCGCCGAGCTGAGCCGGGCCGGCCTGCCAGCGCGGCCGCTGGAGACGGAGCACGCCTTCCACTCCCGGATGCTGTCACCGCTGGCCGCCCAGCTCACCGGCTGGATCGCCGCCAACATACAGCTCCACCCGCCACAGCGGCCCTACCTGTCCAACGTCACCGGCGGCCGGGCGGATGCCGCGCTGGTCTGCGACCCCGCCTACTGGGCCCGGCACATGTGCGAGCCAGTGCAGTTCGCGGCAGCGGCCACGGAACTGCTCACCGACGGGCAGCTCGCGGTGGTCGAGATCGGCCCCGGCCAGTCCCTGGGCGCGCTGCTGCGCGCCGCTGACTGCCCGCCCGAGCGCTGGCCGCTGATCACCGCGACGCTGCCGGCGGCGAGCGACCCGCGTCCGGCCGACGCCGTGCTCGCTGACTGCCTGGCCAGGCTGTGGCTGCTCGGCGTGGACGTCGACTGGACCGTCTATCACGGCCGCCACCGGCCGGACTGCCCGGAGTACCACAGCGCGGCGCCGGGCCGGGTCCCGCTGCCCACCTACCCGTTCCAGCGCCAGCGGTACTGGATCGAGCGGGCCCCCGCCGCCCCGCTGGAGCAGGCGGCAGCCGGGCCGGCCGGCAGCCCAGACGAGCTGGCCGGCCCGCTAGCGGAGCTGGACAGGATTCCGCTGCTGCCCGAGGAGCAGTGGATATACCTTCCCGTCTGGCGGCAGACCGTGATGACCCCGGCTGCCCCCAGCACACCACGGGCCTGGCTGGTGTACGCCGGGACCGGCCCGCGCGCCGACCAGGTTCTCGCCGCCCTGCGCCAAGCCGCCGGGCCGGGCGGCGCGACGGTGACCGCAGTCCGGCCGGGAACCGGATATCAGGAGACACCGGATGGTGCCGTGGTCCGGCCCGGCCAGGTGGACGACTCCCTGGCTCTGCTGCGCGGACTGCGGCGCCGCGGGATCCCGCTGGAGCGGGTGGTCCACCTGTGGACCCTGGACGACGCACCCGGCAAGACGGCCGGCCCCCTGGCTCGTGGACTGTACAGCCTCACCGCGCTGGCCCGCGCAACCGGTGAGCTGGGCCTGGACCAATGGGCGCTGGATATCGTGACAGCCGGCGCCCAGCGGGTCATCAGCGGGCACGAGGTCCGCCCGGACGCGGCCACGCTGATCGGCCCCGCCCTGGTCATCCCCATCGAGTACCCGTCCGTCCGCACCCGGCTGATCGACGTGGACCCAGACGCGACCGCGGCCAGCGTGGCTGATGAACTGCTCCGGGCGGCCGGCGGCCAGGCGTCCTGCGACCGGGTGGCATTGCGCGGCGGCCGACGCTGGCGATGCGGATACGAGGTGGTGCCGCCGGACGGCACGGACCACGCGGCGGCCGTGCTGCGTGAGGGCGGTGTCTACCTGATCACCGGCGGCCTGGGCGGGATCGCCCTCGGCCTGGCCGGCCATCTGGCCAGGGACTGCCGCGCCAGGCTGGTGCTGTTTGGCCGGACCGGCCTGCCGCCGCGGGAGCAGTGGACGGCCATCGCTGCCGGCCAGCGCGAGGCACCGGAGAACGTCCGCGGCCGGGTCAGGCGTGTGCTCAACCTCATCGAGTTGGGCGCCGAGGTCGAGGTCGTGGCCGGCGAGGCGGCCGAGCCCGGCGACCTGCGCCGAGCGGTGGACCTGGCCCGGCAGCGGTTCGGTGCGCTGCACGGCGTGCTGCACACGGCTGGTGTGCCGGGTACCGGCCTCATGCAGTTCAAAGAGCCCGGCGACGCGAGCCAGGTGCTGGCACCGAAGCTCGGTGGCACCGCCGCCCTCGCCGCGGCGTTGCGGATGGGCCAGCCGGACGAGATCAGCCTGGACTTCCTCGTGCTGTTCTCCTCCATAACCTCGGTCACCGGCGGCGGTCCAGGGCAGGTCGACTACTGCGCCGCCAACGCCTACCTGGATGCCTACGCGGCCCGGCACGCCGCGCCCGGGCGGCGGCTGATCTCGGTGGCCTGGGGCGAGTGGACCTGGAACGCCTGGGACGGCGAGCTCTCGGGGTACGACGAGGACATCCAGCGGTACTTCCGGCAGCACCGCACGCGCTTTGGCATCGACTTCGATCAAGGCTGGCGCACGATGCTGCGGGCAGTCGCTCTCGGCGAGCCGCATGTGCTGGTATCCACCCAGGACCTGCCAGCCGTCCTGCGGCTGACCGCGCGGCTCAGCGTGGCGGCGGTCACCACGCCGGCCACGGCCGGCCACGACGGGACCAGGCACCCCCGGCCCCAGCTGATCACGCCCTACCAGGAACCCGGCGGGCCAGCCGAGGAGACCATCGCCGAGGTGTGGCGCCAGGCACTGCGCCTGGAGCAGGTAGGCGCGGCCGACAACTTCTTCGAGCTGGGCGGCACCTCGCTGCTCAGCATCACGCTGCTGGCCACGCTGCGCCAGCGGTTCCCGGGCGCGGATCTGTCGCCGCACGTCATCCACGAAGCCCCGACGGTGGCCGCGCTGGCCAGGCTTATCGACGGCGGGCCGGCTGCGTCAGGCCAGGACGCCGAGGTCCAGGGCCGGCAGCGGCAGTCAGGCTTGCGCGCCGTGGCCGCACGGCAGCGCAGAACCTGAGGACTCATACGTCATGGAAACGGAAGGGGACAGGTCATGCCAGCAATCGGCGTGCTGGGCGC
>Ga0070730_10005508_pt1 | contig 10927 bp, 11 predicted proteins | sample Coa_R1_3_FD_66447 | JGI IMG/M metagenome (GOLD analysis project Ga0070730, IMG submission 66447) | Surface soil microbial communities from Centralia Pennsylvania, which are recovering from an underground coalmine fire - Coalmine... | ecosystem: Environmental > Terrestrial > Soil > Unclassified ... | reverse complement strand
GGGGCGTTCTTATCGGCTTCGGCGCAAAGATCGAGAACTTTCTGCCAGGCGGCCAGCGTGTTGAGGCGCTGGGCTTCCTTCCGTTCGATGTCGATCTGTCGCTGATTCCGTTCCCACGCCTCGAGGCGGCGCACCAGTTCCTCGAGCCGGGGCCTCTGGGCGGCGAGGTGGGGATCGTTCGGATCCAGGATGGCGATCTGGTTCAGGGCAAAGAGGGCATCCTTGAATTCGCCCTTCGCGTCGGCCGCCTCGACTTGCCGGACGAATTCAGCGATCCGGGCGATCTTGGGATCGGGCCCCGTGGGGCCCTCGATCTTGACGATCTCCTTCTTTTTCTCCTCGCCCGACATCAGGTTGATGACGATGACGGCGGCGATGAGAAGAACGGCGACGCCCGCCCCTAGGATCACCCATTTTTTGTAGGTTTCGAACCACTTCTTGGCCGCTTCGACCCACTCGTTCATGATCGGTTCCTTCTTTTGAGAAAAGAGGATCTTACGCAGTGGGCTTGCCCCAGAATCCAGAATAGCCCCGGTCGCCGCGCGAGGCAATATGTAGAAACGAACGGCATGCAGTTTGCTCCATCCCTCTTGCCCCGGAACATCCGAGGCGGAGGAGAGCGACCCTGACAAAAATGTCGGAACCGTCCTGCATTCTGGTGATTGGCGCAGAGGATCAGCAGGTGCTGGCGACGATCGCCGCCCTCCGGGAATCCGGCCTGGACGTTGTGGGCACGACCGATCCGTGGGAGGCGATCGCGCTTGTCTCCCAGCGCTCGTTCGCGCTGATCGTCACAGATCAGGCTCTGGGCGGTTATGGCGCCCTCGATTTCTTCTCCATCCTCAGCGAAGATCCGGTGCTTCAGGAGATTCCCACCGCCGTCTACTCCAGAACCTCCTTCGAGCTGCCCCGGCTTCTGGCTTCTGTCGACCAGGCGCTCCATCCGCGATTCCCGTCGGAGGAATCTTCGTCCACGGATACCCGCTTCGTCCGGCGCCTCCGTCGTCCGCGGATCCCCGCGATCGCCTGAGGCCTCGACCTCGAACCCGCGCCGGCGGCGAACTCCGCCATGGCGGCCCCCGCGGGGACGAGGCGCCCCCGATGGAGGAAAGGGGAATCCGCCGCTGTTCGGGCGGCGCGGATCCGGGCGCCGCCCAGGAAGGTTCCCCCCCGCCGGGCGTCCGCCCCGCCCCGGCGTCCGCTCCGTCCTTCCGGCTCATCTCCCTTCAGGACAGCCGGAATCCCGGGGGGCCAGCGCAGGATTCCGCATGAAGACCGAAGCGGGGAAGCGCTCATCCCCTCCGGGGGGATGCACGGTCCGCTTCAGCACGAAGTCGAAGACCAGCGGATTCCATGCGTAGATCTCGTTCAGACTCCTGCGCTCCTCCTTGGAGAGGAAGCCGGCGGAGACGAGGCTTCCCGTCCGAACGAGCGCGTTGATCGCCGGCAGCGGGTAATCGCTGCCGTTCACCAGCCGCCCGTGCAGATCCTTCCGCCGCAGCAGCGTCTCCAGCGACACCCCAAAGCGGTTGTACTGCAGCACGGCGGAGATCTCGCCGAAGACGAGCCCGCGATATCTTTCCTCGCCCATTAACCTCAGGAAGAGCTCGAAGTTCGGCACCGAGCTCCGGCGGGGATCGTCGAGGTCCACGTTGTCCCCCAGGCCCGCGCAGTGGGCCACAATCACCCGCACGCCGTGATCGAGGGCGCGCCGCAGAAGCAGCGGATTCCCGAGTCGCTGGTCCTCGGCGGCGTCGACCGCCTTCTCCTCCCCTCCGTGGCTCAGGAGGATGAGCCCCAGCGCCCGCATCTTGGCGTAGAAGGGGTCGCAGAGCGGGTCCGACGGGTCGATGCCCATGCTGTTGGGGAGCCACTTGACCATCGTCGCCCCCTGCCGCGCTCCCCGCTCCAGTTCCTCGATCGCGTCGGACCGGTAGGGATGGACGGAGATCGTCGGCAGGAAGACGTCCGGATGCTCCCGGGCCAGCTCCAGCACATAATCGTTCGGAACGTAGAACGCGGTCCGCGCTTCATCGACCGTGCCGTCGCGGCGGTAGCGCCGGTCGAACGCGAGGATCTGGCAGCGGCCATGCCCGGGGCCGGTCCGCATCCGCTCAAGAAGACGCTCGACGTACTCCCGGTCGGCCTGCTCCAGATGGCGGACACCCGCGGCGCGAAGGTAGACCTGAAACTGCAGCCGCTTCACGGGATGAAATCCCGACTGCATCTGGGGACTGACGCAGCAGCCGCTGCGCCCGGCTCCGACGCCGGCGACATGGACGTGGACGTCGAGCTGTTCCTCCGGGTCGATGCCGTCGAAAGCTCGGTTGATGAGGGCCCGGGCTCCCGGCGAGAGATCGGCAGCCCTCGCGTCCGATGGACGCGAAGGGCCGGCGGCCGGCGCAGCCAGAATGGCGCAGCCCAGGAGCATCATTCCCAGAAGCGCGAGCACCACTGAGAGCGCAAATCCCTGCACACAAGCCTCCTCGGGGCGCCCAATCTCTCGCCTCTCGGAGGCGGAGCAAGCGGCGGGCCAGCTCCGGTGGCGAATCCTCCGTGGACGAGGGGATTGGACGGTCCGGGCCTCGGTCGTCGAAGGCGAGCTTGATCCGGAACGCCCGCGCCGTGATCGCCCGAAAGGCGCCGTACAGGTCGGCGACCGGCATCGTGGGCCACGCGGCGCTCGAACCCAGGGGGGGCAGGGACCTGTTTTTGAAGGGGAGGCGCTGAGCCGCGGACTCGGGGATGTCGGCAGGAGCTCAGCAGCGGCTACCGTGCGACGGGCGTCGCCGCGGCTTTCGCCAGGATGACGGGCGGCAGCATCTGAGCGACCGCGGACTCGGTCGTCTGGACCGAGATCGCGGCCGGCGGCCCGGTTCTGGACGAAATCCGCTCCGACCACTTCCGAGCATCCCCCTGCGCCTGGAGCAGGCTCACGAGGACCTCCGTGTCGGGTAGGAGGGTACGGATCTTCTTGTAGAGATAGCGGACGGGAATCAGCGCTGACGGTTGAAGCGAGACCAGGATCACGAGGTCCGGCCCCCGCTCCCGGGCCTGGCGCGCTTTTTCCCCGACCGTATCCCCCAGAGCCAGGACCTCGGCGTGCACGCCCCGGGATTCCAGGATCCGCTGGATCATCCGGCTTCCCACCTCGTCGGCCGCGTCAGCCGCGGGGATCGAGAGAACCAGGTGCGGAGCCGCATTCGCCGGGACCACCGGGGGAGTGGGCGGAATCTCCGACTGAGGCCGATCCGCGAGGTCCTCGGCGATCGCCAGCAGGGTCTTCCGGATGAACTCGATCGAGGAATCCTCCAGCCGCCCCCACGCGCGATCTTCCTGGGCCAGACTGAGCGCCGGGAGGAGGAGGAAATCGCAGACCTGGCTGAGGGTCTTCCCTTGCGCGAACTGTTCGACCAGTTCCTCCGCCGCCGGGTGATCGCTGGCGAGGAGGCGCTGGTAAAGCTGGATTCTCGGCTCAAGACTCGCGTCCGCGGACAGGAGGGTGTGGAGGAATCCCAGGCCCGAAAAGTGCTTGCCCAAGACCACCAGCGAGACCGTGATCGGGATGGCCAGGAGCAGCCCCAGGCCGCCCCAGGCCCAGGTCCAGAAGACCGCCGCCACGAGCACCGCAAGCGGGGAAAGGCCGGCTTTCTTTCCGTAGAGCTGCGGCTCGACCGCGTTGGCCACGATGATCTCCAGCGCCAGCCACGACCCCGCCAGGACGAGCGACCGAGTCCACCCGGGAAAGACCGCCACCGACAGGAAGATCGGCAGCGCGGCGCCCAGCCAGATGCCGAAGTAGGGAATGAATCGCCACAGGCCTGCCAGGACGCCCCACAGGAGCGCATTGGGAATCCCGATCGCGATCAGTCCCACCATTACGAGGATCCCGTAGCTGACATTGACGATCGCCTGGGTCAGGAGGTATCGGCTGACGCTGCCGGCAGCGTCGCTCATCGCCTGAGTGGTGACCTGAACCTGACCCACGCCGAAGAGCTGGATCAGCCGGTCCCGCAGGTCATCCCGATAGATCAGCAAAAAGACGACGAGGAGGAGAACGATGAACCCGGTCCCCAGGTTATTGAACAGGGACAGGAAGAACTCCCCCAGGAGATCCATGGACCCCGACGAGACCAAGTCCGGCGGCATCTCCGAAGACCGGAAGGGCGGGGGCGACGAGAGGTCTTTCCGCGACAGCTCAGTGCCGGTGCTCTCCAGTCTCCGATATCCCTTGAGCAGGAGGCCGCCGACCGGGCCCATCCTCGCGGTCTTGGCCTCGATGTTTCCCCGATAGTCCGGCAGCTTTCGTGCGACTTCGGCGACTTGTCGGGTGACCAGCCAGCCCATACCCGCCATGAGAATGGCCGCCAGGAGGACCGTCGTGAGAACGGAGGCGCTCCGGCACAGGTGCAGCCGCTCCAGCGCGTTCCCGATCGGGGCGAGCAGGAGGGCCAGAAGCACGGCAAGGGCGAGCGGAACCAATAGCTCGTGGCCGGTGCGAAGGGCGGCAAGGATCAGGATGGCGCCGACAATCCGGGCGAGCCACGTTGAGGCTTGGAACGGGCGTGCCATGAAGCTCCAATCGCTACGACGGGGGGCTCGGCCGCCGCCCCAGATGCACGTGCCAGATGAGGGACGCCAGGAACGCCACCACGAAGAAAGCGAAGCCGATCCAGGCGATCCCCTCCACGCTCCTGGGAATGCCTCCAACTCCGAACATGGCCGCGATCATGGCGACGAAGAAAAAGGCGAGCGTCAAACTCAGCATCGCGGCCTCCAGGCTCGCTTCCGAGCGCCTCTATGTACGATGTCTTCGCCTGAGCGTGACCGTATCGAAATCGGTTCCGGCTGGCTCTGCTCCTGGTATGAGCCCGGATACGGCGGCGATTCATCGGGCAGCGACCCGGCCGTATCCCCGCCTGGACCGAGCGAAGACCCCCGCATGGCATCCGTCGTCCCTGTGGGCTCTAGTCAGGCTCACGGTCACCCGGTGGAACGACGACAAGGTGCCCAAGCTGGCGGCCGCACTGGCCTTCTACACCGCTTTCGCGGTCGCTCCGGTGCTGCTGATCGCGATCGCCCTGGCCGGACTGGTCTTCGGAGCGGATGCAGCCCGCGGGGCCGTCTCCCGGGAGATCTCGGATCTGGTTGGACCCCGCCTCGGCCGGGAGATCGAGGGGATCCTGCGGAACGCTACGCAGCCCCGGGCCGGGGGGATCGCGACCCTGTTGGGGCTGATCGCCCTCCTCTTTGGTGCGTCAGGAGTCTTCGTCGAACTGCAGGATTCCCTCAACATCATCTGGAAGGTAAAGAAGAAGGCTGGCCGCGGGCTCTGGGGGACGATCCGCAGCCGCTTCCTGTCGTTCACCATGGTGCTGGGGATCGGCTTTCTCCTGCTGGTGTCCCTGGCCCTGAGCGCCGGCCTGGAAGCCTTGGGCCAGAAGATGACGGAGGGAAAGGGGCCGAGCGTTCTGATTCGCCTGGTCAATCCCGCCCTCTCACTCGTGGTCATCTCGGGCCTCTTTGCCGCCGCCTTCAAAGTCCTTCCGGACGCGCGAACGCTCTGGCGGGACGTCTCCGTGGGCGCCCTCCTGACCGGTCTCCTCTTCACGCTCGGAAAATTCTTCATCGGCCTGTACCTGGGCCGCAGCACCATCGGCTCGACCTACGGCGCCGCCGGCTCGTTCGTGCTCCTGCTTCTCTGGATCTACTATTCCAGCCAGGTCTTTTTCCTCGGCGCCGAGTTCACGAAGGCTTGGGCCGACCTGAGGGGCGCCCCGCCTCACTCCGACTCGAACACCCTGGCCGCCGACGAGCACCCGCCGCCGGGCCATCTCCGGCCCCCGGGCGAGGAGCCCGGACGGAGCTGTTGACCCTCCGGAACCGGGGTGTCGCAGATGGCGATGTTGAATCTCCTGACGTCGCTCATCTTCTTCTGCTGCCCGGCGCGGTTCCGCCGCCGGGAAGCCTGTAGTCCCGGAGCTGGGCCTCCTTCGCGTCGTCGAAGCTCTTGATGGACGAGGGCTCCTGGAAGGGCGCGCAGGCCAGGAGGCACAGCGCGAAGGTCCCCGTCATCCATCCCAGGATCGCGCACGTCCGGCGAGAAAGCAAGCGTTCGAGGGCGTCGCCGGCCTCTTGTATAATCCAGGGACACGAAGCAGACTGGGCGCCATGGAAGACGACATCGAGGTGATCTGTCCCTATTGCGGCGAGCCGGGCTCGATCGGCATCGCCCCCGGCGAAGAGGACGAAACCTTTGTCCAGGACTGCGCCGTGTGCTGCCGTCCGTGGCAGGTGCGCACCCGCCGCCGCCGCGACGGGTCGGCGGAGGTTTCCGTCGCGGCCGAAGGCGGGTAGCCCGCCGATTTCCCGAACTTCCGCCGGGTCTCCCCTGCCGCCCGGAAGGAGAGGACCGCAGATCCCGGATCGGTCAAAGGGCGACGGCTCCGAGTATCCCGGATCAGGGGGGAGTCCCCGAAGCGAGCCACATTTCAGACCGCGGGGCTTTAGCTGTCCGACAGGAGGAGCCCCATGCGCCAAACCTCGATCCTTTTCGCCCTGCTGGCCGTGGCGGGCTGCTCGTCGCCCCAGCGCGTGATGACGATGGCGACGCCCGGATCGACCGTCCGGGTCGGAGCCACGCAGCCCAAGTCCCGGAACGTGGACTGGCGGCTCCAGGATCCGGCCGCCATTGGGGCCCGAATCGAAGTCATCCTCGGCGAACTCGAAGGCCTCGTCCACCGGGCCGGAGACGCCGGCTGCGACGTGCTCGCATTCCCCGAGGACACGCTGGGCCTGGGAGACTGGGAGCTCGCGCATCCGGAGGCTTCCGGCCAGGTGCTGCCCCGGGCGGTCGGCCGGATGCTCCAGCGGCTGGGTGCCGCCGCCGCTTCCCATCACATGTATCTCGTGTGCTCCAGCGACACGTTCGACGCGGGCGCGGTCCGCAACACCGCCTTCTTCCTGGGTCGCGACGGCAGGGAAATCGGCCGTTATCACAAGGTGAACATGCCGATCCACGAGCTCTACAAGAAGCGCGGCGACGGCTTTCCGGTGTTCCCCACTTCCGACCTGGGAACGGTCGGCATGCTCATCTGCTACGACATGGTCTTTCCCGAATCGCCGCGCTGCCTCGCTCTGGCGGGGGCCGACATTATTTTCCATCCCACCCTGGGCGGGGCGGCGATCGGAGACCGCGACCTCAGTCGAGCGGCGTTCCGGACGCGGGCGGTCGAGAACTTCGTCTATCTCGTGGTCTCCGAGCGCGGTTCTGGGACGCTGATCGTCTCACCCCAGGGCAAGGTCCTGGCGGAGGGCAAGGGACCGGACGATATCGCCGTCGCGGACATCGATCCCGCCTGGGGTCGCTCGGGAGGGGATTCCATGAATGTCCAGGACGACATGAGGGCGCGCCTCTTCCGGGAGCGCTCGCCCGCGGCCTACGGCATTCTCGGCGAGGCGGAACCCCCGGTGCTGCGGAAGATCGCGGAGGTCACCCCGGTGGGGGACGCAGTCCGGATGAGCCGCGCGGTTCGCACGAGCGGAGATCTCGAGTTCTCCGAGGCCACGAAGCTCCAGAACGACGGACGCCGGGATGAGGCGATCAAAGCCTACGAGGGCCTCATCGTCCAGTACCCGAGAACCTGGATCGACTCTGTCTCCCGCGAGCGCCTGGCCGAACTCCGGAAGTGACGCGGAAGCGTCCGGCTCAGGATAGACTCTCTCCGAATGGACCGGGAGTCCTTTGCGGAGCTCGTCCGCCGCCACCAGCCGGGAGTATCCAGGTTCGTCGCCCGCTACCTTCGCTCCAAAGAAGACGGGGACGAGGTGGTCCAGGAAACTTTTCTCCGCGCTTGGAACCAGATCGGCCGATTCCGGGCCGACACCAACTTCGCAGCCTGGGTCCTGACGATCGCCCGCTTCCTGTGCATGGCCCGGCTCAAGGCCATGAAGCGCCATCCGCCTCCCGCGGCGCTCCAGACGGGGAACGCGCCCGCTGCTCCTCCGCTGCCCCAGAGTCTCGAGGGTCTCCGCCGGGCCTGCGACCGCTTGCCGCCCGCCCAGCGCGAGGTGATCCAGATGAAGTACTTCGACCAGCTGGACTACCGCAGCATCTCGGAAATCACTGGGGACTCGGAAGTGGCCCTTCGGTCCCGCCTTCACGACGCGCTGGAGAAGCTGAGGTCGATCCTGAAATCGGAACGCTGATTTTTCCGGCCACGGTCCGCGCCGATCGGCTTTGTCCAATTGATGGATTGCAGCGATCTCTCTCCTGACCGGCTGGCCGACCCGGACTCGCCGGCGATCCGCGCACATCTGGACCGCTGCGCCGGCTGCCGGGAGCGCCATTCGGAGCTGCGCAGGCTTGGTGAAGAGCTGGCGGCCCTCGGCCGCGCCCTGCCCCGGGCCGAGGATCCGGCCCTGGTGCGGCGCATTCTCGCGCGAATCCCCAGGTCGGCCGTCCCGGCGAACGCCGGGTGGCGTTGGGCCGGCGGACTCGCCGCGGCCGCGGCCTTGCTCGTCGCCGTCCTCCTCGCCAACCGCCGGACTCCCAGCGATTCCCCGACCGACATCGTCGCGCTTCCCCCGGCGCTTCCCGTCAATCCGTTCGCGCCTCCGCCATCTCCCGCCCCCGTGCCGAAGGATCCCGCAACACCACCCGCTCTGCCGCTTCCCCTCCTGGTCCCCCAGCCCCCGGCACCGCCGACGCCCAGGCCGGCGACCGCCCCTCCGTCCACTCCGCCCGATCCGCGCGAGCCTTCCGTGACTCCCCCGGTCGAAGGCCCGAAGACGCCGCCTCCGGAGACGAAGCCTCAGCGACTGGTGCTGGCCCTGGCCAATCTCGAGGGGTCGCTCGAAATGCAGGAAGGCGACGTCTGGAGAAAGGTGACAAAATCGGCGGACTGGGACGCCGCCGGCGCCATCCGCGCCGGCGACAAGATGGCGCGCTTCGCCCTGGCGGACGGCACCCGCACGACGCTTCGTCCCCACAGCGAAGTCCGTCTTCTCGCGGCAGATCCTCCCTCCTTCGCCCTGGAGAAGGGCGAGGGCTATTTCGAGGTCATCCCCGGCGCCGGTCGCCGCTTCTCCGTGTCGACTCCGGACGCCCGGATCGACGTCACCGGCACCCAGTTCTCCGTCAAACGCGGCGACCGCACCGAGATCCTCGTCTCCTCCGGGGAGGTCAAGGTCACCAATGACAAGGGCGAGGTGAGCGTCCCGGCCGGGACCGGAGCCACCGCGCGACGCGGTTCGGCGCCGACCAAGCCCCGCGTCCTCGACACCGACCGCGCCAACGCGTGGCGACGCGACCTGGACGCCCCTGAAACGGCTCGCTTCCGCTTCGACTTCGAGGACGGACGCCTGCCCCCCCTCTGGGTCAAAGGGAAGGTCGTCGCCGGACCCGCGCGCGGTCTGAATCATTCCTGCCTCGAAGGGAATCCGGGGATCGATGCCGACCTCTCCCGGCTCGACCGTCGCGTCGCGACCGTTCACGGCACACTCAAGTTCCGCTTCCGGTACTGGACCGCGGGCGCCGACGCGCTCTGGGTGCAGCTCTTCAGCGAGCGGGTCCGGGACAACCTGCGCTTCGAGGTGAAAACCCTCGGAAAGGAGAAGTGGGAGGCGGTTGAGATCCCGCTCTCCGACTTCTACCGCCTGGCCGACGGCAGCCATCCCCAGGACGGGGATCGATTCACCTGGCTGAATTTCAGCCTCGCGGGCGCCCTGGGGCCGGTCTACTTTGACGACATCGAGCTGGTCGAGGTGCAGAAATGATCCCGGCGGTGCTTCGGCTGGCCCTGCAGGAGCCGGGCATCCCCTCGCGGAACCTCCCGTGGATCAGAAGCTCTTCGATGTCGACCTCGGCCGCACGGCGTGAAGACTTCGGCAAGGGCAAGCCGGCAGAGACCTAGCTCCTCAAGGGCATCGCCCGGGACTCCTCCAGATGGCCGTCGGGGTGATCGAACGGGCGGATTCGCCGAGACCCTAGATCCGGAAAGCCGCAGGGGCAACCGCTGCGGCTTTTCTTTTTGGGATCTGATATAGTCCACCCCATGAACAAGAACCCCCTTCGCATCCCGCTCTCCGTCCTGACCGCGGCCGTCCTCCTGTCCGCCGCTCCTCCCGACGAAAAGCCGCTGCTGGGCTTCGGCAGCGCGGGGGCGGACGCCGAACGCGCGATTGAAGGGAAACTGGACGCCCTGGTCCGGAAGGAGAATCTCCGCGAAAACATGAAGCGGCTCGCCGCGCGGCCCCATCATCTGGGATCCGCCTATGACAAGGACAACGCCGAGTTCATCGCCGCCCAACTCAGGTCCTGGGGCTATGAGACGACCATCGAGGAATTCCAGGTGCTCTTCCCCACGCCGAAGACCCGCCTGCTCGAACTGCTGTCGCCTGAGCCCTTCAAGGCCGCGCTCGCCGAGCCCGCCCTTGCGGAGGACGCGACGTCCGGCCAGACCGACGAGCAGCTTCCCGTCTATAACGCGTACTCGATCGATGGAGACGTCACCGGCGAGCTGGTCTATGTGAACTACGGGGTCCCCAAAGACTACGAGGTCCTGGAGCAGCGCGGGATCGACGTCAAGGGGAAGATCGTCCTGGCCCGGTACGGCGGATCATGGCGGGGCATCAAGCCCAAAGTCGCCGCCGAGCATGGGGCCGTGGGCTGCATCATCTACTCCGATCCCCGCGACGACGGATACTTCCAGGGCGACGTCTACCCCAAAGGGGCTTTTCGCGCCTCCCGGGGAGCCCAGCGAGGCTCCGTGATGGATCTGCCCCTGCAGCCCGGCGATCCGCTAACGCCCGGCGTCGGAGCGACCGCCGACGCGAAGAGGATCCCCATCCATGAAGCGGCCACCCTCACGAAGATTCCGGTTCTTCCGATCTCGTCCGAGGACGCACTTCCGCTGCTTCGCGCGAT
>Ga0070730_10005507_pt1 | contig 10927 bp, 9 predicted proteins | sample Coa_R1_3_FD_66447 | JGI IMG/M metagenome (GOLD analysis project Ga0070730, IMG submission 66447) | Surface soil microbial communities from Centralia Pennsylvania, which are recovering from an underground coalmine fire - Coalmine... | ecosystem: Environmental > Terrestrial > Soil > Unclassified ... | reverse complement strand
GCGCTGCCGGAAGCGGAGTTGCTGGCCTTATGTGCCGATGCCGGGCTGGCGCAGCCGGCGATCGGGCGCTACCGCGTGGAGTGCGAGCTGGACGATCTGCTCTCGCGATCGTTCCCGAATCCCGGCGATGAAGGTCGAATCAGAAAGATATTTGCCGAGTCGATTGCGACCGACGCTCTTGGTCTCAACACCCGCGAGGAGAATGGAAAGATCTATTACAGCTTTCCCGTTGCGGTATTGGTCGTTCAGAGGAACTAACTTGGGAGTCGACCTATCCCCATTTCTTCAGCATTGGCCAGACGGTCTTGAAATCCCAGAGCAGGCCGCGGCAGAGAAAGATGTCGTAGCGCTCGTCCATTCTTGAGTAAGGATTATCGGCGCGGCCGGCGGTCTCAACGCTCTTAAAATGGTCGCGGTCGCCACGGCCGTCGCTGCCGAGAACGATCACAGTCTCGCCGGTGTAGTTGCGCGGGCCCCAATACCAGTAATTCTGGTGGTTGCTGATGGCCCTGGGCAGGCCGTACCGGGGGCCAAAATAGTCAATGGCGCCGGCCTGTCCGTAGCTATTGGCGAAGATCGCGGTGCGGGCGCGCTCGTCCGGCGGCAGGCTGTTGTAGATGCGCGCGACCTCGCGCACCATGTCTTCCCAGCCGAATTCGTCGGCAAAGTACTGGGGCAGCGCGCCGGTGGGCTGGTTTTCGGCTTTCGGCGGCTCCATCCCGAGCTTCCTCTGGTAGCGAATAAAACTTTCAACCGGCAGAACGGGCGCAAACAGGGGCGTGATCAGGACCGTGGCCAAAATAACCACAACGATGTACGCAGGGCGCGTCCATCGCGCGCGATTGCCGGTGATCCGCTCGAACGCGACCGCTCCGGCGGAGAAGAGCATGGGGTAGATGGGCGCCACGTAGTAGTTTTTGCCTTTGAGCGCGATGAAGATGGCCAGAACGACAACGAAGGTCCAGCCGAGCACGCGATAGCGCCTGCCGTCGCGGGCAAAGAAGAGCCACAGCAGGCCGCCCACCCAGAGCGGCGCCAGCAGCGGACCCATGATGACGGTCTGGTCGATCATGAACGAAATGGGCCCGCGGACCACATCGCGGCTGGTCATGCGAATGTTGTGCATCAGTTCGATGAAAGGAAAGTGGTGCCGCACAAGCCAGACGAAGTTAGGAAGAAAGATGAGCAGCGCGGCCAGTGCGCCCAGCCAGAGCCAGCGGCTCTTGAGAAACCGGCGCTCCGGCGTGGCGATGACACCGACGAGAACGCCAAGAAGGAAGAATGCGATCGAATATTTGGCTTCAAAACCAACGCCGGCCAGCACGCCGAACCAGAACCAATATTTTTCGTTGCCGCTGTTGATGGCGCGGACAACACACCAGACGCAGCCGAGCCAGATCAGGGGCTCGAAGGCGTTCATGGTGATCCAGTGAAAGAAGATCATGTAGATGGGAACCAGCGACACACCGAGCGCAGCCATGGGTTGGGCAAAACGTCCGCCACCGAGTTCAAGCGCGAGTTTGCCGGCAAGCCAGACGGTGGCGGCTCCGGCCAGGGCAGCCGGAAATCGCAGCGCCACAAGCGAGCCGCCGAAAATGTGCCGGGTGAGCCAGATGATGACGGCGATCAGCGGCGGCTGGTCAACGTATCCCCACGCCAAATGCTCCGAACAGGCGACGTAGTACATCTCGTCGCGAAAGATGCCGTAGCGGGTGGCGGTCAGCAGATGAAAAAGCAGTTTGGCCGCAGCGACATAAAGGACGAGAGCAGGACCGGAGGGGAAGCGGGATTCTGGCGGCTTACTAGCGGCCGGGAGTGGAATGGACGTGATCATTCGGGAGACGTTCCATATTATCTCTGAATGAGGGTGTAATAATCCCGTATACAAAACACGTCATCCCGAAGGGCGCGAACGAGCCCGCGTTTTCATCAGCGGGCGAGTAGCCCTGAGGGACCCTGTGCTTGGTTATGGAAAAAACGTCTTATGTTTACATGATGGGAAGTGCCTCGCGCCGGGCGCTCTACACTCGAGTAACTGCACTGCTTTATGAACGGGTATGGGAGCACAAGAACAAACTTGGTGGATATTTTACGAGCAAATACAAATGCTATCGTCTGGTTTATTTTCAGCAATTCACGAATATTGATGCGGCAATCGAGCGTGAAAAAGAAATCAAAGGCTGGCGAAGGGAGCAAAAGAACAGACTGGTTGAGTCGGGGAACCCAGACTGGAAGGATCTAGCGGCTGATTGGTATCCGCAGGAGTTGCTGAGGGATGGCGTCCCCGTGAAATTTCGAGAATAGCAAGCGCAAGGTCCCTCGGTCCTACTCGCAAGCTGAAGAATGCGCTTGCTCGCTGACGGACCTCGGGATGACGAGGCTTTAAGAGTTGCATCGTGGGGCTCGGACAGCGCGCGGTTGAAGCTCAGGCAGCGCTGTTGAATTTGGATATCTCGTGCTGTACCAGCTGCTCGTCACCTGGGTTTTCTGCCATAATGTCCTCAACCTACGGACCCTCACGTGAAGCGCAAGCGCAAACCCATCCCGATCAATCCGGAAACCGGGCTGCCCTACTCCAAGGGCACGATGAAGATGCGGCTGCTCAAGCGCCTGAAGTGCACGCAGAAGTTTGAGAAGCTGGCGTGGGCCACGGGAGCGCAGTTAGTTGCCGGCGTAGATGAGGTGGGGCGAGGAAGCCTGTTTGGCCCGGTGGTGGCAGGCGCTGTGATTCTGGAGCCGGGCTACCGCATCAAGGGCCTGCGCGATTCCAAGCTGCTGGACCAGAAGACGCGCGAGAAGCTGGCCGAGCGCATCAAGCAGCACGCGATCGCTTATGCCGTGGCCGCCGTGGACGTGGCGCGCATTGACCAGATCAATATCTACTGGGCGTCGCTGCTGGCGATGCGGGAAGCCGTCGCCCAGTTAACGCCTGCTCCTGATCATCTGCTGATCGACGCGGTACGCATCGACTGGGAGTGCGCGCAAACGAAGATCATCCACGGCGACGCGCTTTCCATCTCGATTGCCGCGGCCTCGATCATTGCCAAGGTGCATCGCGACGAGATGATACGGCGCTGGTCGCCGGTTTATCCGGAATACGATCTGGCTTCGAACAAAGGTTATCGTTCACCTAAACATTTGGCCGCTCTGCGCGAACAGGGCCCAACGCCGCTGCATCGGCTGTCATTCGCGCCGGTGTGGATGTGCAATGAGCCGCCACAGGAGGTCTTCGGCTTCATGGAAGAAGACGAAGAGGGCGAGGCGCTGGCTGTTGGCTCCCAGCGGCTTTAAGCACGTACTTGGCCCTCGGTTTGCTTAACTGGTTTACAGCGGTGTGACGGCTGAGTAATCCTGGCTAGAAATCCGGGTAAATTTTGGCGCCTGGATGTAAATTTTCTGCCTTAATACCCTTCTCAGGTATGCGACTTCTGACAAATACATTGGGTTTTGTAAATGCTCGATAAGAAATCCAGAGCTGCACAACTCTTTTGTGACATAAGGGTTCCTACCTACGAGAGCACAAGGTGACGGCCATGAAATGCGAGATCTGCACAACGATTGAGAGGTTGGGACTGGACGAGTCAGCGCACGATCTCTGGCACTGCGCGGACGCGGGCCTGGTAAAGACGGCGACGAGAGAAAGCCGGAGCTATTTGCGTGAGATCGGCCGGAGGGTCCAGGGTTTTGCCAGGGCGCACAGCCGCTACTACCGCATGATGACGATGGCGTATCACCGCAGGACCCTGGTCACGCTGGAGCTGTGACAGGATTTTGGAGATTGACTCCAGGCAATCTAGTAAAGTAGGGCGCAAGAGATTGAACAACGCAACGGGTGACCGTTGCGTTTTGTGCTTTTGGGGTTGCGACCTCTGCATGATCTTTCAGTTATCCACCCCAGCATTGGGTCGAATTGGGTCGAATTGGGTCAAAACCCGGGGGTAGGGGCGGGGGATCGCCGGAATCGGAAATCCGGAATCCTCTCAAGGAAGCGATTTTAAATGACCGAAGGATTACAATTTAGCTATTCAGGCACGACCAACAGCAGCAGCACGCACAGATCGCGCGGCCAAGGCTGACCATCTATGGATTCCTCCATCATTCGCCAACTCAGAAAAATCGCGGGCAAGGAAACCGTGCTCGACCGTCCGGAAGAGCTGATGCTCTATGAATATGATGCCGGCGTGGACAAGCACCGGCCCGGCGCAGTCGTGTTTGCGCAGACGACTCAGCAGGTCTCGCAGATCATGCGGCTGGCCAGCGAACACAAGATTCCTGTGGTGCCGCGCGGTGCGGGCACGGGGCTGAGCGGCGGAGCCATCGCGCGGCGCGAGGCGATCGTGCTCTCGCTGGCCCGGATGAACAAGATCCTTGAGATCGACATTCCGAACCAGCGCGCGGTGGTGCAGCCGGGCGTGGTGAACCTGGAACTTTCGAACGCCACGGCGAAATACGGCTACTACTACGCGCCCGATCCTTCGAGCCAGAAAGCGTGCACCATTGGCGGAAATGTGGCAGAGAATTCCGGTGGGCCGCACACATTGGCGCTGGGCGTGACGGTGAACCACGTGACCGGGCTGGAGGTGGTGCTGCCGGATGGAAAAATCATTGACCTGGGCGGTAAGGCGCAGGATTCCACCGGGCTGGATCTGACCGGATTTTTTGTGGGCTCCGAGGGCACCATGGGCGTGGTAACAAAAATTACCGTGAAGCTCACCAAGCTGCCCGAGCACGTGACCACACTGCTGGGGATTTACAACACGGTGGAAGACGCCGCGAACACGGTGGTCGCAATTACGCAGAGCGGGGTGACGCCGGCGGCTCTGGAGATGCTGGATGGCTGGATGGTGCGCTGCGTTGAGGCCAATGTGCACGCCGGCTATCCGGAAGATGCGGCGGCCGTGCTGCTGATCGAGCTGGAAGGGATGCGCGAGGCGGTGGAAGAGCAGGCCGAGGCGGTAAGCGCCGTCTGCATGCAGCAAAAGGCGCGCGAAGTCCGGCGCGCGCGCGACGAAAAACAGCGCCAGCTCCTCTGGCTGGGCCGCAAGACGGCGTTCGGCGCCGTCGGACGCGTCTCGCCTTCTTATTACACGCAGGATGGCGTGATCCCGCGGACCAAGGTCCCGTACACGCTGGCGGAGATCGAGCGCATCAGCAAGAAGTACGGGCTGATTATCGGCAACGTGTTTCACGCCGGCGACGGCAATCTCCACCCGCTGATCCTGTTTGACAGCCGCGATCCCAAGCAGACGGAGAACAGCCGCAAAGCGGCGAAAGAAATCATGGCGTGCTGCCTGAGCTTTGGCGGCTCAATCACCGGCGAGCACGGCGTGGGCATGGAAAAAATGGGGCTGATGACCGCCATGTTCACCGAAGACGACTTGCAGGTGATGGTGCAGCTGCGCAACGCGTTCAATCCTGAGTCGATTTTGAATCCACAGAAGGTGATTCCCGATCTGCGCTACTGCCGTGAGATTACCGGGCCGCTGCCGAAAGCCAAGGTCGAGCCCGCGGCGGGGATGCCGGTATGAGCACCGTGACCTCTCCAGCATCGGTTGAGCGTGAACTCGCCGGGATTGTGGGCGAAGCGCACGTTACGCACACGGATTTCGAAATTAACGGCGTAGTGCCGATGGCAGCGGTCTCACCCGGATCACCGGAAGAGGCGGCTGCCGTGCTGCGGCTGGCGAATGAGCGCGGGCTGGTGGTTGCGGCGGCGGGCGGGCTGACCAAGCAGCAGATCGGCGGCGTGCCGGAGCGGATCGACATCCTGCTAAGCACCACGCGCATGAACAAAGTTGAAGAATACGATCCGGGAGATTTGACCATCGCCGTGCAAGCAGGCATACCTTTTGCCGAGATGCAACGCCAACTCGGAGAACATCAGCAGTGGGTTCCGTGCGATGCCGCCCACCTGGAACATGCGACGATCGGCGGCTTGCTGGCTACGGGAGCGGCCGGGCCGCTTAAATCCACATTCGGCCATATGCGCGACTTCTGTATCGGCGTGCAGTTTGTGACAGCGGACGGCAAGGTCGCCAAGGGCGGCGGGCGCGTGGTGAAGAACGTTGCCGGCTATGACCTGATGAAGCTGATGACCAGCAGCTACGGATCGCTGGCGGTGATCACGCGGGCCAATTTCAAGGTATTTCCGCGGCCGCGGCAGACGCGCACCTTTGTTTGTTCGTTCGGCTCGCTGGACGAGGCGCTGGAATTCCGCACCAGGCTTTTCAAGTCGCCGCTGACGCCCATGTGCATGGAAATCCTCTCGCCGCGCGCGCCGGAATACCTGGGCGATGCGGGGCCGGTGCATGACCCGGACCACTATGCGCCGGACAAGCCGGTTTCGCTGCCGGCGCTGGAGTGGCAGATTGCGCTGCGCGCCGCCGGCAGTGACATCGTGCTGGCCCGCTATGCGCGCGAACTGGGCACGGCCGTAACACGAACACTGGACGGCGCGGAAGAAGAAAAGTTCTGGAAGCACGTCTCGCATTTTGAGCAGAGCGTGCTCTCGCGGCACCGGAATGCCATGGTGATCTACACACACCTGGCGATCCAGGGCGTGGGCCCGGCTTTGCAGGCGCTGGAGCGCACGGCGCCGGACTACAACCTGATCCCCGCCGCGGTGGGACGGGCAGCGACAGGAAATCTGGTGCTGGCGTTCATGCCTTTGTCAGTCGATCCGCCTTCGGCGATGCAGTATGCGAACTGCGTCTCGGCGTTTCGCGGGATGTTGCCGCCCGGATCGTCAGCCGAAGTTGCGCAGTGCCCGACGGAAGCCAAGCTGCACTTTGACGTGTGGGGCACGACGCCTACGAACGTCGAGATGATGCGCGCGGTGAAGCGGGCGATTGATCCGAAAAATATTCTGAACAGGGGTAGATTCATTGTCTGAGACCACCGCATTTGAGCCCCATGTGCACGATCCGCAGCTGAAGCCGATTGGCGGCGGCAAGGACCAGCCCAGCTGGGAGCTGCTCTCAACGTGCGTGCACTGCGGGCTGTGCCTGAACCACTGCCCCACCTACAAAGTGCTGGGCATGGAGATGGATTCGCCGCGCGGACGCATCTACCAGATGCTGCAGGTGAACGAAGGCAAGATGCCGCTGGCCAGCGCGTTTGTCACCCACATCGACCGCTGCCTGGGCTGCGTTGCCTGCGAGATTGCCTGCCCTTCCGGCGTGAAGTACGGACGCATTGTAGAGCGGGCGCGGGCGCAGATTGAGCAGAATTACAAGAGGCCGTTCGTGCAGCGGAAGTTGCGCGGCTTTTTCTACAACAAAGTCATCCCGAATTTCAAGACGCTCGGCCGTGTGGCGCGCTTGACGCGTTTCTACCAGCGCTCGGGATTGCAGACGGTGGCGCGGAAGTCGGGGCTGCTGAAGCTGCTGGGCGTGGCCGATCTGGACAGGCTTTCTCCGCAGATCGACCGCGAGTTCTTCTTCGGCGAGATTGGAAAGGTCTTCCCTGCCGTGGGCGATAAGCGCGGCAAGGTGGCTTTCGTTGCGGGATGCATTAATAATGTCGCTTTTTCGCACTTGAACCGCGCTACGGTGAACGTGCTCACGCAGAACGGGATCGAGGTCCATATTCCCGCGGGCCAGGGTTGCTGCGGCGCGCTGCACGCGCATGCCGGGCTGCGCGATGAGGCGCGCGAGCTGGCGCGGCACAACATCAACATCTTTCTGGGCGGCGAGTACGACGCCATTGTGACCAACGCGGCGGGCTGCGGCTCCAACATGAAAGAGTACGACGACCTGCTGGAGAATGATCCGGCTTACCTGGACCGCGCCAGGGAATTTAAAGCCAAGATGAAGGACGTGACCGAGTATCTGGCGGCGATCGGGTTGCGGGCGCCGAAGAAGAAGATCGCGCAGAGGGTTGCGTATCAGGACCCGTGCCATCTAGCCAACGCGCAGCGCATCCGCACGCAGCCGCGCGAGTTGCTCTCGGCGATCGGGTGCGAACTGGTGGAGCTGCCGCACTCCGACCAGTGCTGCGGCAGCGCTGGCGTGTACAACGTCGCGCAGAACGAGCTTTCCATGCAGATCCTGGAGCGCAAGATGGAAGACGTAACCTCAGTCTCAACGGACATGCTGGCCACGGCCAACGTAGGCTGCATGATCCAGCTGCGCGCCGGCGTGGAAAAGCTAGGCCTGAACCTGCCGGTGAAGCACGTGATGGAGCTGCTGGACGAGGCATACTCGTAAGCTTCCCCGAAGTCCCGAGCAGAGCGAGGGCCCTCTGCAATCCGACAAACTTCCGCGTTTGTTACGAAACGAATATGGAGTTGGTAGAAGAAGGTAGGGGTCCCTCACGCGCAAAACCCGCGCGTTCGGGATTTCAGGAAAACCAACTGCTGTGATTTCGCTCACAGAACGCGCTTCGTCCGAAGCGCACAATCCTCCTGTGATCTTCAAAGTAACGTTATGCAAGTAACGTTACCGGGCTACGGGATATGAATGAGGGTTCTAAGGTCTTTGAGCGATTCGCGGTTTTGCTCACTCCTAGAACAATGAATAAGCCATGAATAACGTCGTCAACAAATTCGTGCAGGCCCATGATCGGTACGTTGAACTCGATCGCATTCGCACTGAGTGCACCAACCCCGCGCAGCGCGAGTCGATCCACATTGCCATCATGACGGCTTACCTTGAAGTGCAGTTCCACGCGCGGCAGATCGCCGGACTCCAGTACGCGGACGGTATGGACTTTGCCGATGTGAACTAGGCCGCGAAGGCCGGCTTCCCTTTCCGCCATGGGAGCAGGCGCCTGATCTCCCTGCCCGGCCCCGGGCGTTTCAGTCACCCGACAGACACCTTTCTTCTCTCTATTTGCGTCTAAATATTTACGCCACTGCTGTACTATGTACCTGTGCACCAACTGCGGAGCAATTGGGCGCAAAGCTTGATCTTTCGGAGGTGGCTCCCCCATGGCGCTGGCTCGCATCCTTACGCATTTTCCTGAGCGCGCAACAGCACTGGCTGAACAGCTCAAGCAGCAGGGTTACCGGGTTGAGATCAGCAACCCCGACCAGGCCAACCTTTCGCCTGCCGATCTGGAAATCGAATTTGAGATCTGCGATCGCGCTGACGCGCTGGAGCGCGCCGCCGGTCTGGCCGATGAACTCCATGCCGATGTGGCTGTCGCACCGGGGGTCTTGCAGGTTGAAACCAAGCCGCCGGCGGCTGCGCCTTTAGCAGACGAGCAGACGAGCGATCGTGAGCTGGAGTTCCAAGCCGCGTTTCAGCAGCCGCAGGCGGAGCATGAATTGGAGCCGGCTGCCCGGGCTGATGTGCCCATCGAAGAGCAACCCCTGGTGATCGAGGTGCCGGTGATGGAGCAGGCGCCGCTTCCTCCAGTCCAGTTTTTGGACGAGCCGCCGGTCATGAAGCCGGAGCTGGTGCATTCGGCGATGGAAGCGCGAACCATTGAAGCTCCGCGCGCGGCTGATCCAGTTCCGTATCTGGCGCAGCTTACGCCGTTCGGCACGCCGCCATCGAATGAACACCAGCTTTCTGAACAAGAGCCTGGGATAGAAGCGCAGCCGCAGGTTGCGGAAGCCAGTCCCGCCGGTCCGGGCCTGGGCAGGCGCGCGGCGGAGTTGGTTGGCAAATCGATGGCCGCGATGAAGGTGGGTATCGCCGAGACGGCGGAGTCGTTCCGCGAGAACCTCAAAGAATTCAAAAAACGGGCGCAGGTGCGCGCGGCGGAGGCGCATGCGGCGCGAGTGGCCCGCATGCTCGATCTGGAACAGCGAAAGGCTGAGGCGCAGGTGCGGGCAAACGAACTGGAAGTGGCGCGGGAAGCCGCGTCGGCGCGGCTGGCTGAGCTGCTCAGGGAGCGCGATCCCGGATTGCGCGAAGAAGGGCTGCGGCAGGAACAGCTGCGGGAAGAGATGTTGCATGAGGCGAGCAAACCGGCGCCACCCGTGGAAGCGCCCGCACGGCGAAAGCCGGTGGAGGCCTTGCGGCATGCCTCCGTTGCCGGGATCATCAAGCGACCGAAACGGGCGATGAGCCCACAGCTGCGCGCCGTTCTCACCGGCGCTGCGGCGGTGACGTTCTTGTTCGTGATCGGGATTGTGCTGGGTGTCTTGCAACCGCACGCACCACTCGCCTACACCGGCACGCGGGCAACCACGTCCAGGGGCACCAGCGCGCAGAGCAGCGGAGTAACGCTGCAAACGGGGGGCGTCACGGTAAAGACCGGCACGCCGGCACAGTCGAATGCCGCGGCCGTACAAAAACCTGCAGCGGCAGCGCCACCCAAAGTGGAGGCTGCGACCCCGGCCAAGCCGTCACCACGGGTGGATACGAGCAGGCACATCGCACAGCAGAACGGCGAAAATGAGCTTGGCGATGACGTTGTTGTGCGCCATTTCAATACGCCGGTGCCGACGCAAAAGCCGAAGCAAAATGGTCAGCAGGCCGGGCTCAAGCACTTTTCGGATCTCGATAACCAGTAGCAATCAGCGATCAGCAAGCAAGCGCGTTCGCGCTGAAGACCCGCTGGGTCATCGGCACGTGCAGAGTAATTGCCCAGCGCGATTGCCGCTGAGAGCAGCGGCGCTCTCAGAAGATGCCGCCTGTGCCCGATCTACCAGTTCCGGCTGCGCACCAGAGTCACGTTTACCCACTCGCTGAACGAGGTCAGCGGGAATTCCAGGCGCTGGATAGTGTCAGCGTAGCCCAGGTTCTTGACCTTGAGCAGGTGCGATTTGCGCGAGAGGTGCGGGATCACGAAGCGGCCGGGCGAGGACGCCGCGAGTTCCTGGCCATCGAGGAATACGCGCGCGGTCGGCGGGCTGCAAACCACGACGGTCTCCACTCCCCAGAAGTACCATCCGCCGAGCGCGCCAGCCACAATTACCAGAAGCAGAATCAAAATCACGACTCCGAACTTGCCACGGCGCGGCGGCGCCATGGGC
>Ga0070730_10005506_pt1 | contig 10929 bp, 10 predicted proteins | sample Coa_R1_3_FD_66447 | JGI IMG/M metagenome (GOLD analysis project Ga0070730, IMG submission 66447) | Surface soil microbial communities from Centralia Pennsylvania, which are recovering from an underground coalmine fire - Coalmine... | ecosystem: Environmental > Terrestrial > Soil > Unclassified ... | reverse complement strand
GCCCGTCAGCCTGCCACAGTATCGCCGGCCGCTGAGCGCCATGACCGCCGCCCTGCTGGAAGCCGGTTTTGTGCTGGAGCGCCTCCTGGAGCCGCAGCCGCAGCCCGAATTTCGCCTGCTGGAGCCCGAGAACTATGCCCGCCTGATGCGGCGGCCGGGTTTCATTTGTTTCCAGGCAAAAGCTCGCAATTGACCAAATCCACTTATTTGCCTACACTTACTATGTCGAATTGAAACCTATCCACGACGAATCGGGCCTGGCGGTCGTGAACGATTGGCAAGTTGAAGGTGATCAATGCTCGAATTACCGGTAATCGTCGTCCTGGCTTTTCTGGTGGTGGTGGTGGCCTACGCCTTGGGCAAGTATTGGAACCGGCGGCAGGGCGTGTTTCCCGCGCCGCCCCCGCCCAGCATTGCCAAAAAGCTCGGCGGGCTGGTGGCGCCGCCCGTGTCCGATCGCGAAGTGCGGGCCGTGGTCAGCTGGCTGCTGAGCCAGGCTTTTGAGCAAACCGGCATCCGCGTGGCCGATGACCGGCTGGCCTATCAGCGGATCGTGGAAGCGGCTCAAAAGGCCGTCGTGGAGCTGAAGACCCAAGACACTTTCGATGTGTCGCTGCCGTACCTGACCGCTGACGCCAACGGCCCCAAGCATCTTGAAGCGCGCCTGACGCGCGAGATGATCGAAGAATTGGTTAAATAGAGATATTGACTTTTCTAGCCTATCAGTGATATAAGTAAGCCCAATCTCATAGCCAACAACGCTGAAGAGGACGAGTAGGCTTCCAAGCGGCGACCAGAGAGCCGGGCAGCAGGCGGTGCAAGCCCAGCACGAGCGCTGAAGCAGAATGGACCTCCGAGTTGCGCGGGCGAACGGCCACCAGCCAACTAGCCCAAGCCGGAATTGCCACCGTTATCAGGGCAGAGGATATTAATCGGCGCGGCTCGCGCTGAGCGTATCCGCAGAGTGAGGCTGGCCTTCCGAAACCTGTCGCAATCACCGGCAGGTTTTTTTGTTGCGGAAGCCAGGCCTAACCAGGGTGGCACCACGGGAGTCCCCTCTCGTCCCTAAGGACAAGAGGGGATTTTGCTTTAAGCGCAACCCGCGCAGACCGTTGGAGCGACCGCATGGACACTCGCAAAGATGCTCGCAAACCCCGCCTTCTCACCGGCGACCGGCCCACTGGCCGGCTGCACCTGGGCCACTACGTGGGCAGCCTGGTGAACCGCGTCAAGCTGCAGCACCAATACGACGCCTTTTTCATCATCGCCGACCTGCACACCCTCACCACCCGGCCCGAGCGCGAACACATCAAAGAGATCCCCGGCTTCATCCGCGAGATCGTGCTCGATTACCTGGCCGTGGGCATCGACCCGGACGTGAGCACCATCTTCGTCCAATCGGCTATCCCCGAGACCTACGAGCTCAACCTGATCCTGGAAATGTTAGTGACCGTGCCGCGGCTGGAGCGCCTGCCCTCGCTGAAGGACATGGCCCGCGACGCGCATTTGGACACGATGCCGTTCGGGCTGCTGGGCTACCCGGTGCTGCAAGCGGTGGACATCTTGCTGCCGCGGGCCGAGCTGGTGCCGGTGGGCAAGGACAACCAGGCGCACGTGGAGATCACGCGCGAGATCGCTCGGCGCTTCAACGCCCTCTACGGCCCGGTGTTCCCCGAGCCCGAGGCGCTCATCGGCGAGGTGCCCACCCTGGTGGGCACCGACGGCAGCGCCAAGATGAGCAAATCGCTCGGCAACGCCATTTTCCTTTCGGACGATGCCGACACGGTGACGACTAAGGTGCGCGGGATGTACACCGACCCCAAGCGACTGCGCGCCAGCGACCCTGGCACGGTGGAAGGCAACCCCGTGTTTGTGTTTCACGACGCCTTCAACGACAACCCGGCGGAGGTGGCCGAACTTAAGGAACGCTACCGGGCCGGCCAGGTGGGCGATGTGGAAGTGAAGGCCCGCCTGGCCGTCGCGCTCAACCGATTCCTGGAGCCCATCCGCGAGCGCCGCGCCTACTACCTGGCGCACCCGCTGCTGCTGCAAGACGTGCTGGCCCAGGGCATCCGCCATATGCAGGCCGAGGCGGCCGAGACGATGCGCCAGGTGAGAGAGTTGTCCGGCTTGAGCTATTCAGCCGAGTTGTTTGCGGATACGGTGGACTTGTTTGGAACGGAGTAATTGGTACATGCTAACCACATTCACGCCACTAAAGACAATCACGCCGGTCCTGCCGAAGCCGCTTGTGCGGGAGCTGTCGGCCGATTTAGAGACGCCGACTTCGGTGTATCTCAAGCTGTCGGGCGCGGGCCCATCGTTCCTGCTTGAATCGGTCGAGGGCGGCGAGCGGGTGGCGCGCTATTCCTTTATCGGGGTGCAGCCGGCGCGGCACTATACCCTGCGGTCGGGTGTGGTAGAGCGCCACACGCCCGACGGCGTCACCGAGCTGCCGCTGGGGCCGGGCGCGGACGCGCTGCACGTGCTGCAGACCGAGCTGGCGCAGTATCAATCGGCGCACGTGGAAGGTCTGCCGCGCTTTATCGGCGGGCTGGTGGGCTTCCTGGGTTATGAAACGATCCGCCAGTTCGAGCCGCACCTGCGCGATCTGCCCGCGGCCAGCGACCTGCCGGAAGGCATTTTCTTGCTGACCGACACCCTGGTGGCCTTTGACCACGCCCGCCGCAGCCTGTTCCTCATCGCGCATGCCTTTGGCGGCGATGAAGCCGCCGCCCGCCGCCGGCTGGATGAGCTGGCAGCGCGCCTGGCCGCCCCCCTGCCCGCCCAAACCACGCCCAGCGCCAAGGGCCAGTCGGCCATCTCGTCCAGCCTGACCCAGGCCGGGTATGAAGCCGCCGTGCGCGCGGCCAAGGAATATATCGCCGCTGGCGACATTTTCCAGGTGGTCATTTCGCAGCGCCTGACGCGCCAGACCGGCGCCAAACCGTTCGACATTTATCGCGCGCTGCGCCGGCTCAACCCGTCGCCGTATATGTTCTTCTTCGATTTTGGCCGGGTGGACGGCGAGCCGTTCTATCTGGTGGGCGCCTCGCCCGAGATCTTCGTGCGCCTGGAAGGCCGCCGGGCCACCCTGCGGCCGATTGCCGGCACGCGGCCGCGCGGCGCCAACGCCGCCGCCGATGACGCGCTGGAGGCCGAGCTGCGCGCCGACCCCAAGGAGTGCGCCGAGCACGTGATGCTGGTGGACCTGGGCCGCAACGACCTGGGCCGCGTGTGCGCGTATGGCAGCGTGCATGTCTCGGACTTTGCCACCGTCGAGCGCTATTCGCATGTGATGCACCTGGTGTCGAACGTGGAGGGCGAGCTGCGCGACGGACTGACCGCCTTCGACCTGGTGCGGGCCTCGTTCCCGGCCGGCACGGTGAGCGGCGCCCCCAAGGTGCGCGCGATGGAGATCATCGGCGAGCTGGAAGGCCGCTCGCGCGGGCCATACGCCGGCGCGGTGGGCTATTTTGGCTTCGATGGCGCCATGGACACCTGCCTGGCCATCCGCACCCTGGTCGGGCGCGGCAGCACCGTCCGCGTCCAGGCCGGCGCCGGCCTGGTGGCCGACTCGGACCCGGCCACGGAATATCAAGAAACGCTCAACAAAGCGCAAGCTGTTTTAAGTGCCGTGGACATCGCAGAAAGGCCGTAAAAGGTAAGTGGTAATCGGTAATTCGTAATTGATCGGACAACTGAGTCATTACGAATTACCAATTACCACTTACCAATTACTAATTACTCTTATGCTATTGGTCATCGACAACTACGACTCCTTCACCTACAACCTGGTGCAGTATTTCGGCGAGCTAGGCGCGGCGCCGCAGGTGTTCCGCAACGACGCCATCACGCTGGACGAGCTGGAGGCGCTGGGCCCCACGCGGCTGGTCATCTCGCCCGGCCCGGGCGAGCCGGCCGACGGCGGCATCTCCAACGGCGCCATCCTGCGCTTTAGCGGGCGGATCCCGGTGCTGGGCGTGTGCCTGGGGCACCAGTGCCTGGGGGCGGTGTATGGCGGCACGGTGCGGCGCGCCCCACGGCTAATGCATGGCAAGACCTCGGCTATCTATCACGACGGCACGCAGCTCTTCCGCGGCCTGCCCTCCCCCTTCGAGGCCACGCGCTATCACTCGCTGATCGTCGAAGAGCCGCTGCCGCCTTGCCTGGCCGTCACCGCCCGCACCAACGCAGGCGAGATCATGGGCCTGAAGCACACAGACTACCCGACCTTCGGGGTGCAGTTCCACCCCGAGTCGATCCTGACCGAGCACGGAAAACAGATATTGCAGAACTTCTTGGATATTTAGAGTAAAGAGTAAGTGGTAATTGGTAATTCGTAATTGAACGACGCACTTAATTACCAATTACTATTTACGAATTGCCTGGACTTGGAGGTTACTATGCTAAAGCCCTTTATCGCCCTGGCCCTAAATCGCAAAGACCTGAGCGCCGAACAGGCCGAGGCGGCCATGACCGTCATCATGACCGGCCAGGCCACCCAGGCCCAAATTGGGGCCTACCTGGTGGCGCTGCGCATGAAGGGCGAGACGGTGGATGAAATCATCGGCTCGGCCCGCGCCATGCGCGCCAGCGGGGTGCATCTGACCGTGGCGCGCGGCAGCGCGCCGATGTTCGACACGGCCGGCACCGGCGGCGACGGCGCCAACACCTTCAATATCTCCACCGCCGCTGCCTTCGTGGTGGCCGGCACCGGCCGCAAGGTGGCCAAACACGGCAACCGCGCGGCCTCGTCGCAGTGCGGCAGCGCCGATGTATTGGCGGCCCTGGGCCTCAACCTGGACCTGGCGCCTGAGCTGGTGGGCGGCGCGATCGAGGAAGTGGGCATCGGGTTTCTATTCGCGCCCAAATTCTACCCGGCCATGAAACATGCCATCGGCCCGCGCAAGGAAATCGGCCAGCGCACCATCTTCAATGTGCTCGGCCCGCTGAGCAACCCGGCCGGCGCGGATGTGCAAGTGATCGGGGTCTATGACCCGGCCCTCACCGAGCCGCTGGCGCATGTGCTGGGCGGGCTGGGCTCGCGAGCAGCCTTCGTCATCCACGGCGCGGGCGGCGCCGACGAACTAAACCCCAGCGGCCTCAACCGGGTGAGCCACCTGAAAGACGGCGCGGTGCATACCTTTGAGCTGGACCCGACCGCGCTCGGTTTCGCCCCCGGCACCATCGCCGACCTGCGCGGCGGCACGCCCGACGACAACGCGGCCGTGATGCGCAGATTGTTGGCCGGGCAGGTGAACGGCGCCCGGCGCAGCGCGGTGGTGCTCAACGCCGCCGCCGCCATTGCCGCCGACAGCGGCGACCTGCCGGCCGCCGTGGCCGAGGCCGAGCAGGCGCTCGACTCCGGCGCGGCGTTGGCCAAGCTGGAGGCGCTGGTGGCGTTTAGCCAAAGGGTGGTGCAAGAGTAACTGGTCGCTGCGCGTGGTAGTTGGTAACTTGCAATGCATCACCGACTGCGAGCACCCGAAAGTCATTGAAGATCAAAGTCGGCACCGCAGCGGGGTAGGGGCGGGGTTTCCCCGCCCAGGCGGCGTGTAAATTTTGCGATGGGTGGGGAAACCCCGCCCCTACCATCAATATCAACGGGCAACTGCCTGGCAAATTACAGGGGTTGATCGTCAACATCTGTTGAGGCTTCGTTATTCATCGGATTTAGGGATGCTGCCGAAAATACTGGCGCACAAACGCACCGAAATTGCCGGCCTGGATGAAGCCGAGCAGCGCCGCTGCGCCTTAGACGCGCCCGCGCCTCGCCCTTTCCTGCCCCCTTTGGCAACCGGCCCCTCTCCCGAAGCCGCCTTTGCTTCAGGAGAGGCGGTAGGGGGTGAGGGCCGCCCCGTGCGCCTCATCGCCGAGCTCAAGCGCGCTTCGCCCTCGCGCGGGTTGCTGGCGCCCAACGTGGACCTGCAGGCCATGGCGCGGGTGTATGCCGGCCACGGCGCGGCAGCGATCTCGGTGCTGACCGACGAGGCCTTCTTTATGGGCAGCCTGGCCGTGCTCAGCGCGCTGCGCGCCGCGCCCGATGTGCCGCTGCCGTTATTGCGCAAAGATTTCATCCTTTCCGCGGCGCAGGTGTATGAAACCCGCGCCGCCGGCGCCGACGCCGTGCTGCTGATCGTGGCAGCGCTGACGGATGAGCCCGGCAGCCCGGCCGATTGCTCGCTGGGCGAGCTGCACGCTTTGGCGCTGGACCTGGGGCTGGCGCCGCTGGTGGAAGTGCATTCGCGCGCCGAGCTGGAGCGCGCGCTGGCGCTGCCTGGCTTGCAGTTGGTGGGCATCAACAACCGCGACCTGCTTACCTTTAACGTGAGCCTGGACACCACCGCCGAGCTGCGGCCGCTGGTGCCCGCCGGGCTGCGGGTGGTGTCCGAATCCGGCATCTTCACCGCCGCCGATGTGGCCCATTTAGGCGGCCTGGGCGTGGATGCCGTGCTCGTGGGCGAAGCGATCATGACCGCCGGCGACCCGGCCGCCAAGGTGCGCGAGTTGAGCGGCCATGCACGTTAAGATTTGCGGGCTGAGCACCCTGGACGACGCGCTGGCAGCAGTAGACGCCGGGGCCGATTACCTGGGGTTCAATTTCTGGACCAAGAGCCCGCGCTATGTCACCCGCGACGCCTGCGCCGCCATCCAGGCCGAGCTGCGGCGGCGCGGCGCCGCTGTCACCACCGTGGGCGTATTCGTCAACACGCCGCCGGCCGAAGTGGCGGCGGTGATGGAGGCGTGCGGGCTGGACCTGGCGCAACTGCACGGCGACGAACAGCCCGAGCAGCTTTCGCCGCTGTGGGGCAAGGCCTTCAAAGCCGTGCGCGACCCCGCCGTCATCAGCAACGCCGAGTTGGAGGCGCTGGCCGTGTTCAGCCCCCGCGAGCCAACCTTCCTGGTGGACGCGCCTGCGCCTGGCCTGTATGGCGGCAGCGGGCAATTGGCCGATTGGCAGGCGGCGGCGAGCCTGGCGGCGCGCTACCCCATCTTCTTGGCCGGCGGGCTCAACCCAACGAATGTGTCGGCCGCGGTGGCGCGGGTGAAGCCGTGGGGCGTGGACGTGGCCAGCGGCGTGGAGTCGGCGCCGGGCCAGAAAGACCACGCCAAGATTCGGGCGTTCGTGGAGGCAGCGCGGGCGCACGGTAGCACGCCTCAAGACGCCACCGAATAAATTCTTGCTAGCCTGCGGCCTGGCGTCCGCCTACGCGGACGCGCTTGAGTGTGCACTCAAGTGGCAAGAAAAGGCATCGTCCACGGAGGTGGACGACCGGCGCGGGCCGCCTTTGCCCGCGCCACAAGGCGCGAATTTCCATAGACCCCGCTCGCGCACTTTGCGAGACGGGGCTTTCGCTGGCCTCTCCAAAGGATCAATCGCGTATGGGTGCACTCCCACAAAAATTTGGGCCGTATGGCGGGCAGTTCGTGCCCGAGACCTTGATGCCGGCCCTGGAAGAGCTGGAGCGGGTGTACGTGGAGGCCCGCGCCGACCCGGCCTTTCAGGCCGAGTTTGCGCGGCTGTTGGCCGACTACGTGGGCCGCCCCACCCCGCTGAGCTATGCCGCCCGGCTCAGCGAGCGGCTGGGCGGGGCGCGCATTTATCTCAAGCGCGAAGACCTGGCCCACACCGGCGCGCACAAAATCAACAACGCCCTGGGCCAGGGCTTGCTGGTCAAGCGCATGGGCAAGCAGCGCATTGTGGCCGAGACCGGCGCCGGTCAGCACGGGGTGGCGTCCGCCACGGTGGCGGCGCTGCTGGGCCTGGAGTGCGTGGTGTATATGGGCACCATCGACATCGCTCGGCAGCAGATGAACGTGTTTCGCATGAAGCTGCTGGGCGCGGAGGTGCGGCCAGTGGCGGCCGGCAGCCAGACTCTGAAAGACGCCATCAACGAAGCCATCCGCGATTGGGTGACCAACGTGCGCGACACCCATTACCTGCTGGGCTCGGCGTTGGGGCCCCACCCCTACCCCACCATGGTGCGCGACTTCCAGTCCGTCATCGGCCGCGAGGCGCGCGCGCAAATCCTTACCGCCGAAGGCCGCCTGCCCGACACCTGCGTGGCCTGCGTGGGCGGCGGCTCGAACGCCATTGGCCTATTCTCCGGTTTCCGTGACGACGAAGAGGTGGCCCTGATAGGGGTCGAGGCCGGCGGCGAAGGCATCGCCAGCGGCAAACACGCCGCGCGCTTCGCCGATGCGGCCAAAGGCCGGCTGGGGGTGATCCACGGCACGCGCACCTATGTGCTGCAGGACGCCGATGGCCAGATCGCCGACACACACTCCATCTCGGCCGGACTGGACTATGCCGCCGTCGGGCCCGAGCACGCTTTCCTGCGCGACAGCGAGCGCGCCTTCTACACCTCCGCCACCGACGCCGAAGCCCTGGCCGCGTTCAAGCTGCTGTGCGAGACCGAGGGCATCATTCCCGCCCTCGAATCCTCCCACGCCGTGGCCGAAGCCATCAAGCTGGCCCCCACCATGCGCAAAGACCAGGTGCTGCTGGTGAATTTGTCGGGACGGGGGGACAAGGACCTGGACACCGTAATGAAGGAACTGAAGTTATGAGTGTGGGACGCGAAGCGTGGGCGTATGGGGGTAAGTACTTTCTCCTATACACCCACACTCCCACGCTTCGCGTCCCACGCCTTTCTCAAGGACTCCCATGCTCCAACTCCACGACGCCTTCCACCATCCCCCGGCCTTCATGCCCTACTTTCCCATCGGTTACCCGGCGCTGGACGTGTCGGTGGATGTGATCGAGGCCCTGGCGCGCGGGGGCGCGGATTTGATCGAGGTGGGCGTGCCGTTTTCCGATCCACTGGCCGATGGGCCCGTAATACAGCGCGCCACACAGATTGCCTTGCAGCAAGGGGCCACGGTGGCCAAATGCCTGGCGGCGGTGGCCGAGCTGCGCCGGCGCGGGGTGACAGTGCCTCTGGTGCTGATGGGCTACTACAATCCACTGCTGGCTTACGGTCTGCCGCGGCTGGCCGCCGCGGCCGGCGCGGCCGAGGCCAGCGGCTTCATCGTGCCCGACCTGCCACCCGAAGAGGCCGGCGACCTGGAGGCGGTGCTGCCCGCGGCGCTGCCCCTGGTGCGCATGCTGGCGCCCACCACCCCGCCCGAACGCGCCAAACGCATCGCCGCCGATGCGCGCGGCTTTCTCTACCTGGTCTCGGTCACCGGCACCACTGGCGCGCGCAGCGCGCTGCCGCCCGGCCTGCCCGATTTCATTGCCCGCGTGCGCCGCGATGCGCCCGCCAACCTGCCCTTGTGCGTGGGCTTCGGCATTGCCACGCCCGAGCAGGCGCGCGCCGTGGGTGAGTATGCCGATGGCATCATTGTGGGCTCCGCCTGCGTCAAGGCCATCGGCGAGGCGGCGGACCCCGTGCCGGCGGCCGAGCAGTTTGCGAGGGAATTCAAGACGGCTCTCACCGCCGCAATTAGTAAGTAGTCATTGGTAATTGAATCTTTCCAGAAATTCATAGGGTCATGGCCATGCTTCGCATGGCCATGACCCTATGAATTTCTGGCTATTATTCCTCCACCCAAGGCTCATCAGTAATCTTTGGCACGGCCAGCCAATCAGCGCGGTCTCCCTGGACCGGCAAAGCAATCTATGCAGTAGAATAATGCTAGCTGTGTCGCCCGCCGGTCACGCGGATGACCTCACCGGTAATCTGCCGATTGGCGCGCGATCCCAGAAACAGGATGACCGCCGCGATGTCTTCCGGCGTGGGCAGGCTGCGTGTGGGCAGCATTTGCCTCACCTGCTCCTGATAGTGTTCGGGCACACGCTGCCGGTTGTGCTCCGTGAGCACAAACCCCGGCATGACCACATTACTCAAAATGCCCGCCGGGCCTAACTCCTTGGCCATCGTGCGTGAGAGCCCGTCCAGGCCGGCCTTCACCGTCGCATACGGGCCCAAACCCGGCCAGCCGTCGACAGCGTCTGACGATACGCTCACAACGCGGCCCCAGCCGGCCGGGCGCATCAGGGGCAGCGCGCAATTGATCGTCAGCACAGTGCCCTCCAGGTTTCCCCGCAGCGTGTCTTGCCAGCGCTCGAGCGGCAGCTCTTCGAAAGGCTTGCCGCTGGGTCCGGCGCCGCTCATGAGCACCGCGTTATTCACCAGCACGTTCAGCGCGCCCCATTCCTTTTGTATGGCTTCCACGCTCGACCGGATAGAGTCCAGGTCGGCTAGGTCATGGTGCACCACCAGCGCCGTCCCGCCCGCGGCCCGCGCCTGTTCGGCAGTCGCCTCGGCGCCGGGCCGATTTTCGTGATAGGTCACCGCCACCCGGGCGCCTTCCGCGGCAAAGGCCACCGCCGCCGCCCGGCCAATGCCCGACGAGCTGCCCGTTACCATTACCACCTGATCTTTCAAACCCAAGTCCATTTTGTAGCCTCCTGAACCGCACCCCCACCTCACTCGCCCAGCGTAAACCGAGCTTGTGAATGAAATGTGAAACGGCGTGGCAGAAGTGCCACCGCGGTCAAGAATCGGTTTACAATCACCTCGCATAGTACTTGCGGGAGACTCTATTGCCCCAACAACTCGATTGGACGTGGGGCGACGCGCCAGAGCCGGACGAGCCGCCCACTGACCCATCCCCGCCCGCTCATTCGAACCCGCCCACCCGCCGGCAATGGAACATCGTGCGCGCGTGGTGGATAGCCCTGCTCCTGGTCGTGCTGGTGGTCGCCGGCCTGGGCGCCTTCAGCCTGTGGAACAGTCAAAAAGCCAACCGCGACCTGCGACAGATCATTGCCGCCGAAGAAACCGCCGGGCGAACAGGTGACCTGGACACACTGTGGGCCATTGGCGACCCGGATGACTGGGTCTGGCGTCGAACCCTGCATCCGGGTCGCCAATGGCCCACAGTGTGTCCAGGTCACCTGTTCGCCCGGCGGTTTCT
>Ga0070730_10005505_pt1 | contig 10934 bp, 10 predicted proteins | sample Coa_R1_3_FD_66447 | JGI IMG/M metagenome (GOLD analysis project Ga0070730, IMG submission 66447) | Surface soil microbial communities from Centralia Pennsylvania, which are recovering from an underground coalmine fire - Coalmine... | ecosystem: Environmental > Terrestrial > Soil > Unclassified ... | reverse complement strand
CGATGCCGTAGAGTTCATCCTGAAAGCGCAAAGTCAGTGGAAGAAGATCGTAGAAGCCTACATCGGCGAGCGCAGCCCCACCGTTCAGTAATCAGCGTAGGTGCCCGAAGCTGTCCAACAAGTATCAACTGGCATTCTGGATCAAGCATGCCCGCACTCAGATAAGCCAGGTGCTAACTGCTAAGTGCCAATCGCTTTTGGGCTGAAAGCTGACAGCCGATAGCTGACAGCTAAGAAAAACCCACCGGAAACTTGCTTGGGGCGTGCTCGGGTCAGCTTCCGGTGGGTTACCGTTTCTCCTTACTCACCCTGTTGTTTTCAGGAGTATGTAGACAAATTAAACACCCGAAGCGATCTTCCCTCCGTCTAATTTTGTAAAGCTTTGTAAAACCCGCACCGCGTACCAAAGATGTAAGTTGGGTAGATACTTCCTACGAGTAACAATACAGAGGAAACACTTGTGCCCGGTGTGCTCGGTAGTTAGGGGCTTTGCCCTATTCAGGTAAGGCGAGAGGCTTCGATGCCATCAGCTCCGCGAAGCGTTTGTCTTTGCGTAACTCCGCGAACTCGGTGTCTTTGTATACGTTCTTGAAGTCCTTGTATCCCTCTTCGAGCGCCTTCTTTAAATATTCCAACGACCGATCCGAGAGTCCCATCTTGGCGTAAAGTTTCGCCACGGTGTAGTCATAGTGCGCGCGGTCTCCGGGGCTGGGCAACTGCGCCTGCACCCCGCCTCGCGAGCTGCGCTCAAACACATCCGGATCAAGCTCCATCGCTTTCTGATACGCCTGCACCGCCGGCTCAAACTCCTTCTTCGAAAACAGCGCAGCTCCCAGATTGCTGTAAAACGATGCCGCCGAATCATTCAGTGCAATCGCGCGACGGTATTGCTTCACCGCGGCGCCATATTTCTGCTCCTCGTAATACACCACGCCCAGATTGTTATGCGCGTCGGCAAAATCGCGCTTGATCTTGATCGCTTGATCAAACGACTTTTTGGCTTCGCGATAGCGCTGCATCATCAGTTCGGTAATCCCGATTTTGTTGTACAAGCTGGCGGAATGGGGGGCTTTTCCTAGCGCAGCGCGATAGTAATCGAGCGCATCGAGATAAAGCTTTTCCATGCGCAGATCGTCGGCTCGCTTTTCCAGGTCCGCGGCGGTGGCGTCCGGCGCGGGAGGATCAGTCATCCGCAGCAGCGGCGGCTTGATTTGAACTTGTTCGGAGTGAGAACTCTGCGCATAACCAGACACTGCGCAGCAAAAGAAGGCAAAAGCCGTGGCGGGAACTAGAACCCTCGGGAAGCAAGACACAGGCCACCCCCGTATTGGCCTCTATTTTGGCACAGTTTGGGCAGGGCGGACGAACATTCTTAAGCCTGGGAGGGGCTTGGCGGTCTTCACGATTACCCTGCCCCTGTTCCGGCCGCCGCTTCGTGTGCCGCTGGTACCGGCATGCCCAGATTCCGGACAATGCCCGCAAGCGCACGCAAGAACTGATCACACCCCTTGTCCAAACCCAACTCACCCTTGTCCAGGAACGCGTACGCCCCATCCTGCTGCAGCCGCATCGCGTTCTTCTGCGACAAGCCGGTAAACACGACCACGGCAATCTCCGCCGTTACTCGATCCTTCTTTAAGGCCTTCAACACATCCGGACCGGTCATCTTCGGCAGCAGCATGTCGAGCAGAATCAGGTCGGGCCGCCGCTCCCGCGCCATTTCCAAGGCACTCTGCCCATCCCCGGCCACGCTGACCTCATACCCTGCCCGCGCCAGCGCCCGCTCCGTCGCCATTCGGAGAAACTTACTGTCCTCGACCAACAGAATCTTCGTCATCGCCGTCTGCTTCACGTGCCTCAAACTGCGGCACGCTGGGCCGCGCAGGCCCCTGACGTCTCATCGGCATGACAGTAAAAAACTTCAGGTGGGACTCTTCTGGGCCGCGGCGCCCCGAACCAGGCGCCTTCCTATCTCTTGCGGCTGGCTCGCTCCAGGATCGCTTTTACGGCCACTCGACTAGCGGCGCGCAGTTCGTCTTCATGACCCTCCGGAATCTGCTTGCCCACGAGCAGCGTCGCCGTTCCATGCAATAGCGCCCACAATTCGAGTGCCAGTTCCGTATAGTCCTCTGGCTTCCCGCCGAATTGCTTTCCGGCAACCTGCTCCACGAAGGCAAAGTTCGGCCGCGTTTCCCTTATCGGCCGCGGCGCGCCTCGTCCCTTTCGCGGCGAAAGCACGTGCGAGTGCGAATAGAAAAGCTGATACTCATTCGGCATCTGCAGGGCAAATTCAACGTATGCCTCGGCCATCTCCTCCAGAGTCTCGCCGCGCTCGAAGTGCTCACGAATTCGAGCCGCGATCCGCAGCAGCAGCCCCCGGATCAGGTCCTCCCGGTCTTTGAAGCGACGGTACACCGCCGGTGTATTGGTCTTGGCCGCTGTCGCAACCGCTCGCATGGTCAGCGCCCGCTCGCCCCCGCGTCGCCACAACCGGTCGGCAGCTACCAGAATTCGATCTTCCAGTTCCGGATCAGGATGCCTGGGCATGGGGCTCCTCCACGATCATTCCACGCTGGTTTAACATTTTATTGACAATGTAGACATAACACTGTTATGGATAATCCCGCAAGCCCTCCCCCTAGTGAGCAATGACCTGGATAGGCGGCCGCCCTCTAACCAAAAGGCGGCACCTTATCGCTGTGTCTGTTTGTCCCTGAAGTAACTCTCAGGGGATGATCGCAATCGTTGTCGCGATCATCCCTGCGTGATCCGCCTGTGGCACTCGAGCCCGGCGATGGATCCGCTCCACCCTTCCGCACGCCAATCGTCTAAAATAATCAGAGTGAATCATGCCAGACGATTCCATCACGATCTCGCCCGGCCCGAAATTCAAGACGGCAATGCTGATCGCTATCGTCGCCGACGCGTTGCAGCTCGCCGTTTTCCCCATGTTCGTCGAGGGCGCCTTCTCGCCAGCCGATGACGTGGTCGACCTCGGTGTCGCCATGCTGCTGACCAACCTGCTTGGATGGCACTGGGAATTTCTGCCATCCTTCCTGATCAAGCTTGTTCCCGGAGTCGATCTCGTCCCCTTCTGGACGATCGCCGTGGCAAACGTCTGGCGCAAGACAAAACGCGAGGCCAACGCCATAACCGCCTCGGCGCCCGAGCTGCCGCCTCATCCCTCGAAGCAGTAACTACGCGGCCGGCGCAGGCCGATTCACGGTGTCAGCAACATTGGCTTCGAGAGTCAGATCCAGTCGCGCGCCTTGCTTCAGCGCGACCACGCTCCCGCTGGGATCGGTGAGCGCGTTCTCCAGCCGCACCTCGCGGAACAGATAATCCGCTTCATCGATGGTGATTTCCACTTTCTCGGGACTGCGCGCCACTCCGGTGGGCAGGATCTTCTTCACTACCGCAGAAACCGTTTTCCAGGGACGGTCGTGTCGCCAGATCAGCTTCGGGTAATCTCGAAAGCGTCGCTCTTCTTTCCGGCGGATCAATTCACTCATTTCGTCCAGAAGCGCGACGAACTTGTGGTAGTCCTTCTCTTCCTGAATGCTGGCGCAAATTTCGTTCATGCGCGCTCTTTCTTCAGCTGTCATAGCTCTCCCCAGATCTGGCGTGCAATGAGCGGAGACTGATTGCGGGGATATTAAAACGAGAACCCCCGAAAGTTCAACCCCAGGCGGACTTTCACCGCACCTCTGCGGCGCGCGCTTTTACTGAGAACTGACAACTGAATACTGAGCACTGACTTCCGCTCACCTTTCCCGCGCCGGCTAGTCTAACCCGTGTTTTTCAAACCTCCACTATGAACACACTCCAAAGAAATACACGCCCAGCTTTGCCACCCTTGAGCCTCGTCCTGGCTGTAAGTTTGTTCACCGCGCCGCTATTCGCCGCTCCCATGTCAAAGATGGACCGGGAACACCTCCAGGTACACTTTGAGATGACCACGCAGATGGTGGCCGAACTGGTGCGTGGATTGTCTCCGGCGCAACTGGAGTATAAGGCGTCGCCGGACCGCTGGTGCATCCGCGAAGTCGTTTCGCATCTGGCGGTGGCCGAGCCCGACTATTGGCGCGAGCTGCAGAAGGCGGTCAAAGCCGCCCCCAACATGGCGGACAAGAAATCCCAGGCTACCGACGCCGACATTATGTGGTACGGCATCGATCGCGTGGTGCACACCAAGACCGGTGGCGGGCATGAAAAGGTCGAGACCTACAAGGACGTGGGCGAGGCCCTGGGCAAATTTCAGGCCTTGCGCGCCACCATGATCGACTACATCAAGACCACCGATGACGACTTGCGTGCCCACAGCTTCGGAGAGTACGGAGAGGTGATCGATAGCTGGCAGTGGATGCTGGAAATCTCCACGCACGCCGAGCGGCACATCAACCAGATCCGCGAGATCAAAAGCGACCCCAACTTCCCGAAGAAATGAAGCGCGGCGGTCGGCTGGCATCGAGCCCCGACGGGCTTGCCCCGATCAGGTACAATTGCGCCCAGTCTTTAACCTTCTGTGCGGAGGAACCCCTCATGTGTGCTCCTACTCAGGGAATCAAGCGTCTGGTGATGGCGGTTGCATTGTTCGCATTCGCGGCGGAGCTGCCAGTTCTCGCCCAGACTTTAGAATGGAAGAAGCTTTCTACGGCCACGGCTCCGTCGGTGCGCATGGGCCCGGCGATGGCGTACGACAAGGTAAGTCGGAAACTCGTGCTCTTCGGCGGCTTTGGGGCGAGCCAGAATCTCAATGACACCTGGACATTCGATGGCACCACGTGGACAGAAATCTCGACTGCCGTTGCACCACCACCGAGAAACGGCGCTTCCATGACGTACGACCGGTTTATTCAAAAGCTGGTGATGTTTGGCGGATTTGACGTGAATCATTACCTCGGGGATACGTGGTTGTGGGACGGCGCCACTTCCACATGGACGCAGGCGCAAATGTCGTCACCGCCTCCGGCGGCAACCGGTGCCATGTTGTTTACCGACCCACTCTCAGGTAAAGCCATGATGTTCGGGGGATACAATGCCACCCAAGTCATTCCTGCCGACAACGTGACCTGGGGTTGGGACGGCAACTACTGGAAGAAGCTGTCTCCTGCAACGAAACCGATTCCAAGAGGATGGGGAATCGCGGTCATGGACCCCGTGAGGAATAATGTGGTTCTCACCGCAGGAAACGGTGACACCATTCGCACCGATAATACCTGGACGTGGGACGGGCACGACTGGACGCAGGTCTTCCCTGCGACGCAAATCCCCTCGTACGTTAGCGCGGGGGCGGCATTTGACCCGCTCCTGCAGGCAGTGGTGGTACTCGGCGCGGCCGGTGACACCTGGGAGTGGACGGGTTCGGACTGGGTCCAATTAACACCGGCAAACTCTCCGCCGGCACGCACCGCTGAGGGAATGGCCTTGGATCGCAAGTATGGTCAAATCATCATGTTCGGCGGCCAGTTGTCGTCCAACGGCAGTTTGGTGAATAGCACCTGGCGACTCATCGGACAGTAACCAACCTAATCCCAAAGCGAAAGCCCCGAGGCCACTCGGGGCTTTCCAATACGAAACGCCGTCTGCCAGACACTTATTAACAACTTTCTACGTTCCCTCACTCCACCCAGCCAGATACTCCTCCTGCTCCGGCGTGAGCTTGTCGATCTTGATGCTCATCGATTCGAGCTTCAACTTCGCGACGCGCTTGTCGAGCTCATCCGGCACCCGGTAAACCCGTCTCTCAAGCGTCTTCGCGTTCTTCACCATGTACTCGACCGAAAGCGCCTGATCGGCGAAGCTCATGTCCATCACGCTCGCCGGATGCCCTTCGGCTGCGGCCAGGTTGATCAAGCGGCCTTCGCCGAGCAGGTTGATCTTGCGTCCGTCTTTGAGCGAGTACTCGTCGACGAAGTTGCGCGTGGTACGTTTGCCCGAGCTCATGTTTTCTAGCGCGGGAATGTCGATCTCGACGTTGAAGTGGCCGGAGTTGGAGATGATGGCTCCGTCCTTCATCAGCGCGAAATGTTCCTTCGTCAGCACGCTCTTGTTGCCGGTGACGGTGCAGAAGACGTCGCCCAGTTTGGCCGCTTCGGTCATGCTCATCACGCGGAAGCCGTCCATCACGGCCTCAAGCGCCTTCGTCGGATCGACCTCGGTGACGATGACTTCGGCTCCGGCGCCGCGTGCGCGCGAAGCGAGACCGCGGCCGCACCATCCGTAGCCGGCCACGACGAACTTCGATCCGGCGAGCAGGAAGTTGGTCGCCCGGACAATGCCGTCGATGGTGGATTGTCCGGTGCCGTAGCGGTTGTCGAACAAGTGCTTGGTGTCGGCGTCGTTGACGGCAACGATGGGGAACTTCAGCACGCCTTCCTTCGACATGGCGCGCAGGCGGATGACGCCGGTGGTGGTCTCTTCCGTCCCGCCGATCACGCTTTCCAGCGCGTCGGTGCGCTTCGTATGCAGGATCGTGACCAGGTCGGCGCCGTCGTCCATCGTAATGTGCGGCTTGTGATCGATGGCGGCGAGGATGTGGTTGTAGTACGTGTCGTTGTCCTCGCCCTTGATGGCGAACACGGGAATGTTGTGGTCGCGGACGAGCGAGGCGGATACGTCGTCCTGCGTAGAAAGCGGGTTCGAGGCGCAGAGTACGACTTCGGCCCCGCCGTCGCGCAGGCAGATGGCCAGGTTCGCAGTCTCGGCGGTGACATGCAGGCACGCCGACACGCGGATGCCGGTCAGCGGCTGGTTCTTGATGAACTCCTTGCGGATGATCTGCAGCACCTTCATGGACTGGTTCGCCCACTCGATGCGCTTCTTCCCTAAATCGGCCAGTTCGATGTTTTTGATGTCGCAATTAATGGCGGCAGTTGACATGCTTCCCCTCTTTTAGCTTCTAGCTGTCAGCTTCTGGCTGTGGCGCGCGCGAAGCGGCAGCAAAATTAAATTTTGAAGACCAGGAATGATGAGCGTACCTGTTTATTTTCGCAGAAGAACCCGGTTTCGAACACTCCCGCGCGTGCTGAAATTTCGATCTGATTATGCAGCGTGGCCAACAGCCCCGGAATGGCACGTCGGTGCCGCAAAATCTTGAACCACAGAGGGCACAGCGATTCACCGGGAATTTGCCATCCCCTGTGTTCCTCTGTGTCCCCTGTGGTGAAGCTTTTGATTCTATTTCCTTGCAGCCACGGGCTCCCGAAGACCGGCATCGCTGGCCAGCTTGGCGGCTTTGTCGGTCGCCTCCCATGTGAAGTCGGCGTCATTGCGGCCGAAGTGTCCGTAAGCGGCGGTTTTCTTGTAGATCGGACGGCGCAGGTTTAGCGACTCGATGATCCCGCGCGGCGTCAGCTTGAAATGTGCGCGGATCAGGTCCGGAATGATCGCCGGATCTACTTTCTCCGTGCCGAAAGTCTCCACCAGCACGCTGACCGGGTCGGCCACGCCGATAGCATAGGCGAGTTGCACTTCGCAGCGTTCCGCCAGTCCGCCGGACACAACGTTCTTCGCAATGTGACGCGCCATGTAAGCGGCCGAACGATCCACCTTCGTCGGATCCTTGCCGCTGAAAGCGCCGCCACCATGACGTCCCATGCCGCCGTACGTGTCGACGATGATCTTGCGCCCGGTAAGCCCGGTGTCCCCCATCGGGCCGCCAATCACAAAGCGTCCCGTAGGATTGATGTGGTACTTCGTGTACTCGTCGAGCAGATGGGCCGGGATCACCGCCTGAATCACGTGCTTCAAGATCTCCGAGCGCAGCTCGTCGTTGCTCACGGTCTCGGCGTGCTGCGTGGAGATGACAACCGCGTCCACGCGCAGCACTTTGCCATTCGCGTCGTATTCAACCGTAACTTGGGATTTGCCGTCAGGACGAAGGAAAGGAAGCTTGCCATTCTTGCGCACCTGCGAAAGCCGCTGGGTCAGCTTGTGCGCCAGCGAAATCGGAGTCGGCATCAACTCCTCGTTCTCATTCACCGCGTACCCAAACATCATTCCCTGGTCGCCGGCGCCGCCGGTGTCTACGCCCATCGCGATGTCGCCGGATTGCTTGTTGATGCTGGAGATCACGGCGCAGGTATTGGCGTCGAAGCCGTAGAGAGCATTGTCGTATCCGATGGAAGCGACGGTGCCGCGGACTACGGTTTGGAAATCGACGTAGGCTTTCGTGGTGATTTCTCCGGCGATAACGACCAGCCCGGTGGCGGTGAGAGTTTCGCAGGCGACACGGCTCGTCGAATCGTCGGCGAGGCACACGTCGAGGATGGCGTCGGAAATCTGGTCGGCGATCTTATCGGGATGTCCTTCGGTCACCGATTCCGAGGTGAATAAATAACGATTCTTGGATGGCAAGTTGTGTTTCTCCTTGTGAGCGTGCGCTGTTTCGCAACCTTCTGCAATGCACGAGGTACTTCGGGAACCCTGGGACTTTAGATCGGCGTGGGCCTATGGCGATCCACGCGGCGCGGGCTGATGCCCTGCGTTTACACGATTGGGAAGTCCTTGAATGAGGCTATCAGAGGGGTTCCCGCGGTGCAATGATTTTGGCCGTAAGGGACTGAAAAGCGGTTAAATAGCGGAATTTCAGCAGCGGACGGCGTCAGTTCTCGAGGATACCCCTGTGCTTCCCTGTGTCCCCTGTGGTGCAATCTCAAAGCGGCAACTTATGCCCCACCACCTCTTCTATTCAATTGTCCAAAATTCAAATGTACTTGAAATACCACTCGGTTCTGCGGGCCTTCAGATTAGCGAACCAGTGGCACGCGAAGTAAAGCAAAACTATCGCGATTCCCCAAACCAGATAAAGAAGAGGAAGACTCCAAACGTATCCACCAGGAGGTTCGGGATTGCCCATCGGGTGATTCGCGAAGAGCCAAGGACTAACGTAGCCAAGACGAACCTTGGAAACGAACAGAGCCAACAAGTGGATCAAGGGGATGTGCAGCACATAAAAGAAGAAGGGGACGCGTCCAAACAGAGAAAGTTGGCGGGCGATCCAGCCTCGGACGCTTTCTAGAAATGGGATCACCGCAATGATCGGGCCCAGCGTCATGAGAAGAAAATTGAGCGAGGCCGGGTATTTCGTGCAGTTGAGGAACGAGAGCCACGCGGGCATGGCCTGCCATGGGGGTGCGCCGGGAACAGGAGCGTGCCAGGGGCGCGGGTCTCCGTAGAGATTGAAGCCGCGCAGGACCAGGAAGAGCGCGGTGGCACCTAAACCGATTGCAAGGTACATGTTCCGGCGGCGGGATGGCTCGAGAAGAAGCACTTTGCCGAAAGCATAGCCAACCGCCATGACGCCGATCCACGGGATGAGTGAATACAGGACGATGAGGTTCGGTCCGTCGGGCCCGAACCGCAGAGGTCCGGCATAGAAGCCAAAGTAGAGCAGCTTCCACAGGCCTGAGAACTTGTTGTCGTTGAGTGTTTGGGCCAGCTTGAACAGGCGGGGATCCATCAGATTGTGTCCGGCGACGACGATCAGGCCCAGCGCCGCGGTCACTGGCAGCGGCACCTTGATCAGAACCGCCATCACGATCATGCAACACCCAATCACCCACAGCACTCCGGCCATCTCGTAGTGCTTGAAATCCAGATTGAACGTCCACGACAGGCGTAGAACCGTCAGCTCAAGAAAGATCAGCCACACGCCTCGCACCACCAGAAAACGCGACGCGTTGCTGTGCTTTCGCGCATAGAAGAAGACGCTGGTTCCGGCGAGGAAGATGAACCATGGAGCGCAGAAATGGGTGACCCAGCGCGTGAAGAAGACTCCCGGAGTTGGACCCCCAGCAGGCACTCCAGAAAATACTCGCACGTGGTCGATCGCCATCAGGACCATAACCGCGCCGCGGATCAAGTCAATCGAGGCGATGCGCGTGGCGCCAACTGGTGATGCTGTGACTGGGGGAGCGGCGAGGGTGGTGCTCATGGTTTTCTCCGAGAGTTGGACGATGCGGAGATCGAAACGTTTAGGGATCGACTGCATTGTGATAGGTCGAGAGTTCTGTGGCCGAATATGCCACAAATCTTAAACCATGGAGACGGCTGCAAACTGGCGCGGAGCTCGCGGAGGAAAATACAGGTCGGTATTCATGGCGTCTCTCTTGAAGGACAACTGCGCATTAGCGAGGCACTGGATCGGAAGCAGGAAGTTTCATTCCTTCAGCGTCGAAGACGAAGGTTCTGGCCTCGGACTCGGCGCCTTGGGGTGGGAGCTCTTTTCCGTTGAAGACGAAGTTCACACCGGCGGCGTTGCCCACGCGAACCATGATTTCGTTATTGGCGCGGACCGTAGTGTGCGCGGGAGCAATGAGTGTCTCCTGGGCAACCGCCTGCCCATCGGCGGAAATGGAGATCCAGGAAGTCTGTGTAGCTCGAATCACCAGCATCAGAGGCTTGGCTACTGGCGTGTCCGACGAACTTGGGGATGGAGCAGCAGGAACTTTTGTATGCGCCAGCTCCGCCGCAGGAGTGATCGTGCCGGGACCCGCTGCGCCCGCTGAAGACTGAGAATGAACCGTTGGGGAATTTGCGTTGTGCGCAGCGGAATGAACAGGCGGCGCAGGAACCGGCATTGCAGGCTGCCGCTCAGGGACGGTCGAAGTTCCGGGCATAGAGGATGCCGGATTCATTTTCGCTGTCGTGGGGGCAGTCGCGGGAAAACCCGCGCGTTTGCCCCGTGAATGGCGGATCCAGAGAACAACTGCCAGCACGACCAGGAGGAGGACGACCGCTGTCAATCCCCACGGAAATTCGCCGGGCTGGGCAAGCTCCCTGCGGCGCGATGGGCGAACGTCCTCGGCGCGTGGAAGCTGTAAGTCGGGCAGTTCCTCGATTTCTACCCCAGCAGCTGCCGTGGTCCCCTGGCTCGCTTCCACCCTGCGATGCTTGCTCGACGCGGGCTCACGAGAGGGCGGCAAAGAATT
>Ga0070730_10005504_pt1 | contig 10934 bp, 7 predicted proteins | sample Coa_R1_3_FD_66447 | JGI IMG/M metagenome (GOLD analysis project Ga0070730, IMG submission 66447) | Surface soil microbial communities from Centralia Pennsylvania, which are recovering from an underground coalmine fire - Coalmine... | ecosystem: Environmental > Terrestrial > Soil > Unclassified ... | reverse complement strand
GCAGCCTCCGCTCGTGTGATGGGACAGCATTTGAGCGGCAGTCCAGTAGAGGTGCCGCGTGTTGGCGGCAGTGATGCGCAGCGGCTCGCTGCCGCTTTGCCGCATGGCTTCGGTGCGAAGGTTCACCTCCAGATCGAGATCGATGCCGCCCCGCGCTTGATCCCCTTCGTCCCACAGGTGAGGCAGCGGGCGTGGATCGCCGCTGGGCCGTGGCGGCTGCGGGATTCGAAACGGCTCCAGCGCCTCCGGCGTCACGATCCATGGCGAGACGGTCGTCATGAAATTCTTGGCGAGAAAGGGACCGAGCGGCTGATATTCCCAGGTCTGGATATCGCGTGCGGACCAGTCGTTCAAGAGACAGTATCCGGCGATGTGCTCGTGCGCACGGCAGACGGGCACGGGTGCGCCCAGTTCCGTGTGCGGGCCCACCCAGATACCGAGTTCCAATTCGAAATCCAGGCGTTTGGTGGGCTCGTACACCGGGCCGGGCGCATCCGGCAGCTTGATTTGTCCGCGCGGACGGCGCACGGTCGCGCCCGAGGCGCGGATGGACGACGCGCGGCCATGGTAGGCAATGGGCACGTACTTGTAATTGGGAAGCAGCGGCGCATCGGGGCGAAACAACGCGCCCACCGCCTCGGCGTGATGGATACCCGCATAGAAATCGGTGTAATCGCCGACCGTGGCCGGCAGGTGCAGAGTGCAGTCCTTGGCCGCATGCAAGCACCCGCGCAAATGCGCTTCGGCGCGCGGATCGCTCAGAAGCTCGGAGAGCCGGTTTCTAAGGGCCCGCCGGTATCGCCCGCCCAACTCGAGCAGAGGATTCAGGGTATCGCCGGTTGCGGCCGAGGCTGCATCCGCAGCGTCAGCCGCGAGCAGGCCGCCGGCCAGCAGGCCGCTCATGTCCAAGATGGAGTCGCCGATGGCGATGCCGCCCCGCCGCCGTCCTCCCGCAGGCGCGAAAATGCCGATGGGAAGATTTTGGATGGGAAACTGATCGTGGCCGGCGGCCGATGCAACCCAGCAAGACAGGCCGGGGTCATGAGTGCCGTCCATCAGCGTCCCGGGTCCACGAAGAATTTTTCCAACCCGTCCCAGCAGGAATCGTAGTCGCGTTGCCGTTGCTCGAGCTGCATGGCGTTCTGCGAGGGACACAGGACGGCGCTGGTTTCGAACATGAAGGCCAGGGTGTCCGGGGGCTTTTCCGGCTTGAGGGTCGCGCCGATGGCACGCCGCGTCGTGCCGGCATCGGGTCCATGGGCGCTCATGCAGCTATGGAGCGAACCGCCGCCGGGCAGGAACCCGGCTGCCTTGGCATCGTACACGCCGCGAACCAGACCCATATATTCGTTCATGTAGTTTCGATGAAACCACGGCGGCCGGAAGGTATTTTCGGCGACTTGCCAGCGGGACGGAAAGATGACGAAATCGACATTCGCGATGCCGGCGGCATTCGTGGGCGAGGTGAGGACCGTGCCCAGCGAGGGATCGGGATGATCGAAGCTCACCGATCCCAGCGCATTGAAGTTCGCCAGATCGTATTTGTACGGAACGTGATTCCCGTGCCAGGCGACCACGTCCAGCGGCGAATGCCCCAGCATCGTGGACCACAGATTGCCCTGAAACTTCTGCACGAGTTCAGTGGGTTCGTCGCGTTCCTCGAACCACGCCATCGGCGCGAGAAAATGGCGGGGATTCGCCAAGCCGTTGGCGCCGACCGGTCCCAAGTCCGGAAGCCTGAATGGTGCACCGTGATTTTCGCACACGTAACCGCGCACCGGCTCGTCGGCCAGCTCGATCCGGAATTTGACTCCCCGGGGGATCACCGCGATCTCTCCCGGCCCGGCGTCAAGAAGTCCGAATTCGGTGGCGAGCCGCAAGCGGCCGCGCTCGGGGATGATCAAGAGCTCTCCGTCGGCGTCGAAGAACACCCTGCGCATGGAGCGGTTGGCCCGATAAATGTGGACGGTCGCCCCGGACGGGCGTTCCGCGGGACCGGTGCTTCCGATGGTGAGCAGACCAGCGAGGAAATCGGTCGGAGTCGAAGGCAGCGGCAGCGGGTCCCATCGCAGGCGATTGGGCGTCGCAGCACAGTAAGGGCCGCCCAGCGCTCCATTATCGGCGCGCGAAAATTCGCCGTGCAGCGCCGAGGGCCGGATTCGATACAGCCACGAACGCCTCGATTCGCGGCGCGGGACCGTGAAAGCCGTTCCGGAAAGTTGTTCCGCGTAGAGCCCAAACGGCGCCCGCTGCGGAGAGTTGGCGCCGGCGGGCAACGCACCGGGGAGCGCCTCCGAGGATAATTCATTGCCGAAGCCCGGTTGGTAACCCGGAGCGGCGAGATTCGGGTTTGAGCGCGAGGTCGACATCGGATTCCTGACTGGCGATAGCTAATCGATTACGTCAATAATACGCCGATCGACACGCCGATCGACGCACGGGCAGCCTTTGAGACGCGGGGGCGACCCTTGAAATAGCGCCTGCCGACCCTACTTCGACAGCGTCACCTTCAGGCGGCCTGCGCCGGCGGCGGGTGCGCGAGAGGGGTGAGCCAACCACCACATGAGGAGATGGCAATGAGTACCGTGATGCGACAGGACTACTGGAACGTGGTGCCGAAACTGCAGGATGAAATCAACCGGCTGTTCGGCACCGTGCGCGAGAACGACAGCTCTTCCGCGACGGCGACCTGGGTTCCCCAGGTGGATATCCACGAATATACCGATCGCTTCGAACTCTACGTCGACTTGCCGGGTGTCGATCCGGCGAAGGTCGACTTGACGTTGGACGGCGGCATTCTGACCCTCGCAGGCCAGCGGACCGACCAGTCAAACGGCAAGCCTGGCGAGGATGCCCTGGCGCGGCGCATCGAGCGCGGCCTCGGTTCCTTTCACCGGCGATTCGTGTTGCCCGATACGGTGGATGATGAAAAAGTAAATGCCAGCGGCAAGAACGGCGTGTTGACCGTGACCATTCCGAAGCAGGCGAAGGCAATGCCTCGCCGAATTCAGATTGGCGCCTGAAGCGGCCGGCCGGCTGAACGAGGCATGGTACCGCCAGCCGGCCCGTTATCTTCTCATCCGCCCATACGCGTCGGACTCATCGGGAACGGATGGTCCGGCGCGTATTCTCTAAAGGGCGGCCAGGCGCGGACGCGTACCGACTGAAGCCGGCCTCCCGATCAGGGACGGTCTCCCCATCAGCGGCCCAATTTCCCGCGCAGATATTCCTTTAGAATTTCCTCCACCAGGTCCGGATCGACCGGCTTGGTTAGATGTCGATCGAAACCAGCCATTCGAGCCCTTTCCTTGTCGTCCGCCTGACCCCAACCGGTCAGGGCGATCATGTAGGCGCCCTTGCCCCAATCCTCGTTCCTGGCCGCACGGGCCACTTCGTAGCCGTTGACGTCCGGCATTCCGATATCCAGGATGATGACGTCCGGACGGCGCTCCCTTCCCAGTTTCAGCGCCTGATTTCCCGAGTGGGCAATCATGACCTCATGGCCGTCGAGCTCCAGTAGCATGCCCATGGTGTCGGCCGCGTCGCGGTTGTCGTCGGCTATGAGAATCCGGGCATGCATCTCGTCCTCGAATTTATGGGCGCCGGCGCATGGCTGCCAACAGGCGCGCGGTCATCTTAGGCCATGATGAGTCGAAGCGCCCGGGAGTTCGGATATCCCGTATGGCCAAGCCGCCGCCTTTCGGCGAGCATCCGGGCGTGGACGCGCCCCGCAAGCACGACAAGTACGATGCCCTCATCAAGGCATGCGATGCGCTGACACCTGCCAGAACCGTCGTAGCTCATCCGTGCGACGAGATCTCATTGTCGGCCGCCATCGCGGCCGCGAACGCAAAGATCATCCAGCCGCTTCTGGTGGGACCGAAAGTACGAATCGAGGCCTTGGCCTCGTCCTTGCAGCTGGAACTTGCCGGCGTCAGGGTGGTGGACGTGCCGCACAGCCATGCCGCGGCGGCCAGAGCGGTCGCCATGGTGCGCTCTGGAGAGGCCGATATTCTGATGAAGGGCAGCCTGCATACGGATGAGCTGATGGCTGAAGTGGTCCGGGGTGACACGGGTATCCGCACCGGGCGCCGCATCAGTCACGTATTCATCATGGACGTGCCGACATACGCCAAACCATTGTTCATCACCGACGGCGCGGTGAACATTTTCCCGAACCTCGAAGACAAAATGGACATCGTCCAGAACGCGATTCAACTGGCGCACGCGCTCGGAATCGCATTGCCGAAGGTCGCCATTCTGTCGGCGCTCGAGACCATCACGTCGAAGATACCATCCACCATCGACGCGGCAGCCTTGTGCAAAATGGCCGAGCGCGGACAGATAACGGGCGCCGTCCTCGACGGTCCGCTTGCCTTCGACAACGCGATCAGCCGTGAGGCGGCGGCCGTGAAGCACATCAAGTCGTCCGTCGCGGGCGACGCGGATATATTGGTCGTGCCGGACATGGAAGCCGGCAACCTTCTGGCGAAAGAGCTGAGCTTCCTCGCCAACGCGGATGCTGCCGGCATCGTGCTCGGCGCGCGAGTACCCATCGTGTTGACCAGCAGGGCGGACAATATCCGCACCCACATGGCGAGTTGCGCCGTCGCGGCGCTCTACGCGCGTGCGCAGGCGGTGGCCGTCCTGGCCGGCATGCAGAGAATACGCGGCACCGCCGACGGGCTGTTCGAACGAGCCGCGAATCCGTCGATGGACATCCGCGCGGCTCGATAGACCACGCAAGGGCGGCGGGCTACAGCAACGTTCGAAGCAGCCAATACAGACCGCCGGCGAGGGCGATTGAAACCGGCAGCGTGAGCACCCACGCCATCAATAAATTGCGCACGGTGGTCCATTGCAAGCCTGCACGATTCGCGACCATCGTCCCCGCGACCCCCGAGGACAGCACGTGCGTCGTGCTGACCGGCAGACCGTATAATTCGGCGGCGCCGATCGTCGCCATTGCGACGATCTCGGCGGAGGCGCCCTGCGCATACGTCAAGTGGGTCTTTCCGATCCTTTCTCCGACAGTCACGACGATGCGTTTCCAGCCGATCATCGTGCCGAGGCCGAGCGCAATGGCGACCGCGACCTTCACCCAGGTCGGGATGAACTTGGTGGCGCCGTCCAACTGCTTCTTGTAGCTGTTCAGAACCGCCTTGTCGTTTGCGGAGACTCGCACGCTTTGCGATTTGCCGAGGAAGCGCAGTCCCTCGCTCACCAGATACATATCGTTGCGGATGTTCACCATGGAATCGGGCGGAACTTTCGCGAGCGAACGGTAGCTTTCGACCTGGGCCGAAATCGAGCCGGCCAGCGCGCCCAGCGCGGGCAGCGATTGGGGGCTGACGGCGCGATCACGCACCATTGCGAGCACGGCGGCATGCGGGTCCACCGGAGCCGTACCGTCGCCGTAGCGCCCAAACACCGTTTGCGCCTGCGTCGATACGGAGACGAATGCGGCCACGTCGCGCTCATGCATGGTGCGATTCAGCGCATACGCGGTGGGTACGGTTCCGATCAAAATCAGCATGATGAGGCCCATGCCTTTCTGCCCGTCGTTGCCCCCGTGAAAGAAGCTCACGCCGGTACAGGTCAGAATCAGCAATCCGCGGATCCAAAGCGGGGGCGGCTTGTTTCCCTCGGGCTCCTTGTAGAGGGCGGGAATGCGAATCACGGCCTTCAGAAGGCTCAGCAGCAGGAACGCCGCGCTGAAACCCACCAGCGGCGAGATCAGCAGGGTTTCGCCGACCTTGGTGGCCTGACTCCAATCGACGCCGCTCGTGCCGCTTGGATTCGTGGCCATGAACTGATTCATCAGGCCTACGCCGATGATCGAACCGATCAGCGTATGTGAACTCGACGACGGCAGGCCGAAATACCATGTGCCCAGATTCCAGAGAATGGCCGCGATCAACAGCGCGAACACCATGGCGAAGCCCGCGCCGCTCCCCACTTGGAGGATGAGTTCGACGGGCAGCAGCGAGACGATCCCGAACGCGACGGCGCCGCTCGATACGAGCACGCCCAGGAAATTGAAACAACCGGACCAGACGACCGCCAGATTCGGGGAAAGGGAGTGGGTGTAGATCACGGTGGCCACCGCATTGGCGGTGTCGTGAAAGCCGTTGACGAATTCGAATCCCAAGGCGATGAAGAGCGCAATGCCCAGCAGCACGTAGGGATAAGCGCGCGTGTCGCGGACCACCGATAAGTCGTCCGCCAAATGATATCCAGCATATATGATGCCCGTCACGATCACGACGCCGGCGAGGACGTTGAACAGCGGGTTGGGTTTTTGACCGACGACCGGCGAGGACCGGGGCACGCGGGCGGCGATATCGGCATTGGCCATGCGGTGGGTCTCGATTTCGATCTTATGAAGTGCCCCATAATTTATAGGGCTGTACCATGACGGTTCGATGACAACGAAGGTATTTGATGCCATTCACCATTTCTCATGTTGCTGCCGTGGCGCCGTTCTCCCGGCCGCTGGCGCGATGGAGGTTGCTTTCGGCAACCATCATCGGAAGCATGGTTCCGGATTTCGGCTTTCTGATGCCGTGGAGGCCCGCGAGGGTCGAGACTCACAGTGCAATCGCGCTGCTGACCTTTTGTCTGCCGGTGGGCCTTGCGACATTCTGGATCTTTCAGCGGATGATCAAGGCGGTGGTCATGGAGGTGCTTCCTGACCACACGTATTCCAGGTGGCGCCCGCTGGCCGCGCCCGCCGACATCCGCAGCCCCAGACAATGGATCCTTGCGGCGCTCGGGATCGTGGCCGGCGCCATCACGCACCTGGTGTGGGATGCCTTCACGCATGAGGGGGCGCGGGGAGTGCGCATGATCCCGGTGCTCGATGACCCCGTCGTCGACTTCGCCGGCCATCGGCTGGTCGGGCTCCGCTTATTCCAGGACGGCAGTTCGCTCGTCGGTCTGGCGGTCGTGCTCGCTGTGATCATCTACGGATTGCGCCGGCATTCCGGTCCCGAGGAGACGCCGGTTCGAATGCTTCGCCCCAGGGAGCGGCACGCCTGGATCTTGACTTACGCCGCGACCGGGCTGCTTCTCGCGGGCCTGTTCTTTGTCTTGCGGCGCCCGTCGTATGTGTTCGCACACGCGATCGGGTTCGTCATCGGTAATTTCGCCATTGCCACTTTGCGTGGGTTCGCGGCGGCGCTGATCCTCGTCAGCCTGGGCTTGAACGTCCGATTGCGCGCGAACCCCTTCTGGTCCGCGCGCAACGAATCGATCTGACCAAATCCCGAGCCGGCTAGCGCTCGTCGGGACCGCTGCGCGGCACGTCGCTCGGAGCCGACGACCAAACGACGTATTTGCCGTCGTTCCCGGGCGCCCCCTGCGGTTCGATCTGACGCGGCGGCAGCGTCTCGCGGACAGGAGCCGTCGCCACCGGCGCTGCTCGCTCGACGGGGGATGCCGACTCCGTCCGTGGTGGCGCAGCGCCCTCCGACGATGGCGAATCGGAGCGGTTGGGCGTATCCGAACGCGGTGCGAACTCGGGCCGGGCCGTACCGCCGCCGCCGTTTTGAGCGGCCGCCTCATTGCCGTTGGGCAGGGGATTGGCGGCGTTCTCGCCCCCATCGCGTCGACCGCGTCCACGCCGGCGTCTGCTGCGTCCCGTCCGCTCGCCGCTCGATCGCTCTGCGCTCCCCGCATCACGATCGCGCACTGCATCGTTGCCGCGAGCCGCGTTGTCCGAGCGCGGCGGTTGATCGGCGGCTCGCGGCGGCTGGTCGGCTCGCGGCGCGTCGCTGCGGGGACCGTCGTCACGTCCGGGCATGCGCCCCGGGCTCTCGCGCCCCGGGCTCTCGCGCCCCGGGCTCTCGCGCCCCGTACGATCGCGTCGCGGATCGCGGCCGGCATCGCGCTGACCGTCGCGCCTCGAGCTGTCGCGCCCCGGGCTCTCGCGCCCCGGGCCGTCGCGCCCCGGGCCGTCCCGGCGGCTGCTTCGATCCCGGTCGCGATAATGACCGCGGTCTCGATCACCCCCGCCGCCGCGGTGTCGATCGGGGCGCGCATCGCGCGCTGCCGGTCGATCATGGGCCGCTGGCGCCGACTGCGCCTCGGTACCGGCTTTCGTCTCGGCCGAGGGGGCGCCGAACAGCCATCTCCAAAGCCGTACGAAGACTCCTTCCCGGGCGACCTCGATGGGAGCCGGCGGCGCCGAAGGGGCTTCGGGGACCGGTATGGGGATGACGGGGGCGGCTGAAGCGGGAAGGATGCTGGGCACCAGCGGTGCCTCCCCGGGAGGCTTTTTGTCGCGGCTGCCGATGTTGGAATCGTCCACGATCGGCTGCTCCGAGAGCTGGTAGCTTACCGTGGTGTTCTCCGGCAGCTCCTTTTCGTCGTCGCGGATCCGGCGCAGGGTGTACGCGGGTGTCTGCAGATGCGGATTCGGCACGATGACGAGGGACACCTTGTCCCGCGACTCGATCTGGTTGAGCCAATCGCGCTTCTCATTCATGAGATAAGTGGCGACATCGACCGGCACCTGCGCGATCACGCGGCCCGTGCGTTCTTTGCGCGCCTCCTCGCCGATCAATCGCAGCAATGATAGCGACATCGATTCCACGCCGCGGATGGTCCCGAGGCCGCTGCAGCGGGGACAATTGATGTGCGTCGTCTCGCTCAAAGCGGGCCTGAGGCGCTGACGCGAGAGTTCGAGCAGGCCGAACCGCGAGAGACGGCCCAGCTGGATCCGCGCGCGATCCATCTTGACGGCATCCCGTAGCATGTCCTCGACCGCCCGTTGGTTGGCCGTCGATTCCATGTCGATGAAATCGATGACGATCAAGCCGCCGATGTCGCGCAGACGGAGCTGCCGCGCGATTTCCTCGGCGGCTTCGAGATTGGTGTTGCGGGCGGTCGCCTCGATGTCCCCGCCGCGGGTGCTTCGGGCCGAATTGATGTCGATCGACACCAGGGCCTCGGTGTGGTCGATCACGAGACTGCCGCCGGAGGGCAGGATCACCTTGTGCGAATACGCCGATTCGATCTGGCTCTCGATCTGGTACCGCGTGAACAAGGGCACCGGGTCCGTGTACAGCTTGAGCTTGCGCTGGGCATCCGGCGGCATGAAGCGCTGCATGTATTCCTGCGCTTTTTGGAAGGCTTCCGGCTGGTCGATCAGGCACTCGCCGACGTCATCCGAGAAATAATCGCGCAGACCGCGGGTGACGGCGTCGCTTTCCTGAAAAATCAGAAACGGCGCCGGGCGGCCGTCGTTTGCGGCGACGATCGCGTCCCAAGCCGTCTTCAAGTTGTTCAAATCCCACTGCAATTCTTCGGTGCTGCGGCCCACGCCCGCGGTGCGCACGATCGCACCCATGCCGTCCGGGATCTGGAGCGCACTCATCGCTTCGCGCATCTGATCGCGATCTTCCCCTTCGATGCGCCGCGACACGCCGCCCGCGCGCGGGTTGTTCGGCATGAGCACGAGGAAGCGGCCGGCCAGACTGATGAAGGTGGTGAGAGCCGCGCCCTTGTTGCCGCGCTCCTCCTTTTCCACCTGCACGATCAGCTCTTGGCCTTCCTGCAGGAGATCTTTGATGTTCAGCCTGCCGCCAGGGCCAGGCTGGGAACGGAAGTATTCCTTGGATACCTCCTTCAACGGCAGGAAGCCATGGCGCTGCGCGCCATACTCCACGAACGCCGCTTCGAGACTCGGCTCGACGCGCGTTATCCGGCCTTTATAGATATTGGATTTTTTCTGTTCCCGGGACGGGATCTCAATTGATAGGTCGTAGAGTTTCTGACCATCGACGAGTGCGACTCGCAGTTCTTCTTCTTGAACTGCGTTGACGAGCATTCTTTTCATTTGCCCCAACTAAAGTGGTAGGGGCCGAGGAGGAGAGCTTGAGAATAGAAGCCGGAGCCGCGACGTCGGGCGCGACAAGAATCAGTGCCGCACCGAACGCGAACCACGCGATCGGTGTCAACTCGACCCAATTCTGCCAAAACCCAATTCCGAATTGAACCATACGGCAAGCCCCGGGGCCTTGTTCTCGGTTAACCGCTTGTAAGACGCCGGAGCTCTGCTGGGCTCTCTAGCATCTATCTCATCGGCCGAGCGATGGTCTGGAATTCCAGAACCAACTAATATGCGGCTCCCCAACGGATGGGAAGCCACCGAAACCGGTGTCGACTGGTCTACCTGCGTAGGTCCAAGAGTTTAGGCCGTCCCCCCAAAATGGTTCAGCGCCTGACACGGTTTTCAGACATTATCACGGCAGGCCGTCAGGGTCAATGTAATCAATACCTTAGAAGATTGCTCAGCGAAGATCTCAAACATGAATAGTCCCTCATCCGAACCGCTCCGTCTGCACGGTCCAAAAAGCGCCGTGGAGATGCGAACCATCACCGCCGACGAAGCGGGCCAGCGAATCGACAACTTTCTCATGCGCCACTTCAAATCCGTACCGCGGAGCCGCGTTTACCGGTTATTGCGCAAGGGGGAGGTGCGGGTGAACCGCAAGCGCGTGGACGCCGAATACAAGATCGCCGAAGGCGATGAGGTGCGGCTTCCGCCGGTGCGCATCGATGCCGGGGACGAGGCGGGGCGTACCGGCCCGGGTCGGCCGTCCACCAGTCTGCTGGAGCTGATCGAAGGGGCGGTCATCTTTCAGGACAAGCACGTATTGGTGCTCGACAAGCCGGCGGGGGTTGCGGTGCACGGGGGCAGCGGTATGAGCTTCGGCGTCATCGAAGCGCTGCGGGCTTCGCGTCCGCGGGAAAACTTGGAACTGGTGCATCGCCTGGACCGGGAGACCAGCGGCTGCCTCCTGATCGCTCGTGACCGGCCCACGTTGACGGCCCTGCATGCGCTGATCCGTAACGGCGGCATGCACAAGACCTACCTTGCGTTGGTGGCCGGGAGCTGGCAATTGGGGACCAAGCGCATCGACGCTCCT
>Ga0070730_10005503_pt1 | contig 10934 bp, 17 predicted proteins | sample Coa_R1_3_FD_66447 | JGI IMG/M metagenome (GOLD analysis project Ga0070730, IMG submission 66447) | Surface soil microbial communities from Centralia Pennsylvania, which are recovering from an underground coalmine fire - Coalmine... | ecosystem: Environmental > Terrestrial > Soil > Unclassified ... | reverse complement strand
CAGGCGCTGCACCGCATGAAGACCGGCGCCGCGAGCGCGGCGAACTGGACGCAATTCACGCAGAGCCAGGTGCTGGGCGACGCGGCGATCGTCGCGAATAAGGCCCGCGGCACGGTCCGGACGCGCGGATGAGCGGCAACGACTGGGCGGCCTTCGCCAAAGAGCAGGCGCAACGTGCGCACGGGCTGCGGCTCTTCGGCCAGCCGCCGGCCGAGCTCGCGATCGACAAGGCCTGCCCCGATTGCGGCAGGAGCGATCGCTGGGTGCGGATCCAGGTCTTGGGCGAGACGCCAGGCTGCAGCGGCGTGCATGAGCGGCCGGCCGCCGGCAACCCGTGCCAGTGCGGCCGCCTCGAGGTCGCGCATCGACCTGAGGAGTGGGGGCAGATCTGCGCGATCCCGCCGCAGCGCGCCGGCGTGAAGATGCAGTGCTACAACTGCGGCGCGCAGTTCACCTATCGCGATGTGCCTTTCGATCCGCGCGAGCAGTCGCCGCGGACGAAGCGGCTTCACGACGACGCAACGATTGGGAGACTCCCGCTATGACGTGGTTCACGCCGGCCGGCCTTGTGGCATTCATCCTGGCCTGGCTGTTCGTCGGCTGGCTGGGCTTCGGCTTCTCCGTCCGCAGCAACGACGTCACCGAGGAGAACTGGAAGCGCATCATCGTCACCTGGCTGACGCTGTGGCCGATCCCGCTCGCGCTCGAGATCCTGAGCGCGCTGTGCCGGGCGGCGATCACCGTCTTCCATCGCGACCACGGCCTCCTGACGAAGTGGCTGCTCGTGTTTCGGCGCTCCTTCACGGTGCGCTTTCCCACGCGGCGCACGACCGTGGTGCCGCAAACCCCCAAGCAAGGAGTGAGCTGATATGTGGAAGCTCGAACAGCGCCCGCGCTACTACGACGACTGGTGGCTGCGGAGCAAGGGCCCCTCGAGCAGCTACCCGTCGTTCGAGGAGGCCGCGAAGTATGCCGCCCAAGGCGAGCATCCGGAGTTTCGGCGTGAGGTCGGCGGCGTGTGGGTCTACGTCGACGAGGCGACCGGTCACGTCCACACCGCGGACCTGAAGCCTGCCTGGCGGATCAAGGCCGGCGTGAGCGAGACGGGCGTGCAGGAGTACGACGTCTTCGACTCTGCGGAGGACGCCGCAGAGAAGGCAGCGGAGGGCGAGGTGCCGGAGCAGATCCTGGTCCCGACGCCGCCCGGGGCGGAGATCGTGCCGCGCGGGACGGCGGACATCACGCCGCCGCCGGCGGGCGAGAAGGAGCTGCTGCAGAAGCAGCTCGCGGAGTTGTCGGCGCGCTTGGCCAGTCTCGAGCGTGGGTCGGCGTGACCGACACGTATCACCCCTATCCCGGCAAGATCATCTCCGACTTCGCGACGCTGAAACGCGAGGGGAAGAAGGGGAAGCCGATCTGGGGGGCAGGCGATTACCGCGGGCCGAACACGACGTTCACCTTCGACGGTGAGCGTCGTGCTCGGTTTGCGTGCGAGGTCTGCGGGACGGAGAACCTGCTCGAGCTGCGATCGCAGGGCGCGTATCAGCGCGGCTACTGCAAGGGCAGGAAGTGTCGGAAGGTCACCAACCAGGAGCGTGTGCGATGACCTGGGCGCTCAAGGCCTCGAGCCTTGGTGGGCGTGGCTTAAATGACGGCGAAGCTCCCTCGGGCGGAGTGACGGCCTCCGCTGGCGGTCGGATCGCAGTCGGGACGACAAACCGTATCCCGGTCCGGCTCATGGCAGGGGCCACGTCTGCTCCAGGTCGTTCACAATGACCGCGGCATTGGTCGCGTTGGCGGCACTGATGGCGTCGCCCAGCGGCGGGACGATGCGGCCCCGCCAGTACGAGTTGTCGAAGGCGGAGCGCAAGCGGAAGGCGAAGGCCAAAGCGAAACGCAAACGCGAGAAGGCGTCGCGACGGAGGAACCGATGAAGTGTCCGCATTGCGGGAACGAGATCGAGCTGAAGGTCGCCGACTACGGTGTCGTCGTGTCGCCACCCATCGGTGAGGGGCAGATCGCGACGGCACGGGCGATGGTCGACGTCAAGCACGTCGCGCCCTGCCAGGATTTCCTCAAGGACCCGGTCGGGTCGGTGCTCGGTGGCTGACGCACCGCCGCTTACGTGGCAGCCGTGGCCGGTGCCCGAGAAGTTCGGCGGCGGCTTCCGTGTCGTGCTGGGTGAGCCGGACGACAAGCTCCTCGTCGGCCGGCAGATCGGCGCCGTGCCGGGAACGCTGACGTACAAGGAGGCGCAGGCTCTCGCGAAGACGATGAACCGGCTCGAGGCCAAGGCGCGCGCCGTCGCGCCGCAACCGGAGGCGACACATGGCTGACGCAGTCGTAATACGCGAACGCACGAGCAGTGGCTGGGGCGTCCGCAAAGCCAACGCCGTGCCGTCGATGGGCCGGCCGCAGCCCGCCATCCGCGACTTGACGGGCGCCCCGATGACGATCAGCGGCCCGGCCGGCAGCGCGGGCCGCGGCTGGATCAACTCGATCGCCGCGAGCACCTGGTACACGCCGGGCCAGCCGGTCGCGCCGCAAGCGCCGCCCGAGACGCCGTATCGCGCGCTCGACTACCCGGTCGGCATCAACATCATGTACGTCCCCCGCAGCGAGGAGGATCTCACCTACGCCCAGCTGCGCTCGCTGTCGGATCTGTGGGACCTGCTCCGCATCGCGATCGAGAGCAAGAAGAGCCAGCTCTGCGCGCTCGACTGGACGATCCGCCCGGTGAAGGGGCTGGGCGAAAGCGCCGCCGACTACAAGGCGCGCGCGCAGCGGGACGACGTCGCCGGCAAGGCCGAGCAGATCCGCCAGATCTTCGATCACCCGAACGGGATCGACAAGTTCGACGCCTGGCTGCGGCCGGTGCTCGAGGACCTGATCGTCATGGACACGATGGCGATCGTGCGCGACCAGCGCGCGGGGCGCACGACGTTCGAGTACATCGACGGCGGCACGATCAAGCGGCTGCTCGACGTCAAGGGGCGCACGCCCGAAGCGCAGGACGGCGTCGCGTTCCAGCAGATCATCAAGGGCGTCCCGGCGGGCAACTACACCGAGGCCCAGCTGTTCTATCGCCGGCGCAATCCGCGGCCGCACAAGATCTACGGCATGAGCCCCGTCGAGCAGATCGCCTGGACGGTGAACTTCGCGATCCGCCGCGCCATCTACAAAATGAGCTACTACACCGAGGGCAACATCCCCGAGGCGTTCATCCAGCTGCCGGCGGACTGGGGCCTCGACCAGATCCGCGCCTTCTCGGAGTGGTTCAACTCGCTGCTCGCCGGCCAGCCCGACGTGCGCCGGCGCGCGTTCTTCCTGCCGGGCGTGTCAGGCAAAGACTCCGTTATCCCGATGAAGCAGGACACGCTGAAGGACGACATGGACGAGTGGCTCGCGCGCGTGGTGCGCGACGCACTCGATCTCTCGCCGCAGCCGTATGTGCGCGAGATGAACCGCGCCACCGCGCAGGCGGGCCAGGAGGCATCGCGCAACGAGGGTATCGCGCCGTGGACCAAGTTCCTCAAGGGCACCTTCACCGACCTGATCCAGAACAAGGACACCGGGCTCGGGGAGACGGATTTCGAGTTCTCGTTCGCCAACGAGGAAGAGTTTGACCAGCTAAAGAAGGCGCAGCGCCAGGCGCTGCAGGTGCGCAACGCCATCAAGGCGGTGAACGAGGCGCGCGCCGAGAATGGCGACGATCCCGTCGAGGGCGGCGATCAACCCGGGTTCGCGACGGCGACCGGCTACGTGCCCGTCACCAATTCACAGGAGAAGGACGACACCCTGCTCGAGGGCATGCAGGGCCGCAACGACGCGATGCAGCAGAACGCGCAAGCGGGGCAAGCCGGCAAGCCGAGCGACGGCGGCGACAACCCGGGCGGCAAGAATCAGCCGGCTGGCAACGTGCAGAAGGTCACCGCGGCGGATGCGTTTGCGAGTCGCCGGCAGCGGCGCCGGGCCGCCCAGTTCCAGTCCGTGCTCGAGCGCTTCCTGCAGGAGCAAGCGCGGCGCACAGCATCGCGGATCGCGCCGGCCTATGACCAGCGTCGCGTAGCGAAGGCGACGACGGGCGAGCTGATGAGCTTCGTCGAGGAAGCGGGCGTGGAGCTAGAGAAGTGATCTGCGTGCCGATGCCCATCGCTGACGTCGTGAAACTCATTCGCGGCGATCTGTATGGCGTGGTCTGGCCGGTGACGACGTCGCTGCCTGTTGACCCGTTCGACCGCGAGGAAGCGTGGATCGCGAGCGGCGACGGCACAACGTTCCACGAGTTCATCTCTCAGCGCACCCAACCTTATCACGACGTCGAATCGCAGCGCCAGCTGCAAGACGTGGCGCTCAAGGCCAGCCTGCCATCTGCCTATCAAGGGCTGCGCAAGTGACGCCCCGCAAGCTGCTCGACGTGATCGACGCCTATCTCGCCGATCCGAAGGTGCCGCTCGATCAGCGCCGCGCGGTCTGGGACGTCCTGGTTGCGCTCCGCGGCCCCGATCGCAAGAAGGACCGCAGGACGATGAAGCACAGCGTCGCGGCCGCGATCCGCGCGCATGCCTTCCCGCGCACCGCGCGGTTTCTGGCGCGTGAGGCGAAGCAGGGCTTCCGGCCGAAGTTCGATCGGAAGGCGAGCCTGCGCGACGTCGCTGAGGACCTCCAGGACGGCGGCGGTCACTACCACACGCACGCCTGGCGCGCGCTCCTCGCGCTGTCGAAACACGGGCCGGACAGTCGCGACTACCTCGAGGGCATGGATTGATGCAGCCCGGCACGTATCGCGAGACGGCCGCCTGCCCCTACTGCGCCAAGCCGATCCATCGCGAGACGGAGGTGCTGGGTCCGTTCCTGCGCTGGCGCGTCCTCCACGACGAGCCGCACTGCTACGAATGGAGCTCGGGCACCGTGGACCCGGACCTCATTATCGACGCGCTCGCGGCCGCACCGATCGAAGCCTCCGCACCGCCGGCGAAGGCCTTCAACCCGATCCTCGGCTGGGTCCGGGTCCGCGGCACCGTCAAGGTCAACGCGATGCTGTACGACGCGGTCCTCGCGCTGCCGGAGCGGTGGGCGGAAGAGCAGCTGCCCCACTCCGAAGATCTCTTCGGGATGATGGTCAACGAGCGTTGGCTCGTGTCGAACTGGCCGCTGATGTGGTTTCGGCTTGACACCGCGCTCGGCCGTCCGCTCACCGCCGAGCGCCTGGCGGAGTTGTGAAGACGCCCAAGGCGGACGTCCACTACCGCGACGCCACCGACCTCGCGCGCTCCTGCCGCACCTGCTGGAAGTACCGCGGCTCGCCGCGCTCCTCGGGCTACTGCCTGCTCATCGCCGGCGACATCTCTCCCGACGACACCTGCGACAACTGGGCGGCGAAGCGCGTGCGCAAGGGCGACCCCCCGACGAGCGCGCTCGACCAGCTACCGAATCATCGACTCAAGTGGGACAAGGTCCGGATCTTCGTCTTCAACGCGAAAGGCGAGCTACTGGCATTGCGGCGCGGCCCGCACCGCCACCGCGTGGGCCAGTGGGAGATGGTGCAGGGCTCGATCGAGCCGACCGACGCCTCACCCGAACAGGCGGCGCTCCGCGAGTTCCGCGAGGAGACCGGCTACACCCTCGCGGACCTCGAGGACTGGACCCAGATCAGCGAGCGCACCTATGCGGCGAGTCTGGTGCCGGGCGCCGGCGTGCCCGACATCACCAAGAACCCCGAAGACCCGCCCGAGCACGACGCCGTGCGCTTCGGCAAGCCCGAGATCGTGCTGTCGTGGTTTGGGCGCACGGCGCTGAAGGGCGACGACGGGATGGCGAAAGCCGCGCCCGTCGACGACGTCGAGCGGATCCTGCGCGCCGTGGCCTGGGATGACTTCGACGCGCTGACGCGGCTGATCGCGCCGGGGCTCGGCGAGGCGGCGAGCGAGGGCGTGGTCCAGGGCTTCCAGGACCTGGGCGTGGCCGATGACGAAGCGTTCGCGCTCGCCAGCGCCGACGCGATCGACTACGCGCGGACGCGGGCCGCGGACTTGATCGACGACATCGTGCCGACGACGAGGAACGGGATCCGCGCGCTGATCGAGACCGCGCTCGTCGACGGCTGGAGCGGCGACCAGTTGGCGCAAGCGATCCAGGACTCGGTCGGGTTCAGCGCCGATCGGGCCGCGCGCATCGCGAGTTTCGAGCTCGCGGCCGCGAATACGCAAGGCAACATGGTGGCGTGGCGCCGCTCGGGTGTGGTGAAAGGCAAGCAGTGGCTGCTCGGCAACGATCACGACGAGGATGACATCTGCGACCAGAACGCCGACGCCGGCGTGATCCCACTCGACGCACTGTTTCCGAGCGGGGACGATGGGCCGCCGGCGCATCCGGCCTGCGCGTGCGTCTGTGTGCCGGTGCTGCACGAGGACGATGGCGACGCCTGAGATCCGGAAGGCGCTCGGGATCGTGGAGGCCGCGCGCCAGCGGCTGCTGCTGGCTGCGAACCGCACCACTGGCCAGGACAAGCGCACGACGACGGCGGGGGCGCTGTTCTACATCCGCGAGCACGTCAACGCGGTCGACGAGCTGCTGGCCGAGGCGGAGAAGGTTTTGCAGACGGCTGCACTCGCGCAACTCTAGCGCGGTATATATCGGTATATACCCGACGACGGGTGGGGGGCGCGTTGAGGTTCACGGCAACGTGAGCGCAGCAGCGGCGCGCAGACGCCGGATCGCCAGGTGCCGAGTCCAAAGGGCTGTGACACGGCCAGCCACGGCGGGATCCGACGACGGGAAGCGACCCGCCCCACCCGACCTCAGGCTTGCGTAGGAAAATCGTTATTCACATATTCACACCCGTGAGGTAGGACCACACAACTGAGGCCAGTGAAGCGCTTCGATCGCACTGCGGTCGGGGCGCTTTTTTGTTGCCCGGAGGTCCGAGTTGCCCGAGCTCGAGACGCTGACCACGATCGCCTTCGCGCCGCTCGTCAAGTACAACGTGGCGAACGGGGAGTTCGCCGCCGTCGCGGCCAGCGAGCGCGTCGACCGCGCCGGCGAATCGTTCGACTACGAGAAGTCGAAGCCGTACTTCAAGGAGTGGAGCGAGACCTTCCGCAAGCGCACCCAGGGCAAGAGCCTCGGCAACGTGCGCGAGATGCACAAGGCGGAAGCGGTCGGCGTCCTCAAGGCCATCACCTTCGACGACAAGAACAAGCAGATCCTCATCCGCGGCCGGATCGTCGATCCCGTCACCAAGCGCAAATGCGAAGAGGGTGTCCTGACCGGCGTGTCGATCGGCGGGAGCTACGTCGGCGATCCGGTGCCCGACGCCAAGGATCCGCGCGTGCTGCGCTACGTCGCGCGGCCCACCGAGATCTCGGTCGTGGACGATCCCGCCAACGAGGACGCGACGTTCGAGCTGATCGGCGCCGATGGCGCCACCAAGATGATGAAGTTCGCGCCGCCCGTGGCCGAGACGATCGAAGCCGAGGCGGAAGAGGCGGCGTTCCGCGCGTCGCTGCTCGCCACCACTGTCCTCCGCAAATCCAACCCGAGGTTCTCGATGACGACCAAAGACGTCTCCCAAGACGAGCAGCTCGCGAAGGCGTTGAAGAAGCTCGCCAAGGCGCGCGCCCAGAAGATCGTCCGCAAAGCCTTCGGCATCGCCGACGGCACGAAGATCAAGGTCGGCGTGAAGGCCTACGTCGACGGGCTGATCAAAGCCGCCGTCGCCGATCGGCCGACGAAGGACGAGGTCACCAAGGCCAACGAGTCGATCGTCAACGGCCTGATCGAGGCGATCCGCTCGGGCCCGCTGCCCGACAAGAAGGTCGAGAAGGCGGCCGAGAGCGAGAGCCCGATCCGGCTGGTCGCGGACGACGAGGGCAAGACCGGCGAGAACCAGTCCGACGAGGCGAAGGCGCTGCGCAAGAGCATCGAGGACGCGAAGGGCAAGCTCGAGAAGCTCAACCAAGGCGGCGGCGAGCGCGGGGCCGATAACGGCCGGCGCTACGCGGCCGCGCTCTAACCGGAGGTCCCGATGTACGCATCGCCAGGCCAGATCATCGTCGAGTGGGTCGATCCCACGGAGGTCGTCACGGTCAGCCCGAAGACCGGCCGCAAGGTCGTCGTGAAGGCGTGGACCGAAGACGAGCTCCAGAAGGCGCTGCAGACCGCACCCCGCGCGGAAGGTCGCAACGGGATTCTCATCGGCGTGCGGAGCGGCGGCGTGCCCGCCGACGCCCTGCGCAAGCACGTCGGGGAAAACCTCCGCACCGACGGCGGCAGCGCGCTGATCATCGGCACGCAGACGTACACGAAGACGCTGTAAGCAGCACGCAGCACCACAACTGAGGCAAGCGATGGGCCCGGGTGCCACTGGCGCTCCGGGCCCTTTTTTTGTCCCCCGCTCAAGGAGTCCGACATGGTCGGCGGCATGAGCATCGACACGATCCTGCAAGCCCGGCGCCTGCTCTACGGCGGCGGCGGGGCGCTCTACCCCGGCATGACGGGCGGCCCGGCCGACTGGCTGCGGAAAACCGCGACCACGACCGGCCTCACGACCGGCACCGGCCTCGTCGAGTTCGATCTCGAGCGCATCGCGAAGCGCCTGTTCCCGGCGCATGCGCCGCTGCGCAACGAGATCCCGCGCGTCGGCCTCACCGGCCTCGGCTTCGGCACGCTCGCCAACTGGCGCTCCATCATCAACATCCAGAACACGCAGGTCTACGCCGGCGTGTCGGAAGGCAAGCGCGGCGGCCAGATCCAGTACCAGGAGAAAGACTTCTCCGCGACGTACTGCGGGCTGGGCCTCGAGTCGTTCGTCAACTTCGAGGCGGAGTACGCCGCGCTCGGCTACGACGACATCCTCGATACCGCGACGGTGACGCTGCTGCAGGCCGTGATGGTGCAGGAAGAGCTGCAGCTGCTCTTCGGCAACCCGTCCACGGGCGGCATCGCGCTCGGCACCACGCCGACGCCGACCGTCACGGACGCCGGCGGCTCGGGTTCCGGTTTCACCGCCACGGTCCAGACCGTGGCGTGCGCCGCCCTGACCCCGTGGGGCCTCATCATCGCGGGCGGCCCAGTCCCCGCCGGCAGCACGGCGAACTTCGTCATCTCGAACGCGCTGGTCGATCAGCAGACCCGCACCAACGCGGACGGCTCGACGGACACCGTGAACGGCGGCCACGCGATTCTGTCGGCCACGGGCACCGTGACGCCGACGGCGGGCCACAACGTGACCGCGACGGTCGCCGGCGTGAAAGGCGCGGCGGCCTACGCCTGGTATCTCGCGCCGAACGGCGGCGCGACGCTCTACCTCGCGGGCATCACGTCGATCCCGACGATCACCTGGACGCAGATCCCGTCAAACACGAACCAGACGTCGACGGCCGTGTCGCTGACGAGCGATCGCTCGGCGATGCTGCCGGTCGCGTTCGCCGGTCTCACGACGCTCGCCTTCGCGACGAGCGGCTGGGGAACGGGCGGCATCTTCACGCCGATGGGCGGGCTCGTCGGCAACCCCGCGGCCGGCGGCGCTTATTACAAGTCGCTCGCGGCCGCGGCGTTCAGCTTCACGGGCAACGCCTGCAACGAGCTCGACACGTCGCTCCGGTGGCTGTGGGACAACTACCGGATCTACGTCGACGAGGTCTGGGTGTCGGCCTACCAGGCGATGAAGCTGACGAACGGCATCGTCACGTCGGCCGCGCCGACCTACCGCATCGAGCTGCAGAACGGCCAGCAGCGCGTGACGGGCGGTGCGCTGGTCGCGCAGTACATCAACAAGTTCTCGCTCGGCGGCGCGACCACGCTGCCGATCCGCGTCCATCCGTACCTGCCCGACGGCTGGTGCTTCCTCAACCTGAAGACGATCACGGACAAGTATCCGATCGCGAACGTGACCGTCCCGGCGCGCGTGAAGGCACGGCGCGAGTACTACAGCGTCGCCTGGCCGGTGACGACCCGGCAGCGCCAGTACGGCGTCTACGTCGACGAGGTGCTCGAGCACTACATGCCGTTCGCGCTCGGCATGATCACGGACATCGCGTAAGCGAAGCGGAGCGATCACCAGGACGGGGCCGGGCCTCTATCGGCCGGCCCCGTTTCACAGGAGAGACGCACATGCCCGCAGCTGACAACCAGAAGTCGATGCAGACGCCGCCGGCGCCGGCGTTTGACGGCAACAACCCGCGCTCGCCGCTGTCGGGCGATGGGAAGGGGAGGGCGATCAGTCCGAGCGCGCCGAACGTCGGCGCCGCGCCGCCCGATCGCACGGGCGGCGGCATCGTGGTCCAGGGCTCGCCGGTGCAGACGAACGTCGGCGTGCTCGCGCCCGTCCAGGGTCTCGAGCAGTACGGCTCGGGCAAGGTGATCAACACGCCGAGCTCGCAGGCGAAGGCCACGCCCGACACGAAGATCACGAACATCGACCCGCTCGCGTCCGATGTGACGCCGGGATACTGACCATGCCTGGCCCCGATAACGCGCAATCGATGCGGATGCCCGGTCAGCCGGGCGGCAGCCCGCTCATGGATTACAACAACGATCCGGATGCGGGCCAGATGAAGCAGCGGTCGCTCGCGAACGTGCAGACGCCCGCACTGCCCGGCCAACTCACCGGCCCGTTCAGTGTGGTCTCGCTGCCCGTCGAGGGCGACGTGCGCCCCGTCGCTGGGCCTGCTGGCTCGGTGCCCAAGAGCGCCGACCGCGAAACACCGGGCGTGACGCTCGGGCCGCCGATCCGCTCGACGCCGGGGGGCGACGTGTTTCCCAAGGGCTCGGGCACGGTCGCGGACCCCGCGCTCCCCTCGAGCCGCCCGCGTGTCCTGCCGGCGGCCGCGATCGCCAGCTTCTCGGGCGACCGCATGCCGCCCGTGCAGGGACCGGTGCCGAGTGATGCGCCGAGCGCGGACGGCTACTCGGGCCGCGTCGCGAAGCCCACG
>Ga0070730_10005502_pt1 | contig 10936 bp, 10 predicted proteins | sample Coa_R1_3_FD_66447 | JGI IMG/M metagenome (GOLD analysis project Ga0070730, IMG submission 66447) | Surface soil microbial communities from Centralia Pennsylvania, which are recovering from an underground coalmine fire - Coalmine... | ecosystem: Environmental > Terrestrial > Soil > Unclassified ... | reverse complement strand
CGAAGGAGGTCCGCGGTCAGCGCTTCCGCTGCCTTCGGGTCTTTCACGATGCCGAGATTGGGAGCGGCCTTCTTGCCATCCGACTGCGCCCAGTTCTGAAGGGCCTTGGGGAAGCCGTTCTTCTGGGCCGAGGGCGATTCGGGCAGCTTCGTGATCGCCTGGAACCACTTCGTGTTCTTGGCCATGGCCTCCACGTGGTCGGCGCGGTAGTTCTTCTCGCAATCCTTGCACGCGGTGAAGGGGTCGGCAAAGTTGTCCGCATGACCGCTGGCCTTCCAGACCGTCGGATGCATGGTGATGGCGGCGTCCAGTCCGACCATGTCATCGCGGTGCTGGATGTTTTCGCGCCACCAGAGATTCTTGACGTTCCGCTTGAGCTCGACACCGAGCGGGCCGTAATCCCAGGCGGAGCCCAGGCCACCATAGATCTCGCTCGACTGAAAGATGAAACCGCGGCGCTTCGAGAGGGAGACAATGGTGTCCAGGTCGACCATAGGCGGAACAAGGTAGCAAACGGGGCTGGCGGGGGCAATGATTAGCCGGGCCGGGATCCTCGTTCCCTCGCCAGAAGGGCCTTCTTCCGGTCCAGGCCCCAGCGGTACCCGTGCAGGCGGCCGTCGGTGCCGACCACCCGGTGGCAGGGGATCAGCAGGGAGACGGGATTCGCCCCGCAGGCAGTCCCCACCGCCCGGACGGCGGCCGGACGGCCGATCGACCTGGCGATCTCCAGGTAGGTTCGGGTCTTCCCGAACGGGATGGCCCGCAGCGATGCCCAGACTTTGGCCTGGAACGCGGTCGCTCGGATATCCAGGGGCAGCTGCGGATCCCGGGCTCCCTCGAAGACCGCCTTCAAGCGGGCCTTGGCGAATCGGAGGAGCTCGGGAGAGCGGGCAATTCCGGCCTTGGGGAAGCGGGTCCGGAGCTCGGCGACCAGCGGCTTCTCGCGGTTGCCGAAGTACACCGCGCAGATTCCCAGCGGGGTCGCGCCGATCAGAGCCTTCCCGAGAGGGCACGCGACCACATCGTAGGCAATGCTCATGCCGGCTCCTTTCCTGGACAGGGTGGCGGGGCTCATTCCGAGTTGGGCCGCGGCCTGCTCGTAAACCCGGCTCGAGGATCCGAACCCCGCGGCATACAGGGCGGGGGCCACTCCGCGTCCGATGCGGAGCTCCTCTCCGAGTCGTTCGAAGCGCAGCCGGCGGCCGTATTCCTTGGGGGAAACGCCCAGCTTCTTCCGGAAGACACGCTGCAGGTGGAAGGGGCTCCAGCCGACGTGGCGGGCGATCCGGGCGAGGGTTGGCGCTTCGGGGGACTGTCGGCCGATGAATTCACACGCGGCCAGGAGGCCCCCGGGGCAGCCGCCCGCCAGATCCGGCTTGCAGCGCAGACACGCCCGGAAGCCTTCCCTGCGCGCCATCAGCGGAGTTCGGAAATACACCACGTGCTCCGGCCGGGGGCGTCGCGCGGGGCAGCTGGGGCGGCAGTAGACCCCAGTGCTGGTGACGCCGAAGACGAAGGCGTGGTCGAAGGCGGGGTCGCGGCGCTCCACCGCGCGCCACCTCCGCTGGTTCTGGCTTCGTCTCATGACGCCCGCCAGGATAGCCGCCCGTGCCGCGGCCTCGATATCCGATTCTTGCGCCGAATCGAGATTCCGGATCTCAGGCCTTTGCCCTCCGGAGCAGGGTCTTGGCGCCGGCGGGGTCGCGTTTGCACTCCAGGAGGGCGCTCAGCATCAGCGGGACGACGATCGTCGCGTCGGACTCGATGACGAACATCGGAGTCTCTTCCGTCAGCTTGTCCCAGGTGATCTTCTCATTGGGGGTGGCGCCGGAGTACGAGCCGTACGACGTCGTCGAGTCGGAAATCTGGCAGAAGTAGGCCCAGGGCCGGACGGGCTTCTGGAGGTCGTACTTGATCGACGGGACCACGCAGATGGGGAAATCGCCCGCGATTCCGCCGCCGATCTGGAAGAAACCCACTCCTTTCCCCGTCGACATTTCCTGATACTGCTCGTAGAACGCGGCCATGCCTTCGATGCCGGACTTGGCGATCGACGGGCTGCATTCGCCGGTCTTCACGTACGAGGCGAAGATGTTGCCGAAAGTCGAGTCCTCGTAGCCGGGGACGACGATGGGCAGCTTGGCCTTCGCGGCCGCCAACAGCCAGCATTCCTCCGCGGATCCCTCGTGGAGCTTGGGAGGAATCGCCTGGATCAGCTCGTAGAAGTACTCGTTCCAGAAGCGGCGCTCATTCTTCTCGGTAGCTTTCTTCCACATCGGTACGATGATCTTCTCGACCGCGCGGAAAGCCTCGTCTTCGGGGATGCTCGTGTCGGTGACGCGGCGCATCCGATCCTCGAGGATCTTGGTGTCGTCGTTCTTCCTGAAGTAGCGGTATTCCGGGAAGTCCTTGTAGCTGTGATGGGCCACCAGCCGGAACAGCGACTCCTCGAGGTTCGCGCCGGTCACGGAAAGCCCATGGATCAGCCCCTCGCGGATGGCCGGAGCCATCACGATGCCCAGCTGGGCCGAGGACATGGCGCCGGCGACGGCCCAGAACATCTTGCCGCCCGACTCGATATGCTTCCAGTAGGCCAGCAGCGCGTCGCGTGTCGCCCGCGCGTTGAAGTTCTTGTAGTTCTTCAAAATGAATTCGGTGATGGGAAATGATGCGCTCATGGTCCCTCGATTCAGCTGGAGTCTATCGACCTGGCGGAATGCCGAGCAGAATAGCAAGTCCGGCCGGGATTTGTCCTGAAATCGACGTCTGGGAATCGCTACGGAGCCCCTTTGTCCGAGGGCGGTCCGGAGGAGCGGTCGTCCCGGAAGACGATGTGGAAGGCCAGGAGCGCGATGCCGGCCGCCGCTCCGAGAAAGAGCAGCATGGCTAACGCCGGGTAACCGAAGAGGCGGAACGAGGTCTCGATCCGCATCAGGAGGGCGGCTCCGATGATGGATGCGGCGAGGATGAGACCGAGGGTGATGCGGTTGGCGATTTTCTGGAGTCCCTGCATGAGGTACTGCTCGTCGATGGCGTCGATCGCGAGCTTCAGCCGGTTGTCTGCGACCAAGTCCAGGATCCGGCCCGCGCGAGCGGGAAACTGGGCCGCGAACTCCTTGAAGGCGACCGCTGTTTTGAAGAGACCTCCCAGCGATTCTTCCCTCCACAGCCGTCGGTGAAGGAGGGTCAGGGCATTGTCGCGGATCGCCTGTTTGGTGTTGAACTCCGGCGCGAGGATCCGTCCCACGGCGTCGAGCTTGAGGAGGGTTTGTCCGACCATGCTGAACTCCGAGGGAAGGCGGAGGCCGCAGTCGATGGAGCTCCGGGTGATCTCGACCAGCACGCGGCCCATGTTGAGGTCCTTGAGCTGGGAGTCCCGGAATCGGCCCAGGAGCTCGGACAGGCGACGGACGAGGGTCCCGCGGTCGATGCCCTCCTTCGTTTCGGAGAGATCCAGCAGCGACTCCGCCGCCTCATCCGCGCGTCCCTCGGCGATCGCCAGGATCAGGGTGACCAAGCGGTTCTGAAGGACCGGGGAAAGTCGAACGACCATGCCCAGATCGAGAAGGGCGATCCGGCCGTCCTCCGTGACGAAGACGTTTCCCGGGTGCGGGTCGGCGTGCAGGAAACCGTCGACCAGGATCTGCTTCAGATAGGCCCGGAAGAGTTGGTCGGCCAGAGTTGCCCCGTCGAGCTCCACTCTCGCGAGCGGGTTCAGGTCACTGACCTTGAAGCCGGCGATGTAGTCCATGGTGAGAACCCGCGTGGAGCTGAAATCGCCCATCGGGCGCGGGACGAGGATGCGGTCGAATTCCTTCAGGTTCTCCGCAATCGTCAGCAGGTGCTGGGCCTCCTGGCGATAGTCGAGTTCGCGGAAGAGAGAACGGCGGAACTCCTCGAGGAGGCCCTGGAGGTGAACCCGCCGCCCCAGGTCCGTGTGGCGATCCAGCAGCGTCGCGATCTCTCCGAGGGCCTCCATATCGTCCTGGACCTGGCGGCGTACGTCGGGCCGCTGAACCTTGACCACCACTTCGCGGCCGTCCCGAAGCCTGGCGCGATGCACCTGACCTAGAGATGCGGAGGCCAGAGGCTTCACGTCGAAGTCCGGGAAGGCTCGGGAGAGCTTGACTCCGAGTTCCTCTTCGATGACGTTCAGGACTAGTTCGGTGGGAACGGGATCCACATGGTCCCGGAGGCGTGTGAGGGACTGGATATACGGCGGAGGAAGCAGGTCCGCCCGGGTCGACAGAAGCTGCCCGAGCTTGATGAATGTCGGGCCCATGATCTCAAGGTCGGCGGCCAAATCTTCCGCCCGGGCCGCAGCCTCCGGCAGGAGGGCGACTTCCTCCAGGCCTTCTTCCAGCTCCGCTGCCCGGACCAGGTCTCCCCGGCCGTACCTGAAGAAGAGCCTCAGAATGTCCCGATAGCGCTTGAGATGCGAGGGCTTCAGGGACAGGCTCATGATCCGTATCCCGCAGGATGGATCACCAACGTCCGGCGCGTCGCCGCGTGCGTCCTCATGACGCGCTATGTACGCGGTCAGGAATGGCCGGTTGCAAGAGGCGTTCTGGACCAAGAAAAAGCCCTCGTTGAGAGGGCTTCGGAATGGGGGTGTTGGGACAAGTAATGGTTAGGGTTGCCGGGTCTTCTCCCCGGACGGAACCAGGTACTCTGTGATCTTGTCGTGCACCAGGTTGGCAAGATCGCGGTCGCCGGGCTCCACCCGTACGGACACGGAGCTCCGGTTCGACTCCAGGCCCTTGAGGGTTACGGTGACCTTCTGACCAGTCGCCCGGATGGCTACGATCTCTCCCCCGAGGTTGTCATGCCGTTCGGATTCGATCTTGAGGTCGAGGGCCAGGAGACTGCGCTGGACAATGGACACCAGATCTGCCGGAACGCGGCCGTAGGTCCGTTCGACGGTGTTCAGACCCGTTCCGAGGTCCCGGCTCGCGGGGGTGATTTTGGTCGTCTGCTCGCGGTCGCAGCCTGCGATCAGCAGCGCCATGAGCCCCAGAGGTATGGCGAATTTCATGGTCGTCCTCCCTTCACTGGGCCGCAGACTTCGGAGTCCCGGACTGGGGGTCCATTCTTCGCGCCTTTTCGCGGAGGATCTTGGTATTGGTCTCGTCCAGGCGGTTGGGGACTTTCTTGGAATTCCTGGAGCGCTGCCTGCTTTCCATGAAGGGGTGAGCCGGAGGGACGGAATTCGTTATGGGACTTACTTCCGTTTGAGGCGGTCCAAGGCCTTTTTCGCGTCTTCGTGCCTGGGGTCGGCGCTGAGGGCGTCCTTGTACTGGCGCTCGGCGTCCCGCGGCCGATCCAGCCGTTCATAGGCGAGCCCGAGGTTGTAGTGGGCGGGCGCGCTCTCGGGTTCCGCCAGGATCGCCTTCTCGAGCACCTGCCGGGCAGCCTCGTTTTGGTCTTTTCCGAGATAGGCGGCCCCCAGATTCGTCAGGGCCGGCTCGAAGGCGCCGTCCAGGGCGATCGATTTCTTCAGGGACTCGATAGCGCCTTCGCTCTTGGACTGCTTGAGGAGGCAGACTCCAAGGTTGTACGGGTGGGCCGGATCGTCAGGGTCGATTTCAGCCGCCTTCCGGTATTCGGCCTCGGCGTCGGGATAGCGCGACAGCTTCATCTGGATCGTGGCGACCGTGGAGTGCAGGTCGGCGAATTCGGTGCAGAGTTGCTCCGCCGCCTGGAACTCGCCCAGCGCCTCGGCCAGCTTGTTCTCCTTGTAGTACTGTTCGCCGCTTTGGTAGCGGACCAGGAAGCGTTTCTTGTCTTCCGCCGACAGCGACGGCATCGGAAAGATGCGGAAGGAGCGCATCGATGCGTCGACCACGGGATAGTAGCGGTCGAACCAGGCCTGGCTCGTGTTGAAGCCCAGGACATACTTGCGGTCGCCGTCGGCGATGAACATGAACAGGGCCTGCTGCACGACGGGGAGGTCGCCGTCGGTGAAGGTCACACTGAACTGGTAGCCTTGCTTGTCCCGGATGGCAGTGGCCTCCTCGTAGAGGAAGGTGACGTCCTTCACGCCCTTGCGGAAGGCGTCCTTGTAGGCGGCGACGAATTCCGGCAGGTCCCGCTTGCTGACCTGGAAGTAGAGGTCCATGCGGGGTTGGTAGAGCTGGTCCTTGGGGCCCCAGAAGCTGGCGACCGCCTGGCCGTTGATTTTTCCGTTCAACCATTTCGGAGGAAGAAGCAGCTTGAAGCCGTAGAAGGGGTGGGCGTAGGGCGCTCCCAGGCGCACCGCCTTCTTCGCGGGCATCGCGCCCTTCGGGGGCAGGTACTCCTTCTTTTCGACGCGCTCGACGAGATCCTTTTCGACCGTCACCTTGCCGGTCGCATTCTCGATCTCTAGCGTCGATCCCTTGTCCGTGACCTTGCCTTCGATCTTTCCGCCGCTCCGCAGATGCACCACGTCGCCCCGGGCGACGCCGGCCAGGAGAAGGAGGACCCAAAGCGGCCGGAAGTGGATCACCGTATATGAGACGTCCCGCTGCGGCCTCCGGTTGAGCGGAAACATGGGCGGCAGCGGTCGCCGGGCGCCGCCGGGGCGGCGGCCCTGGGTCGGAGCGGTCGGGTGAGGGGGCGCACGTCAGCCTCCGACCTTGAACTTTTTGAAGCGCTCGAGGTCCGTCGTCGCCACGGAGGGGCGCAGCGACCGGAGTACCCGTTCGAAGTCGGCTTCGGCGAGGGGCCGGTCCGTCGACTGTCCGACCGCCTCGAGGAAGGTCTGCTCGGCCGTCTTCCGGCATAGATACGAGACGTCCGCGCCGCTGTAGCCTTCCAGGCGCTCGGCCAGGCCCTCCAGGTCGACCGTCCTGTCCCGCGGGATGTCCTTCAGATTGAGCTCCAGAATCTTCCGCCGCGCGGCCAGGTCGGGAAGCCCGATGTAGATCTTCTCGTCCAGGCGTCCGGGACGGAGCATGGCGTAGTCGATGTTCCAGGGTTCGTTGGTGGCGCCCATGAACATGACGCTCTGGCCCTCGCGGGCCTCGAAGCCGTCCAACTCGGCAAGGATCTGCGGTACGACGCGGGCCATGACGCCACCCGCCTCGGCGTCGCGGCGCTTGGGGATCAGCGACTCGACCTCGTCGATGAATACCACGGCCTTGGCGCTTTGCCGGGCCGCGTCGAAGAGCTTCCGGATGTTCTTTTCGCTCTCGCCCACCCACTTGTTGAGGATCTCCGAGGGCGCGATGGCGAAGAAGGTCGCGTCGAGCTCGCCGGCGACGGCCTTGGCGATCATCGTCTTGCCGGTTCCCGGCGGTCCGTAAAGCAGGAGGCCGCCGCCCGACTTCACCTTGTAGGTCTTCGCCTTTTCCGGGTAGGTGAAGGGGAGGATCATCTTGACGCGGATCTGCTCCTTGACGTCCTCCAGACCGGCGATGTCGTCGAAGCGGAGCTTCGGCTTCTCCGCGAGCGTCCACTCCTTGGGGATCTCGTCGTCCCGGTCGGCTTTCGAGTCCGGGGCGCCGGCCTTGATCGCGGCCGCCTTCTCGCGGGCCTTGGCCTTGCGCTCCTTGACGGTCTTGGCAAGCGTGACGAGTTCCCCGGCCTGCTTCATCCGGACTTCTCGAAGCCTGCCTTCGCTTTGGCGGGCAAGCTGGAGCAGGTACTCGGCGGCTTTCAGGAAGTGATACTTGGCCTCCTCGAGCTCCCCCATCCGAAAGCGGGCGATCCCCTTGGCCTTGTGCTTTTCGAAGGACTCGAGGAGGAAGGGCTTGGGCATCAGGGGGACTCGAATTCGCGTCTCAGGAACGGCGGCACGCCGATCCAGAGGCACGAATCGCTGAGAATCAGGGCAGACGCGACGCAGAGCCGCTCCGGCATGGTCTATCGCTCCCGGTCCAGCTCGTCCTGGATGTCCTTCAGGCCCTTCTCGATGTCCTTGTCGACCGAGCCGCCCTCCTCGTGGACGACCTCTTCGTCGAGCATCTTGTCGATCTCGGCGTCGGAGACGACCTGGTCCTCGCCCTCGACCTCGCCGGACATGACGTGCTCCTGGGTCATCTCGAGGAAAATTTCCATCTGCTGCTGCAGCGTCTCCGCCTGCATCATCGCTTTTTCGAAGTTCTTCTGGGTCTTGGCGAAGTCGACCGAGCCGTAGACCTCGCTCACGGCCTTGGCGACGGCCCCCATCGACTTGGCGAAGTCCGAGTCGCTCTCGGCCTGGTTCTTGATCTGGACGGCGGTCTCGATCGACAGAAGCTGGCGCTCGCGCATGCGCCTCTGTGCGGCGGTCTTCTTCAGTTGGCGCTTGAGGAAGTCGTACTGGGACTGGTCGCCGATCTTCCTGGCCTTCTTTGCCTTCTGAATGTAGGAGATCTCGTGCTTGGACAGATCGCGGATGTTCCGCTTGAGCGAATTGACCCCCTTGCGGACTTCGATGTCCCGTTCGATCCGCTTTTCTTCCTTGGACTTGAACATGCCCATCCTTACTCTTCCTCCGCGCTCTCTTTCCAGTTGTAGTACTTCTTCATTTCCTCGGCCGTCGTCTGAGGATGGATCATCCGGGCGGCGGCGTCGAAGTCGGCCCTGGTCAAGGGACGCACCTTGATTTTGTATTTCTTGACGGTGTCCAAGCCCTGGTCCACCAGGGCGGGGATGCCTTTGTTGACCTCCTCGACCATGCCCGTGGTGACCTCTTTGCAGAAGCGCTCGATCTCGCGGCCGCTGTAGCCGTCGGTCAAGGTCGCCAGCTCCGGGTAGGCCATCTCGACTGGGAAGCCCTTTTTCTCGAGATGGATCCGGAGGATGCGTTCGCGCGTGGATTCGTCCGGCAGCGGAATCAGGATCTTCTTCTCGAAGCGCGACAGGACCGCGCTGTCGAGGTCCCAGGGTCGGTTCGTGGCGGCGATGGTGAGGACGTAGAGGTCCCCGCGGCCCTTGGAGTCCATTCCGTCCAGCTCCGACAGCAGGGTCGACAGGATCCGCCGCTCGGCGCCCGAATCGCTCGCGTCGCGCTGTCCGGCGAGGGATTCGAACTCGTCGAGGAAGACGACCGACGGCGACGTGTCCCGAGCCGTTCCATAGAGCTCGCTGACGATCTTCGAGCTCTCGCCGAAGTACTTCGAGAGGATGCTGGAAACTTTCACGTTATAGAAGATGCTCGGGACGCCCTCGGTGGAGCGGACCGCATTGGAGGTCGCAGCCGCCAGCAGGGTCTTGCCCGTCCCCGGCGGCCCGTAGAACAGGATCCGGGTCCAGGCGGCGATCGTCACGCCCGGCGGATGCTGGGCGAGGGTCATGCCCAGGGCGAACTTGATCTCGTTCTTGGTTTCGTCCAGCCCGCCGATGTCCTCCCAGGTGATTTTCGACGCGTGAGACAGGTTGGACACGATCGACTTGATCTCGCCGCCGACGCCGCCGCCTTTCATCGGGGATTCCTTCTCGGCCGGACTGTCGGCTGTCGGAGGCGGCGCTTCCAGGGCGATCTCCCCGGATCGGAGCTTCTGGGCCAGGGCGCGATACTGCAGGGCCATCTTCTTTCGGCGCTCCTCGGCCTCCCGGCCATGCGCCTGCTCGGCCCACAGCGACATGAGATTTGCCGCCTTCTCGTAGGCGGAGGCGGCTTTCGGCCAGTCCTTCGCCTCGGTGAAGGATTTCGCCTTGGCGAGGGCCTGCTTGAGGGGCGCCTGCACGTCGACTTCCATACCTACTCCGCTTCCATTTCGGAATCGCGTTTTTCCTTCTGACGGACCGCCCGGTCGGCGATCTTGAGGCCGTCGGCGAAACTGTCGATCTCCCCTTCGTCCATCTTTTGCCAGACGTCCATGACCTCCGAGCCTTCCTTGCCCAGGTCTTCGGTGATCTGACTGGCGCCCTCGGTTACGGTCGACAGCACGCCGTTGAGCTTTTCGAGGTACATCTCCTGCGTGATCTTGTCGTCCTCCAGGTAGGTCATCAGTCTCGCCTCGTCGACCCGGTCGAGGATGCGGGAGACGCCGTCCTTGGAGGTCTGGCGGCGCTCGAGAGCCAGCTTGAGGGCCGAGATCGTCGTGATCTCCTTCGAAAGAACGCCGAGCTCGCGCTCCATCATCTTGACGCCTGAAGACTTGGCTTCATAAAGGCGGGCCAGCTGGCGGCGTCGCGGCGGCGACTTGATCTTCATCCCTTTGGCGAAGATCTCTTCGCGCTCCTTTTCGAGCTTCTCCAGCTTGGCGAGCGTCTGGCTCTCGCGAATGCCGAGCTTGATCTCTTCTCGCTTGACCTGGTCGAGCGTCAGGTCCTTCTTCTTCATCCCCAGGAAGTCCATGAGTCCCATAATGCTAGAGTCCCCAATCCAAACTCGCAAATCCCGACGCCGGGAGCCCCCGCGTGGGGAGGATCGGTTCCCTCGAGTGCAGGATCATGCGGGATCCGCCTCGCCTTCGGGCTTCTCCTCTTCCTTCGTTTCCTTCTGGCCGCCCGTCTTTTCGCGGCCAACGGCCTCCTTGAGCCCCTCGCCGAACTCCAGCTCGCCCTCGTCCATCTGCTCCCAGGTCTTGAGCACCTCCATGCCCTCGTTGCCGATGTCCGCGCTTTCGTAGGCGGGGTCGTTGACCACGCCCAGGAGCGTGTCGAGCTTCTGGAGATAGACCTCTTCGCTGATTTTGTCGTCCTCCAGAAGAGTCGACAGTTTGAGCAGGTCGTCCTCCTTCAGCCGCTGCAGGACGTTCTGGACCGGGATCTGGCGCTGGCGTTCGAGGATGCCGCGGACGCGGGTCAGCGTCATGAGCTCCTTCACGACCCGCGTCAGTTCGCGCTCGATCATCGAGATCCGCTGGGAGTAGTCGCCGAAGCGCCGGGCGTAGATGCGCCGCCGTGCGGGGGACTTGTTCTTCGCACCCTGGTGAAAGACCTCTTCGCGGAGCTTGTCGTACTTGTCGATCTGGCGGAGGTGCTGGTTCTCCCGGATCTCGAGGCGCTTCTCCTCGACCCGGAT
>Ga0070730_10005501_pt1 | contig 10936 bp, 24 predicted proteins | sample Coa_R1_3_FD_66447 | JGI IMG/M metagenome (GOLD analysis project Ga0070730, IMG submission 66447) | Surface soil microbial communities from Centralia Pennsylvania, which are recovering from an underground coalmine fire - Coalmine... | ecosystem: Environmental > Terrestrial > Soil > Unclassified ... | reverse complement strand
TGAAAGTCGGACACTCTTTCGGATATTGAGCGGTCGCGAAAGTTTGTCGCCGGCCGTAGTCGTCGGACTTCCTGCTAACGAGCTTGACCGTAAGGGGGGATTCGATATGGACGAGAAGATCGTCTCCCTCTTTCGCGTCCTCGAAATTCCCGTCGAGGAGATCGACGAGGCCTTGCAAGGTTGAGACTTCGATCCCGCCGGCGACTGCCGGCATGACGATGTGCATTGCTTTGTCGACGTAGAGCTTGTCGCCGACCGTGATTTGATTCGGAGTCGCGAGGCCTAAGATCCTGTCGATCGCTTCTTTAATCAAGTTGCCACCTTTCGATGCTGGATTTTTGTTGCTACTACTGGACGTCGTTCGCGATTGCCGGCTTGCCGTCGAACATACGTTGCTGCCTTGGATCGTGCGGCATCGCGACCATGACTAGCCCGCGACGCTGCAAAAAGACCGTTCCCTTTACCGCGTCGACGGGGACGGTTTTGGACTTACAGGTAAAAGTGATCTGCGCTCCAGAGCGATCCTCGAAAGGCGCGATCGTAAACTCGAGCGAGATCTTTCGCTTGGCCTCGGGATCCGTGTTTACGTCCGCGATGTTTGCGAGGACGGCCGCGAATTCCCGTTGAAACACTTCCTCGATTCCCCCTCCGCACAGATTAGATAGACTGACCTGCTCTTTTTCCTGATCCATCGTTTCCTCCCGTTTTCAATTCAGAGCGATATATCTACGAAGGCAAAAGAGAGCGAATTCGATCGCCGCCGCGATCGAGACGAGAAACCATCCCGTCCAGTAGAAAAAATTCCAGACCTGGAGCCGCCGCTCCCGCTGGATGAAGTAAGCGCGGACGTTGACCTGGATCTCGTCCGACTTATGCACGAGTCGCCGCGCGGAGAGCCCAAGCGAAACGGATCACGAGAAAAACCACGACGCCGGCGAGAGCGATAAGCGCGAGAGTCGTCGCGCTGGCCGTCATTTGCTCGACGTTCGAGACGACTTCCCGCAGATAACTATCGGCTAGAAGTTGCATGTTTCCCTCCGAGGAAATAGGCGAGATGCAAGAGCCGGCGGCGCGTGCTCGGCCGGCATCGACTTAGCCGCCGGAGGATGCGCCGCTCGAGCTCCCGGTCCGACTTTGAGGCGCGACTCATTCGCTCTCTCGAATAAAGGCGACGGTCGCTTCGCGATACCAAAGGGCTCCGGGAGAAAGCGAGATCGGCTGATTGACGAAATACCGCTCTCCCCAAACGATCAGATCGGCGCGCTCTTTGAGCTCGAATTCCGCGAGCATTTTGGTCCCGTCCTGTGTCGTGACTTTGGCGAGCATTAGCTGGCCGCTCCTACGACGTCGACGTCGCCGGCTTTGACGAATTTCTCGAGCTCGGCCTTGGGGATGAGCTTCCGGCTCCCGACGCGCTTCGCGCGGATCCGGCCGCTCGAGATGAGAGAGTGCAAGGTGCGGACGGAGATCGAAAGCATCGCGGCCGCGTCCTTGCGCGAGTAGAGAAGGCGATCGTCGCTCATGCGGGCACAGCCTCCGGCGAATCCTTCGAGCCGATGTAGAGCTCGATCGCGCGGCGCGCGACCGAGGAAACAGAACGATCCTCGCGCTCGGCGACGAGCGCGAGTTTCGCTTTAAGATCGGAGTCAATCGAGATCGAGAGCGGAGGCGGCCTTCGCTTCGCTTTCGCCTTGGTTTTGGGTTTCATCGGTAGCGTGTAACTCCCGTGGTTCAAAGTGGAGTCACTTGTAACAAAGCCCGCCACTAGCTGTCAATAACTTTTCTTGCTTTTGTGTAATACTTATGCAAGTATCCGCAAGCAATTGCCTTAGAGGAGACTATCTAGGCTGTGGCGACTCGAGGGAAAAGTAAGCAAATTTCGTTCCGGGAAAAATCCGAACTGGTAGAGCAACTACACGCCGCCGCTCTCCGGGAGGATCTAACCTTCGCCGACTTCGTTCGGAAACTCTTCCGCTTCGGTTTCTCGGCCTACGAAATCTGCGGATCTCTTCACGCCTTGCGGGAGAGATTCGACGTCGCTCGCGCGGCTATCGCGGGGCTCGACTATGACCGCAAGGCTAAGAAGATGGTCGACGAGATCGAGGCGCCGCCAAAGTCAAAGCCGAAGCGGAAAGCGGGATAAACAACTAGATCGGGGACTGAGGGCATGAATCGAGTCAGGATCGAAGAGTCCGAGTCAAACGTCGTCGTACTAAAGCCGAGGCCTGAAATCGTCTATAAGCATCCGGAGTCGCCGCGGCTCGTCACACAGCAAGATCTCGCCGAGCTCGCCGAATTGCGGCGCCGAAAGCGAGTGATCGAGAAAGCGATCCGCTTAAAGCGTTCGATGATCCGCTATGCTATGGAGCACGGAGCGGGGATCGAGGACGGACCGCGATCGGCGCGCCTCGGCGAAAGGCTGATCGTCGCGTGAGCGAACTGCCCCGCGGAGTGTTCGAGCGGCCGGCCGGATCCGGCGTCTACTGGATCCGCTACGCCGACTCCTCCTGACGCGAGCGCCGAGAGAAAGTCGGACCGAGGGTATCGGTCGCCCTCGCGCTTTATCAAAAGCGCAAGGCCGCAGCCTTCGAGAGTCGCAAGCTCCCGGAGCTCGGCCGGCGCGACGTCCGCTTTGCGGATCTTGCCGCGGACTTCCTCGAATTCGGCCGCGTGCATCATACGGCCAGGACGCAAAAGGTCGATCGACAAAGGCTCGAGAAAGTCCTCGGAGTTTTCCGGGAGCGATTTATCGAGTCGATCACGCCGCAAGAGGTAGTCCGATTCTTAGGCTCGGAAACCTGGACGCCGGCGACGCGAAATAGATACCGCGCGCTTTTCTCGAAGTGCTTTTCGCTCGCCGTCCGGAATGGACGCATGAAAGAGAATCCGATCTCCAAAGTCGAAAGGTTTCGGGAAAATAACGCGCGCGTCCGCTTCCTCGAGCCGGCCGAAGAGAAAAGGCTTCGCCGCGCGCTCCCGAAAGAAAGAGAGCCCGAAGTTGTGTTAGCTATGAATACGGGGATGAGGCGCGGCGAGCAATTCGCCTTGAAATGGACGGACGTCTCGATCGGCCGGCGCCTGATAACGATCGAGCGATCGAAAAACGGAGAGAAGCGTCACATCGAATTGAACGACGAGGCCTTCGATGCGATCCGCGCGCTCCGAGCTCGAGGATTAAAAACGGGATCGGAGTTTGTCGTCCCCTCGACCGAGTCCGAGCGCGAAGGGAATTATCCCTACTGGTTCGAGACGGCCGTCGCCGAGGCTAAGATCAAAAATTTTCGCTGGCATGACCTTCGCCATACCTTCGCCTCGCGGCTCATCATGGCCGGAAACGATCTCCGGACCGTCCAGGAGCTTATGGGACACAAGACTATGTCGATGACGGTCCGCTACGCGCATCTTTCCGCGCCGCACAAGCGAGAGGCCGTCCAGTCGCTAAAAAAGTACACTCCGAAAGAGGAGCCGAAGTCGTGAAACAATTCCCTTACGTTTGGTTCTGGCGCCGGTCCGCGATGCGGCCTATCGACCGAAAGGGAGAGCCGTGTCGAGTCCTAGCGCGCGGCCGAATGAATTCGGCTCTCGTCGAATTCGAGGACGGCTTCCGCGTCGTCACAAGTAGGAACGCGATCCGCCGGCGCCAGGAGTCGAGGGAGGGCGTGGGAAAATGAAAGCCGAAGGCGTGAGCGGAGCTCAAACCGTTTTCGACGAGAGCGAATGCAAGGCGCTATTCCGCCTGATCCGAAGGCTCGTCCCTTACGATTATCCAATCGAGCCGTTTACCCGATCGGACGCGGAAAAGGCCGCACTCGCCAAGCTGCGCGAGTCCGCACAGAAAGAGTCGAGGGAGAGCGGGGGAAAATGAAAAGCGACCGCGAGCGGCATCTCGAAGAATTCCCCGACTTCGGCGACGAAGAGGATCCACAGGAGTTTTTCGATTGCGCTATGGACCGGAGCGGATGGTGCGGAAAAGCGGGATCGGAGGAGTGCGAATTCGAGTGCCCTTACCGAGCCGAGCAACGATCGAGAGACGCACAGAATAGCTCATCCGGTACCGGAAGCGGCATCGGGAAGCAAGGACAGGCAAGCCAGGAAAAGGCATAGACGCATAGGCGCATGATAATATGAGACTTACTCCAAAAAGGGCCCGTAGCTCAGTTGGTAAGAGCATCGGACTCATAATCCGTCCGAGGGTTTCCCCCTCCATTTCCCGCCCGTGCCTCTACGTGCCTCCCAAGGCCACTAATAGCACGACAAACACGGGCGATTTTGTACCGGCGCCTATCTCGCATGGAGTAGCAGGGAGAGGCGTCCGGAAGCATAGAATTTGCCTTTCGACCGGAACTAAAACCGCCCCGCGAGGACGGTAAAAATGGCCGAACACTACACGCGGAACACGGAACACGGGGTTTTGAAATGGTGCGGGAAGTGCGGCCGGCTTACGAAGCATCTCGTATTCGGCGGCCGCCCCGGGAGATGCATGGAGCACAATCGCAGCATGAGACGAAGAAACAAAAGGCCGCGCGCGAAAAGCTCGAGCGCGAGACTAAGAATCCGACTCTCTGGAGGACGACGTGAGCCAAAACATAGAGACGACTGTCCGCCTCGGGAAACTTCCTCCCGGATCCGTGACGATGACTGTCCGTATCGACACTCGCGAATTGCGCGCCAGGATGAAGCTCGGCCTATGGCTGATTAAGCTCGGAGCTCGAGTCGTCGGCCTCGGCGTGAAAGTCGAGCTCCCCGACTCGCGGAGGACGACTTGACGCCCGAGCACTACACGCGAAACACGGAGCACGGGGTTTTGAAATGGTGCGGGAAGTGCGGCCGGCTAACGAAGCATCTCGTGTTCGACGGCCGGATCGGGAGATGTATGGAGCACGAGTCGCAAACGGAAACTAAAAAGCAAAAGGCCGCGCGAGAAAAGCGCGAGCGCGAAAACAAAAATCCGACTTTCTGGAGGACGACGTGATAAACGAGGAAAAGCTCGAGCTCCTAAGAGTCTGGTATGCGATCTTCGTCGTAATCATGGATCATCCCGAGAGCCCGGAGAAAGACATCGAAAAACTTCGCAAGCTGCGCGCGAAGATCCGCCGCGACGCTCCCGGACTCGATCTCCCTTTTGACGTGTCGCTCGAAACACGGAGGCCGGCATGAGCGGACCGAACGCCGTTTGCTGTGACCGTTGCGGGAAATTCGAGAGAGTAAAAAGAGGCTCGGCAATTGTCTTTCCGGAGAAGCCCTGGCGCGGCATTGTTAGCGCGACTGTATTCCGCGGCGACGACAACGGCTTGCTACTTTGCCCGGAGTGCGCGGAGGACTTCGACAAATTCCTGGCCGGCGCGACGGTCCCTTGCCTTCCGGCCGGCCTCCGCAAGCTCGCGACGCCCTTCCCGACGATCCCTGGCGAAAGGGATATTCTCGAATGACGGCCGAGCTCGAGCTTTTCCATTTCACTTGCGGACATAGCGCGAAAGAGATCGGCCGTTACGGGCTCGTAGTCCCGCGTTTGTTTCCGAGCGCGCGGTCCGCGTGCGCCAGATCCGCGACTGGAGGAGGGTAAAAGCATGATGAAGCTCGAAGCCGAGTCCTGGCCGGCGAGGGTAAACAAAGCTCTCGAGGAGATGCTTTACTCTATGCGGATCCTGGCCGCGAATCATCCGCCGGCGGCCGACGGATCTCTCGCCGCGGTCTGTAACGGAGCCGGCGACAAGATCGAAGTCGTATATACGAAAACTGGGGAGGCGAAATCGTGAGCGACGGACCTACGCCGTCCGAGATTTATCAAGCCGGAAAGAATGCGGACAAGCGTCCGACGTGGCGAGGAGCTTTCGAGACGGCCGCCGATCGCCTCGAGGAGCCGTATCCTCCGGATGTTTTCCGGCCCTTGTCGCCGGCTGAGTCGGAGGCGATCGTAAACGCGATGAATGCGGTCGATCCGAACGCATCCGCGCGATTCCTGGCCGACTGGACGAGACATTGTGCGAAGCGACTTCGGGGACTTGCGTTAGAGGAAGCCGAGGAGTAAAGCGGAGGCGACTTCCTGGCGGCGCCGCCTCCTAGCTCGAAACGATCGCGATCATCCGGCGATTTTAGCACGCCGGACAATTCGACAATCGGGGAAAGTCCTTAGATGTGCGGAGGGTTAAACCTTAAATCGTCGCTCCCTTCGTAAATTCCAGGACATAAAACTTCCCGAGCTCGAAGAAAGCGAGAGCTCGAGGATTCGTCACTTCGACGCGGATCGTCGCGAGCCGCTTCGCGGCCTCCTCTTCGACGATCTGATCCTCGCGGATCGCGGGATCGAAGTCGGCCCAAAGCTCGAGCATCGCTCCCCCGTTGTTTCCTGTCTTGTCGATGCTATGGACTTTGCATCGCGTCCGGATCGGAGCTTGCGAGCGGACCTGTTCGGCCGTCATGGGCTCGTTAGTCTGTTCCGTCGTCTTTTTCGTTAGTGGTTCCTTCGCGTGCGAGGTTGCCGCGTGAGTCATGTTTCCTCCGTTTTTTCAAAAGATGGAAAGCCGAAGGATCGAAGGGGGAGTCCGCCGGCATTCTCGAGCAAGAGTCTAAAGCTCGTCCGGACTCAATTCTGTCCCATTTTGGACAGGCCGCGGAATACGGAGAAAACTTTAGCTCTTGTCACTTCCCGAAAAGCTGGACGAGCCGCGGACCGGCCTGGAGCAAAAAGGCGAGTAGGCCGGCGGCGAAAGCGATCTTCCCGAGCTCGGAGACTTTGTCCTTAAAGGCCAGAAAGATAATCATCCCGCCGATCGCCACGAGTAAAGAAAACCATACGATCATCGGTCCCTCCGTTTTTTAGAGTGCTTCGACTTTGAAATGCGCCTCGTACTGCATCGAAGTAGCTCCGCTCGAGGCGTAGGCGATCGCATATTTTATAGCCGCGGCCGTCGAAGCGTTTACGATCATTTGTCCTTGTAGGACGGATGTAGTCGTATTCCCTGCGTTCGTCGTCGCCGACGCGCCGGCCTGCGTCGCTAATTGCATAACGAGGGATTGAGCGACGCTGTCGCTCGCATCCGTGAAAGTGATCGTTACGGCTCCGAGTGTCGAAGAAGTCGTCGCGGCGCGCGTCACTTTCAGATAAGCCGAGATCCGGAAAAGTCCCGAGGCCGCCGGAGTGTAGAGAGTCGTCGCCGAAACTAGCGCGCTTTGCGCTGTGAGATCGACTGCGGCGAGCTCCGAGGGGATGCCGTTCCCCACTGTCGAAATGCCGTTATAGTTTGAGATCTTTCCCGAGAGTGTCGCGGCCGCCATCGCGACCGTCCCCGAATGCGTCGGACTCGCCGCCAGGACGACGGCTCCCGATCCCGTTGTCCCGTCCGATAGATCCGCCGCCGCCGGTTGCGCCGCGGCCGGAGTGCCGTCTGTTCCGATCGAGGTTAAAAAGTTGTGGGAGACGGCCGCCTTCGACTTCACGCCTCCGAGCGTCGACGATCCGGGAGTCGGGAGTTGCGCGGCCGATGCGGATCCGGTGAGATCGGAGAAGTCCGGTTGCGACAAGTGTCCCACGCCGCTTGCGACCGAGTCGATCCACTTATGCGCGACGGCCGATATGTCCGCGATGTTTCCAGTCGGCCCTTGCGGACCGGTCGCGCCGGTCGGTCCGGTTGCTCCCGTTGCGCCGGCCGGACCTTGAGCTCCGGTTGCTCCCGTTGTTCCTGCCGGCCCTTGCGCGCCGGTTGCTCCCGTCGGTCCGGTTGCGCCAGTGGCGCCTGTCGGTCCCGTCGCGCCGGTTGCGCCGGCCGAGGCGATTAAACTCCAATACGTTCCGTTCGGCGGCTCGTGCGCGCTCGAGTGCGCGAGAATGCAAACATAGCTCGAGCCCGAGTCCTGGACTCCGTCGAGCGCCGCGTAAGTCGCCGCGCCACTCCATGCCCCGCGCCAGTTAATTCCTACCGGCCCCGCCGGTCCCGTTGCTCCTGCCGGTCCGGTCGATCCCGTCGCGCCGGCGGCGCCCGTCGGTCCGGTCGGTCCCGCCGGCCCCGTTGCTCCGGTTGCTCCGGTTGCGCCTGGAGCTCCGTTGGAGCCGGCCGCACCGGTGTCGCCTTTGTCTCCCTTCGGACCTTGCGGACCTGTCGATCCCGTCGCGCCTGTCGGTCCAGTCGGACCGGCCGGTCCAGCCGGTCCGGTTGCTCCGGTTGCGCCTGGAGCTCCGTTGGAGCCGGCCGCACCGGTGTCGCCTTTGTCTCCCTTCGGACCTTGCGGACCTGGAGGACCGGCCGCGCCGCCGGCTTCGATCGAGGCGATCGCCGCGTCGATCAGATCGAGATTGTAATTGAGCGCCTCGAGCGCGCCGCCGTGATGAAAGTCCGGACACGTCGACTTCATGTAGGTTAGCCCGATGGTAGGAGTCTGATCGCTCATTTTTGCCTCGCTACTTACAATGCCCCGTCCCGCAGACCGCCCCGATCGCGACGGCCGCTCCGATCGGCGCGCCGATCGCGACGATGTCCTTAGCCCTCCGTTTGAATCGCTGCCAGGTAGTTCCGCCCTTTAAGGCCACTTTGTAAGCGTCCCGCTCCGCAGAGACGGCCGAGAGCTCCTCGCCGGCCTGTTTTAATTGCTGATCGCGCGAGGATAGGTCGCCTTGCGCGCTGGCGAGCTTTACAGAGCATTCTTGACACTTCTCGACCGAATCCCTTAGCCCTTGGAGATCGGCCAGGGGAATCGAAGCGATCGCCGCCGGCGTAGGGTTTGAGGCCGTCGGCGTCGGGACTTGGATCGTGATCGGCTGCGGGAGAGTGCCGGCTTGCTTCGGTAGCCATGCCGCGATTTGTGCCGGCGTCATTTGCGCTGCGGCCGCTTTCTGGATCTCGGCGACTTGCGCGACGGTTTGCTTTGCGCGCTCGGCGTCCTCGGCGCGAAGCGCGGACATTTGCGCCGCGGCCGTGTCGAAGGCTTTTTGCTGCGCGGCGACGGAGGCCTCGGCGCGGATCCGATCGTCGTGCTCCTGGCGCCACGTCGAGAAGCCGAGCGCGGCGCCTGCCAGGGTGAGGAGCACTACTACCATTTCGATTTTTCCGCGGAGTGTGAGGGGAGTCATGGAAAGAAAAGCCTCTCTATCCATCGAAAGATGCGTTGCTTTAGAGTCGGCCTCGGCGGCCGGAATTGCTCGAGAGCTTTTTTTGGGGAGAGGCGCGGGACTTCTCTCGCTTCCTCCTCCCACCTTTCCCAGTCCTGTTTTCTGATCGTCATGGATCTTTCAAAAACTGCGCGATATAGATCCGATCCTCTTTGCTCTCCGTGATCGCCATGAGCACGAGCACGAGATTTTTATCGAGCCGCCTTTGCTTCCCCCCGATCGCGTTTATGTCCTTGTTGTTTTGCCGGAGCTTGTGAAGGATCGTCGCATAAGTGACGCCGGCGCCGAAAACAAGGCCAGAAACCAGATCAGGATCCGGACGATCGCGTCCCCGCTCATTCCGGGATCCTAAGCTCGAGATCCGCGAGCTCGCGAATAAGCGTCGTTACGCGCTCCTCGTTTTTCGGCTTTCTCTGGGCTTCGTCGAGCCGCGCGAGAAGGATCTCGATCGAGACTCGCCGCTTTAGCGCCTCTCGAAAATCAGAATAGTCGGGGAGATGGTGCTGCGTGTTTACGATCTTAAACATCGCGACGCGCGCGACCGCGGCGAGCCGGCCCTCCGGAGAGGATTCTTGTCTTTCCCTTACGTTCATTTCGTCGGGGGATCGCACGACGAGGCATCGAGCCGCGTCTGTTTCCCTCCCCTCCGCTCGAATTCCGCGACTAGGTCCGCGTGATGTCTCTCGTTTACCGCTTCGATGATGTCGAGCATAGAAGAGACGAAAGCATCGAAACACGCGCAGCATAGATACACGGAAGCCCATTGATGACTCGCGACGTTGCGACACGGGATCGCTTCGATCCTCATGTCGCATCGCGGACGTTCTGGCCCCCCTACGACGAGTCTCTTCACGGCTCTGTTATTTTTGGTTTTGAGTTTCCGATTGTACCGTCGTACTCGTGACCGTCGTCGAGCTCGAGCCGTCGGGATTGCGGAGCTTTGAGACGGCTTTCGCCGAGACGTTGAGCCCGTAGGGAGTCCCGATTAAAAGAGCTTGTCCGGAAAAATCGGGGAGAGCGTGATTGACGAAACAGAGATAGGAGTCCCACACGACGCAAGCGACGACGAGGATCCCGGTCGCGACTCTCGAGAAGCTCGGCGTGCCTTCGTCGGAAAAAACTCCGAGCCAAAAGGCCTTCGCTCCCGGACTCATCTTCGAGATCAGCCAATACAGGAAAGCGAGGATGAGCGCGACGCTCGCCGAGTGAGTGAGGAGCCGCGCGATCCATTGAATGTTTTGCATGTGAATTCGGATCCGTTTTTACTGGGGAATTTGCAGCACGAGGCCGGCGAGTCCGTCGTTTCCGTTGTTTCCGTCCGTCCCGTTCGATCCGGTCCCTGTTCCGTTTCCGTGCGTCCCGTGGCTCCCGTGCGTCCCTGCGCTTGCGTGAATTGATCCGGAATTTGTGAGGGTGTGATAGACGAGGACTACGACTCCTCCGTTTCCTCCCTGGCCGCCGGCGCCGGCGCCGCCGCCGCCGGCATTCCCGCCGACTCCGTTCGCTCCGTTTCCTCCGTTCCCTCCGTTTCCCCCGTCGGAGGAAACGACTGCGCCGGCATTGACCGTGATCGTCGGAGAGGAGAGCACGACTAGATTGCCGTCTCCGCCGTTTCCTCCGCTTCCTCCGCTTCCGCCTCCCGCGTTCGAGTTGTCGCCGCCGCCGGCGCCGCCCGACGAGCTCCCGACGTTCGTCGGGACGTAGCCCATAGTGTTAAAGGCGCCGTTGCTTTCTCCGAACCACGTCAAAGCATAAGGGAGGCTTAATTGCGAGTACGCGCCAGGGTTGTTTGTCGTGCAAGTCGATTGCGCGTGTACGATTCCGCCTCCGCCG
>Ga0070730_10005500_pt1 | contig 10936 bp, 9 predicted proteins | sample Coa_R1_3_FD_66447 | JGI IMG/M metagenome (GOLD analysis project Ga0070730, IMG submission 66447) | Surface soil microbial communities from Centralia Pennsylvania, which are recovering from an underground coalmine fire - Coalmine... | ecosystem: Environmental > Terrestrial > Soil > Unclassified ... | reverse complement strand
GCGGGTGGCGTGGCGGGCTCGACGATCGTGATCGGAGCAGACTGGCAGGGTAGGTGGATCTGGGGCAGTCTATCGGATACTGGATGCCCGTCGGATCCGCCTCCGTACGCGAACATAATAAGTGGATAGGGTTCGCGCTGGGGAGTGATTGCACAAATCTCGTCCACTTCAAGAAAGACTTTTTCCAGCATTGATTGGAGGAGTCCTTTTCGATTCTCGAGGCTGCCATTTCGGTAGAAGCCGCCAAAATCCCGCAGCAGTTCGCCTGCCCGTGTAACGTCAACTTGCTCGACGGGCCGAAGCGTCTCCAGTTCATGATGTGATCGCGCTCGTTCTATTCCGAATTCGGACTCCGTCCAGTCGCCCAGGTAAAACAGCTTTCTGGCTCGTTCAAGCTGGGATTCCAGACGGGCGCGCTGGGTTCCGATGTCCTGCTGTGGCCCCAGACGGTGGCTAAGCCGAGCCAGGATCTCCGGCTCCCAATCGCTGGGCAGCTTTACCACACCAATAATCTGGGCCAGATGGTCTTCGACTTCGGCACGGATTGTCGGGCGGTAGATGCAGGTGATGCCATAGTCGCTGGCCGGCTTCCAGTAGTGGCGGCCACCTGTCGTGGCGCCCCCTATATCGCAGGCCACAAGCTCGCAGTACAGTAGTCCTGAAAGCGGCTAGACGCGCGGTGTCATCGGGGCGTTCATGCGGCGCTTGGTCTGCTTCTCGCGCGCCGTTCGGGCTCGGTCAAACGTATCTTCGACAATCAAGGCTGGACGTTGGCCCGGATGCCACTCGCCCTTGTAGCTGACTTGTCCATGGTAAAAGCGGTTCTTGAGCTTATTGCAGACCGTGTCCTTGCCGAAAGGCATCGGCTTGCGAACGACGGTGCGGTAGTCGATGGAGCTGAGCAGGCGTGCGATCTGGATGTCGGTGCGATGGCCGTGTGTTCCCGGAACGCCATGCGGATGCCCTCGGCTTCGTGCGGCTCAATATCGAGCCCTTTGGTGTCTGGGTTCACCCTGTGGCCGAAAGGTGGGTTGCCGTTCCGCAATCCTTTCTGGGTATGCTTTTTCCTTCACGGTTTGTGCCATTCTGCAGATTGAATACGATCGCAAAGTGGCACCATTGAATGCACCAAAATCCATAGAGAAAAAGTAACGACCAATGCAATTGAAATTCTGCATCCCGGCCTAACTTGCATTCTTAAGACATTGAACCTAATCTCAAATCCAGGCTTGGACTAACGATGGGTCTGTCTAGCCTTGGGAGCAGCTATGCCACTTGAGCCAAAATTGGACTATTTCGAGCGTTCCATTTCCACTCTAGCCTCGCTGGTCAACGCTGACCGGCTATTGGCTGGTGCAAGATCACCGGACTCAAAGTGGATATTCCGTGGCGTTAAGGATTCTCGTTGGGGTCTGCAGACAAGCATTGAACGCGCTATGGCCGATTTGGGGGAAGAGAGGCTTAACACCCCGCTGCGAGAAAAACAGCTCTTGCTTGAATTTCAGCGACGTCTTCACCACTACACACCAGACAAACCTGAGGAGCGCGACATATTGGAATGGCTGGCTCTGATGCAGCACTACGGGGCGCCGACGCGGTTGCTTGATTGGACATATTCTTTTCATGTGGCCCTCTTTTTCGCGATCTCCTCGTTTGAACAATCGTCCGAGCCTGTACCATACTGCGCTGTTTGGGCATTGGATACAAAACACTTCTCAAACAAGCGGCAATTTCCCGAAGTGTATGCGGCTAAGCGGCAGAAACTGATCCAGCCCAAAAGGAAAGGGCCCAATTGGGAAAGACTCAAATCATCTCAGGAACTCTTGAACTCAATAGCCTTGCATGTGTTGAATAACCCCAAAGCAGCCGTGTTGCCCGTCAATCCCTTTCGTCTAAATGATCGTCTGGCTGTCCAGCAGGGTTTATTTCTGATGGCTGGACGCGGCGACATTACTTTCGAAGAAAACTTGCGTCAGACTGGCCTGTCACCGGAAAACCTGATCCAGTTCAAGATATCAAATGCGGTGGACTTTCGTCGCGATACCCTTTTCATGCTTCACAGAATGAATATCAATCATGCAACTCTGTTTCCAGGCCTTGGCGGTTTCGCACAGTCTTTGCACAGTCGCCTTGCATTTCCTGAAATTCTCCGAGATTTGCGGGCTGAAGACATATAGTTTTGTCTTCACCTAACAAAAGAAACCATGTGTGCCATAGTACAATCGTCTCGTCGTTTCATTTTCTCTGTGGGGGCAACCGAATATGGATAAGTTTGCCGGATTTTGGTTATGGTTTCGACGAGCTTGGCCACCAGTCATCATCCTGGTCATTCTGATCTCTTCAATTGGTTTGTTGGTCGTGCTCAGGAGTGATCCAGCATTCAATTCAATTTCTGCCTTGTTAGGCGTATTCATTGGTGGCATGACTACAGCTCTCGTCCAGGTGGCGCTGCAAACGCGCGAGCAGGTGACTAGACGGGATGAAGCTGAATACAAGCGTCTCAACGAACTCTGGGATGGGCGCGTGGCCATTATTACCAAGATGCTGGAAGACATAGCCTTATATGTGCTTGATAATTTGGGTGACACGCTCAAGTTTGCACGTGAGCATGAGCGATTCCCCAATATCGTTGATAAGGCAGCATATCTGAACAAGTTCGAAAAACGGATGGAATCGACTAGTCGGGTAAGTGATATACGAGGTAGGGCGATCATCCTAACCTTTGCAAGCCCCGAGCTGAATTCGCAACTCGACAACTTTGACGCCGCCTGGCTGGATGCATTTAAGTCCGTCGGCGCAACCGCATCGGCAGCTGATATCCTGGCTATCTTGGAATCGACTGAAAAGAAACTGTATGCTGCCATGGCTGCTATTTATCTGGAATTGGACCGACTCCGCTCGGATTCGGTCCTGAGAAGGTAACCATTCGGTCCCGTACGCTGACTACACATTGCTTTCGTAATCGATAAATCGCACAGCGGGGTTTCGACCCAATCCAACTCGCGGACGTAAGCCAAGGTCGTTTTCGGATCGGAGTGTCTGAGCATTGATTGGACCTTGGTAACCGTTGCACCATTTGCCAGAGCGGTCGTGGCTGCACTGTGACGCAGGCTGTGTGTCGTTTTGAGCGGGCTCCGGATGCCGGCCGCATACATGTAACGCATCACCAGCTCGCGGATAGAGCTGAGCGACAATCGGGCGCCGTGATCGAGGTTGATGAGTGAGATGAATAACGGAGGCACGGCGTGCGGCGCGGGATTGACAGCAAGAATTAGGTGGGGCCCGATTGGCCCGTGGCCTTACGCCGCCAGAGCCCCACGGGGCGGAGGTAACGGATGCGGGCAACCGACTATATTGGGCAACTCGTCCGCGTCACGATCGACCGGCCGCTGGGCTCGCCGCACCCGCGTCACCACTTTCTCTATGTGCTGAATTACGGTTACGTGCCTGGAACTATCGCGCCTGACGGCCATCCGCTGGACGCATACGTGTTGGGCGTGTTCGAGCCGCTGCAAGAGTTCGAGGGGCGCTGCATCGCGGTGGTGCACCGCCTGGATGATGACGATGACAAGCTCGTGCTGGTGCCAGACGGCCGCCGCTACAGCGACGAGCAGATCCTGGCCCTGACCGAGTTCGTTGAGCAGTTTTTCAAGCCAGTGGTCGTGCGCTGATGGCATCCATAAACCCGTCGGGCCAGCCTGGACATGTGCACCAGAGGTGGTCGAAGAGACAGCCGACCTCAACGACCACTTGCTAAAATAGGCTGGTTCGCCCACAATCAACGGGGCCAGCGGGAAATGGTGCGTGTGACTGTCGCAGCGTGACACGGTCTTCACCTTGCCGACTCTAATCGGACGAGAGCGCGAGCTGAGCGCCCTGACGCGGGCAATAGACAGCGCCAGCCGCAGTGCCGGTGCCTGTGTGCTCCTGACGGGGGAAGCGGGCATCGGCAAGAGTCGCCTCGTCTCCGAATTGCGCGCGCGAGCAAGCGCCCAACGATTCACGATCCTGGAAGGGCACTGCTTCGAGCAGGACCGCTCGTTCCCCTATGCGCCGTGGATTGATGCCCTGCGCGCTTTCCTGGCGCCGAGAAGCGCATCGGAAACGAGCCAGATGCTGGGCGCGCTGGCGTCAGAGCTGGTGAAGCTGCTGCCCGAGCTGTCGCTGCTCGATCCCGCGATCCAACCCAACCCGCCGCTCGACCCGCAGTCGGAAAAACATCGCCTGTTTGAAGCGCTGGTGCGACTGGCCGCCGCGCTCGCCCGGGCCAGCCCGCTGCTGCTCGTGCTGGAGGATCTGCACTGGAGCGACGAGCCAAGCCTGGAGCTGCTGGAAGTGTTCTCGCGCCGGATCGCCGCGCTGCCGATCCTGGTGCTGGGCACTTACCGCAGCGAAGACATCTCGCCAAGGCTGCCGGCGCACTTTGAACAGTTGGGCCGGGAACGCTTCGTCGAAGACATCCGGCTGGCCCCACTCTCGCGGGACGAGATCGGGCAGATGGTGCGCGCCAGCTTGCACACCGACCGCGCTGGCGCACGTCTGCTCGACGAGCTGGCGCGCCTGACCGAGGGCAATCCCTACTTTATCGAAGAGATCCTCAAGAGCCTGCCGGAAGACGGCGAGTGGGACCAGCTGCACATCCCACGCAGCATCCAGGCTTCGGTGCAGCGGCGCGTGGCGCTGCTGCCGGAGAGCACGCAGCACACCGTGTCGCTGGCGGCGGTTATCGGCCAGCGGTTTGATTTTGGGCTGCTGCAGGCCATCGCCGCGCAGGCGGAACAGCCGCTCCTGGCCGCGCTGAAAGAATTGTCCGCGGCACAGCTCATCGTCGAGCAATCGGCGGACCAGTTCGCCTTTCGCCACGCGCTGACGCGCGAGGCGGTGTACGCGGGACTGATGCAGCGCGAGCGGCGAGCGCTGCACCAGGCGATCGCCGAAGCGATTGAGCGGTTGGCCGAGGGGCGCAGCGAGGCGGCCGCGGCGCAGCTGGCCTACCACTACGGGCGCGCGGGGGTGTGGCCGAAAGCGGCCGACTACGCGCGGCGCGCCGGCGAGCAGGCGCAGGCGCTGTACGCGCTGCGCGAGGCGCTCGACCATTTCACGCAGGCGCTTCAGGCCGCCCAGCATGAGACGCCGGCCAACGCCCCTGGCCGGCGCGGCCAGGCGGCCAGGCTACTGCGCGGCCGCGCAAAGGCGCGGGACATGTTGGGCGATTTCGATGGCGCGCGGGCCGATTATCAGGCCGCCCTGGAGCTGGCGCAGGGCGGCGAAGACCGGACCGGCGAATGGCAGGCGCTGATCGACCTGGGTTTCCTGTGGCAGTCGCGGGATCTCGAGCGCGCGGACGAGTATTACCAGCGCGCGCTGGCGTTGGCGCGGCGCCTGGGCGATGCCTCACTTTTGGCCCAGACGCTGAACCGGGTTGGCAACTGGCACACGAACTGCGGGCGCGTGCACGAGGCGCTGGCGCCCCACCACGAGGCGCTCGCTCTTTTCCGAGAGCTCAATGATCGGCACGGCCTGGCCGCCACGCTCGATCTGCTGGCCATCGTCAGCAACCAGCTCGGCGAGTTCGTTCAAGGCATGGCCTACCTCGAGCAAGCCATTCCTATCCTGCGCGCGGTGGACGACCGCCAGGCGCTGGTGAATACGCTGACCAACCTGGCCGCCCTGGCGCATTTTGAGACGGAGGTGTTCGGCGAGCTCAACTATCGGCGGTTTGTCGACCTGAGCGAGGAGGCGCTGGGTATCGCGCGCGGGTTCCAATGGCACCAGGGCGAGGTGCGGGCGCTGATCCCCGGTGCCCTCAGCCTGGCCCAGGCCGGCGATTACACGCGAGCGCTGGAGTGGGTGGAGCGTGCCAAGGCGATCATGGAGGCGATCCGCCACCGCGAGTCGCTCGTCCGCCTGCAGATTTCGTTCGGCCAGATCTTGATGGGACTGCTCGCCTTCGCCGAGGCGCGCCGCGAGCTTGAGGCGGGACTGGCATTGGCCCAAGAGCTTGGCTCCGGCCTGTTTACGCTGGCGGGAACCGCGCAGCTGGCCTCGGCCCTGGTTCTGCAGCATGACCTGGCGCAGGCCAAAGTGCTGCTGGACGCGCGGCTGCCGGCCGAATATCCAGCAGGCCGGGCGTCCGTCCCGCTCCGGCGGCTGTGGAGCACGCGGGCGGAGCTGGAGCTGGCCGAGGGCCATCCCGGGGAGGCGCTGACCATCGTCGAGCGTCTGCTCGACGCCACGCTCAATCGCGCGCAATCCGGACCTTACAGCGTGCCTTACCTGTCGCGGCTGCGGGCTCAGGCGCTGGCGGCCTTGGGGCGGACGAAAGAGGCCGAAGCCGAGCTGCTGGGCACGCTGGTGGTGGCGCGCGCACTGGGGCAGCGCCCCATGCTGTGGCGGCTGCACGCCGACCTGGGGCAGGTGTACCGGCGACTGAGGCGGCGGGCCGAAGCCGAGCGCGAATTCGCCGCGGCCCGAGCGATCATCCAGGACTTGACGGATAACATTCCAGAGGGCGGCCTGCGCGAGAATTTCTTCAGGCAAGCCTCGGCCAGCCTGCCGGCGGCGGCTGGGCTCACACCCCGGCAGGCCGCCAAGCGAGAATTCGCGGGGCTGACCGGCCGTGAACGCGAGGTGGCCGCCCTGATCGCGCAGGGCAAATCGAACCGGGAGATCGCGGACGAGCTGGTCATCAGCGCCGCGACCGCCGAACGGCACGTCGCCAACATCCTCTCCAAGCTGGGGCTGAGCTCCCGCACGCAAATCGCCGTCTGGGCGGTGGAAAAGGGCCTGGGCCAATAACAACACTTCGGAACCATCAAGCCCCGCGGTCCTCAAGGACGGCGGGGCTTTTTTTACATACTGGCGGACTAAAAACCTACATGTTTGCCGCGATGTAATGGCCGGAGGTTACGGCTATGGTAAGCCCAGGATAACACTGGGTGCAAACAGGAGGCATCTATGATCCTCGTCGTCGGTTCAACCGGTAACCTGGGCAGCGAGATTTGCCGGCGATTAGTTACGCGCGGCCAGGCTGTGCGCGGTTTGGTGCGCCCCACGTCCAACCCGGAGCGCGTGGCCCGGCTGATAGCGCTGGGCGTGACCACTGTGCGGGGCGATCTGCAGCAGAGTGAGACCCTGGCCGCCGCCTGCCGGGGCGTAACCACCGTCATCTCCACCGCCACCACCGTCGCCTCCAGGCAGCCCACCGATTCGATCCCCGCCACCGACCAGCAGGGCCAGCTCAACCTGGTGCAGGCCGCCCGCGACGCGGGGGTGCGCCAGTTCATCTATCTCAGCTACACGGAGAAGATCGAGCCGGGGCTCGATCCTTGCCCACTGACGGTCGCCAAACGCTGCGTCGAGCAAGCGGTCATCGACAGTGGCATGACGTACACCATACTGCGGCCAGCCGACTTCATGGAGGTCTGGCTGTCTCCAATCGTGGGCTTTGATTATCCCAACGCCAAAGCCAACATTTATGGCGATGGCCGCGCCCGGATCAGCTATATCTCGCTCGGTGATGTGGCTCAATACGCAGTCGAAAGCGTGGAAAATCCGGCGGCGCGCAATGCCGTTTTCGAGTTGGGCGGCCCGGCCGCGCTCAGCCCCCTGGAAGCGGTGCGCATCTTCGAAAAGGCCATCGGCAAGCGGTTCGAGCTACAGTTTATCCCGGCCGCGGCGCTGCAGGTCCAACGCGAGGCCACTACCGACCCCTTGCAGAAGTCGTTCACGTCCCTGAGGCTCCAACAGGCCGCTGGCATGGAGGTGGATAGCAGTGCCGCCCAGCAGGCGTTCGGCCTGCCGCTAGGCACGGTCGCCGATTATGCGCGACGCGTGACGGGCTGAGACGCGGCCATGCCACCTGACCTGGTCGCTATCAATGCGGTGCCCGACCCCGACGGTGCCGTGTCTGGCTTGCCGGGTAACCGCACCACCGTAGGCAATCTGGAGCGGTGGATGATGAGTGGCACCTACCGATATCTGGCGCTTCGATCGCAACGGCAAATGGGCTGAGTGTTGGTCGAGCTTCGACCCGGCTGGCGCGGCTGCAGCTGGTCGGCGCACCGCCGACGGCCGAGCCAAACCCGAGCTAAGCTGGGGTTGAGCTCTCGCGCGCAAATCGCCGTCTGGGAGGTGGAAAAGGGCCTGGGCCAGTAACAGCACTTCGGAACCATCAAGCCTCGCCGTCCTTGAAGACGGCGGGGCTTTTTTCTACATACTGGCGGACTGAAAATCTACATGTTTGCCGCGATGTGATGGCCGGGGGTTATGGCTATGCTGTGCGCGTGAAAAGAGAAAGCGGGCCAACAGACAGGAGAATTGTCATGTCAACCGAAGAGAACAAGGCTACCTATCGCCGATTCGTCGAAAAGGGGTGGAACAAGGGCGACCTGGCCGTCCTGGACGAAATCGCGTTGCCCGGCCTAGTGCTGCATTTTCTACCTCCTGGTGCGCCGCCGGGTGCGGAGACCATGAAGCGGTTTATGGCATCGTTCCGAGCGGCATTCCCGGACATCTCGTTTGTCATCGAGGATCAGATCGGCGAAGGGGACACAGTTGTAGGACGCTGGACGATGAGCGGTACCCACCGCGGGCCTTACCTCAACGACTTGAGAACTCTCATGCCCCCTACGGGCAAAAAGTTCAGCGCCGAAGGGATCGATATCTGGCGCTTCGACAGCAACGGCAAATGGGCTGAGTGCTGGTCGAGCTTCGACCGGCTCGGGCGGCTGCAGCAGCTTGGCGCCCTGTCGGCGGCTGGCCCAAACGCGGGCGAAGCAGCCATGACTGCCCAGGCAACGGCTCAGGCCAAATGAGGTGAAGCATGGAACATTTTCAGAGCGACGGCGCCGTAATCGAATATCAAGTTCAGGGCAAGGGCGAGCCGGTGCTGCTGGTTCCCCTGTCGCTGGTGGCCGACGGCCTGGGCTGCCCGCTGCTCGAACGGCCGGAGCTGGCCACGCGCTACCAGCTCATCCACTATCACCGCCGGGGCTACCTGGGCAGTACCAGGGGGTCCGAGCCGTTGACCGCGGCGCGGCAGGCCGGCGACGCGGCGGCGCTGCTGAAGCATCTGGGGGTGAGCAGGGCGCATGTGGCCGGGCACTCCTTCGGCGCCCTGATCGCGCTGCAGCTCGCGCTGGATGCCCCGGACCTCGTCCACTCTCTCGCCCTGCTGGAGCCGCCTATGAGAATGGTCCCCAGCGGGAAAGCCGCCTTTGAGCACATTGTGCTTCCCATGATCAATGCGTATCGCAGCGGGGATAAACGGAAAGCAGTTGAGCTCTTTTCGGATGCCGTCTTCGGCCCGAACTGGCAAACCATCATCGAGCAAGCCATACCCGGAAGCGTCGAGCAGGCGGTGCGAGACCTGGACACCTTCATCCAGGAGCAAGCTGCCTTCCAAGAATGGCAGTTTGGTCCCAAAGAAGCGGCGGCGATTCGGCAGCCGGTGCTCTCGGTGCTGGGCGCCCGCAGCAATGCGTTCATGCAGGAAGGGCGCGCGCTGCTTCACACCTGGTTCCCACAGGCCGAGGACCTGGACGTGACGGCCACCCATCTGCTGCAGATGCAAGACCCGCGCGGTGTGGCGCAGGGTCTGGCAGAGTTCTTCTCGCGGCACCCGCTGAAGTGATGGCGGACCTGTCGAACGTGGCCGGCGAGACGCCAGAGATGGACCGCGACGAGCCCACAGATGTTCCGGTGCTGATCGTCGGCGGCGGACCGATTGGCCTGTGCACCTCGCTGCTGCTGTCCCACCATGGCATTCGCTCGCTGCTGGTCGAACAGCATGCTGGGACGTCCATCTACCCCAAGGCGCGCATGATCCATGCCCGCACCATGGAGATCTTTCGGCAGCTCGGCCTGGAGCAGGCCATCCGGGCGGTGGCCATTCCTCGCACGAACTACCTGATTTATGCCCCCAGCCTGGCGGGCCAAGAGCTGCTGCGCCGGCCGCTCGAGAAGGTGATGCCCGAACCGGTGCGGGATTGGAGCCCGACGTGGGGCTGCACCTCCACCCAGGAGCTCTTTGAGCCGGTGCTGCTCGAGCAGGCGCGACGGCACACGCCCGCGCAGATCCGTTTCAGCACGCAATTCGCCTGCCTGCAGCAGTCTGATGAGGCCGTCAGCGCAACGCTCATCCATCGTCCGAGTGGCCGGGTGCAGCGCGTGCGCGCCGAATACCTGATCGGCGCGGATGGCAGTCACAGCTCAGTGCGCGAGGCCTTGGGCATTCGCATGGCCGGACAGCCCGTCCTGTCGCATTCGGTCGACATCCTGTTCCGCGCTGACCTGACGCAGTGGGTGGGCGAGCGCGAAATCAACATCTGCACGATCACCAACCCCGCGGCGCCGGGTCTGCTGCTTTATAACGGCGGAGACCACTGGCGGTTCACGGCCTTCTACTATCCCGACCAGGGCCAGCGCCCGGAAGATTTCACGGCTGAGCGATCGGCGGCACTCGTCCGCACGGCGGTTGGCGTGCCCGAGCTGTCGCTGGAAGTCGATGCCATTGCGCCCTGGAGCGATGCGGTGCTCGTCGCTGAACGTTTCGGCCAGGGCCGTGTCTACCTGGCCGGCGATGCCACACATCAAATGTCTCCGGCCGGTGGCTTTGGCATGAACGTGGGCATTCAAGAGGCGCACAACCTGGCCTGGAAGATTGCGGCTGTGCTCCAGGGCTGGGCGCCGGCCGGGCTGCTGGCCAGCTACGAAGCGGAACGGGCGCCCATCTCGCGGCTGATGACAGAGCAGATGGCGCGCAACATGAGCTCGGTGCGCGCCACGAAAGGTGGCGGTGCGAGCGACGCGCCGTGGCCTGTGACCGGTCCGATGCTGGGGCGCCCGGAATCGGGCTGGGAGCACGGGCTGGTCTTTGGCGCGATGTACGACTCGGCCGTTATCGTGCCGGACGGGACCGCGCCCGTACAACTGG
>Ga0070730_10005499_pt1 | contig 10937 bp, 12 predicted proteins | sample Coa_R1_3_FD_66447 | JGI IMG/M metagenome (GOLD analysis project Ga0070730, IMG submission 66447) | Surface soil microbial communities from Centralia Pennsylvania, which are recovering from an underground coalmine fire - Coalmine... | ecosystem: Environmental > Terrestrial > Soil > Unclassified ... | reverse complement strand
AGCTTGCAGGGAAGAGAGCAGATTGTTTTTGAAAAATATTTCTTCCTGGATCTCGAACGTCCCTTCCAGGTTCACGCCGTTCTTCGCCTGGACTTCATAGAACCTGTTCGCTTCCTCCATAAACGTGTGGAAAGCTTTCTTCTCGGCCGGTTTCCATGCCGCCGTAAGCTCGTTGAACTTCTGGTCGCGCTCGATCTTGTCAAAACGCTCACTCAGGATCGCACATTGCTCATACATTTCACGGCCGCTGCTGTGGTCGCAGACGCTGAAGTTATTGCCCGCCCAATTTTGCTTCTTCAGGCGATCAAGCTGATAGATGCGGCCAGTGTCGTCTCCAGGCTCGCCGCCGAGTTCACAGGCAAGCTTGATGGCTGCGTCATAGTTGCGCGCCGCGCCGTTGCCGTTGGCATAGACCATCATCAGGATGGCTTTGCCACCGAGCGGCACTTTGGCGCCGCGATCGATCTCAGCGTAGGCGCACTTGCGGGCTTTGACCGGGTCCGCAGGCTGTCCAAAACCGAAATAGGCATCGACCGATATGCAGCTTGCCAGGGCTTTTTCTTCGGCGGGCGTAGGTTTGTCGATGGGGGGAAGTTGAACGTCTTTGACCGCGGCGCACATCTGCTTTGCGCCGGGATCGGTGATGGTGGTCTGACAAAAAGCAGTGTGGAGGCTGGCCAGCAGAAAAAGGGCAAGGAGAGATATGGATGAGCGCATTGCTGCCATTTTGCTTTATCGGGGGCGGCAGCGCAAATGATTTGCACCCTATTGAACGGCGGCGAGATTACCGTTGGGGTATGCCAGGAGGCACTGCTCCAGAAATGGGGCATGTGCTAATCTTCTCGCGGAGTCTGCTTGCGCGCAGCATTTGAAAAAGCACCGCCGGAAGTCCAGGAAATACTGGGCAAGCCCATTCGCGACCTGGGTCTGAAGCTGGAAGGGTCGCCGCTGGACCGCTTTGTGCAGCAGCTCTATCGCGAGCTTGAGCGCAAGGGGCTGAAGAAATTCCGTCCGGCGTGCTACCTCACCGACGAGTGGGGATGCCCTTCAGGCGAGCCGATCATCGGGATTCCTTTTTACCTGGCTGATCCTAAACTGGCGCGCCTGGAAAAAGAGATGAACGACCTGGAAGATTCGCGCCAGATCATGATGTACCTGCGGCATGAAGCTGGGCACGCCATCAACTACGCCTACGCGCTGCACAAAACTCCGGAATGGAAGCACCTGTTCGGGCCGTATCGCAAGCCGTATCGCGACGCATACAGGCCGATTCCGTTTTCGCGCAGCTTTGTGCGGCACATGGAAGGCTGGTACGCGCAGAAACATCCGGATGAGGATTTTGCCGAAACGTTTGCCGTGTGGCTGACGCCGGGCTCGCGCTGGCGGCAGAAATATAAAGGTTGGCCCGCGCTGGAAAAGCTGCGCTACGTGGACCGGACGTTTCGCAAGCTGGGCAGCCTCGATCCTGTTCGTCCGCGCGGAAGAACCGACATTACCGTGGAAGAGATGGAAACCACGGTCGGCGACTTTTATGAAGCGGTGCTGAGCGAGCAGCCTTCACCGGGCGACCTGCCGCTGGATACCGACTTGCAAGACATCTTTAACGCGGGACGCAGACGCAAGAAAGGTGTGCGTCCGGCGGTGGAGCTGCTGCGCGAAAATCATAAGTCGCTGGTGGATAAACTTACTTACTGGAGTGGAGTGCCGCGGCCGTTGATCAAGAAGCTGGTGGAATCGATTGAAACGCGCGTGGGCGAAATGGACTTGCGCGTGAACATCAAGCAGGAAAAAGAGTGCCTGACGGAGCTGACGGTCTACGCGACGGCATTGGCTATGAACTATGTGACACGGGGAAAGTTTGTGCAGACATAAGGCGCGGCATCAAAACAGAATAGCGATGCCAGACATCAATATGCGAGACAAGCAATCTGTGCGGGAACCAATATGGTGGACAGTAAATTGAAAATCACGGTCCTTTACGAGAGCTGGGGAGAAGAGGAAGAAGCTGCTCCGGAGCCGGAAAAGAAGAAGCGCGGCACAAAGAAACGGCGCAAGAAGAGGGAGAAGCATGACCGCGAAGAGATCTTTGAAGCCCTGGAAAAGCTGGGACACGAGCCCAGTTACATGATGCTGGATGGCGAAGACAAATCCCTGCTGGCGCTGGCCAAGCAGGAGACCGACTTGTTCTTCAACATTGTGGAGTCATACGCGGGCGACGACACGATGGAGATGCACGTGGCGGCGTACCTGGATTTACTGGGGCGTCCTTATACTGGCGCGGGGCCGCAGGGCCTTTACCTGGCGCAGGACAAAGGCCTGGCCAAGAAGCTGTTTCAGTTTTACAACATACGCACTCCGTACTTTGCCACCTGTTACCAGGGCAAGCTGGACCACTCGCAGGACATTTCCTTTCCGCTGATCGTGAAGCCGGAGGCGGAAGATGGGTCACTGGGGATCGACAAGGGCGCCGTGGTGGGCAGTGTGAAGGAACTGATGGAGCGTATCCATTATGTGCAGGAGGAATTCAATTCGCCGGCGCTGATTGAAGAATACATTGAAGGCCGTGAAATTTACGCAGGCATCCTGGGGAACCAGAATCCTGAAGTGCTGCCGCTGGTGGAGCTGGACCTCTCAAAATTGCCGGAAGGAATGCCGAAAGTGGCGGGCATGGAAGTGAAGTGGGAGAAAGACAGCGAAGCGTACAAGCTCACCAAATCCGCGCCGGTGGAAGACATGGATGAAGAGATGCAGGAATTGCTATCGACCACGGCGCTCAATGCCTATCGCATCCTCAAGCTGCGCGATTACGGACGCATCGACATGCGGCTGACGGACAAGGGGAAGGTCTATGTGATCGAAGCCAATCCCAATCCGTGGCTCTCCAGCAATTCAGAATTCTTTATGGCGGCAAAAAAGTCCGGGCGATCATATGCTGACATGATCAAGGAGATCATTGAGTTTGCCCGCACGGACCGCCGCAGGCGCGACAAGCTGCATATGAGTTAAAGCGGGAATTAGTTAATTAACTGCCAGAACGCGACGCGCTATCACCGCGTTCCCGCCCTACTGCCGCTGGAATGCTGCTGCAGCCACTGCGCCAGCTCCGTCTGCAATCTAGGACGCCGCTTCACGCAGCCTTCAATATCTTCATGCGACTGCTTCAGCGCGCGCTCCGCCGACGGAACTTTGTGATCGCTAAAAAAAGTCTGAACTTCGTCATTCATATCTGTGCTGCAGAATTTTCGCGTGGCATTCACAATGTCAGGCCCGCTCGACATAGTGATTTTCTTTTCCACCGCCGGCCAATGCGCCTTCACCCATTCCCATGCGGTCTTCTGGTCGTCGGGATTGGCAAGTACGGGCGGGTGGCCCACGCTTTCGCCCGATGTTGGCGAAGCGTGGGGAGCGTGGGGAGTAAGGCATACAGATGAAAGACTTCAACTCCCCCGCTCCCCCGCCTCACAATCTAAACCACCCGCTTTACAAAATTCGTTTCTTCACTCTTCGCTTCTTTCTCATTGCATCGTTCGCCAAAATCAGTTACACAAAAAAAGACGGGACGCGCCCGTGTTAGCGCACGGACGGTCCCTGACCACAAATCACCTTCCTTAGAAAGGCGACCTATGGCTGACACCGATTTTACCAGCGCACCAAAAGACCCTGGCAGCGCACCAAAACCCCTGATCTACGATCTTCTCAACCGTCTCAACGCATCTTTCGCTCGTGTTCATCGCAACATGGAAGCATTGGAGCAGGTCGGCATTTTCGATCCGCTGATGATGCAGACCCTTAACCGCCAGTCGCAGCAGCTTCGGGCAGGCGCGAATTACCATCTGCTCGGGGCCATGCGCCGCATCGAAGAACGCGACCGGGAGCGATTCTCGCAGCCGCCCAGCGAGCAAAACTCTTAATCCAACGGAACCCGGCTTCCCAAAGAAGGTGGGTTTCTTATTGCTCACAAAGATTTACACCAGCATGGCCCACAGGCGTCGCTAGAAGAAATACGAGGACCACCAGAGCACGCAGTAACTGCCCCCAGTTCCACGCCTCTAGGCTATCGCCATGGAGAGGTGTGCTCAAATCACACCCTTAGCGAGCCGCGGAATCCCCTGGCGGCATAGTAAGATTCCGCACCGTTGTGATACACGAAAACAGTATCGTAGCGGCGATCACAAAAGAGAGCGCCGCCGAGTTTTCTGATTTCAGAGGGTGTTTTCACCCAGCTCGACGTTTTCGTATCGAAATCTCCAAGCTTCTGCAACTCTCGATATTGTTTTTCCGTTAAAAGCTCAATGCCCATGGCTGCCGCCATACCAAGAGCGCTATCCGCCGGTTTATGTTCTTTCCTTGACTCCAGGGCTTCACGGTCGTAGCAAAGACTTCTGCGGCCTTTAGGGCTTTCCGCTGAGCAGTCATAAAAAATGTATTCGCCCGTGTTTTTATCATGGCCAACAACGTCCGGTTCACCGCCAGTTCTTTCCATTTCATTGAGTGACCACAGGTTGTCAGCATTAGCTTCTAGCTTTGCCTGTATTTTGGCCCATTCAAGCCCTTTGTGGCGGTTCATGTTTTTCTCAAAGCGGGCTTTCAATACTCTGAGCAGTTCTTGACATCGTTGCGGTGTCAACTTCTTCTTATTGCTATTAATGGTTTTCATAATTTTATATTCACGCGTGTTTGATAGGTGGCCAGTATATCTGGTGCCCGTCCTTTCGCGTTCTTTGCATGGCCCCCGGCCCGTGCGATTTTTGCGTGCTGGGTTGGAAAGGGCGGGATTTTGATCCGCGTGCATCCGCGCTAATCCGCGGTAAGGGCCTTCCGATCACCTGATCTGATGAATCTGGCTTTTCTCCGTGTCTCCGTGGTGGATTTGCCCGATGGCGCATACACAAAAACGGCAGCCCCTTTCAGAGCTGCCGCTTTCTTCCGACGAAGGAGCGCCCTCAGAGCGCCATGGAGAAATTGGGAAAAATCATTTACTGCACGTTCACGTTCTCCGTCAGGCGATAAAGCTTGCCTTCCGTGTCCCACGCCTGGATTACCAGGATGTGAGTGCCCTTGGCAGCCGAGATCGGCTGGTCAAAAGTCGGCCCGGATGAAGTACCCACTACAGCGCCGTCAAGGTAAGCCTTCATCGCCGTGATCGACGCAGTGTTGTACTGGACGCTGGCCGAAACCCGGAACGGAGACTGCACATCGTCTCCATCATTAGGAGTGTTAGGGTAGATGCCGGGGTTGCACGTGGTCCCCTTGGGCGGGCAGTCACCCTCATAGTAAGTCTTAAAGCTGGTGCTGCTTTTGTAAACAGTGTTGTTTGCGTCCCAGGCCACAACGGTGAGAGTATGCGTGCCGGGAGCGGCGTTTAAGCCGGCGGCAACCACGTGGTCCTGTCCGGCTGCGGGCGCGAAATCGAACACGTCAGTGCTGTCTACGTACGCGCGGACAAATTTTATGGCGGTGTTGCCCTTGAATCCGGCGGTGAAGCCCAGATTCTGTGAGACTACAGATCCGGTGGTTGGAGCGCAGATGCGCACTCCCACGCCGCTGACCGGGCACGTAAAGGGAAGATTGCCGATGACGCTGAAGTTTTCCTGCGCCTGGTAGAGACGGCCAAAGTCGTCCCAGGCGTTGATGACCAGATGATGTGTGCCGTTGGCAACGCCGCCTTCAAACAGGCTGATGCCTGGGCCGCTGTTCCCGAAGACGAGTTTGTTATCAATGTAAACCTTCAACGTGGTGATGCTTCCCGACGTGGGGTTGGCGGTGGCTTCAATGTGCGGGACCTGATAAACGGTGGAGTTGGCGCTGGGCTGGCAAATGGCCAGGCTGCCGCTGGCCGGCGCAGGACAGGCGGCGGATGCTTGCAAAGACAGGCAGAGGACTGCTGCCACAAATGCGAAACTGATTTTTAACAGATGCAGGGACGGGAACTTCATGACGATGGGGCCTCAGGGAACCGGAAATTTGAAAGAACGTATGCCTTGGCAAAAGCAATTGAGAAGCCAAGTTGCTGCTCTCTGAAAATTGTTGCAGCAGGCAGAGTTGATGCCCAAAACGGCCAAAGATGAGCATCGGAGTACACAAGGAGAGTAGATGCGGGGGTTACGGCTGCTGCTGAAACGTCCGGGGGCAAAGGACGCAGGTTCCAACCGGACACCAAATCCTCTATAATTCGCGCTTCAGAATGAGCGACGCCACCAACGTGAACGCAGAATTGAACGAGCCATTGAGCGCAACTCAGCCGGCGGCCACGGCAGGCCAGGGCGGCCCACTCGACATCAACCAGATCCAGGCCATTCTGCCGCACCGCTATCCCTTTCTCTTGATTGACCGGGTGCTTGAGATCGAGCGCAAGAAAAAGATCGTCGCCATCAAGAATGTGACCATCAATGAGCCGTTCTTTGCCGGCCACTTTCCCGGATACCCCATCATGCCCGGCGTGCTGATTGTTGAGGCCATGGCCCAGGCCGGCGGAGCAATGCTGCTTACTGAAGTGGAAGACCGCAGCAACAAGCTGATTGTCTTTACCGGTATAGAGAAGGCGCGCTTCCGCCGTCCAGTGGTCCCCGGTGACCAGCTCCGGATCGAGGTCGTGATGCTTAGCTGGAAAGAGGGTGCTTCGCGAATCGCCGTGCGCATGGAAGGCAAGGCGTTCGTGAACGGCAAGCTGGTCTGCGACGGTACGGTGAGCGCGCAACTGGTATCTATGAATCGCGGGCGGGCAGCTTCAGGGCCGCCGGCCGACACAACCGAATGATCCATCCCACAGCAGTCATTGATCCCAAGGCACACGTGCATCCCACCTGCTCGGTGGGGCCATACTGCATCCTGGGCGCAGATGTGGAACTGGGAGAGAATTGCGAGCTGATTTCGCATGTGGTGATTCACGGCCCGGCGAAGATCGGCGGGCACAACCGGTTCTTCCCTTTCTGCGCCATCGGCGGCGAACCCCAGGACCTGAGCTACAAAGGAGAAGAGACGCGGCTGGAAATGGGCAGCCACAATGTGATTCGCGAATACGCGACCATCAATCGGGGCACGATCAAAGGCGGCGGCGTGACCACCATCGGGAGCCACACGCTGGTCATGGCATATGCCCACGTGGGCCACGATTCGATCATCGGCGACCATGCCATGCTGGTGAATGGCGCAACTCTCGCCGGTCATGTCACAGTGGAAGAGTGGGCGGTGGTGGGAGCGCTATGCCCTGTCCATCAATTCGTGCGGATTGGCGCTCACTCTTATATAGGCGGAGGCTCGGTTATTACGCAGGACGTGCTGCCTTTTGCCAAGTGCTCCGCGCCGCGCGAAGTCAAGACGTATGGCCTGAATTCGGTGGGCCTGCAACGCCGCGGTTTTACCGAAGAGCGGATTCGCAAAATCCACCATGCCTTCAGGGTATTGCTGAATTCCAAGCTCAATACCACGCAGGCGGTGGAAAAGCTAAGAGGAGAAAGCGACCGCGGGGAAGATGTGGACATGCTGCTGCGGTTTATTGAGGCCTCTGAGAGAGGAATTGTGAAATAAAGTCTGCGCCGCGGGCTCAGGCAGCTTTGATGGCGGGGTCTGCTTTGGCCTGAGCGGGCTGTTCTGTACCTTCTTCTCTTTCATTCTGCGCAATGGCACTCCGCACAACGGGCTCTTCCAGCGGCTCCGGCGGGAGGTCCTCCGTACTGCGTAGAAATGCGTCGGCATAGCCCAGATAATGCCGGATGAAACCCTGCTCTTCTGGGCTCAAGTCGGGGTCAACACGGTCCATCAGGACCTCGTGTTCGCTGGTCATGCCGGGAATATTGTATCTGCCGTGGCGCTTCTTGAACGGCACCAGGTTCCTGCTCTTCAGTTGGTCGGGAATCTGCCTCATGTTAACTCTTTGGTTAAGATGCCCCGGCCACGGTCCGCGATGGCCTTAGGCCCTGAGAATTAGAACTTTTGAAGCAATTGGTACACTGATCCGAATGGCGCTGGGACAAAAACTTGGGCTAATCGCGGGCAATGGCAGCTTTCCGTTGCTGCTGCTGGATGCGGCACGGGCGCAGGGTGCGGAGGTAGTGGTCGCAGCGATTAAGGAAGAGACCTCTCCGCTGATCGAGGGCCGCGGGGCCGCGTCAGTACACTGGCTCTCTCTGGGCGAGCTGAGCAAGCTCATCGATACCTTCAAACGCGAAGGCGTAAGCACCGCGGTGATGGCCGGGCAGGTAAAGCACAAGCAGATCTTTTCCGCCATCCGTCCGGACTGGCGGCTGGCCAAGGTGCTGCTCTCACTGGGAACGCGCAACACGGATTCACTGATTGGCGCTGTGGCCAAGGTGCTGGAGGATGAAGGTATCCATCTGATCAGTTCAACCTCATATCTTGAACCGCTGCTGGCACGGCCAGGAGTACTTACACGACGCGGGCCGACCGAAGCGGAGTTGAAAGATATTGAGTACGGACGCCGCGTGGCCCGCCATCTGGCCCATTACGATATTGGCCAGACAGTGGTGATTGCTGAAGCTGCCTGCGTGGCCGTGGAAGCGATGGAAGGAACGGATGCCACCATCGTCCGCGCGGGAGAGATTATGAAGAGCGCCGCTGCCGGCGGGGATTCTGCGCTCAGCAGCAATTTGACGGTGGTAAAAGTCGCCAAGCCGAACCAGGACATGCGCTTTGACGTGCCGGTGATCGGCCTGAAGACGATTGAGACCATGGCGCAGGCCGGAGCAACGTGCTTGGCGATTGATGCGGGAAAGTGTCTCTTTCTGGATGGCGATAAAGTTATTGCCGCCGCCGACCAAGCGGGGATTGCTGTTGTTGCCGGGTCTGCATCCTAACATTTGGCAGTCGTGGGACGCCCGATGGAATATACAGAACTCTTGCAGCATCACGCGGCGTACTTTCGAAGCAGGCGCAAGATATTTAAAGCGTCGATGCACGGTTTGGATGGAGCTTTGCAACGCAAAGACCACAACGAAGCAATCACGCTGGAACTCTTTCTTTGTGGGATGTACTTTGTCTTTGGTCGTAGATTCCTCGCACGGTTTGACGATCCGGATGCGTTCCTGAGAATGCAGCAAGAACTCGCGCCGAACGGAAAATTGAACAGCATGACTCGTTGGTGGCGCAGGTACCGTAGTGTCCCCGGCGGCCAGGCTATTTTCGCAAAGTATGAAGAGCGATTAACGCGAATCTTGTGGAACGCGTTGAGAATTGCGAAAGCAAGCAGTGTCAGAACAAATGGACTTCCTGAAATTATGGCCGCACTTTGCCTGGACGACGAGATCGTGCGTGATCTGAAACTTCGATGGAGCTTCATGCCGCATGATTATCTGCCACCGAGGAGTTCCTTCAAGCCCCCGACGATACCTTCGGTTTGACGAATCGACACTCATTCGATGGCCGATGAGGGATGTTTTTGAGAGCCTTCATTCCTTCTCCGCCCGCTGCAGCAACTCTTCCACACATTTAGCAACGCGATTGGCCCGGCCCTCGGGAGTGCGGTAATGAAAGATGCTGAAGAGGTGTGCGCGCCGATGCGAGGGGGACATGCGCTCCCATTGCTCGGCGGCTCGCGGGTTCTGGCGGAAGGCCAACTGCATGATCGGCGGCAGCTCGCGCTCGGCTTCCATGGTTTCCATCAGGCGCTCGGCGATTTGCTGGGACCTACGCTTTCGAGTGTCGGGGGTTTTGCACTCAGCAACCCATTTTGCGATTTCTCGCCGCCGCGAGGGATTGAGCGATTCATAGAACTTGAGCAGCCGCTTCGATTGTCCCAGCTCACGCAACAACTCTTGGGCCGGTGGAGGCGCTGGGCGCGGAGTCGGGTCCGGCTGAAGACGAAACTTTGCTGTGAGCCCTGCTGCCGTTTTGCCACCGGTTAGCAGCTTCTTGTTGACGATGAGAAAATGAGTGCCGTCGCCGACGGGAAACAGAGTGCCGCTGAAAGCAAATCCGTTGATCTCGCCTTTGATCCTGAGCTGGCCGCGCTTGCCCCAGGTTTTAGCGGCGTCAAAAGGTAGACGCGCAATTACCCAGCGCAGACGGTCTGGCGTGCGTTCCAGGACCGATTCAAAAGTTTTCACTGCATCAGGTTTGACGGCGGGCATCAGCGATAGTCTAGCAAGGCCCGGCCTACGGAAGCCATGGCCGCGGAGCAACGGTTTAAGCGTCCTTACGCTTGATTTCCGTGACAGGCTTGGGTGTGCGGGTGCGCTTGTCTGCGGCGCGGCCCTGAAATTCGTGGGCGACGGAAGGGTTGAGGTTGCCGCCAACCGTATTGGGAACCTGGGGAATATTTTTGCCGCCGGTTTCGTGCCGCTGTTGCGTCCTGACGGGCATTTGCAGAATCTTGCTCTCACCGTGCGGATTGGGGCTGCTTTCCGAAAAGTCTTTTGCCGCCGGTTTCGTCTTCGCGCTCTTGGCTCGGATGTCCCTCGGTTCTTTGCCGTCTGCCATAAATACCCCCGATTCAAATGAGATGGCAGAGAAAACCGCCGGGTGGCGTCAAAATCGAGAGCTGACACGCCACCCGGAACCGATGTGAAACAGGCTTCTACCAGACGCGGCAGGCGTTCTCATGCACCAGCGGCTTGCCCTTGGCGCAGCCGAATGCCCGGGCGAACTCAGGCATGTTGGCGATTGTGTTGTTCACCCGGTACTTGGGCAGCGAGTGAGGATTGGTGAGCACCACGGTGCGCATGATTTCAGGACGCAGCTCTTCACACCAGTTGTTGGCGAAGGATAGAAAGAAGCGCTGGACCTCAGTCAGGCCGTCGTCGCCTTTGGTCTCCAGCGTCTTTCCCTGCTGCTTGAGCGAGTTTTCCAGGCCGATAAGGGCAAGGTAGAGCCCGCCATTGTCGGCCGTGTCTTCACCCTGCGTGAGGAGGCCGTTCTGTTTTACGCCGGCTTCGGGGATTTCCTGCGTGTATTCGTCAGAGATGCATTTGCCGCGCTCGTCA